>WSSedL1CaDRAFT_10000162_pt1 | contig 46165 bp, 40 predicted proteins | sample WetSurSL1Cattail_FD_9464 | JGI IMG/M metagenome (IMG submission 9464)
TGTGTAGATGATGGTGCTGCCAAGCTCGTTGAGCTTTTTGACCGATTGCAGGATGTGATTCCTGGACTGCGGGTCGATGCCTACAGTAGGTTCATCCATGATGATAAGCTTCGGCTTATGGGCTATGGCACAGGCTATATTGAGCCTTCTCTTCATACCGCCTGAAAAATTCTTTGGGAAGTCTTTTGCCTTATCGGAAAGACCTGTAAATTCAAGTGCCTCCATCGCAGCCGTTTCAAGCTCTTTCCCTTTTAAACCATAGAGACTTGCAAAGAATTCTATATTCTCCAGGCTTGTCAGTTCCTCATATATCGCAATTTCCTGCGGTACGATTCCGATGTTACGCTTGGTGGTCAGTGAGTCCTTTCTTACATCCTTGTCCAGGATGGTGATCTTCCCTTTGTCACTGAACAGAAGGCCTGTGATCATGTTGATGGCCGTACTCTTTCCTGCCCCGTTCGGACCAAGCAGCCCGAAAATCTCGCCTTCTTCGATATCGAGGGTCATCTTGTCGACTGCAGTCAGATTTCCAAAATACTTCGTTACTTCCTTTATACTTACAACACTCATTTTCAACTCTCCTTTACATCTCGTACAATGTTCATTCAACTCTGCTTCATTATAAAAGATCCAGCCAATATCCGTAAGTACGAAAGGTCATTGTTTCATATGACTAAAGTCATGCAAAAAAATATTAGAAAATGTTCCTATTGAGGTATCAAATGGTATAAAATATATTCAGGATATAAAATATAGTTGCAGCATACCGATGGCGTATGGTTCTGAAAGAAGTGTGAAATATCGGCAGCGGCATATATTGGAGGATTGAACATGAAATACAGGAAATTCGGTAAACTAAATGTTAATGTATCCGCTCTGGGTTTTGGAACAATGCGCCTTCCCACCGAAGGAAGCACGAATCTTGGAAACAGGCTCAGCAGCGACATTGTTGAAGATGAAGCGATAAGAATAATCAGATTTGCTATTGACCATGGTGTCAATTATATTGACTCGGCTTATGGCTATCACGGCGGCAACAGCGAACTTGTAACAGGTAAGGCATTAAAGGATGGATATAGAGAAAAGGTCATGCTTGCTACAAAATCTCCCGTCTGGCTAATTAATAAGCCGGAGGATTTCGACAGACTTCTGGACGAACAACTTGGGAAGCTGCAGACAGACCATCTTGATTTTTACCTTCTGCATGCAATTAACGGAGGTTCATGGAGGAATATCATCCTAAGGCATAATGTACTTGAACGTGCCGAGGCTGCAAAGAAAGCAGGAAAAATAAAATATCTCGGTTTCTCCTTCCACGGCGAGAGCAAGGATTTTACAGAGATCATTGACGGTTATGACAAATGGGACTTCTGCCAGATACAGTTCAACTATATGGACATTGAAAACCAGGCAGGCCTCAGTGGCCTGAAATACGCAGCTTCCAAAGGACTTGGAGTCATCATCATGGAACCGCTGTTGGGCGGAAGGCTGGCGAACCCGCCAAAGGATATCATAGCGGTTCTTGATGAAGGTAAAACAGGACGCACCCCCGCCTACTGGGCATTTGAATGGTTATGGAACCAGCCCGAGGTTTCGGTAGTGTTAAGCGGAATGAGTAACCTGCAGCAGGTGGAGGAAAATCTGGTTTCCGCAGACAACTCCGGTGTAGGGCTCTTTGGACTAAAAGATCTCGAGGTCATTGACCACGCAAGGAGTAAATTTAACGAAAGGGCGGCCATACCTTGCACAGGCTGCAGCTACTGCATGCCGTGTCCGAATAATGTAGACATTCCAAGGAACTTTAAGCTATATAACGAAAGTGTGATACATGAGGACATAGAAGGCTCAAGATTTATCTACAGCGGCTTTTTCGCCGAACCCAACCGTGCCGGCGCATGTATCGGGTGCCGGATCTGTGAGGACAAATGCCCGCAGAAGATTCCCATAAGCGAATGGATGCAAAAAGTGCACAAAACGCTGGGTTGATTTTTTAAGTAGATATCTGCAGTGGTTTATCTATTCTTCATTTTTCTTTTGGGTAACTTCGAAAATTCAGTATGTTGCCGTCTGGATCTTTGAACTGAAACGACCGCGCTCCCCAAGGATGGGTAGTCGGCTGATTCAGCATCTCAACGTCCAACGGCAACAGACGTTTATATTCGACATCCACGTCATCGACGTTGAAGCCGACAATCACATTGTTCGCACCACCTGCGGATACATAGCGGAAAACCGAATTTTTCTGCAGTGGCGCAACATAGTCGAAGGTGAATGTAAGCCCTCCGGCAACAAGACTTGAATGAACCTCGTTACCCTCTGCTGTACCGCCAAAAATCACCTCATAAAAAGTTCGGAGTCGAAGCACATCCTCCGTAATAAAACAGACGTCTGTAAATTGAATGCTCATAACATTTCCTTCCTTGTCGGCGCTATAGTAAACCCTGAAAATGATTGGCGAAAGTGTCCGCCAAGGTTTCCTGTGAACTGTCGATGCATATTTCAAGGTCTGGTTATTTCAAACTCGAACTCATGTTGCAGCGGAATATTATCCATACCGATAAGCGGTATAGACGGCTTCAGCTTTCTGGATTTCTCCAATGCGTTTATATAAACCTCTCTCAAGGTAAAGCCGAACCGCTGGTAAAATCTGATGGCATGTGTATTGTCGTTTGTGGTTATAAGCCATAAACGTCGGCAATGGTTCTCCTTTGCGATGTTAATTACAGCATTTATCAGGTCTGTGCCTATACCTTGCTTTTCCATGAGGCTATTAAGTGTAGTAATCTCACATTCATCGCCCTCAAAGCGGTATGTTACCACTCCACAAAGATTATTATCATCGTCGACGGCTGCAAATCCCGGCAGAATGGAAGTATCCCGGGCAATCCCTTTGCTGACAATCATCGGGCCCGCCCATTCCTCTTTTATAAAAGCATCTACAGTTTTTCTGTACTCTGGCGTTATTTCTATGATTCTCACATCATTCAAGCTCCAATCCATATTGCTTTGTCCATGGGCAAACCGAAATACAAATGCCGCAGGTTCCGTCGGTTACATTAAATACTTTTCCTCTTTCAACGACTGCTTTTTTGCAGCGAACTGCATCCAGTAAAATATCTCTGTCTACATGTAAACGCCATGTGTTTCCCATGATTGCATGTCCGGGACAATGTTTTACACATTTATCGCACTCTCCGCAAAGCGATGCATTGACAGGAGTTCCGACTTTTATCGGCAAATCAGTTAATACACCATTTAACCTTATCGCGTTTCCATATTCTTTTGTGATCAAAGTCGCCGATTTCCCAATCCAGCCAAGACCAGCACGTGTTGCCAGTGTTTTAAATGGCAATTGCGTTCTATACGCTTCATTTTGCCTTTCGTGGGCAAGTGAACAGGCATTGAATCCTCGTTCTTTGATTTTTTCTGCAAGAAAGTCACTTGCCTCTCTAAGTCTGGCACTTACATTTTTATACTCAATATAATACTCTTTTGAGGGCTCGTTCGTTGCGCTTGGAAACACCTTTAAGGCAATAGCAATACAAATGCCGTATTGATACCCATAACGATTTTCGGTATCAATTTCAGATAAATCCGCAAAGCCTATCAAAGCGAGGTTCCTATCTTTCAGTATTTCTTCAACCCACTGATTGTTTTCCGTCATTCGCTCAAGTGCAGTTTCCTTCCTCGCTTTCTCCGTCACAGCACGGATAAACGCACTCTTTGCGTCGGTATACCCGTCCCTGTCATACTCAAAGTCTTTGTGCAGCTTGGCTTTCAGCGCGGCATATTCGTCGGCGGTTTCAGGATGGGCAATCAGATAATCACGGAAATACAACTCATCCCAGTCACCGGGGTAGCGTACATGGATATGGTATATTTTATCCGCAAAGCCGGTGGAGGTGTAACCTTTCAGGAACATTAGGTACGGCGGCTCTGATGGCGTAGTCGGCGGGTTCAGGCAGATATATTCAGGATACGGCAGAGAGGCTATCAGGTTGTCAATGTCTGTATCCTCATTGATTTCAAGCAGGATATCCACCGTGGGTTTTGCTGTAAGGCCGGGTACGGAGGTGCTTCCGTAGTGACTTATCCGAGTAATTTTATTTGTGCCGGTCAAACGCAGGAGGTTCTCTTTTTCTTCTGTAAACCACTGCGGCCACGCAGGGTTATAATCGCTTAAAATAACGGGAAACAGCCTGGCTCGTTCCTCGTCAGTGACTTGATCGAGAGGTTTTGGGGCGGCTGACGGATCAAAAGCACTGGCAGCCATGATAGTACGGACAGCGGGGTTATCCAGTTGGTCTTTAATGTTACATAACATGCTCTTTCACCATCCTCAAATACTCCCGAATTCCGACTTCCTCCTTCTGCCGATAGGTAAATTCGAAATGTGCCGCTACTGTCAGTGCCAGCGCGTGAAACAAATCACACATCGTATCGACCGCTGCCCAAATGTCGGCATAGTCACTGCTGGAATAGGTGGCAGCATATTGCGCGTACAATTCCGGCGGCAGAAATTCCTTAAAATACTTGCCATCCTTGCCCGTGGAAAGATTGAAACCTTGCTGTGTGCCAATATAATAGTTAATCATATTGTGCAATTCAGAACGGACCACGTCGTTCAGCATGTGCATGACATAAGGCAGTTCATCTCGTGCGATACCTTTCGCTACGTTATTGAGGCACCACCAGAAGTTATTGCAGCAGGAGTAATAAAAGAGAGGCGAGGGCGGCTTGATATGCCAGTGTTTGTCACCGGGGGCAGGCAAGGCTGGCAAAAACCCGCTTCCGTTGTCTTTATCGAGCAGAACAACAGCAGGTTCTCCATCATCTATATATTTCGTAAATTCAAAGCTCAAGTCAATGCGAACGCCATCGGGATAAATCATCATATAATTAAAGCTGCCATCCCCGGTTGGATAACGCATAGCTTCCGGCATCTGCATAATCAACGGATTGCCAAAGTGATCTTCCACCCATGCAGGATTGTTATAAAAGGGCGCAATATCCGCGACAAAATAGGTAATGTCGTAATCCTGGTAAATGTCCTTTGGTACGGCAGGGTTCGCACGCGAACCGACCAGCAATACTGCCCGAATGCGTTCATCAGCACGGGCTACGATCATAATCAAATCCATCATTTCCTGCTCTGTTCGCATGATTATCACTCTCCTCTTCCTTTATGCTCTGCCAAACAGTCGCCTTGCCATCGGCAAACTCCTCTTTGCCAATCGAGCCATTTTTATAATCTACATAGGTTAATAAATCACCCTATAAACGTTAACAAAACAGATTACAGGCTTTCCTTTTCGCCGGTGAGATAATAGATTGCGATCTGAGTGCGGTGATCCAGGCCGGTTTTGTCCAGAATCGCTGAAATGTAATTCTTTATCGTTCCCTCCGACATAAAGAGTTTAGCGGCTATTTCCCTATTCGAGAGTCCTTTTGCGATAAGTGTGACGATTTCCAGTTCCCTGTCGGTAAAAAGATCATCGGGGATATTTGTCTTTCTGCCCGATGACAATTCGTTTTTAATAATATCCATGGCAACATCCTGCATAACCGTACCGCCCTCATGAACGACCCTGATAGCATCCATTATTCTGGACGGTGAGCTGCCTTTTAACAGATATCCCCTCGCACCGTTTTTCACTGCGCTGATAATAAAGTTGTCGTCATCAAAGGTCGTCAGGATCAAGGGTTTGGTTCCTGACTTCGAGGAAATCTCCCTTGCTGCCTGAAGGCCGTCCAGAACGGGCATCCTGACATCCAGCAGTGCCACATCAACCGCTTCCCGCATGCAGTACTCGACTGCCTTAAGGCCATTTTCAACACAGTCAAGCACTTCGAACCGGTCATCCGATTGAAGTATTATTTTCAAACCTTCCCTGATCAGAATATCATCATCTGCGATCAATACTTTAATGGTCATTATTCACCTCACCAATCGGAAGTATCGTTATAACTGAAAAACCGCTTGATCCATCCAGGATCAGCTTACCTCCGGCATTCTCCGCCCGCTCTTCCATCCCTGTCAACCCCATTCCCTTTTTAATGGAAAGCGTACCGTTTCCATTGTCCTTTACTTCCGCCTTGATAAGCCTGGTCATTACTTCAAGCTTCACAATGATCTTCGTGGCAGATGAATATTTGAGTGCATTGGTTAGCGCTTCCTTTATATTGTCCATGATAATTTTCCATTGAAAGTGTGTAATTGCATCAAGACTGCCCGTGTAGGAGAGCGTTGTCTTTATGGCATGATTCATCGAAAATTCCTCGAGAATCAGCTTAAGCCTGTTAACTCCCAGCTGTTCCGGGGCAGGCTTGATACTTCTGAGTGTAGAACGTATGCTTTCCATACCGTCCTTGAGGTTGTCCGTCACTGCCGCTATGATTCCGGCTGCTTTATCGCGGTCCTTTTCAATAATCATACTTGCCGCTTCAAGCTGTATGATGCTGCCTGCTATCGTATGGCCGACCTTGTCGTGAATTTTTTGCGCAAGACTATTTCTTTCCTCCAGCTGTGAAAGGTATCGGATCTGAGATTCATACTCATTTCCTGCATCAATCCTGCTGCTTAGTTCTTCGTTCCTGTTCTTCAGCTTCTCATTGGCAGATTTCAATGTAGATGAAGAGGTTGATAACTTGCTCACCAACAGAAAAACCAAAAGGCTGAGTAAACCTGTAAGAATATATTCAGGCAGCAGCCTGTCCCATACAAATAAAACGGGTACTGCTGTAAAAGCCAGCCAAAGTCTGTGGTCTTCCGTAAAGCCGGAGACCAGTTCAAGAATATCAACCACAATAAGAAGAATGAATAATTGATTCGCTATGGATGCAGAAACGGCAAGGACAAGGATACTTGCAAGAAGCAGGCATCTTCCAAGCCACAGTTTTTTAAAAATTTCCGCTATCATTACAGTACAGATATAGGCCAGTATCAACAGCACAACCAGCGGGATCTTCTCCATCCCGCCCTGAATATACCGCATGACGCAGTATATCAAAATTGCCATTCTGGTACCGATCAGCCAATTCTCCATAAACCCTCACAATACAAAAACCTCTTACCCGTCCTGCCAGTCACCGGCCGCTTATCGCCCAACTCCCGCAGAGGCGCCAGAAGCAAGGAGCACAAGGAAAATGAAGTGTAAAACCCGTACATATACCATATATGTGAAGATTTTTTACGCTTCATTTAACACAGTAATCCGCCGCTTATTACGCTTCTACTTCAGGTTCTCGGGATTCAGGCATTTCAGTTCCTCCGGTATAAAAATACCGTCCCTTCTGATGAGAATATCATCGAACCAAACTTCTCCGCCACCGTATTCAGGTCTTTGTATGAATACGAGATCCCAATGGATGGCCGACTTGTTGTCGTTGTTGCACTCATCGTAACAACTGCCGGGAGTGAAATGCAGGCTGCCTTTTATTTTTTCATCAAAAAGCGTATCCTTCATGGGTTTTTCGATGAACGGATTGAAGCCCAGTGAGAACTCGCCCACATACCGCGCACCTTCATCCGTATCGAATATTTTGTTGATTTTTTCAGTATTATTGGCAGTAGCTTTGATGATTTTCCCATTCTTGAATTCCAGCGAGATGTTCTCAAAGGTGAAGCCCTGAAATTTCGACGGGGTATTGTAGCTGATGATTCCGTTTACCGAAGTTTTGAGAGGCGCCGAGTACAATTCCCCATCCGGTATGTTCCTCTTCCCATCACATTTCCTGGGTGGCATGCCCTTGATTGAAAACGTCAGATCAGTGCCCTTCCCGGTGATCCTGACCCGGTCGGCCCTTCCCATTATTTTCACAAGATTGTCCATGGCTTTGGACATCTTCGAATAATCCAGATTGCAGACGTTGAAATAAAAATCCTCAAAGGCTTCGGTAGACATTTCAGCCATCTGCGCCATGGAATTGTTCGGATACCTGAGAACCACCCATTTGGTGTGCTCCACCCTCTGCTCCGAGTGCACCGGCTCCTGAAGCAACTTGTTGTAGAGCTTCATCTTTTCATAGGGAACATCCCCCATTTCGTTCGAATTATCAGATACGCGCATTCCGACATAGGCATCCATTTTCTTCATCCTGGCCAATTCAAGCTCCGCCATCAGCTTGATCTGTTCTTCGCTGCATCTATTGAGCAGCGCCCTGGTGATTTCATCATTTTTAATTGTAACGAAAGGCAGTCCTCCCGCATTATATACTTCATTGATTAATGCCTTCGTCAGCGGCAGTTCAAACCCTTTCGCCTCTATTAGCACTCTTTCACCAGGCTTCACTTCACAGGAATAATTCACCAGGTTTTTTGCGAGTTTTTCAATTCTCGGGTCGGTCATATGCTCTTCTCCAATTCATCCAAAATTGATTCAAATACTTTCAACGCATCCTCTACCGGCTTGGGTCCGGATAAATCGACGCCCGCCTTTTTAAGCAGCTCCAGCGGATAATCAGAACCGCCGCTCCTGAGAAATTCGGTATAGCGCTCCACTGCAGGCGTGCCTTCCTTTAGGATCTGCTGTGACAGTGATGCTGCTGCCGATATGCCTGTAGCATACTTATAAACATAGAAGCTGTTGTAGAAATGAGGAATTCTCGCCCATTCCATGTCGATCTCCTCATCTATAACAACTTCCGATCCGAAATACTTCTCATTCAGATCCCTGTAAATCCTGCAAAACTCTTCAGCTGTCAAGGCTTGGCCGCTCTCGACCAGCCCATGGGTTATCTTCTCAAACTCTGCAAACATGGTTTGTCTGAACAGTGTTCCGCGGAACTCCTCAAGATAATGATTCAACAGATATGCTTTCTGTTTCTTATCGGTAGTATCCGCGAGCAGGTAATTGATCAGCAGTGACTCGTTAACGGTGGAAGCCACCTCAGCCACAAATATCTTGTATTCGGAGTAGATATACGGCTGCGTTTTGTTCGTGTAAAACGAATGCATCGCATGCCCCATTTCATGTGCCAGTGTGAAGACATCATTGATTGTGCCCTGGAAATTCAACAGTACGAAGGGATGCGACAGGTGAGTGCCCCAGGAATAGGCGCCGCTTGTCTTGCCCTTGTTTTCGAAAACATCAATCCAGCCCGATTTAAAGGCGGCTTCGAGATCCTCCAGGTAGCTGCAGCCCATTGGCGCAAGTCCTTTTGTCACAAGCTCGAGAGATTCCTTGTATGAGATCTGCTTCGGCGGCTCTTCTACAATTGGCACGTACAGGTCGTACATATGCAATTTGTCCAGCTTCAGAGCCTTTTTACGCAGCCTCAGATATCTGTGGAGCAGCGGCAGATTCCTGTTCACAGTTTCAATCAGATTGTCGTAAACGGATACCGGCACGTTGTCACTATCCAGAGAAGAGCTCAGACTTGAATCATATTTACGCACTGAGGCATAGAATTTATTCGATTTGATATTATTGTTCAATGAAGCGGCCAGTGTGTTTTTCATCGCGGTGTAGGACTTGTAAAGGGTATGGAAGGCATCTTCACGGACTCTTCTGTCTTTTGACTCCAGGAACTTGATATAACGGCCTTTGGTCACTTCGACCTCTTCGCCCTTTTCATCCTTGATATAGTCAAATCGGATATCCGCATTATTGAACATAGAGAAAATATCCGACGGAGCATGTGCAATCTCCCCGGAAAGCGCAAGCAGTTCTTCTTCCCTGTCCGACAGGATGTGCTGCTTCTGCCTGAGCAATTCATAAATATACTGCCTGTATATGGACATTCCTTCCACTTCATCGATACTCTTTCTCAACAGTCCTTCATCAATCGAAATGATCTCCGGAATGATAAACGACACGGCCGCATAGACCTCTGTCCCCAATGCCATCGCCCTATCGGTCAGCGCCTGGTATTTGGACTCGGCATTATTCTCGTCCCGCCTCATCCTCGCATACACAAAAAGCTTGTCGTTCAACGCCATCATGTCTTCACTGAGCTTGAGGCATTGAAGCAGCGTCTTCATATCACCGGCAAGCCTGCCCTTGAACGTAATGATCTCAACGGACAGCTGCCGTATCTTCATGAAATCACTTTCCCAGTCGGAATCACTTGCATATATATCTTCAAGCTTCCATTTATACTTCGCATCAATCTCATCTCTCGAAGGTAATGCATTATTCTTTTTATCAGCCATATATACACCTCTCAGGCTCCCTTTCGGGAAAATTTACTTTGGGTCATCTACCATATTATATCCCCGCATGATGGTTTTTACCAGTATTTATCTTACTTCCTGCGTTTTTCATAAGGTAATGAAACCGTTTATCAATAGATCAATCGTAAATAGCAAGCACAAAATTGCATGCTTGAAAAAAGATTAACCGTATTATTTCATAATTAAAACTATCTATTAAAATATTGAAGAATTATGAAATGAGGCGAACAGTCATGAAAGTATTGGGTATATCTGGCAGTCCAAGAGACATGAAATTGTTTTAAAGCTGCCACTTACCTGCAGCTAAATTCTCGTCCGAAAAGATTTAAACTTCTATATACGAAAACAGCCTGGAACACTTTAGTTTCAAGTATCCCAGGCAATTCTGCAAGGGTTTGGCAATGTCCTCCCCTATTTAGTTATACTCCTGTTTCATACGAATTCGACAACAATTGCATATAAGAACCGGATTGTTCAGAATAGGCGCTGATTGCCTTTTGGATAGCACTCTGAATATACTGCTGCTGATCCGATGTAATGGTTCCGGATTCGACAAGATCATCAAGCGTACTTGTCAGGGAATCCGAGCTTTCATCCTGTGCCGTTTGTGGTGGAGGTGACGGTGGCATTCCTTGAGAACTCATTGCCTCTTCAAATGCTTTTTCAATTGCATCTTTCTGGTCTTCAGTAATCGTTCCGGCCGTTACCAAACTGTCCAATGGATCGGTATCCTCAGTAGTACTGGTTTCTGTCCCTGAACTGTCAGTCGTATTTCCCTGGGATGCCGATTCCAGCGCACTCAGGATACTATCCTCCTGATCCGCGGTCAGTGTGCCATCTGTAACAAGGCTATCCAGTATACTGGATAGCTGATCAGAATCATCCTCCTGTGATATTTCAGGTGGAGGTGGAGGCGGCATCCTTTGAGAACTCATTGCCTCTTCAAATGCTTTTTCAATTGCATCTTTCTGATCTTCAGTAATCGTTCCGGCCGTTACCAAACTGCCCAATGGATCGGTATCCTCAGTAGCACTGGTTTCTGTCCCTGAACTGTTAGTCGTATTTCCCTGGGATGCCGATTCCAGCGCACTCAGGATACTATCCTCCTGATCCTCGGTCAGTGTGCCATCTGTAACCAGGCTGTCCAGTATACTGGAAAACTGATCAGAATCATCCTCCTGTGACATTTGCAGCGACGGAGGCGGTGGCATGCCTTGCATTCCCTGTGTTTTCTGAGAATCAAGCGCACTTTTGACAGCCGTTTTTTGATCTTCGGTGATTGTTCCTGACGAAACCAAGCTCTCCAACGGGTCACTGAAAGTACTGTTACTTGAAGCACTGGCTGCTCCTGCCTGCGTCTGATACGCCATTTTTGCAGTTTCAAGAGCTTCCTTTATAGCCTGCTCCTGATCTGAAGTAATCGTACCGGCGGAAACAAGATCAGCCAAAGGACTGACGGACTTTTGCTCTGATGCCGTCTGTGATGTGTTATCTGACGTAAGTCCCTGCACAGATGTAGAGTTCTGTGCATTCCTCTTTTGAAGCAGTTTTAATAACTCCTGAGTTGAAGTGGATTGACTGCCATAATCATAATTAGAGGAAATATTCAATATATCTTACCTCCTTTTGCATCCGTGCAGATTTTTATCCTGTTATATATATCGTTTTATATCCTTTGGTATATTGTGGCAGTAGTGTGGCAAATCAAGCGCATTACCGGAAACCAGCCGTGGTGAAGTAAAATAGGCATGCCCTATGCCCATAACCGGAAGGCATAAATTCGGGCAGGTATTTTTTAGGTATTATTTTACATTTGTTGCAAAGATAACGTGGCTTGACAAAGTCCCCGTTTCAAGGTAAAATTATATTCCGTTAACATATGCGCCCGTAGCTCAGCAGGATAGAGCGTCGGTTTCCTAAACCGCAGGCCGGAGGTTCGAGTCCTCTCGAGCGCACCAGTAAAATAAAGGCTCTCAGATTTTCACAACTGAGAGCTTTTACTTTTTTACACCAACCTTACACCAACCTTACACCACCCCTACCCCAATTGGATTTTTTTATTAATTTAACAGGCAGGTTAAAAATCCAATGTCGAATAAAACATCAAAACAGCACATATCCCAGGCTTAAGACGAAAATACCAGTTGCGTTCAATATGGATTTTAGTAATTAACATAAAATATATATTATTATATGTAGATGTCAGAAAACTCAATATTTATAGCCTGTATCAGTCGGTTATCATTTATTTCTTTTATCATTTGTTCAATTGGAGTCTCTTTTGCTTTTTCGATTGGGAGTAAGATAGTAAACGTACTTCCCTTTCCTACTTTACTGTCCAGTGTAATTTCGCCGCCAAGTAATTCAACAAGCATCTTAACAAGAGATAAACCTATTCCTGTGCCTTCAGCCTGTCTTGTAAGGGAACTGTCAACCTGTCCAAACCTCTCGAAAATTAATCCTTTTTTATCATTAGGGATACCGACCCCTTTATCTCTTACTTCGATACATACCTTACATTTCCTTTTGACTATTTTCTGCGATACCTTTACAGTAATTGATTTACCTTGCGGAGTAAATTTAATAGCGTTTGAAAGCAGATTTAGAAGTATTCTTTCATACTTTTCATCATCAATCCCAATTACTTTCTTTTGTAAAGTTGATGAAAATGCCAGTTTAATACCCTTTTGATCTGCGAAAACTTTAATTGAGTATGTGATGGAATCCGTTAACTGAACGATGTCCATATTCTTGTTGTTGATTTTAAGATGCCCTGCATTTACACGTGTTACGTCCAAAAGATTATTTACCAACTTCAATTGCCTGTTAGCGTTTTGTAGTATTTTTCTGAGATACCCTTTTGCTTTGTCTGATAGTTCCTTCCTGCAGATATGTTCCATTGCCTGAATTGCCGAAATGATAACCGTTAATGGTGTTTTGAACTCGTGTGAAATAAGGGAAAGAAATTCATCCTTCATTTCAATTGCTCTTTGGAGGGCTTCTGTCTTCTCAAGTCCTGATTTTAACAGCTGTTTCTGGGCTTCATCCAAAGCATGCTGGTCGTTTATATCCTGCCAATACACAGAGATACCGTCTTCAATGGGGTAAATATTTATTCTGTACCATTTGTTCATGGGAGAATAAAAAATATCAAAAACTATGTGTATACGTTTAATCATAGCAGTGGTAAATTTCTCAAATATTACTGTCTCCATAATATCAGGGATTGCATCCCAGATAAACATTCCAATCAACTCTCTACCGTCATTCTCTGTCGCGACATTGAAAAAGTTTCGAGCCATTATATTTACATATGTACACCGCCAATCTCTATCAATAGCAATGAACATCTCATTGATACTCTCCAGGATACTAATAATCCTGCGTTCAGACTTTAAAATACTTTCATTTACCAGAGAAAGCTCTTTCGTGCGCTCTATCACCAAATCTTCCAAGTGTTCATGATATTTCTTCAATTCAATTTCAGTCCGTTTGTACTCAGTCAAATCGGTGACAACCATATGCACAGTTGGTTCATCACAACCTTTAAAGTTCCCAACCGAAACCAATACAGGCACTGAACCAAAATTAATGCTATTTAGATTGATCTCTTTTTGGCTGCTATGTAATTCAGCCTGATCAATCATAGTCTTAATCAGATTTACATTTGCACCGGTTACAAATTCGTAAAAACTATGACCTATCACTTGATAGATGGGTCTACCCAGAATAGAAGCAAATGAACGGTTGCAATATACAATGATACCATCGGGAGATAGAACTACTGCGCCTTCATTAATTGCTTCAACAAGAATACGATATATATGTTCCGCGCCGGAGAGTGTATAAATCTTCTCCCCTTCAGGTCCTGTCACTACCACAGCATCGACTTCGCCATTCCTGATGGCTTGGATGCTTGCTTCCGCCTCCTCTAATTTCATGCGCAAAACTTTGTTTTCAGCTTCAATTTTTTCCAATTTTTCCATTTCTGCAGTCATTTCTACAGTCATTTCTACAGTCCTATTATTCCTTCAAATTCAATTTCCCTTTGGGACGCAGATCCAAGCTTACCAGAACTTTCTCAGTATCTGAAAGATCACCGATTATCTTTCTTAAAGGGTAAGGAAGTCTCTTAATGAGGGTCGGCAGCGCAAATAGTTGTTCATCTTTGACCTTCAAAGATTCCTGGTAGACATCCACTATCTCAAGTTCAAAACGTCCTTTGAGTTCCTGTTCGCAAATCCTCTTAATATTCACAATTGCCTTCGTAGACTTTGGAGTTTGCCCGGCTACACAAAGGCATAGGATATATTTTTCGTTGTCTTCCTTAATTATGCTATCTTCTAATTCTGCTAAAATGTCTGCAGGTATTTTTTCTACCATCTTTGCATACCCCCATTTAGCCATTATTCTTCTTTTTAACTGACTGTATATCGAGACCAACTAATACCCGCTCTGTATCCGACAAATCACCAATGATTTTCTTTATTGGTTCCGGAAGTTCACGAACAAGCGTAGGTATGGCAAAAATCTGATCGCCTATTGCAAGCTTAGGGTTCTCAATGAGGTCTATTACCTCAATTGTGTATTTTCCTTTGAGATAATCTTCACATATTTTCTTCAGGTTTATAAAAGCAATCCTTGACTTAGGCGTTAGTCCTGCTACATAAAGTTTTAGGTTCCACTGCATAAGCTCATCATCATGATCTGTCACTTTTTCGTTTTCCAAATCTGTCAGACTCATTTACCCACCTCTTTATCTATATTCACAATTATATGCTCACTTATTTCTTTATGTCTTTTGACCTGTTAACTTGCATGGTATTACCCTGAGAAATAGCCAGCTTAGTCTCTGTCTCTTCAGCCTCGAACTCTGCCTTCATTAACCCGATCCTGGCCTCCAGCATCTTACGCTTGCTATCCAGAGTATTTATGGCATTTTCATTGTCCTGATCGTGAGCAAGATCAGCTTCCTGATCCCTTAACTGCTGGATTTCCCTGGCTGTCCCCATAACCAGGCCTTCTTTACCGATATAGGGTGGAATGAGTACTATCCCATGATCCGTCAGAATAAACTCCCGGATTTGTTTAGTATGAGCCATACCACGGGATTTGAGCACATAAATTCCCCGGTTCCGTTCACAATCGGATTCAATATTTCTGACAGCGATCCAGGTATCCATCATTGATGAGATCCCTGTCTCATTATTTTTACTATATACCTCGTCACCTGAAAGGCTGGTGAACATTGCAGTGATATTATGCTGTTTAAGATAGTCAATAAGGCGTGTGAGCATTGCCGAAGCCTCTAAGATGTCCGACCCGCATAAAATGTTAGATACCGGGTCTACAACGACAATAGAAGGATTGACTTTTAAAATTATTTTAATCATCAATGCAAGGTGCGTTTCAAGACCATATTGCGTAGGACGGATTGCATGAAATATAACACGTTCTTTTTCACGCCATGACTCAAGGTCAATACCAATTGACTTCATATTTCGAATCAACTGACTTGGCGACTCCTCAAAAGCGAAATAGATGCATTTCTCACCCCGCTTGCATGCCGCTTCAACGAATGCTGCAGCAATGCTGGTTTTACCCGTTCCAGCAGTTCCTGTAACAAATATGCTGGATGATCTATAATATCCTTTTTCGTTCAACATACCATCAAGACCGGTAATGCCTGTGGAAATGCGCTCATTAGAGGATACATAATCCAAGCCAAGCGATGTAATGGGAAGGACAGAAATACCATCGTCATCTATGATGAATGGAAACTCATTCGTCGCATGAGAGGAGCCACGGTATTTCACGATACGGAGCCGGCGGGTTGCAATCTGCTCATGCATGCGGTGATCGAGCAGAATAACGCAGTCAGCCACATATTCTTCAAGGCCATAGCGGGTGAGAGTCTCATTTCCGCGTTCGCCAGTGACAATGGCAGTCACGCCTTTTTCTTTGAGGAAGAGGAATAGCCTGCGAAGTTCCGCACGAAGAATTGCAGTATTGGTAAGTGCTGAGAAAAGTACTTCAATGGTATCCAGTACTACACGCTTTGCGCCTATATTATCGATGATGCTGCCAAGACGTATGAATAAGGCTTCAAGATCATATTCACCAGACTCCTCGATCTGGCTCCGTTCGATATATACATAATCTATGATGATCATATTCTGTTCTTCAAGCTGCTGCAGATCGTATCCGCGTGAAGCATAGTTATCATGAAGATCGGCACGGGTTTCCTCAAATGATACAAAAACCCCCGGTTCATTAAACTCTGTAGCTCCACGAATCAGAAACTCCATTGCAATCATAGACTTACCTGATCCTGCGCCTCCTGTGACTAGTGTTGATCTGCCTTTAGGAAGTCCGCCAAAAGTAATCTCGTCAAGACCATGTATTCCGGTCGGAGTCTTTTGCAGCCCCAATTTATGTAAATTATTAGTCAATAGATTATCCCCCTATTTATATAAAACTTATATGACATTAGGTAAAGTTGATATAAGGTTATTATATATCTAGCTTAATCACACAAAACCGTTTAGAGAATCATTAAGAATTCCTAGTAACCTATGTAATATGATGTAATGCCATTCTGTTGCAATTTTATAATAAGCCTTATATTTTGTCAATACATGTCAAATTTTCAGTCTTCCAATTTTCGTAAGTATATATCAAACCATCCTTAACGAATTTTAGCTTTCAGAAGTATTGTGATACGATGATTCAATATGGATTATTTTACATTTTCTTATAATAGATGATCATGCCTTCGCCTTTAAAATAATAATCGGGCAGGTGTCCTGCCTGAAGAAATCCTTTTTTATCGTACAAATCCCTTGCACTCTCATAAAAATTGGTATCGCAGGTATTTACCTGCAAATAACGCCCATTTGACAAGCGAACGTGTTTAATTACTTCATCTATAAGCTGTGATGCAATTCCTCTATGTCTATGTTGCCTGTGAACTGCCATATAGTCGATAAAGTAGCCCCCGGATTTTTGCTCGTTTTCTCTCAGGCTGATGGCCCCGATAATTTCATTCTCGCTGTCTTCTATATACAGGAATTGAAAGCCAGAATCTTTCAAACTTTCATTTGGCAGGCTTTTCAGCTGTATTAATTCTCCTTTGGTAAAATTCCGATCATCAAAGGAATCCTCAGAAAGGAAGAAATCAGTGATTCGTTTTGCATCCTTCCTGTTTATTAAAGTTTTTAGCGAATGGATTTCATCTGATGCTACATTCCAATCAACCTTGTCACTCTGTCCAGCCACAAATAGCCCTTCTCTCCAAAATTTGTCATATTAATCAATTTTCATGTCACTTTTAACTTTCCCGGCAAGTCGTTCAAGCAGTGAAAAATCCAACTTGTCGTTTATTCTCACAAGGGAAACGAACTCATCCCAATTGATCCGGAAAATATCTGAAGTACATAAGCAAAGAGACCTTTGGGTTTGATGCAAAGGAGATCAAAACCTAGTTTTATTGAATTACTTCAATATATTACAATCTTCGAAGCAATCAATTTTATGGTAATGGTTTCTGCAAAAGCGAATATCGGGGAAAAGAAATGATTATGCCAGATAATCAACTACTGCTCTGCTTTCTCTGACTTTTGACACGAATTCAGATACCTTGACATGCTCGGGATGCTTCTTATATGCTTCAAGCGCCGGCGCATCCTCGAATTCCGTAATAAGCACGGCATCATAGGACATATCGGAAGCGATTGAGTTGATACCTACCTCAAGATGGCCTATCTGCTCAATTTTAGCCCTCAGTGCCTCCAGCCGGGCTTTTATCTTTTGAGCATTCTCTTCTTTGCTGCATCCTTCTGCGAAATCCTTCAGTTTCCACATTACGATGTGCCTGATCATAATTTCCTCCTGTAGTAATCCAGCCTCGCTGGACACATTTGTTTATTTGTTTGTTTATTTGCTAATTTGTTTATCTTTTTATCTGTTTATCTGTTTATTTGTTTATCTGTTTAAAATTTATATTGCCAATATCCTTTTCAGGTATCCGTTGGGAATTTTCGGGCGGATTCCTGGGCTTCTGCATTCAACTGTGGTTTCCTCAGCGGGATCAGGCATCGGAAGGTGACGGCCGCAAGAACAATGATCCCACCCACAAGCGCCCATTTTCCTGGTCTTTCGCCGAGCAGCAGGAACACCCAGACTGGATTGAGCAAGGGCTCGATGACCGGTATGATGCTCCCTTCAAGTGCCGTTACATGCTTAATGGCTTTCGAATACAGGATATACGGGATGCCAAGCTGAACAACACCAAGTACTACAATGCACAGCCAACCTTTTGTATCAGGTGCTGCCCCGAAAATGAACGGTATCCCGATAATAGCTGAAAGTATATTTCCAAGCAATACAGATTCAATAGGAGATCCATCCTTCTGCATGCGCATGAAGACAACAAAGCAAGCAAAGGAAATACCACTCCCGGCAGCCAGAATATTACCAAATACACCCTTCGTATTGATATGATCTACAAAAAACAGTACCATACCTCCCATGACAACAACAATCGTTATCCAATCCAGCGCCTTCACCTTTTCCTTTAACAGCCAGGCACCCAGAAAAGCCACATAAACCGGGGCAGTGTATTGTATCAGTATCGCGTTTGCCGCAGTTGTGTTTTTAGTTGCTACAACAAAAAGCACTACCATGCCTGTATAAGCCAGAGCCGCACCGATCTGCGCCAGAGACCAGGTCAGCTTCGGTTTGCCTGTTGCTATCAATATGATGATTGCTGCTATACCACTTCTCATGCCGGCTATCGCAAGTGGATTTGAATCTATCGATTTTACCAGCAAACCGCCAAGACTCCATAACGTTGCTGTCAGAACCAAAAAAAGGATTGCTTTGGGTCTGTCTTTCAATGCTGCTATTCTATTCATGTCCGTCACCATTTCGTCAGGATTGTATTGTATACAGTATATCAAAACGACGCTGATTGTAAAATGATTTTGGAAAATGGTTTGTTAGGTTTCTGTTAGATGTTTGGAAGGGAGCCATAATATTATTGATTAATGCAAATGAATGCGATATGATAAAATCATCATTCGAACATTTTACTGATTTTACTGTTTTCAGTTCTAATGCAATACCGCACTCAACAACGGTTTTGGTACCACAACTTCAGATAAAACAGGAGTGATAACTGATGAAAAATTCAAAAAAGACCTTCGTCCTGGACACCAATGTTCTGCTTCATACCCCTTTCGCTTTATTCACCTTCGATGATAATACAATTGTCATACCTGAGGTTGTTCTGGAAGAATTGGATAAATTCAAAAAGGACAATTCCGAGCTTGGCGCAAATGCCAGACAGGTGGCCAGAATCATAGATGGATTGAGGGAAAAGGGCAGTTTAAACAAGGGAATCACGCTGGATAATGGCGGCACCTTACGAATTGAAATGAACTTTCAGGATGTAAAACTGCCTGAAAGCTGGGTAGGAAATGTCAATGACAATAGAATTTTGAAAGTCTGCAAGGGGCTGCTTGAAAAAGGCGAGAATGTATTCCTGATTTCCAAAGACGTATTTGCCAGAATCAAAGCCGATGTACTTGGGATCACGGCACAGGATTTCTTCAATGAACAGGCGCCGCTCTATGATGAACAGTACAAAGGCCGTCTCGATACGTATACCACGGAACAGAAGCTGGATGAATTTTACAGCAAATCGGTGCTTTTGCCTGAGGATATTTTCAATTTCAATCCCGTCCTGAACAAAAATACACCCGTGGAGCTTGTAGTAAACCAATTTCTTGTCCTACACTCCTGCAGCAATGATAAACAGACTGCATTAGCGCGTTTTGACGGCAGGGAAATTGTTCCGCTTAATTTCATGCAGGATCATCCATTCGGTGTAACACCCCGAAACGCCGGTCAGAAGTTCTTCCAGGAGGCCTTGCTGATGGATGCCGAAAAGGCTCCGCTGGTTATTGCAAAGGGACCTGCAGGTACGGCAAAGACCTTTTATTCGCTGGCTGTCGGCCTTCACAAAATTATCGGCGACCGCAATTCACTCTACAGAAAGATTCTTGTATGCCGCCCCAACGTAAAACTTGATGAGGACATCGGCTTCCTGCCGGGCAATGAACAGGAGAAAATCGCACCGTTCCTGCGCCCCATCATAGACAACCTTGAGGTGCTGGTCGATGCGGATGAAGGAGAGAGATACAACAGCGAGAAGGAATTGAAGGATAAAATAGACGAGCTGTTCGACAGAAAAATCATCAGCGCTGAGGCGATTGCGTTTATCAGAGGCCGCTCCATCGTCAAGCAATGGGTTATCATCGATGAAGCGCAAAACCTCACTCCGAAGCAGGTCAAAGGCATTATCACGCGTGCAGGCAAGGGGACGAAAATAATCCTGATCGGCGATCCCGAACAGATAGACCACCCATTCCTCGACATCCGCACAAATGGCCTGAGCTTTGCATCGGAAAGAATGAAAGGCAGCCCGCTCTGCTTCCAGATTACACTGACCGACGAGGAGTGCGAGCGCTCTGAACTGGCCTATGAGGCTGCAAGAAGGATGTAAAGCCAGGAGGTATTCAATAATTAGAGCTGGAATCCTGTCATTCCAAAGACGGCGCCGGACAGAAAGGGTATCAGCCAGATGATCCAGACGATAATACTGAATTTATGAAACTTCAATTTTAATTGCTCATTATTTCTGAGGAGAACAACAGTTGCCCAAAGTGAATGAAACAGCATCAGTACGATTGCAGCGACTCCCGTGATTCCGTGGAAGTTCCACTCGAACACATCTCCTGCGACTTTACTCATCAGGGTCGTCCCCAATGTGTCAAACAGCAGACCCGTCCAAAAAACCACTACATGCCAACGTTTCAATTTTCGCTGTAGTTTTTCACTCCAGACACCAATAGAATAGAATAACAGGGCAGTGTTTATGAAGATTATTGCAAATAATAGCAAATGTATTCCTCCAGTTTTTTACACTGTCTAATCTTTTGTAATTTACGACCTTTACTTCTACAGCTTTTCTGAAAACCTCAATAATTATGCGGCTTTCTCCAGCTTATCAGAATATGCCGACACTTTTTTACTGCGTTTTTTTAGCCGCTTTCTTAACTCAAGTAACAAAACGGCGCAAAAAGCGCTGAATAAAGAAAAAATGGCCGTCTTCCAATCGGAAGTGCCACTCAATACTTTATCCTGGTACCCTATCATTGATGAAACGGTGAGCCAAACAAAGACCATCGATGTTATTGCAACAGCCACGGTTGTGAAATTAATCAGAAGCCTTAAAAGAAGTTTGTTTTTCAAAAAACGACACCTCCCGACTTATTTATCAATATTATACCATACAATATATTGAGTACAAGTAATAATTTATCTAAATATAGTAGAAATCTGAGAAATTCTAATAATATTTGCAAACTAAATATACCAGTGCTAACATAAGTATGAACAAAGAAATTTATAAGGTGATAGTTGGAGGTGTTAACAAGTATGGACAACCTCAAGACGCTGCTTTCAAGCAGCCGGAATATCGTCTTCTTTGGAGGAGCAGGCGTTTCCACGGAAAGCAATATCCCTGATTTCAGAAGCGAGGACGGCATTTACAATACGATCAGCAAATACGGGTACTCCCCGGAAGTCATACTGAGCCATTCTTTCTTCCTATCCCATATGGCAGAGTTTTACGATTATTATAAAAGCAACCTGATTTTCACTGGGGCAAAGCCGAACAAGGCGCACCTGGCCCTTGCAGAACTTGAGAAGAACGGCGTTTTGAAAGCAGTCGTCACCCAGAATATCGATGGCCTTCATCAGGCCGCAGGCAGCAAAAACGTACTGGAACTGCACGGCTCAATCCACAGGAATCGCTGCATGAACTGCGGTCAAAAGTTCCTATTGGATTATGTCCTGAACAGCGCTGGAACGGTTCCCCTGTGCAATAAGTGCAATCACCCCGTAAAGCCGGAAGTCACCTTGTATGAGGAGTCCCTGGACATGGATGTGATGGAAAAGGCAATCAATTTTATTCAAAAAGCCGATGTCCTGATTGTCGGCGGGACTTCACTGGCAGTTTATCCCGCTGCAGGGCTAATCAATTACTACAAGGGCAACAAACTTGTACTGATAAACAAATCCCCGACACCTTATGATTCGAAAGCCAACCTGATAATAAATGATTCCATCGGCAAAGTGCTGGAAGAGGCCATCATGTGCTCCTAGCAGTCTGCCGACAAATTACTTCCAGCTCTTTCCCCATAGGTAAGTCATTTTCCTGAAATACTGTCATCTTCCGGTTCAATCGCTATTTTGCCTGAGTTCTCCAATCAACCAGCGGTTTCTGGAACTCCTCCACGATATGGGTTGTCCGGCATTTTTCAAAGCTTCTATGCTGGCTTGTTCTGTAAATTGTTCCTCCAGGATAAAACAGTTCTGCTTAGCCAATCCAGCCTGTATAAATTAAAAATCCGGCCATCTGGCCGGATTCCTGGAATTTTTGCTTATTATGGGTTTATCGGTTTGTCTTTCATGTGACCTTTATCCTTCAATGGATTCCCATCCTTCATGTGATCCTTGCCATGCTTGAACCCCTTGCCGTGCATTTTGGGTAAACCATTTCCATCCCATTCCGCTACTTTTTCGTTAAACATTTTTGTCATTTCAGCAGCCTCTTCCTTTGTAAGCCTGCCTTCCTTTACTTTACTATCGATTGCTGCTTTAAAATCCTCAACCAGCTTTGCTTTTTTCTGCGGCAAAGTCAGTTTATTGAACTCCTTAACTTTGGCTATCTTTGCATCAAGCCTTGCTGTAATTTCGTTTGCTTCTTCTTTTGTTATTTCCCCCGACTTAAGCATGGACTGCACTTTTGCCTTCCTGCATTCAAGCGCTTTTACAGGGTCCTTTTCAAAGTCGGCACATTTTCCCTGAACAATTGCCTTATCTTTTATCTCTTCCTTCACCGGCACTGCAAAAGCAGTTGTGGCTGTGAGGAAAGCTATAGCTATTACAAATGAGAGTAATTTTAAAATTCTCAAATAAACCACCTCCTTTTCAAAGGTAGTTTACCCGTAATTTGAATTTACTCTTATATAAGTATTGGAAATTCAACGTACTAATTCCGTATTAATTTGTTTTTGTTAATCTCTCAAGTTTTTCACTTGCAAGCTGCATTTCTTTTGTAATATTGAAAACACTTTCAATATTTTTATCCTGGTCTTCCACTGTTGCAAGCATTTCCTGCGTTGCAGCAGAATGCTCTTCCGAAATTCCTGCAACACTTTCCACTTCCAGCTTTATTTTTTCGAATAATTTGATTACATTTTCAACCATACCGGATTCATTTTCAATACATTTGTCAATCTCTGTGAACGAGGATTGTATCTCTTCAAAGCTGCCATTCACCTTAAACGCTATTTCATTTCCACTATCTGCTGCAAGCTTTCCGTTACTGACAACATCAAGTGCAATACTGCTTTTGCTTACAACATCAATTATTATGTCATTAATCAATTTGACAGTATTGGTGCTTTCATCAGCCAATTTACGCACTTCGTCTGCAACAACTGCGAAACCCTTCCCCTGCTCGCCTGCCCTTGCAGCTTCGATCGCAGCATTCAGCGACAGCATATTGGTCTGATCCGCAACCTGCTTGATCCCATCCAGGAATGTATTAATTTTCTCCATGCTTTTTTGCAGGTCTGCTACTGTATCATAGGAACTATACACTGCTTCGTTTATAATAACCATCTGTTTTTGCATGTCAGCAATATTGCAGGTGCCTTCTTCAACAGCGTTGTTAGCCTTTTTCGACACCTCCGACATTTGCATGGAAAGCCTGGATGTTTCGTTTATCATAACATCGGCATTGCCCACCATACTGCTGATATCGCTCAGGCTTTCTGCCTGGCTTGATACACCTTCTGCAACTTCGTGCTCTGTTAAAGTTATTTGTTCACTTGATATCTTCAATTGCTTTAATTTTTTATAGCTTTCCGTAATTTCACTATTCAAAAGCGAGGTGTTGTTTTCAATTATGCCAAACGTATTTTTTAGTTCATTCAATACATCCGTTGCTTCTTTCTCTTTGCCGGCTGCATTTTTAATTAACTCATTGCCCCATTTACTAAGGAAGAATAAGATAACCAGGATACTATCGATATATACTATCAAAGCCAGTATTGAGCCGATATTTTTATATTGACCGATAAATAGGCTTTGTAGAGCAAGAAGTGAGAAAATAACCAGTAAGATATTAATAAATATTCCAAAAGCTAGAATCAAATACCTGTTGAAATATAACGATATCATAGCAATTGAAAGAAAAATCAGATAATGGTTGCCCAGAGGGAAGGATGATGCATTTGAAAGTATCTGCATCGCTGCTACAGATATGGGAATAAGACTGTTAATAAATGCTTTTATAAAATCCGGCATGGGTATAAAATATATACCGGTAAGAACAACACAGACAAATATGCTCTCAAACATTACTTTCAATCCATCTTTCCCTCCAAGAGAGGTTAGTGCCATTACAGCCAAAGTAATTGCTACTATGTAAATTATTATCAGATTTAACCTGTGAACCATCTTTACGTTATAATTAGTCTGTTGCATATATGTACCTCCTGTTATATTGTATTCTTTCCATCATGTTTCATATCGGCATTAAAATTGTTTCCCTAATACAATTTTCCAATTTAAATAGACGCATAAACATTTATCTTTGAATTAGAGTCGGGAAAATTTCGGGAGCTTCGAGCCCGCTCGTTTTAAGCCGGGTTTGTTTCACAAACGGCATAAATAAAAAGCTCCGGTTTCACCGGAGCTTTTTATCAGACACTATACGCATAAATTTGATTTTATCCATAAATTTGTCCTCAATCACGGCTGCAAATGCTTCATCAGCATGCTGAGCTGCTTTTCAACAAAGCCCGGCAGGTACTCATGTCCAAAATAACGGAATACTGCAATATCCTTCGGACATACCAGATGGTTGTACGCTGCGAATACCGTTGATGGCGGCGTTATATCATCCACAAGTCCTGATGCGATCAGAACCGGGCATTTTATTTCCGGAGCAAGGTTCATGACATCGAAATAGGAAAGTGTTTTTTTTGCCTGTTCTTCAATTTCCGGGGCCGTATTTCTGCGGAAATATTCGTTTATCTCGCCATAGGGCATACAGGGTGCTATGTCGATCGCCCTGTTAAAATGCGAAAGATAAGGGTACATGGAAACGGCGACTTTCGGTATGCTCGATAAAGCTGCGGAAGCAAGTGTCAACGCACCACCCTGGCTGCCTCCCATTACACCGATCCTGCCGGCGTCCACCTTGTCAAATGAAGCAAGAACTTCCAGCGCACGCACGCAATCCATATATACGGCCCGGTAATAGTACTGATCCGGTGAAAGAATCCCCTTTGTCATCCAGCCGCTATGGTTTCCATGTGAAGTAACCACATTGTCCGAGCTGTTGCCCTGCTGTCCTCTAACCAGCATCTGCAATACAGCGTAGCCATGCAGAGCCAGATTGACCGTATCACTGATACAGCCGTCGGCAGCCCAATTGTATCCATGAAAAGCGGCAATTCCGGGATATTTGCCTGGCGCCTCCGGTACAGCGAACCAGCCGTCGATATCTGCATTCAGGAAACCCGAAAATGTGACCCTGTAGACCTTGACACCTTTTGCCGGGTATTCGTATGGCTGTAATTTATACTTCAAGTCGACCTTTGCCAATTCATCCAATGCTGTTTCCCAGAATTTCTTGAAATCAGGCTGTCTGGTAAGCTCCGGTTTGTATTTTCTCAATTCCTCAAGACTCATATCATATGGTTGCAGCAAAATAACACCCCCACAAAAATGTTTTCATATTTCGTTCTATTTATTATCCGAAGTCATCTTTGCATCTATGCATACTTCGGTATCAATTATGACTCCATTGACTGGCAAAGCTTCAGGCTGTTCTTTCTCCGCTGCTGCCGTCGGTGTTACGGGATACACTGCCGGTGTTGCCGGAGTTTCCAGTGTCGTCGGTACTCCCAGCACCGCCGGCAATTCGGATTCCATTGAAGCTTCCGCCTCATTAGTATAAAATCCAATCTCCTCCATATCCTCGCCGTCAGATTCCATTTCTGTCTCATCATTCTCCGGCAATTCCGGCGGCAAATCATCATGCCATGTATCACCGTTAAAATTCTGCATATTAAAAGTATTCCGATATGTTTCCGTATTCCTGGGACCCTTCAAATAAGTAAAAGCAACATAAATTACGCCAATGATCAGTAGAAGCATAATTATTCCGTTCATATCATCACCTCAAAATTACTTATTCGACACATACCTTGTTTTTCCTTTATAAAACATATAAAAATATTTACGTCAAAGCACCGGTTTGATATACTCAAAAAAGCTGATCCAAACAGTCGGCAGCTAAAATTCCAGGAGGACATTATGAAGTATTCAGGCATTATTTTCGACTTTAATGGAACATTATTATTTGACACACCGATGCATGAACAAGTATGGCGTGACTATTCCGTGCATTTGAGAGGCAGTCCGCTTTCAGAAGAAGAGTTTCTTCATATGCATGGCAGGCCAACCAGGTTTTTTCTTGAATACCTGCTTGGACGGTCTTTAAGTGAATCCGAAATAGACTATCATAGTGAGGAAAAGGAAAAAATCTACAGAAAAATATGCCTGGATCTAAGGCCTGATCTGAAACTGACAACTGGAGCCTGCGAACTGCTGGACTTCCTGAAATCCCGGAGAATACCCCGCACCATAGCAACTGCATCCATAAAGTCAAACGTTGATTTCTATTTTGAAACCTTTCATCTAAGTAAGTGGTTCGATTACGGCAAAGTTATATATGATGACGGAAGCTTTCCTGGGAAACCAGATCCGCAGATTTACCTGCGGGCGGCGCAGAAGCTGAGTCTGCCACCGCAGGAATGTATCGTTGCAGAAGATGCGCTGTCAGGGATCGAGTCCGCACATAGCGCAGATATCGGCTGCATCGTGGCTATTGGTCCAGAAGAGACGCATACCGTATTGAAGGCATATTCCGGAGTTAAACATACAATAGCGGACTTTACAGAATTTGATAGAAACTTATTCAAAATGTAATATATTTTTAACATAATTCGGCTTATGAATGTGTATAATAATGACGAAGATTTATATAAGACAAGCTATCCAACGGAATCCTCAAAGGATGAAGCTGTTCTCTGTCGAAGCGGGTGAATTATGGAAAGATTTAGAAATTACACAGGCATGTTTATCGAACTGATGCTGATGGGAATTATGTATTTGATAATTCTTCCCTTCAAAGTTTTGTACAGTCTTGGCAACAGGCTGGTATCCAGATAATGTAAACTCATTATTTGGTTTATTATTTCCAGAAGATGTCTGAATTAAGCAATTGATTGTTTCAATCTATTGTAGTATAATCGTATGTACGTGTTTTTCCTTGAAAATTTCAGGAGGTCCGAGCTTGAATAATGTAGCGGGACACCGCCCTTTTCCAATCCATGAATGGTATATGGCTCAAGCCCTGAAGGAAGCGGAAAAGGCAAGAAAAATAGGCGAAACTCCAGTAGGTGCAGTTGTGGTCAGAGATGGCAGGATCGTCGCCAAAGGCCATAATGAAAAGGAGTTGAAAAACGACTCCACATTGCACGCAGAGATGACCGCGATCCGGAAAGCCTGCAGTAAGCTTGGATCGTGGCGGCTGAACGACTGTGACCTGTATGTGACGCTTGAACCCTGTACCATGTGCGCAGGTGCAATTATTCAGGCAAGGCTCAGGAATCTGTACATCGGCACATCCGATTTGAAGGCCGGTGCAGCTGGATCGGTAATTGACGTATTCCGGGTCGACGCCTTCAACCACAAGGTCGAGGTAAGCTGGGGCCTGTTGGCGGAGGAATGTTCCGGGATTCTGAAGGAGTTTTTCCAGGAATTGAGAGAACGCAAGACAGCAGAGAAGCTGTAATGCAATAAAGTGGCCGGGCAGTAACGTAGTGCGGTAATAAATTGAAACGGAACACCAGGCTCTTATTAAGGGTGTTTCAGTAAAATTTCATATACGGAAGAGTATCCAAGTGGTCGCAACGAGCTGTACTCGAAATCGTGTCGGTCGCTGAGCATGTAAATGCCAGAAACCCTTGATATACCGTGGCTTCCGGGTTTACCTTGATTTTTAGTAATTAGTGTTTTCTACGTTTTTTCTACGCTTTGCGCTTACTTTCTACGGGGTGCAGCGTATAAAAATATAATATGGAGTGGTATCGAAGTGGTCATAACGGGACTGACTCGAAATCGGATCGGTCGAAGGCTTGACTGCTAGGCACAAACCCGCATGGAATCAGGCTTTGTGAGCGCTTGATAAATGAAAAATTTTCGCAAATGCTAACACTTTGCTCACAGTTTTCTAAAAAGCGTTTTTCCGCTCCGGCGGTTTAACATATACGGAGAGGTATCGAAGAGGTCATAACGGGGCTGACTCGAAATCAGTTTGTCGGAAACGGCACGCGGGTTCGAATCCCGCCCTCTCCGCCACTTTGGGGGCTTTTTGCCCCCACCAGCAATCAATGGCCTGTCAGAATATGACAGGCCATTTTTATAAAGCAGCGGAGGGAATCGCCGATGAAAGCCTGGAAGCAAAAAACTTGGCAACATGAAACAACTGGACTTGACGGAAAATGTCAGTTATTTAGCGTCAATATATTTGATTACAAATGGCACAACACCGGTGAAAAGGCTCATATTAGAGACCCTCTATATGGTCAGGAATATGATTTTACAATTTTTCGTGTTACTATTGACGGGCAGGATCATAAGTTTGCAGCTGGCGAATTCAGTAATTGCGTATGGGGCTTTTATGTTTTTAAATACTAAGCATTATGTAGCTTTGTCAATAGAGGAGTCCATCTATGGAACAGATGAGTAAAGAAGGTGGATAGTGATTACGATGTGCGATTCTTTTATGTGTGCCCAAAGGCTTACTATCTACGGCTTGACAGGACGAGAGACGTGCTGGAATACCCGCTTAATGATGTGTTGGACATAAACGGCTGGGACATTGATAAGACTTTGAAGTTGCTTCATGCCTCCAATCCAACGTTGTTCGAGTGGAGCAACTCACCTATCGTTTATAAAACCACGGATGAATTTAAGCAGTTATTGCCTCTCATCGGCAATTATTTCGTAGCCAGATCAGGATTGTGGCACTATCTAAGCACGGCTGAAGGAAACTACTGTGAATACCTGAAGGGCGAGACGGTAAAAGCAAAAAAATATTTCTATGTTATCCGTCCCTTACTGGCTTGCCGCTGGATTCTGGAACGGCATACACCGCCTTCGATGCTTTTTACCGAGCTTTTAGAAACACAGCTTGAGCCGGAACTGAAACCTGTTGTTGCTGATCTGTTAAAGCTTAAAATGTCCACGCCGGAAATCGGGGAGACTCCGAAAATTGCTCCGCTTAATGAATTTATAGAGCAGAATTTGAGTATAATCCGAGAACAAATCGAAGCTCTGCCAAAAGAGCAGCCAAGTAATTGGGAACCTCTAAATGATTTGTTTCTCTCTATTTTGGACCGCAGAAAGGAGTAAGGTAGTCTTATGCCAACAAATGAACATAACGAGCTTCCCCTCCCAATGCTTGCTTTCAAACTTGAGGGTATGGATGATTCTATTGAACTTACAATCGATGAAGTTTGGGGATACCCAAATGAAACAAGCTACGGCGGCGGATACGGGGCTAAAGGAAATCTGTCTATTCGTGCCGGAGAATATATGGTTGTTAATGCTTTTTGCCGTGTAGTCTGTTTAAATATTCGTTTGCCGACACAGCATTACGGAAAAATAAATCGCCAAGAATATAGACTGTGTCGCTCTCGCCAACACAATTATTCCATTGCGCCAGAAGGTATTCGTCCATTTCCTCGACTGTGGCGAAGGGTCTGTTGCAATGCTTTATAATGTTGGCGTGACCAAAGTGCTGGTCAGCGGTAAAATAAATCAGAGCAAATCCACCTTTCTTTCCTGTTAAACCTTATCGATAGTCCCAATCGCGTAAAGAGGCAAATTTATCAGCCAATCCTCTTTTTTGTAATCTGCCATTGAAGTACGCAATGAAATTTTCGGATTGAATTTTTCGCGGAAGGTCTTCAAACTTTTTGCCTGCAGATTCACTTCAGCTTTTACTTCCAAGGGAATTACAACCTCACCGTTATCAATAAGAAAATCAACCTCAGCACTATTCCTGTCATTAGTCCAATAATATGTACTAATATTTTTGTGCGTTTTCAATTGCTGCAGGACATATTGCTCGGTCAATGCCCCCTTAAACTCTTTAAATAACTCGTTTCTGTCAAGCAGCACATCCTGACGCAGGCGAACCATACAGGACAATAATCCGACGTCTAATAAAAACAATTTAAAAGCCTTCAAATCCTCATATGCTTTTAGAGGTAGACTCGGAGCCGTTACCCTGTTAACCATATGCACAAGCCCGCAATCCGTCAGCCATAACAAAGCCATTTCATATTCCTTTGCCCTTGCGCCTTCTTTAATCAAGCCATATATGAACTTCTTGTTCTCTTTTGTTAGCTGCGAGGGGATGCTGTTCCATAGCATCCTGATGCGGGGAACAACATCATGGGGAGCATGCTTTGAAAAATCCTGCTCATAAGCATCCAATATCCGTCCCTGAATTTCTCTTGCCTCGCTAAAATCTTTATTTGCAGAAAAATTATATACCACTTCAGGCATGCCGCCTACATAATAATATTGTTTCAAAAGATCAATATACTCTTGCCTGAATGTAGTTACCATCGAATAATCGCTGCCATCCAAAAGCTTAATATACTGCTCCTTACCCATAGCGAGCATAAATTCCTGAAAGGAAAGTGGATATAAATCTATAAACTCAACCTTGCCGACGGGGAAGGATGTCCCTTGATGAAGCGCAACGCCCAACAGGCTTCCGGCACAAACAATATTATACTGCGGAGCGTTTTCATTAAAATATTTCAAAGAGGTCAAGGCTTTGGGAACCTCCTGAATCTCATCAAAGATTAGAAGGGTCTCAGCCGAATCTATTTTATGCCCGGCATACAGTTCAAGCCCTGTTACTATCCTCTCAATATTTAAGTCGGCAGCAAACAATTCCTGCATACGCTGATTGTTGTCAAAACTGATATACACACACTTCTTATATGCTTTTGCGCCAAACTCTTTCATAAGCCAGGTCTTTCCGACCTGCCTCGCCCCACGTATAATTAACGGCTTTCTGCCCTTTTTGTCTTTCCATTTATATAAAAGTTCGATTGCTGTGCGGTACAAAGTAGCCACCTCCTGTCTTTACACAGGATAGTATATCAATAAAATACAAAAAATACAACGACTTTTTGAAAATAAAATACACTTTTTGCAGTGACTTTTAGTGCTATATTTTGCTTTAAGGTTATATCTGCAAAACTTCTCATATATAAATACTTTTACAGTTATAATGTTATAACCCTATAAACTTTTTAACGCACGGTTCAACACACGATAATATATCTTTAACGCACACGTGCGTTAAAACGTGTGTTGATGTTTCCGACCGTTTCGATTAATATTTAATGTACTACGCTGACATCAGGCTCTCCATTGTGATATAATTCCTTCAGGAGTGGTAGATGATGGATAAAGAAAAACAATTGCCAAAATCAACAAATTTGGACAATGAGATTGATACAGCTATCGCAAAAGCCGAAGCCGAGTATGTTTCTAAGGAGCAGCTTATAGATGCAAGGGAAGCCCTATCGGATTTAAAGAAGAAGTATTTTGGATAAATGCTAACCCCTTGCTAACAAATATCCGGAAAATATTCTTTTGTTAGCATTTTCCTCGAAGCCTCTTGGCATAAGCATAGCAGCCATAAAACCCGCGCTGTTGAGCCATTTTCACCGCTCCCAGCGACACTAAAAAACAACGACAGGATATTTGCGGACACTCAGGGACAACGACTCGAAAACACATTTCCAACACACGGCGTGCGTCGAACTTGTGGAATAGGTAAATATAAGTTTTTCGCATACTGCAAATAAAATAATGACAGGCTGCCCGTCAACCAGAATTTTTTATCTTGCCCCGGAAGGAATACTAGATGCATAAAGTCCTGTTAGCAGGGATTATTCCACTTATAAAAACTAAAGCCAGCGCCGCATTAAAAAATAATTACGACGATGGCTTATATAAATTATTAAATTATGATTTTTCACAGTTTCGAGACAGATGCTTATTTACTTCTTATCTTGAAATCTTTCCTTTATTCTTTCTTCAGCTTTTTGTTGTGCTTCATTATCAGATATAGCCGGTGTTATTTCAAATTTGCCGATAACCGTTTTTCCATCACTTTCATATAAATTTATAACCCTTTTTTCCTGCTTGGCTTGTTTTGCTAATGCTTCTGCTGGAGATTTTGGCATATTTTCATCTAAATCAGATTTGCGAACATATCCTACTATATTGTCTACACCTGTTGCTAAAACTAATTCTGGCCAATCTTTAAAAGAAGAAACATCTGCAGATGACCCATATTTTTCGTCGTATACATTCTTTGGAAATTCTTTTGTCTTCCCTTTGTCTGCAGAATTCCCATCACCAACAGCAGCATAAACAGAAATTCCCATGAGAAGCCCAACCAAAGCAAAAGCTATAAAAGATGATTGCTTTAACAAAGATTTTAATCGCATTATATTTCCCTCCTTATTAGGTAATACTGACATATTAGTTTTGATAATAAAGAACTGGGCTTATGAACGAATCGCATGTTGTATAATCTGTTCCATTATAAGCGCCCACTCTTCCGCCGGCTTTGTAGTAGCCACTTACATAGACATAATCCCCAAGTGTCACTTGATACCAAGCGGAGCTGCTGTTATATTTCCATGACGATGCTTTATATAAAGTATTGTCTTTAAACAGCCATGATTGGGCCCCCATGTAGCCTGATGGTACATTATTACCGTTGTCCTCATACATACATGTGTCAGCTTCTACTCCGGTACCCTGCCCATATTCTGTACACGAGGAGTACATCCCATAATAGTGTCCTAACACCGGCTGCTGATAAAATCCATCAATACTTTTTGTATTCTGATATGCAAATGCTGACATTGCGCCAACACTTAGGCCCACGTATCTAATACCTTGCTACATTCAAGGATATACCGATTGCGAAATGTTTTTGCACTCGGGTTATGAGATTTAAAGAATATATTGTCTTATCTCGGCTGGTATGCATCTAATTTTCTTTCGGGCCAATTCTTCGGGTGATTCCTTAAATCCCGAATTGATCCAGTCTTTCGTCATATAAACCGCGCCGGTGACATAAAACTGAGTCTCAAAAAGCATATCATCCGATACTGCTTTTCCTATCTGCTGTTTTAGTTGTTTAGTCGTCGCATTTACGCTATTTGAGTAATATAAATTAAAAAATGAGTTCTGCCCCTCAACATTAATAATTTTCTTATAGAAGTCGCTGTTGCTTTTGAAGTGATTGGCTATCTGTGTATAACGATATACGGAATCTTTTTGACTAAAATTGGGCATCATTTTGAGCAACTCATTGGCAAACCTGAGAAAAAACCACCATGCTAAATCATATTTATCTTCAAAATGGCGGTAAAAGGTTGTCCGCGATAAGCCGCACCGATTAAGGATGTCGTTAACTGAAATACTTTCAAATGACTGTTCATTTAATAACGTGTACAGGGAGAACATCAGCATTTCTTCTGAGTTTTCGCTTGTTTTCATTTCAGGCACCTTCCAGTTGGTTAATCGGGCTACGTTGTTAAAACGTAACATTTCCTGCATCCTGTTACACATTTAAAACAATTCATATGTTTTATAACTTGTAAACGAATTTTAACATTAATATTATAAAAAGTAAAGGTTGTAATACATATTTTAATTGACAAAACGAAAGGATGCGTAATATGAAATACGGAAATACGTATTACAAATTATTTCATTAAATTACATTAAGAAGTATTGCGTAATGAAAATTCAAAAAATTGAGGTGATGTGTTGTGTAAGCAAGCTCAACAACCGATAGGGTGTCGTATATATACTGGCGAAAAGATCTACGGGGACGTAGAAACCCCTTGCATATGGAAGATTACTATAGCGGCTTTTTGTATCCTTCGGGAATTGGACTGGTCAATTATTGGAATGGCACCACTCTACAACGTGGTGATTTGAGGAAAGCTTTTTAGGGAGACGGTTCGGGGCAAAACGGCGGACCGGTCACATACGCTGGCATCAGCGCCATAGAACTTACACTATTAATTATTGGGTAAAAAGGAGTAGAAATTATGAAGATAAAAAAAATAGATATTATGCAACTGGAACACTTAAATGATGAACAAGCTTCCCGCCCCATCGGATGCCGCATATACACCGATGAAGGGATCTACGGCGACGGGGAGGCAGCCCTCGCGTATGGATGTGCCTCTGACGCAGCGTTTGGCCAGCTTAAGGAATTCTCCAGAATCATAATCGGAATGAACGCTTTAAATAACGAACAGATCTGGGATAAACTTTACAAGAGTACTTTTTGGGGACAAAACGGAGGGCCGGTTATCTTCTCCGCAATTAGCGCTATTGACATCGCGTTATGGGATATTAAGGGAAAATTCTTTAACGCGCCGATCCATGCACTATTGGGTGGCAAGCGCAGAAACACCCTTCGGGCTTATGCCAGCCAGCTTCAGTTCGGCTGGGGACATGAAAAAAAAGATAAATTATCATTTTGCTTTACTGCGGACCAATTTGCTCAGGTCACAAAGGATGCCATTGCAGACGGCTTTGATGCAATCAAAATTGATTATATAATGACGGGTTCTGAATTAGACAGATCAAGTATTGCAAGCGAAAAATGGCTAAGTCAGGTGGAAGATTGCATTGCCGCAACTAGGGAAGCTGCAGGACCAAATGTTGACATTATTCTTGAGAACCATTCCATGACTACGGTACTGCCAGGGGTGGAGGTAGGCAGACGAGCGGAAAAATATAAAATATTCTATTATGAAGAGGTTTGTACCCCAGAGCCCAAGCTGATGAAATATGTCCATGAGAATGTTAAGATTCCTATAGCAAGCGGTGAACGTATATATACGCGGTGGCAATACCGCCCTTATCTTGAAGACATGTCTTTGCAAGTGATTCAACCCGATTTAGGTACTTGCGGCGGGTTTACCGAAACCAAGAAAATTTGTGATATGGCCTATACATATGACATCGCGGTTCAGCTGCATACCTGCCATACGTCCTTGTCAACCGCGGCTGCTCTTCATTTAGAAGCGGTAATTCCAAACTTTTTAATTCATGAGGATAACGACCACGGAACTTTACATCCCCGAACCTACGATAGCTATTGCACCGTAAATTATCTTCCCGTCAGCGGTTATTTTACTGTACCGGACCTTCCTGGGTTAGGAACTGAATGGAGCGAAGAAACCATGGCCACCTCAACCATTGTCACTATTTCATAGTAAAACAGCCAGCTTAGGCATAAAAAGATAGTGGCAATCCGCCACTATCTTTTTACAGTATGTATATTACAGGGAGTAGACGTTGAAATTGGCTTTCACATGCTACTTGACAGTTTCTATCTGGGCTTCTTTGAGCGTCTTTTCCGAGAGCTCGTTGGCCAATACCGGGCAATTCTGGGATGTCGAAATAGCCGTTCAGCAGCTTATAGCCGCAGATATACATCGTGTGGGCATCTGGGATGGTATCGGCCGTATGGTGCTCATGGAGGATAAAGTTTATTACAATAACTGAAAATATATATCTTAAATATTAATCCTTGATGTGCTGCTCAAACTTCTTCATTTTCTTGAAGTCGAGGGTCATGATTAATACGACGGAAACGAGAATGACAGTCGCCATGAAGATAAACACTCCTGTATTTCCCATACTTTGGGCAACTATGCCGCTGAACATATTTCCAATATAGCCGCCTGCTGCGGAACAGGAATTGATGAATGCCATGGAGACAGCCATGGTTCCAGGCGCGAGGAACGCCGCAGGCATTGTCCAATACGGTCCGGTCCAGCTGGCGCCACCTATTCCAGTGAGTGCAAGCATTATGCATTTAAAGGTTATTCCGCCAACAGGTAGAAGGATCAGCATGAAGGACACCGAAAAAAGCAGCAACGGAAGAATAGCGTGCCATTTTCTTTCACCGGTCTTATCCGAATGCTTGCCTACGATAAGTAAGGCAAAGAAAGAACATATTGTAGGGATCATCATTATATACCCGATTGCGGTAGGGGAAAGGCCTGATGCAAACCCCTTCAGAAGCACCGGCATCCACATGCCTGAAGTCTGTGCCGCGATCTGCGCAAACATATAGATCATGGCAATTTTCCAGAGCATGCCGTTTGTGATTATCTTTACAAAACCTACTTTGGTGGTAGAAGTCTGGGAAGCCTGAAGAGCCCTCTCGTCTTCAAGGTCCGCGTTAACAATTTCCTTTTCTCTGTCGGTCAGCCACTTGCACTCATTCGGGCTATCCTTCATGATAATAAAACCGAACAGTGCGAAGATCGCGGGGATCACACCTTCAATGACAAACAGCCATCTCCAGCCCGCATGCCCAGCCCAGTGCGTGTATTGTATGATATAACCAGCGACGGGGGACATTACTAAACCCCCTACAGTTGCGACAGCAAAAAATATACTAGTAACAATCGCTCTTTCTCTGCTTGGAAAATACAATGTAAACCAGTACATCATACCGGGGAAAAATCCTGCTTCAGCTACTCCAAGCAAAAAGCGGATCATGGCAACCTGCGGCCCCGTTTTGGCAAAAAATGTGCAGGCGGTAATTAAGCCCCATGCGCAGGCAATAATAGGGATTATTTTACTGGCGCCGACTTTTTTCAGAATCATGTTACTCGGTATCTGGAAAATCAGATAGGAAATAAAGAATGCCGAGGTTATAGTTCCGAAAGCCAGTGCAGAAATACCGAGATCATGATTCATCGTAAGCGCCGCGAAAGAGACGTTAGCACGGTCAGTCCCGTTGAAAAAAAAGAGCAGACATGCAAATGGCATAATAGCCCATCTGATTTTATTATATAATCGTTTCTTTTCTACTGCTGTTGCGTTCATTTGACGATTCTCCCTTCTCCTCAAAAAAATACTTAAAAATTATTGCCATTCTTTTCGTTTTAATCCCGATGTGTTTATACTTTTTCTGTTTTTTCAAGCAGCCCTCCTCATAAAAATTTTTCAAATCATCAAACTGCCAAGCCCACTAGCCTTTACTTTTCATGATATTAATGTTGCAATTCGTTTACAAGTTATAAAACATCTGAATTGTTTTAAATATGTAACAGGATGCACCAAATGTTACGTTTTGACAACGCAGCCGATTAACCAATCGGAGGTTGCATGAAATGAAAACAAGCGATAATTCCAAAATCAAGACACAGCACACATGCTATATTTCCTCCCTACTTGTAATTTCTTCATTCACATACATGCAAACGCCTGATTTATAAGTATTTGATTAACTCATGGTACAGCTCCCTGTGGATACTAAGCTCAAAATCCGTCCAACTCATATCTTACATCTCCGAATCGGGCAAAAAAATAGCCGCCTTGCAGATTTGATCTGCTAACTGCAAGGCGGCTATCTATGAAGAAAAAGCAGCACCGATTTTGGAGAGAAATCGGTGCTGCTTTTTCCATTTTTGATATTGGAGGAGTCTGAAGGGTAAAACAACTAATTTATTACAGCTATTCTTGCAATATATCAACATGTACAATATAATAGTGGTAATATTTCCTACTAGTTGAATCTTCCTGTTGCGTTCTATTTCAAGAGGCAAGGCAGGTGTAAGAATGAAATCCTTCATTGGAAAGGGTGTTGTTTCCACGCTCAGGCAGGAATGGCTGGGGCTTGTCTGTGCATTTACCTGGTTTTTTTGCTCCATGATTAATTATTATGAGCCTTTCTTTTCAGGTACCTGGCCAGTTTTGCTCTTTATTCTCCTGTTGTGCCTTGGACTTGCCGTATCTGCAGTCCTTTTGGAAAAGCGGCCGGTATGGACGGGCAAAATTCTCACGGTTTCCACTATTGCGGGTGCAATATGCACAGGACTGATCCCATTTATGCCTTTTACCCTTGCTGTCGTCATCTTCTGGCTTTCGGCGCTAATAATGGCACCATTGCTGTGCCGCCGGTTATACGGTATTCTGATGACAACGAAAGACGGTATACGGATCCGTTCTTACATTTCAACCGTATCAGCCACCATCGTTATACAAATGATTTGGGCGCTGCTTCCCCTTCCCTATAGTATCAAATTCCCTGTTTTATCGGTGTTCGCACTATTGGGCTTATACGGTTCGGCGGCATGTTTACCGGAGTTTAAGCGCAAGCCGCTTCCCGGGCTTGAAATAATAAAGTTCCGTTCCAGACAACTCCTGCTTATCGTTGTATTAATTCTGCTAGTACTATTAAACCTGTTTAATACAATTATACATACTTATGTGTTAAATGGTGCCTTTGGACAAAGCGATCTTTTTTCTCTGGTGACTTGGGGGATCGTGCCGCTGTCCTTTCTGTTCTTTGCCTGGTTTGCAGATAAAAGCCGTGAACGGCTTGGTTTTACCGCAGGTATCGCACTGATCCTCATCGGCTGCTTCGTGGCACTGATGCCGGACGGCAGCGTGCTGGCCCCTCCTCTTTTGCTTCTTGGTGAATTTGGAGGAACCATTACAGAGTTCTGCTTTTTAACAATGCCGTTGCTCTTTTTCCCATTTACCAAAAGACCTATCCTGATCGCCGTGTCGGGACTTATTACACACAACCTGTTATCCTCTGCACTATCCTGGACACAAGACCTCTGGCTGCCGGACATCCTTCTGGGTGAACAGATCAGCCGCCCTCTGATTATTTTTGGCGTAGTCTGTGCAATATTGCTGTTTCCTCTTGTCTTTTCTCTGTGGGAAAAACAAAGAGACGCTACCTTGATGGCAGCACTGCTTGGATTCAAAAAACAGGCAGAAGAAAAGACGGATCCTATTTCACCTGAATCCCTGTCATATGAATCAATGCACGTTAATGCCACATTAAATGGAATATCCCCTGAAGGGAATGACTGGACAGCCTCGCTGGATTTGGTGGAACAAGAACGCAGTATAGCCCTGATGCTATGTGACGGAATGTCACGCACGGACATCGAAAAAAAGCTGAACCTTCCTGCTGCACAGATCTCCGTCCATCTGAAGAAAATCCGCACCAAGCTGAGTGAGCAGCCCCCGATCGGGCGTTCTCCCTATGTGCAGAAAGCAGTCAGCCGGTATGGTTTAACAGCAAGGGAAGCGGAAGTGTTCCATGAGATGGTGCTGGGACGCTCCAACATGGAGATATGCTCTAATCTGTACATAGAGGAATCGACAGTGAAAAGTCATGTGAACAGGATCCTGAAAAAAACAGGGGCAAGCAACAGGGCTGAGTTGATAGCACGTCTTCAAAAAGAAGAAAATGAAACTTCTCTATTGCATAAATAAGCTTTGATCCTGATTTGAACACATCACAAATATTCAAGAATTCTTAGCAGTTGGAACCTGGTTGTTAAGTCGGGTTCTTTTTTTATTGCTTTCTATTATGCATTCCTTTTATTTCCAGAAATATTTTGGGAAATTATTTTAGTTGAGCCATTTTTGCCACATCTTCAATCCAGCATGAATAGCCTGTTTCAGCATCTCAACCCTGATTTCAACCTGTTCAAAACAGCGGATTCAGATACGATGTCTTCATCATGAGTCACACAGCACTGAAAAAAGAATTAAGTTCCACAATTGAAAGGAGTTGGTAATGAAGTGCAGGTCCGGAACAGATGCTACACATGCGGAAAACTTATGATCCTCAGCGCTTTGTATGACACTTTTGAAAAGTTGGGGTGGAAGCTCCTGTCTGCAGACTCCGAAACAGGCATTATCAATGTTCTGGACCGTAAAACCGGTGAGAAGTATTTAATCCGTGTACAACCGGAGCAGGCGAAAAATGTGGATATCCTCATCGAACCGGAACCACACTCCCACTCCGGCAGGGATTCTCCGGAGGAGGCCGTAGGACAGCTGTTCGACACCATGGAGCGAATTATCAGGGATGCGCTGGCTGGAGCATCCTTCAAGCAAGAGAAATCAGATAGCCTGGAATGAATGTGAATTATTAGGGAGGTCCTATCATGAAACGTATTATTTACAAGACAATAACACTATTTCTGTGCACAATGCTTATCCTGACATTGCTGCCGATATCTGCAGTTTATGCAGACGACAGCTTCACAGGTACGACTGTTGACGGTTTTTCCTACTCCGCCACTCCGGCAAACGGTGAAACACCGGCGTTTGCTACGATCACCGGCTACTCCGGAACTGCTGTGGCACTTACCATACCGGCCACAATCACCGCTTCCGACAACAACAATTATCCTGTCAGAACTGTAACCACCGGGAGCAAGTTTGCTTACGGCATCTATTGCCCTTTTTCCTCGACAGCAACCAGTGTTGTTATCTCTGAGGGGATCGAAGAAATTGACAACGGTATTTTCTATAATTGCACTACACTTGCAAGCGCGACACTTCCCTCTACCCTTAAAACGATCGGTCATCATGTATTCACCGGCACCCGGCTGACATCCATAAACCTGCCGGCATCCGTTACATCGATAGGTGAATACGCATTTTATAACAGCACTCTGGCTGGCCTCAATCTGCCAGCAAACATTACAACCATAGGTGCTGTATCCTTTGCCGGAACAAAGATTGAAAACCTGATAATTCCTGCTTCAGTTTCATCTATTGGTGATTCAGCTTTCAACGGATGCACAAGCCTCTCCCAGATTACCTTCGCCAGTGGGAGCAGCCTGGCCGGCATCAGCTCAAGTGTCTTTGCCTATGCGCCAATTACCGCAATTGAGTTGCCTGATAGCATTACCAGTATTAATACAGCTGCATTTTATCATTGCACCAAGCTTGAAAGCATTTCTCTTCCGGACAGCCTGACCAGCCTGAATAACCCATGGTCGGGCGAATATGGGGTTTTTCAGGAATGCACCAGCCTGGGCGCCATTACAATACCTTTCGGAGTGACCCAAATCGGCTTTAATAGTTTCGCAGGCTGCGGGAACCTTTCATCTGTAACTTTTGAGAGTGATAATACGATGACGGAAATTATGGGATATGCCTTTATGAACTGCCAAAAATTAAACGCCGTCAACCTGCCTGACAGCCTAACAGTCATTGGATCTGCCGCTTTTTTGAATACAGGGCTGACACACATAGAAATTCCCGCAGGAGTAATGACGCTCCCGCCGGAAGCCTTCCGCTGGTGCAGTAAGCTTCAAGCGGTGTCTTTTTCGCAGAACAGCAGTCTTGAAACAATTTCGAATGCTGCTTTTCAGCACTGTATAAGTCTGACCTCCCTCCAGCTTCCGGAAACAGTCAAATGTATCAAACCCGACGCGTTCGGCTATACCACTGCACTGACCTTCGTTGTCATTCCCGCAGGCGTCAGCGAGATCGGCTCCAATGCATTCAATGGCAATTACGCAGATGGTACGACATCAAATTCCGCACTGTCTGCGGCATACTTTTTTGAAGCGCCGCCCACAACCTTTGGTGACAATGTGTTTGCAAATACAACAACCAATTTTTCAGTATACTATCACATAAGCAGGGAAGCAAGCTGGGCCTCCTTCAATGCCTATAACAAAGCCCCCTTCGTAAAGCTGACGCTCAAGCTGTATGACCAGACTGAGACAACCGCCCTTGCACCGCTGGACGGAGCCGCACATATCACCGTGCCCACTGCAACGACACGCATCGGCTTTGAGTTCAAGGGCTGGTATACCGATGAAAGCCGCACCACTCCTTTTGATGCACAAAGTACTACAGTAAACGCTGACTTTACACTGTATGCCAAATGGGATGCGGCGCAAACGATAAATCCGGTCATCACCTCCATCAGCCCCGCTTCAGGTCCTGCGGCAGGCGGTACAAGTGTGACACTGACCGGCACGGGCTTTACAGGTGTCACTGCGGTAAAATTCGGTCAAACAGATGCTTTGACATTTACGCCCGTATCCGCCTCGGAGATCAGTGCCGCCTCGCCTGCAGGCATGGCAGGGAGCACGGTCGGCGTCACTGTGACAACTCCCTATGGAACTAGCACCCCCGCAGCTTATACCTATTCAATCGGAGCGGTACCAGAAGGCAGTATTCACGTCATAGTCAGCGGTAACATCACCGGCGGCTGGCTGCTCAAAGTCTGGAGCTCTTCCATGGGAAGCGGAGCTGTAGCTGCAATATCCGCCGGTCTGGATGAATACACGCTTTCAGGCCTTGTACCCGCCACCGATTATACTGTACGAATTGTGGATGATAATGGTCTATCTCTTGATAAAGAGGATGGAATCACAGTTATCAAGGAACAAACTACGGATGTATCCCTGACCCCGGTATCTGCCGCGAAACTTCAAATATATATAAAGGACAACAGCGGCAACGCATTGTCAGGTATTCGTGTAGTTGTAAACGATGCGGTAACCGGTGCATTCATTGGCAGCGCCTACAGTGAGCATGATGGAAGCATACCTGATATTTCATATTTGTCCGGCAAATCTGTCACAATACAGGCTCTCGCCAATACAAACCCTTATTACAACAGAATAATTACCGGTCAAAATCTTTCTGCCGGAGACAATACACTGGATATTGCCATGCAGCCTCTTCCCGGAGCTGCTCTGATCGGTTCTGTCCTCGACAGTAACAGCAACGCCGTTGTTGGGGGCATTGTGACAGCCATGCAGACTATAGACGGCCGTCGGTGGACCTTTACAGCAGTAACCGGTACAAATGGTACATACAGCCTGCCATTGCTGGAGGGTGACGCAGTGGTGGATGCGGCGGCTCCCGGTAGCAACACGCAGCGTTCAGTAAAAGGCGTTTCTGTAACAGGCATTACTTCATCAGGCAAAACACAGAATTTCCTGCTTCCCCGCATATCTCAGCAGGGCGCCGTCAGCGTCCGGCTATTTACCGGCTCCAACGGACAAAATTACATCGAGCTGCCTGTAGACTGGCGTGTAGCCTGCCACTACCAAATGAAGGCAACCGTTCAAAACGATACCCGCACTTATAGTGCCGGCATTGAGCAATATCCCATTATTGTATATGGCGTGCCGGGAGATAAGGTCACCGTCTTTGGTGATGGCCGCGAAATCGGTTTATCCTCCCAAAGTGTCGAGGTGACATTGGATGAAAACTGCAATGCAGTTGCCTCAATCTACCTTGATAAACACGCAACCGTTTCCGGGAATGTAAAGAACGACTCAGGGACTGCTGTTTCCGGCTTTGCAGGTGTTCTTTATTCAGTGGAAAATGGCAAAAGGACCTGGGTATCCAGCTTTTATTCGGAAACATCCTCGTTTGAGGTCTCCGCACCTGATTCCGGGAACTATGTCGTTGAGATTCACTATAACGGAAACATCGGCGTATCAGATGTGTTCCCCGTAAGTGGCACCGGGACGGTAAATGCAGGTACTGTCACTGTTGGTTCGAAAATTACAGAAGGTGAAGTCACACTTCAGCCTGATAATGCAACAGTGGGCGGTTATGTGAATGTACGTGCCTCCTATCATAACCTGTTTCACTCCACAACTACACTCGATGGCGCTCATTTCCTGATGGAAATACCCGGAGGCAGTGAATTGGTTGCAGGAAGCGTTCATCTGACAAACGAACAGGGAACAGCGGAACAGTTCACAGTAGATACCGGCACTCCCGGAATACTGGATGCAGGTGTTGCTGTTACAGATCAGAATATCCTCGCAGCAGAGCTCACCTATCAGCTCAAACTGGATCCGGATTACACTGCAGCGGCAGTATCCGTCACAGGAAAACTCCGCTTCCCTTCAAGTGCGAATGCAAGTTATCTTGGCTTTGACATGGCACAGGTGGATGGGCTAAGGCTGCTGGTTCCAGGTGAACTGAACACCCTCTCCACTACAGTGTCCGGTTATGGTCCGGCTAACAGCAAGGTACAGATCTATGATAAGGAAGTATTGCTGGGTGAAGCCACTGCTACTGTTGAAGGCTTTTTCACACTGCCTGTAACGCTTCCGGATACAGGCAATAACCGTTCCCACACCCTTTGGGCCCGTGCGGCGGTCGCAGAAAACACCGTATTATCCGAATCGAAGAGCATTAAGTATAATGCATACGCTACTCTACTCACCAAAATGACCATGGAACAGACCGACGGGCGAGCCGTCAGCATTAACCCCAGTGAAGGCGTGGCGACCTTCCCCTACCTGCTGGTGCCCGGAATGCCCATGACCTTTACTCTCGAATTCGATAAACCGGATAATGTATACGATGTCATGGTCATTACAGGAGACGGAAACAGGACAAGAGCCACGGCTGCAACCAAAGACGGGAAGAAGGTCTACCAGGCTGAATATGTACCCGGATATGTACTGGGACCGGTTTCGGTAATCTATCAAACCCGTTCTTCAAAGGCAGATTGGTATGAATATCAGATTCTCCCCGGAGATGTGGAGGATAAAGCCCGCGTGGAGACCAACCTGCCGTGGTTCATGAAGAATTATGAAGTCATGGAGCACAGCCTGAGCAGCGACCAAAAAACCGGCACCTTCAAGCTGAAGCTACCTGAGCTTGACAACGCAGAGCTCGAGGTAGAATTCTCAACGGAGAATGTCAGCTTCGATTTATCGGCTTCGGAGCGTGCAGAAGCCAAAGCTACCGGTGTTCCTGCCTTCCGCATTGCAAGAACCTCCTCGGACAGCAGTACGGAAAGCACACAAATGCTCAGCATGCTGCTCCCCGAAGATGAAACCGCGTATGATGCCGCAATGGTAGGTGACCCTGATGGTATAGGATTAGTTCTGAAGGCGAAGAGTGCGGTAAAGGAAGGTCTGACTTTAGCAGAGAAAATAATAAAGGGGTATGAGGTTTATGACACGCTGAAGGGCGCGTATGGTCTGGGACAAAAAGGTGCGGACGCTATGGCGGGTGAGGACAACTGGGGTAAGCTGAACCTTGCCGAACAACAGCTGACAGAAAACGCAAATAGTCTTTCTTCACAACGTTTTGAATACTTTAAAAAAAGAATTGAAGATCAACGTACGGAGCTGGCCAAACAGGAAATCTCCAGCAGCGCAACAGATGTTGGCTTAACACTTGGTATGCTTGCGCCTCATATAAGCATTCCGCTGAGTATAGTCATCGCACCGCTGTGGGAAGCAAATGATCTTCAGAATGAAATGAACTGCGAAAACATATACAATGACCTGAATAGTGACATTGATACTGATTTTATCAAGAATGCCTACAAGAAGGCACGGGATTGCGATAAAATCGTTGAGGAATTAGGTCACAAGCCCATCAAAATATATGATACCTGGGACGGAGAAACACATATCGACCCCAGCGGCTATCTATACGAGGGTCTGGAGGAAAACCGCCTTGCGGGTGTTACCGCTACGCTCCTGTATCTGGATGAAGGACAGTGGGTAATGTGGGATTATATCAAGCATGGCACGGAAGCAAACCCACAGCTCACCGACGAATCAGGCCGATATGAATGGAATGTACCGGCAGGGCAGTATAAGGTAGTCTATACAAAGAACGGTTATGAGACGGCCGAGAGCGAGGTAATGACCATTCCCCCGCCACGCACGGATGTCAACATCGGGATGCAGTCTCAAAGTGCACCCGTGGTTTCAAAGGTTACGGCTGCCGCAGGCGGAACTGCCATCGAGGTTGCATTCAGCCAATATATGCTAAGCAGTGGCTTGTTGACAGGTACAGCTATTACGGTAACCGATCAGGGAGGACAGCCTGTCACGGGCAGCATACAGGCCGTAACGGCAGGTTCTG
>WSSedL1CaDRAFT_10000163_pt1 | contig 46130 bp, 63 predicted proteins | sample WetSurSL1Cattail_FD_9464 | JGI IMG/M metagenome (IMG submission 9464)
TGCGCGAGAAAGGAATGGCTCTTGACCAGGCTATAGAAGAAGCGGGCGAAACAAGATTTCTTCCAATCATACTCACAACTGCAACCGCTATAGGAGGGTTAATTCCGCTAATCATAGAGCAGTCGCCTTTATACTCTCCCCTTGCATTAGCGCTTGTAGGCGGATTAATTACGTCGACAATATTAACAAGATTCGTCACTCCTGTAATATACAAACTTCTTCCTCCGCATATTGAAGCGGCTGAATAATTGAAACAAAAGCCCAGTCCCTATTAATCAGGACTGGGCTTTTTAATACTAGCTTATACAAAACATTGTTCAAAAATACTATTTTATAAAAAGCATTTTTTTTGTGTCTATATATAAAGTTCCATTAAAAGTTTTTGCTTCCAATTTGTATAAATAAAGTCCGCTTGTTAAATTCTTTGCGTTATAATTAACAGAGTTGATACCAGCAGGCTTATTTCCATCAATTAATGTTGCAACCGGCTGACCTAATATATCGAATATTTTTAACGAAACTTTTGAATCCGCCGGAAGATTGAATTTTATTGTTGTTGATGGATTGAATGGATTTGGATAATTCTGTTCCAATCCAAACACTGCGGGAGCGGAAACATCAACATCAACAGCGGGGGAATAATTTAGGGAGCCATCATAATCTATCTGTTTAAGCCTATATGAATATTTGCCGTCAGCTAATGGAGAATCTATAAACAAATAATTATGTTTTTCTATTGAGGAGCCCTGCCCTGCTATATAACCAACGGATGAATAACCGCCATCGTTAAATTGTTTCTGAACTTCAAAACCTTTATTGTTGGCTTCTGTAGCCGTAGCCCAATTAATTAATACCTTGCCGTCTGAATATTTTGCAGTAAAGGAAGTTAACTCAACAGGAACAAGAAAACCGCCTCCTATTTCAACATCATCTATAAAAAAAGCGGATCCATTGTTAATATTATTAGATTTTTTTTCTCTGAAAATTATATATAAACTAGCATAACCCGGTATTATAGCGCCAATAGGAAAGCTATATTTAGTCCATCCAAGAGAATCCTGATTTGGAGCAAAGCCAAAAGTAGTTAATGTAAGGGGGGTAGTTAAAAGCGTATCATAAGGATAAAAAGTTTTAATTACATATTTAATTTCCAGAGTGTCGGCATACGTTTTAGAAAACTTTCTTAACCAAAAGGATAAAGTATCATCGGGCGAGACTGCGACAAACTTATCTGAAACAAGCCATGAATCATCAAAAGAGTTTGCCGTATCTCGCGTAATATAAGCGACCGCTGTGTTAGTTCCAGAAATAGGCGGACCTGTTATAATCCCCGTATTCAATCCGGGAATTGGCGTAGCGCCAATCAATCCTCGAGACCAACCTTTACTGCCCTGAAGTAAAACTTCTCTCCATCCAGCAGGCGGAAAAACTGTTCCTTCAAAGGATTCAGTTTTTTTATCAATTGCGTAATTTATCGCTGTGTTCTGTTGGGAATTTGTAATTTTTGCAAGTCCGCTACTTTTTATCTCTTTATTCTTGTTGTCGCCAGAATAAGCTAAAAAATTAATCAAAATAATTATCGCCAGAGTTGAAAATAATTGTTTCATTTTTACTCTCCTATTTTGTCAGTTGCGTAACAAATGAGATTGTAAATCTCCCTGAAAACAAGTTAAGAATAATAAAATCTTTTTCCAATTAATTTGAAGATGCTTTTTCTAAAGAAGATTTACGTTATCGCTATGCTTTTATCCATAATAATAGCGTTATATAAAATAATTTTGAAATGTAGTTGTTTAAATTAACTATGTTTACTTTGCTTTTAACCTCGATTAACAATTCTTTTCTTCTTTAATTCAGCTCTAAGTTTTGTAGTAGTTATGACTTCCCCTTTTTCAACATCAGACAATCCGCGAAAAACAGAAGAAATAAATTCTTTTTTTCTATTCATTTCTTCATCTTTTGTAACTGATATATTTTTCATATTTTAACCTTTGGGGCCATTATTTAGTATTGGGAGCGCCCCTATATTTAGACATTAATAAAAGGAATAGGCGCTTTTTTATTACTAACTCTACCAGTAAAACTTAAATATACCTGCCAATTTCCTGCAATATTTTTTCTGTGGAGCCAAGATTTTTCTGGATATAATCAAACGCGATTTTTCCTTTTTCCTTACGCAGCTTTTCGTCGCGGCAAAGGTTTCTTAATAAACGGTACAGTTCTTTTTTATTATTGGCTACAATACCGCCGCCTGTTTTTGTAAGATTAATAGCTTCCTGCGAGTTTTCAATTTTAGGCCCCATTATAACCGGAATACCGTAAACAGCAGCTTCAAGGCAGTTATGAATATTCTGTTTAAAACCGCCGCCAATGTATGCTATATCGGCATAAAAATACAGCGTAAGCAATATGCCAATTGAATCAATTATAATAACTTCTTCCCCGTCGTAATTATTTAGCGATGAAAAGCGGATTGTTTTTAGCTTATTAGTAAATTCGTTTTCAATTCCTTCAAGATGTAAAATAGTGGGTTCGTGCGGAGCTATTATTAAAATTAAATCTGGTTCGTATTGTTTTAGTTTTAGGAAGGCCGGAAATAAAACTTCCTCGTCCTGCTCCCAACTGCTTCCTGCGACAAGGACTTTTTTACCGGAAAGAATCCCCTCTTTGATTAAATGTTTTTTCTTTGCATTTACGCTATTCTGATGAACCCTGTCGTATTTAGTATCGCCAACCACGGCAAGCTGTTTTTCCGTACAATCAAATATCCTAAAATTATCGGCGTCATTTTGCGAAACAGTTAGTATTCTTGATATTTCCCTAAATACTATTTTGTGAAAATTCCTTACTAGTAAACTTCTACGCGCAGAATCCTGCCGCATTGTAGCGTCCACAATAAATATAGGTATATTTTTATTGCGCATTTGCCTTATCATATTTGGCCAAATATCGTACCGCATTATAATAGCAAGATTAGGTTTAACTATATTAATAAACTTTTCAGCGCATTCCTTAGTATCAACCGGGATGTAGGAAACCAAATCTGCATGAGGATATTTTTTAGAGTTATCATAACCGGAAGGAGAGAAAAAAGTTACAAGCACATTAACGGTCTTTGTTTCTTTCAGCTTTTCAATTATTGGTTTTGCCTGTTCAAACTCGCCAAGCGAAGACGAATGAAACCAGACTAATTTTTTTGTGCGATCCATTTTAAGCGAATTAAGTATTAGCTCTTCAAAAAGCCTGTCGCGTCCTCTTATTCCTTTTTTTACTTTAGCGTTAAAAATAGACGCCATGTAAATCACAGCCCTAAACAGAGGAACAAAAACAATATTATAAACGCTATACCAAATATTTTCAATCATAATTCTAATATCGAATCCATTTTTTTTATAACAACAGAAGGAGTAATCTCTTTCATACAATTAAAATGCCCCTTAGGGCAATAGTCCCTGCCGATATGCGAACAAGGCCGGCAGGATAATAAATTATTCTCCAGAATAATATTTTTATTCTTATACGGAGCAAAACCAAACTCTTTAACAGTCGAGCCAAAAAATACTAATACAGGCGTCTTAACGGCGCATGCAAGATGCATCAGCCCGGAATCGTTACAAACCACAACTCCGCACTTTTCAATTTCTTCAGCCGTTTGCAGCAGGTTGTCGTCTGCGCTTTTATCAAACGCGCCGGGAACATTCTTAGAAATTTCAGCGCATATTTCTCTATCGCTTTTCCCGCCAATCAGATGCACAGTTTTTCCGGCTTTTACCAAATCCCTTCCCAGCTCTATGTAATATTCCTTCGGCCACATTTTGGTAAAGTGCTTTGAACCAGGGCAAAGACCAATTACATTTTTGTCTTTGTTTCCAGAGCCCTGCTCGCCGTTTTTAAAATATATCTCCAGACCTGAGCCGTCAAGCTGCGCGCCTTCGCATGTTTCAGCATAACGCTGCGGAATTGCACCTGAATTTTTCATCAGGTTAATTTTAAATTTAACCAAAAGAAATTTTTGCAGATTTTTTTTTGCAAATCTTTTTACGCCGCAGTCTAAAACGCCCGTTATCCTTTTCGACCGGAAATTATTCTGTAAATCAATTACCAAATCGTAATTAGCGCTCTTCAATTTCTGTTTAAGATTTGTCTGGTCGGCTTCGTCGTTGGAATAAGTATAAAGATTTGAAATATTAGGGTTATATTCCAGCGTCTCTTTATATTCTTTACGGAGCAGGAAATCGATAGAAATATGCGGATACTGCGCATTAATACTCCTCAACATTGGAGTAACAAGAAGAATATCCCCCAGAGAACTCAATCTTATTATTAAGAGTTTTTTAATATTTTCTATCAATTAATCCTCATACTGCCGGAAAACAGAATATGAATGATTTATAATAATCCGGTATCGCAAAACGATACGGTATAATTACGGGTTTTATGTTATAGTATTTTTGGCATATAATTCTTATTTAGCCGAAAACGCCCAGGGCGTGTAATTACTAAGATTTTATGCATTTGCCAAGCAAATAAAAATCGTAATTATAAATTTACGTAAACTGACGGCATGTTCAAAAGAAAGTTTATTGTAATTTAGATTTAAGTTGCATATTTTTAAACATTATATTTAATAGGATTTTGGAATGAGTACATTACCTCCTCCGGCGACAAAAAAATTTGCCGCTGATTCAATAGAAAAAAAAGTTTACGATATTGCAGAAAGCCTGTCGGAATTTATTCCGATTGCAAACGATAGAAACAGGCTTGGTTATTGTCTTTATAAGTATATGACTAATCAGGGCGACGCTCCTGAAATATTAGTAAAATCCACAAAGATAAAAATCGTTGGAATTTCTTCAGAAGAACTCGCAAAAAAATTGGATTCTGAACTTGCGAAGATAAAAAAATAATTTTTCTTCTGTTTTCTATAGTTTTCTTTACTTTTATATGCCCGGAAGTCAATAACCGGGCAATTTTATTTTAAATTCTAATTATTTTTCCGTAAAATTGAGAGTTGTTTCTTATGATTTTTTTAACTCAGGCGTAAAAATGGAAAAAGTAAAAATTCAGTTATCTGAAAGGAAAGAAAAAGTCATTCTTCCCCCAAATTTAGGATTTGGAAAATATTTCACAAATCATGTTTTTGAAATGGATTACAGCCCTGAAGAAGGCTGGCACAACGCAATTATAAAACCGTTAGTAAACATGGCGTTTCATCCTGCCGCAATGTTTATTCACTACGGTCAGGCTGCTTTTGAAGGGCTGAAAGCGTTCAAAAGAGATAATGGCGACGTGGTTGTTTTCCGTCCTCAGGATCATTTTGAAAGAATGAACAATTCTTCAGCAAGACTTTGCATGCCTAAAATTGATATCCCTTTTGTTATTGACGCATTAAAAAAATTAGTCGATATTGAAAGAGACTGGATTCCTGCCGTTAAAGGAGAATCTCTTTATATAAGACCGTTTATTTTCGGGTCGGATTCATTTTTAGGAGTTAAACCTGCGTCTCATTACAAATTTGTAATTATCCTCTCCCCTGTTGGAGCTTATTATCCGGAAGGTTTTAAACCGGTAAAAATTCTTGTTCAGGATGATTTTGCGCGTGCTGTTAAAAAAGGCATGGGCGAATGCAAAACTCCCGGCAACTATGCGGCAAGTCTTTTAGCCGAAGAAATTGCAATTAAAAAAGGTTTTACACAGGTTTTGTGGTTAGACGGCAACGAACAGAAGTATATTGACGAAGTCGGCACGATGAACTTTTTTGTCCGCTTCAAAAATGAAGTTGCTACGCCAATGTTAAACGGAGAAATTTTACCCGGCGTTACGCGCAGATCTGTAGTTCAAATATTAAAAGATTGGAACATCCCTGTATCAGAAAGACTTATAACTATTGAAGAGATAGTTGACGGCTATAAAACAGGCGAAACTTTAAGCGCTTTTGGAACAGGAACGGCTGCTATTATTTCGGCAGTCGGGCAGCTTACTTTCAAAGATACGAATATGATATTCAACGGCAACGAACCTGACGATCTTGAAATTAAGTTATTTGAAGAAATTACGGCTATACAACGTGGACAAGCTGAAGATAAACATAACTGGATTGTCCCAGTGCCAAAAGGAATATAAAAAATAAAATTTTTTTTTCATTTTTATGATTTTTTTATTGCACAATAATCAAAAAAAACTTAAATTTGAAGACTTAATTTTTGCTGGCTTAGCTCAGTTGGTAGAGCAGCTGATTTGTAATCAGCAGGTCGCTGGTTCGAGTCCGGCCGCCAGCTCAAGCAATAAAAACAAGGGTCTTAGAATAAAATCTGAGACCCTTTTTTAATACCTTCGCTACAGAACCGCTACAGTTATTATTTAATCTAATAATTGTAGGTATAACTGGGTGGTTGTGATATTGGAATGACCCAATTTTGACATTATCTCGAATAAAGGAACTCCCGCCTTAGAAAGTTTGCTTGCGTATCTGTGTCTAAGGTTATGAAATCCCCATAATTTAATTTCTGGTTTAACCTTTTTCATTCCCCTTAACTTCTTATCTAGAAATTTCGGTAATTTTGACCACCTGACAAAAACTAATTGTTCAGGTTTATATTTCTTTCCCTTTAAGCAGTCGGGGAAGTCTACCCTACGAGGCGTTAAATTAGAGTTCTTACTTTTTCGAGTGTAAAGAACTACTGATGTGTCTAAAATGTCCTTACCTTTGAATCTTAAACACTCCCCTATTCTCGCTCCTGTCTGTGTTATAAAGTCAATCAGTAATTCCTGTTCTTTATCGCATTTAGCTTTTAGCGCTTCAATCTCATTGTCCGAGGGGATATATTTTAACTTTTTATCAATCGGCATAAACTTGATACCTTTACAAGGATTAAAAGGATTAAGGTTATAATTGTCTATCCCGTAATTAAAAAGAGCTTTATAGCAGCGAAGCATAGCATTAGGAGTGTAATTGCTTTTACCATTGAGTTTGAAGCGATCCGCTGTTAATAGAAGTAGGCTATTTATTTCCGCCCTTGTTATATCTCCAACCCAAGCGTTACCTAAATTTTGTAAGAGTAAAGTAAGATAGAATTTATTGTCTTTGTGATAGGATTGGCTTTTTTTTGTTTGAAGTTCTGAAAGACGAGCGTCAATAAGGTCTTTAAGTTTCATATCTTCTTTAAGTTCTGGGAAACGGCGTTTCTCGTCTAATTCTTTGTATTTAATATTTTCCTCCCTTTTAGCTTCCGCCTTAGATTGATAAATACATTTGCTAAAGTAAATCTGGTTATTGAAGGAAAATTTATAATACCATTTAATCCCCTTAGCAAGTTTCCGATAGTATTGTGCCATTGTTATTTCTCCTTTTTGTTGTTAAATTGTTTTCGGTAAAAATTTAATGGAAGTATGTGGGGGTGGTGTGGTTCTATGTAAAACAAAATAAAGGTGGTTCGGGAGTATAAGAGGTTCTTATGAACTCCTACCTAACCGTCAAAGAAATTTCTAGTTTGCTTGGTAAAAGCGAGAAATGGGTTTATCAAAAACAGACTCAGATTCCCGGTTACTTTAAGTTAGCTGGTAGTATATTCTTTGACAAAGATGTTTTATTAGCAACGCTCAAACAAAAAGCCACAACTCCTGTTAGAAAAATTAGCCGTTAATCGTAATGACTAACGGCTCTTTATCCCCCTAGGCGACATGCTTAGGGGGTGTTTTATCGCAGGCACATTTTAAGCTGCGCCGCATTAAATCCAACCTTTAGATTTTGATTGTAGCTTTTTGATTTCAAAATCTTTCTTATTCTCAAAGGCTTGTTGTTTATACTTATAAGCCATTCTTTCGTAAGAATTATCCTTTTTAGGTTTGCTGTTATAACTTTTATTATTACAGTAGGATTTCTTGTACTTGGGTGGATTATAAGGGTTTGAAGTAAGTTGGTGAAAAATTTCACCGAATAATGAACGTGCCATTTAGAACCTCTTGTATTATGATTAATTGACGTATACAAGATTAAATTTTGATTGTTAAAGGGCGATGGAATTGATTGGAAGTGTTCGGAGTATAGTCTACTATTTAGAGTATTTTCTCAACTCATTTTCTAAATCTAGTTTAATAAGGTTTATGTCTATCTTGGCAGGTGTAAAAGCTCTCATTTTTAATTTCTGATAAAACTCCGCAGTACGGATTCCATTTTTGATTATTATTTCCTTAAAATCTGGGTCGTGGTGAGCCGATAAACTTGTAAGGGTATGATGACCGGCACATAAACACATACCGTTATCAGGGTCGTATTTAGTAGATTTATGTATTCTGGAATAAATATGATGTGAATTAAGATGTTCCGTTTTGGGGCAATTCGGATATTCGCATTTATAACCGACTCTTAATTTTATAAGTTCTCGCCATAAATCTTCTAACTCCTTCTCCCTGCTTTTACGAGTGTCTTTTTTATTGGTTTTAAAAAACGATCCGTTAAGTTTATTAAAATCTTCGACACTAATTCTATTAACCATAAAGCAATATTTATACTTAGATTATACCACAGTTGACAAAAAAAACAAGAGTGCTAAAGTGGTGTTAAGAGTTAACGGGCTAGAAAGCAGGGTAAGCCTAATTCTGGCTATCGAACTCTTGACTTTAAAAATAGACGTGATAAAATAGAAATAGATTTTGATACATCACTTATGCCTAACAAAAACACGACCAAAAATTTTAAAAATAGAAAAATCTCAATTACCCAAAAGGTTAGGCACTTGGTCGTGTTCCCTTACGGGTTGTTGAGATTTTTTTGTTATTAAGAATATGGCAAACCCACAAAAGGAAAACGGATATACGTCAATAGCAAACGAATTATACGATGCTATTATTAAATGGCGGTTTAGCTCTTATGAATATAGAGTTATTATTTTTATAATTAGAAAAACATATGGTTATAATAAAAAAGGAGATTGGATTAGTCTTTCTCAATTTGTTGAAGGGACAAACATAAGACGGACACATATTTGTAGAACAATAAATTATTTAATAAAACAAAACATAATTACCAAAGGGGGTAATAAAGAAAAACCAGAATATGGGATACAAAAAGATTACGAAAAATGGCTAAAATTAAATAAAGGAGAAAGAAGCCACCATTCATTAATTACCAAAGGGGGTAATAAAGAAAAAATACCAAAGGGGGTAATTGAAGATGTAAAAGGGGGTAATTTGGTAGTGTCAAAGGGGGTACATACAAAAGACAATATTACAAAAGACAATATTACAAAAGACAAGGGAACAAGCGAGCAAAGCTCGCAGGAGATAAAAATCGACCCTATAAATAAAATATTCCAAGCATTTTATGATAATGGCAACAAAGGAATAAACTTCGGAAATAAGACAGAAAGAGCCGCGGCTAATTGGTTACTTAAAGAATACGGACTAGAAAGAGCCACTAACACGATTAAATACGCGATGTCTTTACAGGGGGAAAAATACGCCCCAACAATAACCACCCCTTTCCAACTTAAAAACAACTTAGCAAAGCTAATAGCTTATTACAAAAGAGAAAATACAAATAATACTATAATTATATGAACTACGTGTTACAGTTAACAACTGGTGAAAAATTTAGAATAAATAAAATTGAAGCAGAATCAATTATTGGGGTTAAAAGCGACGGGTCGATAGCTATAAAAAGACTAGGTATAATGATACCTAAAAGAATGTGTATAATATATCCTGAACATTCAGCCGATAGAATTGAAGAAAAGAAAAAACAACAAACAGGGATACTCCACGACGGAACTTTAGTCAAAAGACATTTTGGTCAATGGGTGTTAAACGATTTAGTTCCTGATGAAAATGGAAATTATCAACCGATCAAAATTGACCCAACGTATTATCCCGAAGTTTACGCTGATGCAGTCGCTAGTGAAGATGAGTGGAAACAAATAAAGTCCAATAACCTAAATTACTTTGAATATTTCGGAATCAACGAAACGAAAGAAAGAATAGAAAATAAAAACGAATTCACAAAATTAGGCGATATTATTCAACCAATAAAGAAAGTCACTGATAAAGCTAAATAAATTACTCCTTCTTTTCTCCAACTTCCATATCCACTAAAATAGTATGGGAAAGGTCAGCAAATAATTCACCTGCTCTGGTATTACCTTCCATAGCTTCTTTACATAGATATTTTAATCCATTAATAATTGCTTCGACATCTTCTTCTGTTATTTGCCTAGTTTCCATATCATCGTCTTTAAAAATAGAAACAACTCTCTCTTTATTTCTCATAATAACCTCTTAAAAAATATGCGCCCAAAATTTGGTTCGCTAAAATACAGTCAATTAACACATTTACAAAAACGTCTTAAAAACGCTAAGACTGAATGTGATAAAAAAAGATTACAGAGTCAAATTATATTATTGGAAACGGAGATAAAAAAGGAGGAAGAAGCGGAGGAATATTTTGATAAAATGTAAATCTTCCCTAATCATAGAAACTACTCCACAAAGTTCCAAAGACTTCCGTTTACAAATCCTTCCTAACTTCTTAATTTTCCTTTGTAATAAAAACGGAGGTTCTATGTCAGAGTTAGTTAAAATGGCAAAAGATGAGTACGACACCCTTAGCAAGCAGTTAGCGGATAGAGAAAAAGAGGTTGTCGAACTTAAGAAGAAACTATATCCTATCGGTGTTTTTCTGAAAGAATTGGGGGTGTTGGAAAAGGATACCAGAAAGAGAGATAAGAAGTAAAATTAAAGCCTCAAATCGAAAGAAATGAGGCTTTATCATTAAAACTTACCAGGGTTAAAAAACCAAATAATTAAAAAAATAGCAATGGAACTGCCAGCTACTATCATTGTATACGAATTTAATATTTTAATTTTAGTTGTCATTTTAACAAAACCAGGAATGATGGGAGCGATTAAGGCTAATGATAAAGAAAAAGTCCCCCTAAATACAAATTCTTGCCATGTAGAAGGGCTTGGTATAAGTATTGCGATAAATACACTAGATATCAATAAAATAATGCCAATTATTAATCCTGTTATTGTTTGAAATTTAGATATTTTGTTATTATCTTTTATCGGCATATCAAATCCATAAATTGGTAAATTATTATTTATAAAATTATCTCTTAATTTTGAAACTGTAGAAACAGGTAAATACTCCATCACCAGTCTCTGCATATTTGCGTAAGATTGTTGCGAAGGATCAATATTCTGTACCCCATGATTATTAAAAACATCAATATAACTTCGTAAAAAATTGTAATGAATTATAATAGATTCTAAATGAGCATAACAATCTTCAGCAAAACCTGTAATCCATTGTAAATTATCATGAGCTCCGAGAAGGCCGCTATTTCCTACAAATGTCTCTATGTGGTTAAAGAATTTATTTCCTATAATTTGACAATTTGTTAATGCACTAATATCAATAATTTGATTATTATTTTTATTATCAATTATTTTTTGAAGAGTATCCATATATTCTTTTTTAAGAATGTCTATTTTACTTCTTTCTTTAACGACAGATTGTTCATTCGTTTTTGAACTCATATTTTGTAATTAATTATTTTTTTTCATAGCTAAAATTATTAAGGTATTTAAATCAGAATTATCGACACTATCAAAGAACATAAATTGTGAATCGGGGCAATACTTTAATATTATACCTTGGCAGTCAGATATAGATAAAGTTTCTCCTTTATCAATTCTTTTAGAGAAATCACTAAATATTAACGAAATTTGATAATCAGTAGGAGTCCATTTAACAATTCGACAATGCTTTTCCAAAAATATTTTTTTATCATCCATAATAAAACCTTTATTTTAATAAAATTATTTTCTAGCCATTATTAATAATGTATTTAAATCGGAATTATCTAAACCTGCATATTTCCAAGTTCCGGCAGTTGGACAATATTTTTTAACTATATTAAACCATTCACTTTCTGTTGGTCTTTTCCCGCTTTGGAAAATGGCATCAATATCTTTTATGACATTAGATAATTGTAAATCAGTTGGTTCGTTTGGGGAGGTTCCGAATTTGATTTTAATAGATTGAGCTAACTCATTAAAACTATTACTCATATTAACTCCTAATTGAAAGTTACATGTTTGTAAAAATTATTTTTAAACTAATGCCGTCCAAACAACTACCTAAAAAATTGTTTGCTCCCTATGAATAATTAATAAAAAAGGCAAATAATGATTTTATTAAACTATCGTATTTTTGATAAACAAACAATTAAAAAAGTAAAACAAAAAATATATCAAGGCTCAAATTATAAGATTTGAGCCTTGAAATGAATTATTAGTTTGATGCCCTAACTTTACAATAATTAGACGCCGGGTAATCATCACTTTTTGTTCTATTATTTTGCCATTGGAGAGGTTGCAGATTAGTTAAATCACTTGAACCGCCTTTAGCAATTGGTTTAATGTGATCTATTTCCCAACCTGAACCCATTTCTGTTGTATCACCATATTTACTAAAATCAATCCAAGCACCACATTTGTCTTTTCTTCTTGAACTGGAATTGACTCCATTAATAATTGTAGCTTTTTCCCAGACTTTTTTTATTATTTCATCTGAAAAATTTCTTCCATTATTATCTGTACCAAATTTTCTCATTTATCTTAATCCTTAATTGTGATTTTAAAAATAATCCTTGCCAAACAAATTGAACTTTATTAAATTGAAAGTTGTTATAACAACAGCAAGCATAGTTGATTATATTTATCCAAGGTAGCTCGAACTACCCCGGATAATTGAATTGTCAAAAATTATTTCTTCTTTTTGACAGTTTCTACTACAGTTGTTTTCTTATGCGTTTCAGCATATTTCTTTGGTACAAATTTGCCTGTTTCAGCACTGCGGGCAACTTTTACCGTTACTTGTTTAGCCAATGTGAATCACCTCCTTTGGCGTTTATAGTGATCATTAGAGCACTTGACACTGTGTCAACTTATATTTATATTTGTGCTCTAAATAAAAATGCTTTAAAGCGTTTTTAAAGAGTTTCTTGATTAAATATGAGAAGGGTATAAAAAATCCCTACAGCATATTTAATTTTTTGTGTCCTCAAAAACACTTTAGGAATGGATGATGCTTGGCGGCTATCCATTCCCTTTTTGTTTTTAAACCAACTGCAACTTAATAAAAAATAAGTATAGATGCAAGTAGAAATTAGCAGTCATTTAATAAGAGTGCTAACAAGCTAAAATTAAAAAAACCTCTATACGCCTCTCCTACAACAAAAACGACCCTAACCTATAAAGTATCAGATTTGAATCTAAAGTCGCTACAGGGTGGCAAAAATTGCGAAAAACCATATCAAAAAAGGCGGTCAGCTATTAAACTTCCCACCTTTTAAGAAATTGATTAATTATTTGACATTTGAAGCCTTTTTCATTGCCTTATAAGCTTTATACTCGTCATCAGTCATAGTATCAACGATAGTCTGTGCTTCATCGTTTTTACCTTCTTTTATCAAATCCTGTATATGATTGAAAGTTGACAAAAGTTTAATCTTATTGGCGGTATCTTTTTTTAGAGTGTCGCTTTTTTTAATTGATTTATAGACATTGTAATCATTATCAGACAAATTATCTACCATTTTTTGTGCCTCTTCTGTTTTACCGTTGTTTTTTAACTCTTGGATTTTATCATAAGTAGGTTTAAAATCAGCCCTTGATTTTTGTAATTCATCATAAACTTTCTGTTCTTCCGGGGTTCTTGTAACTTTGATCTGTGACTTGGAGAATTGTTTATAATATTGTGAAGTCGGATCGTCAGCACTTGTTTTAACTTTCATTCCTCCTATATTTAAGGCTGTAGTAGCAAGATTTTGTTTTCCTTGAGCTAATTTGAGACTTTGATTAACTCCAATCGGAAGTTCGCTTTGAATTACGTTGCTCGCAGTATCTAATACGGGGTGTGTAGAACCGGCTGGCTTTAAGGGGTTGCCATAATAATCTTCACCTGTCATAAGTTTAGAACCTAGGGATACGATTGGCGCGGTGCGAGACTGTAAGGCGTGCTTGGGGTCTTCCAAGGCTCTGGCTGCATCAGAAATATCAGTACCCGGAAAACCAGCAGACAACATTTTCCCGTCTGGTGATTTATAAGGTAACGGACTATTAGGGTCTAAAATATCATTTTGCACAATATCCTTTGGGTTGTTAAATTTTCCGGTAACGGCTTTAGTTCCTAATTCTGCCATTAAACCGGTAACAATAGCATCACCGATAATTGCCCGTCTGGCGAAATTACCGGCTTCTCCGCCTTTAGTTAAAGCGGCTTTTACGTTCTGAATTTTACCAATACTAAAAGATGGGGCTAAAAGTCCTAAATTCATGCTTGTTCTGACTTCCGGATTATTCAAAAATTTACCGTCCATTGTTTTCCAGTTGATGCTGCCTAAAAGAGCGTTGATTTGTTTTCCCAAAGCACGTCCTTCAGGGGATTCTGGATTTACCCCCTTTTTCATAGCAGCACGGGCTAAATCCATTGCATAAAGAGGTATTTGTCTATCAAATGTAGCTTTATGAAGAATATTAATCGGATTATATTTCCCTTTAGAAACAAGGTCTCCTCCCAATCCCTGATAAGAAAAAGTATTCATCCCGGATTTAGAAGCCCAATCGACCACTCCATCTGAGATATTTCTCTCTAATTCTTTATTAAAATATTCAGGACTTAGAAAAGCTTTAGCCCCTTTCAATACTTCAAGGGGATTATTGGAAACTCCCATTACTTTTTTAGAAATATTTAAGGAATGAAAATTAGCCAGACTGAGAGCAAGGTCTTTTAGATTTTTATTAACTTTAAGAACCTGTTTTACTCCCGGAGTTTTACTTAATGCTGACGGCTCTAAGTTTTTTAACTCATTATGTAACGGCTTGGAAAAATAAGTTCCGTCCATTCCGGGAATGTTCGGTTTAACGGCTCCATGAAAATCAGTGTTGGAAAAATGGTCTCCGACTTTATTATCTTTTAATGTTTTTAATAAGGCATCATTAGGCAAGCCAAGTAAGTTTTGATCATGCAAGTGAGAAGCACTATCTTTGAGGGTTTTGAAAGCTGGCGTAAATCCAGCCTCTTCACCTTCATTCAAGTCTTTGAAAACTTTTGATTTTGTGTATCCTCCCTGATAGTTTCTGGGTTGTGCATTTATAAGTTCGGTATAGTGTTTAGCATCTTCCGGTTTTGTTAAATCCCATTGAGTATGATAAAAATTAGAATCATAACGCATTTTACTCGAATCAGTAGTTGACCTTATATTATAAAGATAATCTGTATAATCTTTATAAGCTTTGGAAGCATCTTTGATAGCTTGTGGGTTTTTAGATTGTTTAAGAATTTCTTCTTGGTTTTCCGGGTGTTGTAAAAGCTCCATTGCTAAACGATTTTCCTTCGGGTCGGTAAATTTATTTAATTTAGCATCTAATAACATTTTCCTGGCGTTAATATTACTTTGAACTTCCGACATTTTAAATTTAGCCTCTTGGGCGGCGTTTTTCAAAGCAGTTGCTTCGTCCGGTTTCGCTATAGGAATAACTTTATTTTTGACTGTTTTAGCAATTAAACTTTTTACTTCTTCCGGTTTAGAAACCTTTACTAATTCTTTACTTAGCGATGATAATTCATCTGCTGGCTTGTCTTTGAACAATGGTTTAATAATATTTAGAATTTCGTCAGCATTGTTTGATGAAGCTATTTTTTTTGCTGTATTTTCCTCTCCTCCCAATGGGAATAAGTCCATTGCTTTTGTTCCCGCCACAACAAAAGGGGCAATTGCCATAGATGCACCTTTAGAAATGTCTTTGTTGATATTTGATTTATTGAGAATATTTTCAGAAGAATTTTGTAAATCTTTTGTTTGTTGAAAAAGTCCCTTTATTGGCTCATTCCCAAACACAGTTTTTTCTAAACTTGACTTAGGGGTGTATTCAGCATTAATATCTTTATTTTTAATAAGCGATAAAATACCGGAGGCTGGCTCAAGTCCGGCACTCACCAAGGCACGCTGTGGAGCCTGTACAATAGGGGCAATTGCTTTAGCTGTAGTTTTAGCGACCTTAAACACGTTAGGCTGCATTGAAGCTTTAATCGGTTGTTTAGGGCTTCCAAGCTCTTCAATGATAGGCTTTCTGGATACGTCTTGAGGAAGAGTATTTAAGAGGCTCTTTGTTTTATCTACTCCATTTTTAATTGTGTTTTTTAATCCTCCGAAAAGACTAACTGCGCTGTCAGCGAACTCTCCGACTTTTCCGCCTAAATCTATATTACTCATTTTATCGGTTAATCCTTCTTGCTCGTTTCGTAAAAATGAAGTAGCCATAACTTGGGCTTCTCTTAAAGAAATTTTACCAGATTTGTATTGAGGTAAAACAACGTCATTTAAATATTTATCTGTGGAGGTTTTAATTACTGGCAAAGGCTTGCCTTGTGACTGCGCTGTTGCAACGTCAGGCAAGAATTTCTCATAAGTAATGTTTTTTGAATTAGAATTAGCACCGCCTAAAGAAACTGGAAATATATCAGCTCTTTCAGAGCCTTTTTTTGTGGGCACTTCTCCATAAGTAGTATGCCCGGTGTTAATAAGTTTGTTCGGGTCTTTGTCTAAATTATAAGCACCGCCTCCTAAAAAATCAGGAAGCGTTGCGGTTTTAACATTATCATTTGATTTAGTTGACATTCTTCCAACAAGTGCCGGTGTATTTGTAGGTGATGTTTTAGTAGCCATCCTACCGGTCAAGCCTGAACTATTTGTTGAGTTAGCCATTCTTCCAACTAAAGGCATATATTTTTATAAACTTCTTCCTTTTTTTGGTTTTGTATAAAGCGATTTTATGTAATTAGAACTCACCTCTGGGTAGGTTTTCATTACATCATCAATATTAGCGCCGGAAGTTATATTAGTAATAATTTCCTTTTTCAGTTCTGCCGGGATTGAAGAGTCATTAAAGTTTTTAGATGTGGTTGTCTTTTGGGTTTTATATCTAGAATCAATTTGCTTCTTGGTTTCGTACTCAGAAAGCTTATCGGCAGTTGTTTGTTTCTTTAGGTTAGCCGGAATGCGGTAAATCTTGTCGCCGACTCTTATAATGTCATTTTCAGTTAGTCCTTTAAGATTGTCAGTATTTTTAACCGGTATATAACCCTTGGATAATAATGGGTCATTCGGTTTATTCGCTTCGTTATTCAACTTGGCAGTTTCGGCAGTAGTCTTGGCTAACTCAGACAATCTCTTTTGTTCATTGTCCAAGAAAGATTTTTCTTGAGTTTTCCGTTCTGCTTCGTAAAGAGCCTTAAATTGCTCAACTGAATAACCGGCATTGTCTGCCATTTGTTTTAACGTAGCTGGATCAATATCATTAATTCCAATATTGCTTTTAATTAATTCCGCGCGCATTGCTTGTGATTTAGTTAAATCAGTTTTTTCTTTCTCTCCCATATAGGAAAGATAAGAATCAAGGTCTTTACGTCTCAAATCATTTTGATATTGAAGTTCGGAAGTTTGGTCTTTATAATTTTTATCCATTATAGAAGAAATCTTTGCCTGTTTCTCGGCTAATAAACCTTGATAAATGTCATCATTAGCACTGTTAACTTTATCAACATTAGCTGCTCCGCTTTCCGAACCCCTTTGTCCAGATAAAGCGTTCATTACATTTTGAGAACCTAATTTATCTTGAGCAGTATTATTCGCCTTAGAAAGAATACTGGTGTACATGGTATTAATAGCATCAAGAGCTGATTGCTGTCGAGTTGCAAAATCAGCCTTGGTTTGGGCTTGCTGTTTATCATAGTCTGCCTTAGTTTGAACAGGATTATCCGCCCAAAACTTATCGGCGGCGGTTACTGTTCTTGTGCCGTCTGCGTTATAGGTTAGAGGGGTGGTAGTTACCGGTGGGGTCGGTGTATTTCCTTTATCAATCATCTCTTGTGTGGTCAATCCCTGCGGATTAACATTAGCCTTACTAAAAGAAGATGTTCCATCATCGTAATATGAGGTTATTCCCGGGTTGTTTGTGTTTTCATCTTTAACAGTTCTTAATACTGTCGCCATATATTTAAAGTTAATTTTGATTAATTACGTATTCCCCTTGGACTGATTTGTCATAATACAATCTGAAATTTTGAATATTAGCATTGCGAGAAGTATCCGCGCTGGTGTGAGCGTATATCTGTAATAAATCACCAGGTGCTAATTGTATGTCTTCTGAGTAGGTGGTATAAGTATCTGTCGAACTGCTTCTTTCTGTCCCTACCGCAACACCGTTTTTATAAATCCTTCCAAAAGCAGTATGAAGACCGCCGTTACCTAAATCAAATTTAACTCTTACCGTTCCTGAAATATTAATCTTAATTTCTTTTACTTTTACGTAAGTCGTAGCGCTTGACCCTGAAATATTATCAGCAGAGATTTTAAGAGTATCAGAGGCAATGCAGACATTGGAGATAGAGGGTAAAGCTGTCAATTGGCTTCCGTCAACAGCCGGAATTTTAGCGTTATTATCCAAGCTTAAAATTTTATTTGCTGTAGTCCCGGAATCAATGCTTAATCCATTATTATCTTTAATAATTCCTCCGGCGGACTTAATTTTAATCTGGCTTCCGCCGTTTGAGCCTGTTTCTAATCCGGAAGAACTATTATCAGAAATAAAATCACCGGATATTTTACTATTTGAGTTAGAGCGGACTACTTTGTTAGCCCCGGCGTTAGCGGATACCTCTTCGCTGTTTAAGGCGATTGGATTATTTGCGACTGAGGGATTTGAGGATAGCTTCGAATTTCCCAAACTTGTAGATGATGCGATAACTCCGGCAACTGATATAGAGTCGGCATATTCCTTATCAACAATGTGTCTTGGGTTGTTTATTGTTCTTACGGCAGGAAGTATTAAAACACCTCCTAAAGGAACATTACCATTAAAAGCATTAACCATTAAAGTTATAATCGGGTGGGTTGTAATTTTAATTGTAGACCCCTTTCTGTGATCGAATTTATTACCGTCTTTTTCTGTATTTCCGTCTATCATACTCACGCCTCGTTTAACGAAAGTAAAATTAAAACCGCTGACAGTAATAATGGCGTATTCTCTTTTACTATTTCTTTCATCTAAAACAACTCCGTAATCTCCATTAGGGATAGTAGCACCGTCATTGTCGGAAGTTACATTTGATAATAAAACACCGGAAGTAGAAGTTTTAGAAATTCCACTGGCTAAAGATGTTTCAAATTCCGCGATAACATTTATCATATATTTTTAATTAAGCAAGTTTAATAAGGGAGAATTTACTTGAATTAAGAGTTACGCTTGAATTAGCCGTTCCATAAATCTCTAAGTAATCGTTGGCTGCTAAACTGACAATAAGAGAAAAACTGCTTGTATTCGAACCACAACTTGAATATCTATTAACCTCGCAACCGCGCATAAAATATACACCATTTTTATAAAGGTCAAAATCGGCGTAATAACCATTTGTAATCATTTGAGGATTAAATGTTACGAGATATTTTCCGGCGGAAGGCACAGTTATTCTACTCTTATTTGTAGAATTATCGTGCATTGTGTCTGTGTCAAAATCTTCTGAGTCAAAAGCAATTGCGGTGGCGGTAGTACTTATTGTTAACTGAGAATTATTATAAACAGAACAACTATGATCGCCGACTCCTCCTGTAGGAACTGCCCAAGTCCCATCGCCTCGCAAAAATTGAGTAGTAACATTCGGTGCTTTAGGGACAAAACCGTGCTTGGAAGTTGAAACATTATTTGTTGTTACATCAGTAAAAGTTAAATCGCTTTCCTGCATATCAGCTCCGGCAGTTACCAACCCGTTAACATCATAGGTTATTTTAGTTTTAGTTGCTGCTGTGATTGCTGTGTTCGCCGTTAATTTAAGCGCAATATTTCCGACTATTTTATTAATTGCCTGTAGAATTGTATCAGTTGCCGATACTGTACCGGCTCCGCTAGTGAAACCTGTTATTAGTTTACTTGTAACCGCCGAATCCGTGAATGCTGAGGTACTCAATTTATTTGCATCGTTACCGTTTATTTTATTAATTGCCTGTAAAATAGTGTCTGTGGCTGCTACAGTTCCAGCCCCTGAAACAAACCCGGTTATTAATTTACCAGTTACAGCAGAATCAGTAAAAGAAGCAGAAGGTAAAGCTCCAATATCACCGGCAGCTAAAGCAGTACCATTAATTTTATAAGTCTGACCAGTTGGGACATTCATTCCATAGGTGGCAGAAAAAGCGGAATTAGTAATCAGCGATTGAGAGCCTGGGGTTGTCGACATTAATCCATATAAAATAGCCCCTGCTTTATCTCCTGCTGTATTTGTCCGGTCATAAGCGTCCACATAAAAAGCACCAGAACCGGTTTCGTATTTACCAGCATTACGACCTACACCAATATTATAAGAACCCGTTGTTGAATAAAGAGCGCTATCTCCAACGGCTGTATTATAATATCCAGTTGAACTTCGTAAAGCGGAAAAACCGAGAGCGGTATTAGATGCGCCTAAAATATTTAGTTGTAATGCTCCACTGCCAACAGCTGTATTTCCACTACCGGTAGTTTGCAAGATCGATGCTTGATACCCTACCGCAACGTTAGTAGTACTACTGCTGGTATTACCTAAACTTAATGCCAACCCATTAATTGTTGTTGCCAAAGCCGCTCCCAAAGAAGGAGTTGTAAAAGAAGGAGAAGTTGCAAGTGGCACAACTGTTCCACTGCCTGTTGTGGTGTACGATGTTCCCCAAGCACTGCCTGTAGAATTTGGAATACCAGAACCGGGATAAGTCATACTTCCAGTTACGACTATATCTCCGCTTCCTAATAATGAGTTAGAATTTACTGTTTTAATGTTTGTACCCGAAACTAAAACAGTCTGATATAAAGTATCAAGATATGTTTTAAGAGTAGATTTAATATTAGACCAGCTTAATTTTTTTACTACGTTAGAAGCTGCGCTGTCCATTAACCCGACCATATCAGCATCTACGGGGGTTGTCTTAGCTGTCGCTCCGTTTATGAGCGCGCCGATTGTAGTTGTGGTTTCATTCCCTGAATTAGTACCGCTGGTATTTCCTATTACAGTTTTTTGTGCATCGGTGCAATATCGTTTATCTGTGCTGTCTGCAATATCGGCAGTAGTAGCATCTGCACCTGCGGTTACCAGTCCTTTGGCATCGTAAGTGATTTTAGTTTTAGTCGCTCCCGTAATTGCTGTGTTAGAAGCAACACCCCCTAAACTCGATAGAGTCTGGTCGCCTGTGTTAGCTCCCGAAAGAGTAGAAATTCCAAGCTTAGTTTTTATGGTGGAAGTTGTTTCGTCACCTGAATTAGTTCCGGATTGATTAGCAAGATTAGTTCTTTCGGCTGAGGTTAATATCTTTTTGGTGGAAGTTTCAACCATGCTATCCATACTAAAAGCATCCGAGTTTTTATTATTTGGATCATAAACAGACTTAAACATATCACTAGAATCACCTTTATCTCCTTTCAATTCAGAAATAGCAATAAGGTTGTTCCAAGCCCCGCCGGATAAACGCCATTGAAGATAAGCGGCTGTTTTTTGTAATTCAATTTGTTGCCCGTCTAATCCGGGAGTTCCGTTATCGCCTTTTTTTGCCAAGACTTTCCAATAAGTATTTTGTTCATCTGGATACCCTGGGGGGGTGTTTGTATTATCTGCAATATTAGCTAATAAACAGTAATAAGTTGATCCATTAAGATAAACTATATCTCCATAAATATAAGATACTCCCAAAGTCCAATTGCCTTTTGGGTAAATAATAATATTGAATCCGTCATCTAAAATATTCGGTACACTGTCTACAAAATCAGCAAACTGTCCTTGGGTAGGAGTATCTTTAGTTTCGAAGTATTTTTTAATTGTTTCTCTCGATTGCCTCATATATTTATTATAGCATACTTAGTTTACCGTTAGGGTAGAACCGACCGAAGAATAACCAACACCCTTGCCCTTAACCATTTTATACTTCTTTGGGAGCTTGTTAGCTTTAATTCTAATATCAATAAATTTATGTTCCATTATTGATAGATATCCTAATCCGGTTGGAATAATAGCAAGTTTAACCCGTTCAAATTTTGGGGTGTGAATCTTAAATTCGGTTTCGTAATAGTTAGCCTTTGAAGAGTCACCCAAACCGATAGCTTCCTCGCCAACTTTAGAGCTTCCTATTAAATAAGACTTCCCGAAGTCGATATAATTACCTCTGCCGGAAATAGCTCCTATTAATTGAAAATCGTCATTATCGTAAGAAGCTAAAACATCAAATCCTTGACCGGGATCGATATATCCTTTAATGCGAAAACGTTTAGTTTTTTTCAGTGAGTCCGTTTTAAAATTGTGTTTTTTACCTTTCCAAATTGCTTCAATCTTATAGTCCAAATCATCATAACCGCTAAATAATTCATGCGTATTGGGGGAGGTGCTGTCTCCGGAAATTACTTTTCTGTTAAAATCTATAAAACAATTTGCAGTACAGTCTGCGACATCGAAGGATTTAAGTTTTTTATTGTAGATAATTAATTTATTGTTTGCAGGGCTGTCTTTTTTACACTCGATTAAAATCCAGTCTCCATATTTAGAAAGACAAGTATCTTTGTCAAAGGTATAATCTTCAAGCTTAAAATTAAGTCCTAAATCGTAGGGAATAATCTGATCTCCCAATTGGTTAAATCCCAAAAGTCTTAGTTTTGGTTTATCCTTATCGTAGGTATCAATAAAAATAATTCCTTCGGCGGTTGTTACTCCGGCTCTTACCGAAGGGCAGCCTATATTTTCCCGATAGATTTCGTTATCCCATTTAGTGTCGGCGGTATCAATGGAAATCCACCAGCTTCCGCGGTCTTGTAAAGTATAAAAAGTATTATTGAATTTATGGACACTCATCGTTTTTGAACCGATAGAATCCTGTCTCAATACGTTTCCTTCACCGGCTAAACGAGATGAGGAACAAGTAAAATCAGCCAACCCTCCATTAAGAGGATTTTCGTAAAGATAATCTGCTTTTACTGCCGTTGCTGTGTTGCTGTTAAAATCAAGGATATATTCTCCGGTGGCGTAATTTATTGTTCCTGTACCATTCCCTATAAGGTTTCCGTTTTTATCGTCTGTGATAGTTTGCGCTGTTCCGTCTTTGAATACATAACCGAAACCCTGACCATTGGCGAGAGTTCCTGAATAATGTTTTTTGCCCGTAGATGTATCAGCCAAAGGTTCAGAAGAAATGTTTTTATAGTTGCTGTCTTTATCAACACAAGAGAAACGAATGCCTGTCGGGTCTTCCTTCATACCAACACAAATCATTCTTGATTTATCAATAATGATATTTCCTTTATAATTCTTAACAGCGTTGGTCAGGTTAATAATACTTGTCGGGTTAGTGGGATAAATTTTAAATAATCCGTCCTGTCCGCACATCCACACTTGACGACCTGCCGGAGTAAAAGAGTTGGCAAAATATAAAGGCTCATTAGGAAGTAAATCAGTTTTAATATCAATCCATAACTGAGTTGTATTATTAAGGTATTGAAGTTTAGTGCCTATCTTTCTGAATAAAATTTCTTCACCGTCAACCTTTGTTATTTCACCCATACCCAAAACACCGGTATTCCCGGATTCTTCCGCTCCTATAAGTCTTCGACCTCCTATTAATTCGATTCTATCAGGAAGGGTTAAAAAATTGACGGATTCGCTCGAAGCTCCGTCATCAATTAAAGTGTCTTCAACAAAATTAACAATTCCTTTTCCATAGGTGCTGACTTTGAACTCTAAAACATTCCTCATAAACTTTCGTTATAATTAATCAAAAGCCCTAAAAATCTTTTATAATTATCTTCAATTGTCTGGTAGGTGGCTAAATCTTGGTCTTTGCGTAAATAGTTAAGCTCCATTTTATAAGCAATCATAATACAAATTAAATCATCTTTAGGAGGGACGGTATCAGATTCTAAATCATCAGGCTTAAAAGTATAATCTACTATCAAGTCAGAAATATCACAATTAATTGGCACAATCATCTTATTGGCATAGTCTACCCAATAATCTTTTGAGGTATCAAAGCGATTATCGAAAGAAGCCTTTTTAAGTTCTGTACCATTGCACCAAACTTTAAGAACTTTATCTAAATCAGGGATAACACTTAAATCCAAACCGGGAAGGGTGTAAGTTTTTTTTAGAAATTTCCAATCTCGATCATTGAGAATTTCACGATATGCAATATTTCCTGAAAGCAAAGCATCATCATCGCTGTCGAATTCCTCACCCTCTAAGTCCATTTTAAAAATATCGTAACTGTTTTCAAATGTCATATTAGTTAAAAGGTTTTAAGCCTTTATTATATTCATCTTTAGTAATTTGACTCCATAATTCATACATGGACGGGTTTAAGACGGCTTCAATATCCCAACCGCCCCAAATACAAGCGTTAATTTCTTCATTGTTCGGGAGTCTTTTTAATCTGCGAGCCATATATAAAGCAGTCTTCATTTCATTGGCTAAATTCCTCTTTGCGTCTCTGTAATATCTATGATAAGAACGGGATTTATCCCAATTATTTCCGATAGGAAAACCATTAAATGAAGATGAAAAAAATGGGGCTGGGTCGATACAACCGTTATATCCATTTTCAGGATATTTTGTATTACCTCCTTCGATTGTTTCCTTTAAGCCGAAATGTAAGTGATCGCCCGTTGTATAGAGTCCAGTATTATCAGCGTGACCAATTAAATCTCCGACTTTAACTTCTTGGTTTTGGTTAACAGTCCAATCTAACAAGTGATAATAAAGTGTTTTAAAATTATTGTTTTTATCCCATATCTGGACTAAGTTTCCTCCCTGATTATCAGTACCGGAAGTTAAAATGACTCCATTATGAGCCGCATAAACAGGGCATCCGTGCCTTGCTCTGAAATCAATACCATTATGACCCTTCATACCTAAATCTTTATAAAAACCAGCATAGTTCACACCAAAAGGCTGAACCACGAAAACATCTTTTACTGGTAATCTTAATTTTATTTCCGACATATAGTATAAAATTCATTTAATAATAAAGAGATAAGGAAAACACCGAGAGATATTAAAGATGTGGCACCAAGACTAAAATCGTGATAAATAAGGGTAAAGAAAGTAATAAAAACCGCTATTAAAGCTGGTATCATATTATTTGATTAAAAAATTAACTCTGTCTTTTCTCTCTGCGGCTTTCCCTAAATTAAAGTTAGCTGTCGGAGCGAGCCAACCGCAAACTCTGGAATAACAAAGGCATTTAGTTCTCTTGGATTCTAATTCTTTGTTAGACATATAAAATGACTATTTTTTATTATCCGAAATACTGTCTTTTATCCAAGAGATATCTGTTTGTATTTGTGATAACTGTGTTTGAATAGCGATATAATCACTCGATATTTTATCAACTTTAGCAGAAAGCGCGCTATTCGCGATAAACAGCCAACCGATAGCAATTGTAATTATCCCTATAATTACCGAAAGAGAACCTATTGTTACATACTTGGATTCTTCTTGTGAATTGTCAGGAAATTCATTTTGGAATTTTATCATATTAGCGGTTTATGATAGCGTTAATAATTTGTGTTAAGAGTAGAATTATAAGGTTAAAAACTTGTCCGATTGCTGTAACTAATCCCAAAAAGATTGAGGGGTTAATCATTACAAACCAGATAAAGAAAATAGCAAGGATAAATTGTATAAAACAACTCCCCATACTATTTCTTACTTTGTAGCCAATTATAAATAGCCTGAAATACGCTATTAGCCTTTACGCTTGGGATTTGAGCCAATACCTCGGAAGTAAGCCAACCTGCGGTTATAAGTGCTGTGTAGGCTGCCACAATGGCACTCCAGTGAGTTTGTACAAACGAAATGATGATGGTTAATGTGTTCATATTTTTATAGTTAATAATCTCTACAAAGGGGGCGAAAACTCACCCCCTCTAAGAAACTACGCTTTAATCCATAATTCCATGAAGTTCTGCTTGGCATCATCAAATACCTTAGCACCGGCTAAGAAGTCCACAAAGTGGTTATCTACCGGTTGTTTAGGTTCTTGACGTACATCCAAATTAACTTCTCTTTGCATGATAGCATCGATCTGCTTTTTCTTACCGAAGTAAGCGCTTAATCTATTTTTTGACCAAGTATCAGCTGAGGTGAAAGTTTCAGCAACTACGACACGACCAGCACCGACACAAACCAAAGAGATTTTACCAGTTCCTGCTGTGGCAGTAGAACGTAAATCTTCACTTAATTTAATTCGGTTAGCATCGGATAATTCGATATAGGTCGTACCTGCACCGGAAGCCCCATTAATAGCGGCTACCAGGTTAGCTAATGAATCAGCGGCAGCAGCACCAATTAAGACATTGCCTGCGGTTGTACCGACAGAAGCAACAAACTTAAAGACTACGCCTCCAATAGTAACGGTGTCATTAGCAGTCGGGTTAGTGGCTAAACCTAAATCAGCGTAAAAAGTTAAGCTGTCCGATACATACATATCGGCATTTAACAAAGTACCGCTATAACCGTTCTTAAAGGTGCTACCTGCTAAATCAATATCCTTACCGATTAACAACTGTTGGATATTCGCTAAGGCGAAAGAATCCAACACATAACACAGATTACTTGATACATCGACTCTGTTAGAGCGTAATTTCGCCGGAGCAAGAGTGATAATCTTCGGAATATTGGTTGTGTTAAAATCAACCGGATTGCCATCGGTTCCGCCAATATCGCCATCATCAAAGGTATCATAAGCATCCTTTGATTTGGAAAGGAAGAACCCATCTAACCATTCATGAGCCTTGATAGCCATTTGCTTTCCCGCTTCCTCACCGGCTTTTAACGGGCCGTTTTGAAGCTTATCATTCTTGTGCATTGGAAAGCCCAAGTATTTTTCCTGGTCAACGGTTATTAATTCTTCGCTGTCCGAAATAGTATCAAGGGTTCTATCTTGATAACGATTTTCAGTCCGTACTCTCACTTTGCTTAAATCAAGCTTCCAGCGAGATACGGTCTTACCCATTTTAAGATTGCTTTCCAATCTAAAGTTGGTAACTTTGTCGGCTACTAAGGTTTTGTTGCGTATATCTTCATATTTTGCAACAAATGCCTTGTCGAAGCCGTTGTTTATACTATTATTCATAATTGTTAGCCTTGCTTATCCTGCCAATCAAAGTATTTAGCTCTCAATTTAGGATTATCTAAAACTTTTGCGTGTTGTTCCTCTGACATTTTTGAGAAGTCAATTACTTCATCGCCTTTAGAACCGCCCTGACTTCCATTTTCCGGGCTGTCATCTTTAGTAGGCTTTGAAGGAACTGGGAAATAATCACTTATGATTTGGTCTTCTGTCATATCAACAAAATCAGGACTCATAACCATACGTTTGTACTTCTCTTTGAAATCAGCCAAATGAGGATATTTCTTTAAGGTTTTTTCATTAAAAACTTTATCGAAATTTTTCTCATTCTGTTCCTTCTGCCTTTCGGCTAATAAAGGGGCAAGTTTCTTTTCTGCCTCTTTGGCAGTTTTTTTCTCAATAACAGATGCAAACTTTTTGACGTAATCTTTGTCGAGATTATACTCATCGGCAAGACTTTCAAGGTCTTTATTACTTAAATTAGACTTATCATCCGACAGTCGTTCAATTTCCTTCTTAAGATTCTTGACATCAGTTTTGAGATCAAGATACTTTTTCAAGGGAACTACCTCATCAGACTTAGGCTTTGGTCGATAGTCAGGCTCATCCTGCTTATCTTCCTTCACCTCTTTTTTTTCAACCTCTTTAGGTTCGGGAGTTTTTTCTTCCGGTTCTTGATTTATTTCCGAGTCCAAGTTCTCGTCTTTGGCTTCTGCCATATAATTTAGATTTGGGAGCTAAACACTCCGATTATTTTAGTTAAAGGGTATCAACCTCTAAAAGCTTAAAGCCCTCCGGCTGATATAACAATGCGTTATAATTTCGTTGTACTTAATTTTTCAGCATACATTTTTGCACTTTTCTTCGGGTCTTCACAACCTTCCTCTTCCTCATAGACTCGGACTGTCTCGCCTGTCTTGGAAACAACTGCGTATTTTCCGTCGGTAGTTTTCTTGACAAAGTAAGGTTGATTTGCTGAAACTTTTTCTTCTTCCATTTTTTCTTCTGAGTTAGGAGTCTCAGTTCTTGGTGCTCTTGGCATATTATTTTAGTTTATCCTCAAGATAGATTCTAATTTGATCTAACTCTCGGTCAACACTTAACTTATTAATTAAATCTCTTAATGCTTTTAATTCTGCGATGTATCTCGGCTCTTGAGTTGAAAACAGATTATCAAGGGCAAAGAAGAAATCACTTACTATCATCTTCTTTAATGACTTTCCCCCCTCGCAAGTCATAAGGTCTTTTACGTTTTCTAAATCCCTTGTACGTTCTTCGAGATTGTTTAAAGACACTTGGTCTTTTTTGTCGTCAACAAATTTTTCTTTTGCTTTAGACAGTAGGTTGAGAATTGACATAATTTGGTTTTATATTATTAGTAATTTGTGAAGCTTGGCTTATTGTTCCTCCCGGAGTATTGGCAACCGGAGCGTTGGGGTCTGGCTGTTCTTGCCCCAAATTAGGAGTTTGGAGTTGACCTTTTGCAGCCATTTCCATTTGGGCTTTTCGCAGGGTGTTTTGCATTACTACATCCTGAATAGACTCCATGTAAATCCTGAATCTTTGGTCTTGCTCTTCGGTTACTTCGTTATCAAAGTAGAAATCAATAATCTTTTGGGCGTAAGCAACGTTAGCTTTTCTATTCGGTTTCAAATCCTTTCCTAATAAAAGTTTCTGAATATCCTCACTGGCAATACTTCTCATCTCATCGTCTTCGTTGTTTTGGGCGAAAAGCTTTTTAATCTGCTCGTTATCAAATCCTGATACTTCGGCATCCATTTCCGCCAATGATTTAGGATTGATAGTCGGATTTTGAATTTGTCTAAGAACAAAATCAGCTTTTTGTTTATTCTTTATTGCATCCAATTTCTCTTGAGTGCTTCCGCCTGTAATCATTATATCATACTGCCCTAAATCTTCTTTAGTTAGCTTATCCCATTCTACGCCATTCTCACCAATCATCTTAACTGCCTTTGCTTCATCGAGCTTATCTATCAACCCATTAAGATAAAGCTGGGCATTGTGAATATCAGCCATAAAATAACTTTCCTCAAATAAACTCATGCGGTTGGCTGTTTCCTGTTGGTCGCCGTAATAAATGCCTACCTTCTGGTCTTCTGATACGCCTTGGGAGGCTGGGGTAACTCCTGAAACCTTAGAAGCAATATCCTCCAAAATATCATTCAAAGCTTTAGGATCGTAAATATCTGCTGTCTCGTGAATATATAGCCCTGCCTTTGGGTCTTTTCCTGTGGCAGTAGCAACAAGTCTATCTGGTTCGTATTCTAATAAAGCCGGATTAGTATAAACCTGCGGGTCATAAGACTTCATCGGCTTATTTTTGGCTTCGTTGTTATCAACTGCCTGATTAACTACGACATTTCTTGTTTGAAAAATCTCTCTGACAATATCCATCGGAGATTGACTCCAAAAATTGAAAAGGTCGGGATAATACGCCCAAGAGGAAAACGGCCATAAAGGCAAGTCGCTCTCTTTATCGATGCAGGTCATTTCCTCCCAAGGTTTCTTTTTAATTATTATTTTCTTATCTAAGGAACAAAGGATATACCAGCGTTTTCCGTTAATGGTGGTATACCACTCCAAAAGTTTAAATAAACCGTCTCTCTGGGCGTTGTAGTCGCTCCCATTGAGTCCTACGATAGCCAAGCGGTTCTGTTTTTCTTTGTATTGGTTGTCGGTTACGTCTGTATCGTTTTCGTTTGTAGTTTCGATTAATTCCTTAACTCTTACCTGGTCGTAAGTCTTGTTATTTTGCAAATCGTATTTGCTTTTAAAAATGTTATCCTGTCCTAAGTATCGGGCTAACTCGATGTCATAACCTCCGGCTAAAGGGTCAATTAAAAAATCGTAATGATCCATCGGGTCTCTGCGATGCTTGTAAGGCTTGGTGGCATAAATCTTAGTAATACAACGCCCGGAAGGTAAGGCTAATTTTTTACCAAGTAAATCTTTGTATCTCCAATTCTGTTTAGTCGGAGAGGTTTCAAGTTCAAACAACGCAGTAACTTTCCGGGCTTTTCTAATGTCAGCATCCTCAGTCGGACCAAATTTTACAGTTAAAGGCTCTTTAATCTTTGAAAGTAAAGCATCCTCAAAACCTTTCATTAAACGCAAATCAATATTACTCCTTTTCGAAAGAGTAACAGGTTTCCGTCCGTAAAGCATATCTTCATTAGCGTGCCAATCCTTAATCCTCGGTCTGCGATATTCTAAGGCGTTCAGATATTCCCGTTCAACCTGTAATACGATTTCTTCGTCTGTAAGTTTTATTGTGTCTAACTTTTCGTCTACAGTCATAGAGTTCTTATATATATACATTATAGCATACTCACTTTTCCGTTTAACAACCGATGGTTGGATAAAGCGGTTCATAAGGTTTTTGCTGGTAGTCAGTGTTGGATTCTACTGGTCTATTAATTGTCGCAAGAATATAACTGAGAGCATCAATTGCGTGGTTAGGTTGCTTGCCCCAAGTAGGTTTTTGTTCAATTCCTGAATCGCCTTTTACTTCTTCCCAACGTAAATTTTCAATCTCTTTAACAAGGAAATTAAAATTATTTCCCTCGGAATCTGTTTCCACCAGATTTTTAGAAATGAATATCTTAGGCTTTCCAGTTGCTAATTGTATCTGTCCTTGACCCTCCATTAGTCTTGCTCTCCATTCGTCCCAATTTTCTTTATTGGTACCAGGTTCTTTAACAACACCTTCAATACTAATTCCAGCATCGTTTAACTGTTTGATATCGCTTGCTTGTGCGCTGTCACCAATTCTTATCACTCTGCCTAAACCTTGTTCTTTAAGCTTAATCAACTTTTGAATATCTGGATTAGTTAAACCAGTTCTATAAAATCCGTCAAATATCCAGAAATTAAACTCTCTGTCTATCCTTATATAGAGACCGGCACAAGGTGCGGAAAAACCGAAATCAATTGCGAAATAAGTATCACCGGGTGGTAATTCAGTAATATCAACTAAATGTTTATCTCTTTCAAACCAACTACAAACAAGCCCAACCATTCTAACAAAATCGCCGTCTCTTCTAACTTTTAATGCACTTTCAGTCAAGCCTCTGCTCATAATTCCAATTTGTTCTTGAGTTAAAAAAGGGTTGTCTTTCCAACCTGCTTGGCTTACAAATATATCCGGGTTGTTAGTTTTCAAATAAATATCATTATAAACCCAAGTCAAACCTTTAATGGGAGTCATCGTAAGAATGATATAAAGCCTGATTCCGGCTTCTTGTCTTACAAAACCTTCATCGTAAATATCTTTTGGGGGTTCTTCATCAAACCAGAGCAAAGTCTTTCCCGCACCCTGTGCTTTTTCTCTCCCTTGTTCATAGCTTTTAAAGGTAACCTTAAAACCAGTATCAATTATTAATTCTTTTAAGATTCCTTTGCGTAACCAGATTTTATCTTTGATTCTATGTTCCGGAATATATCTTAAAAGCTTTTCTTGTGTGGTATCTTTCTGAGCATCATAGGACGGGCAAAAACTCCAAACATCACCACCCAAAATAAAAGGATGTTCTCCCAAAATAACTCTGGCAACTTCCTGCGCTCCCCATTCTGTCTTTCCTACGCGGTTACCCCAAAATAAGGCTCTGATAGGTTTATTAACGTTGCTCGCTTCGATCTGTTTGGGGTGCTGTTTAGCATACTTAAGCGGATTTAATCTGATTCGTCTTTCTTTTTCATCAAGAAGTTTTAGGACTTGGATTTTTGCTTCTCTTGTTGAGTTCATAATCTAATTGTTCATCAGTTAAATTCTCATATTCAGTAGAGCGATTTCCTTCCGGGTCAACCTTATCTATCTTTTTCTGAATTCTTTGTTTTAACTGATTATATTCTCTTATCGCTGCTACTTTGGATTTGAAGTCGGCATGTTGATTAATAACAAACAAAAGCTGTTTATCAACAAATGCATCATTTAATCCTTTTTCTTCTAACAGCTCATTAATCCTATTGAAAACCTTAGGATTACTCAATAACTCAGAAGCTCTTGAACAGGCTGTCTTATACCAGTTAGGCTTGCTGGTATCAGGATTATAAACTTCAATATATGACTGAACTCCATTGCCAAAAAATTCTTCATCACCGGAGTAAAGTTCACAAAATTTTTCTTGTTTAGGATTTAGTTTTAATTCTTTGTCCATATTCTAAAGCACAAATAGAGGGGTTTATTCCTCTCTGTGCGTTTTATTACTTAATGATATGTGTCTCGTTTGCATATCCGTATAATTATATTGTAGCATATCAGAAATTCCAAACATTTCCGCCAACTTGGATTTTATGAGAAATATATCCCTTCTCTTTTCTAAACGTTTTGTGATATTAAATACTTTATGTGTTGAGATGTGAAGACCAAAAGCTATTTCTTCGTAAGGACGATCAAAGATAAGCCGAAAAATAAATACACTTCTCTCTTGCTCTTTTAGGCTATATAGAAAATTTAGATAATCCATTGTTTCCATATTAAAAGTATAACACACCCCTATGGGGTGTCAAATAAAAAAGCCCCTTATAAATAAGGGGTTGGTGAATCGGGGTGAACTGATTTAACAAAAGAGTTTTTATGAAGCCTTAGAATTATGTTATCAGGTTCAGGGTGTACTACCAAAATATTAGTAAACCTTGATAACTGTTCGGCTTGTTTATCAGTCATTGTTTTTCCTATAAGAGAAACGGCAGGCATTCCTTTTTTAATGTACTCAAGCGTTTCCCAAATAGAAACTGTTAAAATAACTTCCTTGGAATCTATGCGGTGAATATTATAAAGTTCTCGCTTAAATCCTTTAGGGAAAAACCAACTATTATCTTTAGGATTAAACGCAACATAACCGGTATGGATAGAAAGCTCATCATAGATTTTGAAAGCTATCCGACCGGAAATAATTGAGTGCTGTTTTACAAAACCTATCTCATAATCCTTAGCCATTTCTTCACTAATCCCTTTGTCTTTTAAGATAGGGTGGTAATGAAGCTCTAAGTTTGGGAGTTCTCTATCCGATGGCTTTTGTTCTTTGAGGAACGTATCTTTAAGCTCTTGGGCTGCTTCTCTTAAATCAATATTTTTTCGATTAGCAATAAAATTGATAATTCCCCCCTTATCATTTTTATTACTAGGATTAAAATAAAGATTACGTTCAATTAAAACTATAAAAGTGTCTCCCTTTAATTCATTTTCTACTTGTATTTTAGATTCCTTTCCATCTATTTCAAGATATTTATAAGTAGTTGTATAAGGGATATTAAGCCAATCCAATACTGACTTAAAAGGTATTTTCTCACTTATTTCTTTGAAATTAAGAAATTGCATTTCTGACTCCTATGATTGTTAATGTTCTTACGAATATTATATCACAGGATAACAAAAAGACCAAGTTTCCTCGGTCTTAATGGTGTACGTCAAAAAACAACCTCTCGTTAGTCTGTCCTCAACGAACGAAAATAGTAACCAAACCGCTGGACATTCCCGTTTGAACTGAATCAGAGCATATAGCCCCACGGATTATAGACAATTCGTTTGTAAGTTCGATTCCCTTAAGCTCCTCGCCTAAAGGTTTTGACTATTTAATTATAGCATAATAGGGTCATTAGATAAAAAGAAATACTGCACCATATCATCAGGGGATAATGTATTATCTTTTATATCTTCCACTTCATCGGGAAGAGGGGGGACTTTTTTAGTTAACGGGGGAAACGTTTCTATCAGAGTATTCTCTTTACCTATTCTTAACCAAGCGTTAAATTTGTTAAGATTAAAAAGCTCTTTTTGCTGAACGCCAAACATTGGTGCGAACTTTTCCGCTTCATCTAATCCGCACCGGAAAACAACAAAAGTATTAGCGTTGCTTAAAATACTGCTTATCATTGAAGTATTTAATTGTAATAAATTCTGATGTGCCAATACAAATCCAACCTGTCTTCCTCTGCTTCTCGCTAACAGGTCGGCAAATAAAGGGCTTACTACTGTTTGAAATTCATCTACATAAACTAACAAAGGTTTAGTTTCACCTTCAAAGTATTCACAGTAAGAAAGAACTGAATAAACAATAAGATTGGTTAAGTAGATTCTACTATTACGGCTCATTCTCGAAGTATCAACCAATAAAGATTCGCCCCTTTTAATAATATCAGAAATATAAAGCTCGTTTTCTCCGTTCACAATAGCCGACATTTTCCCTTCGGATATTTCCAACAAACGGCTTGCGACTCTCTTACCGCTTTCTATTTTATCTTTATTTCTTGGATAACCATTTTTCTCGGTTGCGTCAAACTCTTCCCAGTAATGAATATACTTAGGGTCTTTTAATCCTGCTATGTGTTTTACTCTCGTTTCTTTGTAGAGAAGGAACTCAACTAAGTAGGTGAGATTCTTTTGCTCTTTGTTAAAACATCTTAAAGCCATACCGATTATTTCACGCATTAGAACTGTACTTTCGGGATTGCTCGCGGTCAACTGCACTAAGATATCAAGTATCTGAACAAACTCTGCTATAATATCATCAATGTCAAAACCGTCTTTATTAAGAGGGTTGATAATCATTGGCTTTTTAACAGAAACATATTTTATTTTAGACTTATCAGGAGCCAAAGAGTAAATTCTCTTGCTCGATTCTCCCTTCGGATCAATAAAAATAGTACTGACATTTTGTTTAATATCTGCTAAAACCATTCTTTCTAATAGGACAGATTTACCGGTTCCGGTTTTTCCTAAAATATAAGTGTGTTCAAAACGGTCTTCAATATTAGAAATTTCAGGTCTGCCATGATTAATGTTTAAGTGATACCCGAAATCAAGATTATACTTCTTCTTCATCAAATTTCTTCCCCGCATTTCTTTCATAATTTAATTTTTTATTCTTATTGTCTAACTCTTTATCTTCGGCTTCCGCCTTTTTTTTGGCTGTTTCCTGTTTCATTCCATTAACCATTTCATCGTTCATCGCTTTTTTAGAGTCGAAATCATCAACTGGATTAGAATTATTTTTTCCAAAAAGGCTCGACAATACAAAGGCTTGGGCAGTAGATATATTATTCATATCTAATCCTGTAGCAATAGTATTAAACACGGAAACAGTGCTTTGAATAACTAAATTTCTATCAGCGGCTCTTGCTTTAATATCTTCCGCCTCGGCTAATATTTTTCTAGCGTTAGCTTCTTTGATATTATTCTCGGCTCTTAAAGATTCATATTGGGCTATTCCACTATTAACCTCATTATCATTTATTTTTATAGCTTTATCCATATTTGATATTTCAACTTCGTGTAATTTTATAGCAATTTCAAATTTTCTATTTGCTTCCGCCTTATTATTCATAACAAGATTATAAATATATTCCTGATTAAAAATAGCGTCTGCCTTAAGTCTAGAATAAGAATTGGATAAAGCAATAAGACTTTCGATTTTAGATAAAATCTCCCCCTGGTATTCATTGTCAAGTCTTATATTTTCAATTCTCTTTCCTTTAGAGAAAATAAACAAAGGCTCTTGAGAATTTATAGATGAATGAAGTTTATTATAAAGACTAGCGATTGATTGCTCGTTTATGTCAAAACTTGATGAACTATCTCCGTATTTTACCATTTGGTTGCTACCTCCATTGTTGACTACTGTTGTTTCTGTTATAAAATTATCAGCTAAATAAGCAATCAATATTGACAAACCTAAGCCAACAATAACTCCGAAAAAACCACCGATATTATATCCGACTATTATAGACCCGCAGGATAAAACAAAAATAAATGCTTTAGAAATAAATTGATTCAAGATAACTCCTATTATCTATATTTAATCACCATTGTAACTAACTGGTTACTATTTGCTTTTATATTAACATAGCAATGATATTTTTCAGGTATAACAGCATTTCTACTACATTTATAACTTGTTCCATCACTATAAATAAGAAAGTAATCATAATCAGGAGATGAATAAGAAACATCAGCAGTTCTTCCTTCTTCGAAACCAATCCAACCTGTTGACTGTCCAGCTTTTAAATCGAATACCTTTGTAACTGAATTTCTAATAATCATTGGTTCAATTTGTGCTGGCTGACTGTCAACAGACCTGTTAACCGATTGGTTAATGGCTGGCTTATTGGAACTAATAAACACAAGGAAAATTACCCCAAATATAACACCGAACATTAATGTCGTCTTAGTAGAATTACTCATACTAACCTATCCACAAAATTAAAACCAACCCCAAAGTCTTTTTTTATTTTTCCCACAAACGTAACGGAAAACTTAAAATCTTTTATATCGGGTGGCTTGATTCCTAAATGATAACACTTGTCCAACCAGTAAGAATAAGCGAGTTTACTATTAGCGAGTGTTAAATAATTATTTTTTTTATTGTCTATGTATTCTAACCAATTGGGTTTGCTGGCTTCAATTTCTAAAAATTCTAACGTGTATGAATCCTTATTTAACCGGATAAGTAAGGCATCTGGAATTAAAAAAGGATTATTAATGTCACCAAAACTGGGGTAAAGTAAGATCTTAAAATTAGGAAGTTTAAGGGCTTGTATAAAAACTTCTGTATTATTAAGTTCGTTAATATCACCTTCGCCTTTTAGATTTTTAGGAAGCAAAGAAGTTTCAAAGCCTAACTGTTTTAATAATCGCAAAGACTTATTTGAGGACACAAATACATTATTGTGAGTGTTTTTTAGTAGGTCTAATTCTTCGTATTTTTTTAGCTTTTCAAGAGAGCAAATCTTCTGATACTTAGAGTCTATTGTTTTAAGAAGCGGTTGGGATATGTATTTTAGAAGCCTTATATGATATAGCATTTTCCAGAGGAGATTATAACTTCCCCCCGAATTTAAAGGCAGAATAGGTTGTAATTGCCTTTTTAATTCTTCTATATCAATCTCGCCCTTCATTAATATCAGAAAACAACCTGTAAGTGAACCTGTAACTTATTGAAAAAACCTGTAAGTAGCAACGAAAATCAGCAGGTCTTTACTTACAGGTTAGTTTTTATAACCCTATGTCTATATAGACTTAACGATCTACTTACAGGCTCACATATATTTGGCAGGAGAGTTTGACTGCCGACCGGACAACTTCCGAATTTCCTGTTCGGGGGTTGGCAGCGAGGTAGTTAAATTCTGGGGTCTGGCTTGGGAAATATGGGCGTTAGCTTCTTCTATCCTTCTTTACTAAGAAAACCAATAAACACAAATCATAATCTACACCACTTAACACGAAAAAACAAAAGTTCTAAATCACCAAACAACACTAAACCACACTAAACCAATCACACACAAAAAAATAAGAACAAAAAAGTGTCATCTAAAAAAATAAGTAAAAAAATAACTGTCAAAAGTTAAACAAGGCATATAAAGCAATCGCCTAAAAAACATAAAATTTCACCAAAACACAAAATAAAAAAACGGGCTTCGGTTTCCCTCCACCCGTTTATCTAAATCAATTAATCACATAATTTAACCCTACACTTATCCTGCTTAATTACTACATCTAATCTATCAAACTTCACTGAATAACTAATCTTATTCACTTTCACGACCTCGCCATTTCCGAAGGAATAATCAAATACCTTTGAGCCTATCTTAATCACGCTATCGTTAACCTCTCTCTGCGCCTGTCGTCTGCGCTCGGCATCTCCTTTGACGCTTACACTATTTCTTAATCTGTCAGCTCGTTCTCGCAAATCGTCAGCTTCATTTAATAAATTGTACTTCTTATCAATCTTATTACTAATCTTATCTCTAAATCTACTAAACGCACGCCCTCCGCTATTCTGTGTAATCGGTTGAGTCACAAAGCTCCAATCGCTTACATAAGGCTGAACTTGCCTGTCTAAAATATCAGCTTCTTTATCCCTGCTCTCGGCTTGCTTTAATAATCTATCCGCTTTACGGTCGGCTTTTGCCTGTCTGTAAGCTCTTAATTCATCAATCGTCATCGGTTTGAACGGGTCAAAATCAATTTCAATTTCTGACAACTCAAAACTATGTTGATTAACTAAATTAAATAATTTCTCGTTGTCTTTCTCTGAATAAGGAACTAACCAACCGTTAAATTCTTTATTCCAAAAACCGCCAAGACTTTTAATCTCTCGGCGGTATAAATATGTTTGTCCACTAATTAAAATAACTTTCATATAATTAGAAAATAATCTCATTAAAATCATCTTCGCTAAACTGCTTACCACATTCAGAACAAGATATTTCATCAATACCTCCGTCTGATTTTCCACAAACCAAATCACCGTCTTCATCGACTTCTGACCGGTAAGCATAGCTCTCCATAACATTAAAGTTTTTCGAACCGCACTCACAATTATTGATAGACATATAATTATTTATTTAATAATCTCACCGTAAAAATTTTCTTCAATTTCTACCTTCTGATAGAAATAGTTATCTAATGAAAACCTGTAAGTAAATTCGTGTCTTGTAAAACCCCAAGTACTGTTTAACGATATCTCAAAATCTCCGTCGTCCCAAAACGCAGCACGAACAACATAATTTCTACCTTTGCCAAATTTTCCCTCGGCTAACTTAATAAGCTTAGTTAAATAAGGCTCTAAACTTTTTTGAAATTTCATAAAATAATAATTATTTAATTATAACCACACCTCTATTGCCAAGCTCTTTGATAATCTGATATCTTTCAGATAGCATTTCTTGATAATGACCGTCATCTGGGGAATAATCTTTAAGCGAGCTATTGATTGAGTTTAGATGACTTTCTAAATCTCTAGTTGACCACTCAGCCAATTTAACCCCATAGATTGAATAATTTTTGTTATTCATATTTTTAATTCTTGTGATGAGTTAATTCTCACCTATGTCGCCAAGACAGCAAACGGGTTCCCTGGCAAGTCAAGGGTGGAGATTTTCGTAGCGACTAGCGAAGAAAATACTACCCTTTACTTGTTAGGGTGTTTGCTATAATTAAACAGACAAGTGAGAAGTTACTACTGCCCGTTAGGGCTTACCGACAGTAATGGGAGGCTCTCGGAGAGAGCTACATTAATAATAAATTTAATAATTAAAATAATTGTTGGTAAAATAGTAAAGAATCCGTAATTTTAAATGCCCATAAATATTGGGGTTAATATTTATTGTTGGAGAATAACGTGGCAACATCAGTAATTTCAGCATTCAACGAATTCCAAAAGGAAAAAGTAAATTTAGATTCAGAAACATCTAAAGACGCAAGAGCAAGTAAAGACTGGTTGATTGATCAAATACACAAGTTTCCAGAAAATGACCCAGACTTCCCGACCTTATACAACAATGTAGACATTCAATATGGTTCATTCGCTAGAAGAACAAAAATACGACCATTGGATGACATCGACTTGATGATTGGTATATCGGCAAGAGGTTCATCATACGATTCACTTAATTCAACACATGACGATATAGAAATATACGTTCCTAATAATATTACTAATTTATATAATTTATGCAATGACGACACATATTGTTTAAACTCTGTAAAAGTATTAAATAAATTTAAAAGTAGTATTAAAAATATTCCACAATACAGTAAATCTGCAATAAATGTAAATCAAGAAGCTGTAGTCCTAAATTTAACATCTTATGAATGGTCATTTGATATAGTTCCTTGTTTCTTTACTCAACCGGAGTCGGACAATAGAACATATTATTTAATGCCAAACGGTAAAGGGAAATGGAAAAAAACAGATCCAAGCATTGATAATGCAAGGGTATCAAAAATAAATCAAGAACACGATGGTAACGTTTTAAATGTTATCAGAATATTAAAATATTGGAATAAAAGACCGACTATGCCAACAGCTCCTTCTTATTTATTTGAAAATATTATATTAAGCTATTATGAAGGCAATACTACCAAAGCATCAGAATACGTTGATATGGAATTACCAAATTTATTATATCACATCCATAGTAAAATATTGTCTGCCGTTGACGATCCAAAGAACATACAAGGAAACATAAATAATTTACCGTACGAAACAAAAAAGAAAATATCTGATAGAGCATATTTAGATTATACAAAAGCGCTTGAAGCCAGAAAATTTGAAACCGATAATAAGAAAAAGGAGTCTATAAACAAATGGCGCGAAATATTTGGAGATGAGTTCCCGAAATATGAATGATATAAATATTAAACAGAATAAAAAAGAAAATTTAGAAAAACTTTATGCTCAAGCTAATCTTTACTCATCAGCTAAAAAATATAAAGGATTACAAATATTATTAAGTGTTATTCTATTAGCGATAATTAGTATATTAAAAATCTATTATAACCAACTAAATCTTGAAGCACTAACTTTTATTAAATTAGAGAAAATATCTCCTTATTTAAGTCTAATGAGTTTGTTTATAACATTTATAAATACATTCTGGTTAAAAGAAATTATCTCTAAAAAAGTTAAACAAGCGGCAATGATTCAGTATGATTTTGATTCCTCAGTTCTTTCAATTCCAATGAATCCTTTTTATAAAAATGATGTTGTTTCAAATGAAGAAATAAGAAGGCACTCTAAAAAAATAAAAAATAAAGAAGAATTTGATAACTGGTATTCAACTAAAATAGAATCAACAAATATAAGTCTTGGGAAAATGCTTTGTCTACGTTCAAATTTTAGCTGGGATGTCGGTTTGAGGACTAAATACAGAAATACTTTAGTAGCTCTTGGTCTGATTACTTCTATATTATTTTTAATTATAAACTTTATTAGTGGGATTACTTTTAGAGATGTTATATTAAATCTATTTATTCCTCTTATGCCTTTAATAATATTTATATTAAACGAAATTATTGATAATCATAAAAGTATAGTAAAAAAAGAAAAAGTTAAAATAATTCTTGATGATATAGGTCATAAATTAATAGAGTCTAAAATACCATTAGGAGAACTCGAATTTTTATCAAATAGTTGCCTTGAATTATTATATCAAAGCAGAAAAGATAATCCACTAATATTTGACCATATTTATCACTGCTATAGAACAAAAGACCAAGACGAAATGGATTATTCAATAGAAGCTTTTTTAAGTAAAATTAACATTACTATATAAGTTTCGCTTGCCCCTTAACCTCCATTTGATACCACCACATACACCGATTATCTGTATCTTGACGGCTCTTAATTACAACGCCGTATTGCTTTTGTATTTCCCGGATTCTTTCGCTTAATCTAACTAATCCGCCACCTGGCTTGATTATATTTACAAGCTCATAAGTTGAATGAGCTTTACCGTCCAATAAAATCGGATATAATATTTTAGTTTGACTTATTTTCATAGCGATTAATATATTTAGAGTTGTACTTAAGAATAAATTTTCTGATAGCCTCCGACATATTAGTCTTATTTCTCATAGTTGCTAGATCAAAATATTCTTTTACTTCTTCTGGCACTATGGATTGTACACGAACTAATTTATTAATTTTCAAATAATGGCTATTCTTTTTTACTTGGATTTTTTTAGACATATTAAATATTATAAATCTTTTTAAGAAACTCCCAACGCTTCAATTTAACAACCTTATAAATTGATATTCCACAAAACAGACATTGCTTATTATCATTTCCGCCAAAGAAATGGTCGCAAATTTTATTGGAACTTTTATGGCGATAACTAATAACTTGGTCTTCCGACTTTTTTGATGTATCGGGTTTTTGACCTCTCCATTTACCAGTCCGTTTTAACGTTCTGTTATATTGCGCCTGACATTTCGCAGACGACTTTTGTTTTTTGCTGTTTGGCATAATTATTTAAGTTTATCTAATAATATTAAACATTCTTCTTTAGTAAAATTTCCTATATGAGCGTCTGCCATTTCCATTAACTCTGAAAGATATTTATAAGCCTCCCAACGTTTCAAATATTTAGATTTCCAGAGTTTGTCAAAATTACTATGACATTTAATTCTTAGCTCTCTTAATTCCTTGTTAGCCATTGTTCCTAAAGGTCTTTCTGTATTCTGGTGGCAACCGACATAAGCATTGCAATCTTTACATAAATAGCACATATAAGAATTGCCGTAATTCTTTCCATAAATCTCCTTGTTCTCGCACCAAACGGCTTCTTTACCGCAATATGGGCAAATAACTTTATCATTGGAATGGTCAAATCCTTTTTCCATATTATTTATCTTTTAAGAACTCGACCAAAAGGTCAAAGTTTTGAATAATTTTATTTGTGATAAGTTGGTAAAAAGCTTCTGGGTCTGTCATATCGTTTTCTTCACACCAAATAAAAGCCCTTCCTCTTAATCTCTGGCTGGCTGACTTCTTTTTCTCGCCGATCATCTTTTCTTTATCCTTTATAAATTCAACTTGGGAAAGTTCACTAACTTTTACGGAATAGACTTTATTAAAACTTCCGTCTTGGTTGTTTTTTAGTCTGTAATCAAGGCAATCGGCGTTATTGATTTTAAGGTCTAATGTGGAGTTGGTTAGAAGTTCGCGCGGTACATTCACCATTCCTGATAGCTTAACTTTTAGCTCGTTTATTTTCTCTGACATATTTTCATTAATAATTTACTCTATAAGTAGCCCGAGGATTTCGGGCGGGCTACCTAAGAGGAAACTAAATATTAGCAAACATCACAACCGCTTCCATCTGATTCTTTGATGTCGTGTAACTGACTAATTAAATCATCAATTGAATTATTTGGAGTATAATCTTCTTGTACAGCTAGTCGAGTATCACGAATCTTTTCAGCCATTTTTGGATATTTCGCAATACATTCATCTTCTGCTTCTGCAAGATGACCCATGGCAATGTATTTGTGTAACGGATAACCTTTTACCGCTTCGGCAAGCAACACGAGGGCTTGGCCAAGGTGTTTTAACGAACAGTTTAAACAAAGCTTTCTTGTTTCTGACATATTTATATTATTTATCCAAGACTTAAAATTGCTTGGTTTGATAAAATTATTAAAAACGATTTACAAATATTTTGTTAAAAAGGAATATTCTCGATTTTGATTTCTTCTTCCTCCAATTCTTCTGAAATAGTAATATCTTCGCCCTCTTTCATTTCCCGTTCAGCAGGTTGGTTGTTTTCCGCTTTATCAGCAGGAGATAAAAACTCAACATCACTGGCAATAACTTCTGTCTTATATCTTTTAACGCCATCTTGACCAGTATAATCAGTAGTCTGTAATTTTCCTACTACGCTAATCTTTTTACCCTTAGAGCAATACTTAGCCAATAACTCGGCTATCTTGCCCCAAGCGGTGATATTATGAAACTCCGCTTTATTAACTTTATTACCATTTGAATCTTTGTAGCTTTCATTCGTAGCTAATCCAAATGAAGCCACCATTTTACCGCTTGCGGTATTTCTTAGTTCAACATCTTTTGTTAAATTTCCAATTAAAATGACTTTGTTCATAGTTTTATTATTTTAATAAATTAATTATAGTATCGTAATTAGCGGGCAATAGCTCAAAACCAGTTAAATTCATACAAATATCTTTATAATCGCTTGCCGTTTTAATTGCTGGGGCTTTCTTTAATAGAAGTTTAGCCACCATGTTTTTTTTGTTATTAACTAACATAACTGGGGCTGACTTGGCAACTGTCTTCGGAGTGGTTTTAACCGCCATATTACCGTCATCATCTTCCGCTTGTAAAAATAAAAGGGATTGAATAGCATAACGGCGGTAATAAGTTATGATACTTCCCATTTTTTGAGGGTCGTTATTTTCAGGAAGGGGTGTCATTTGATTAGATAAATCTTTTCCGCTTTCAATATCAATAAGTATTGTTCTTAATGCTGGCTTTTCATTTATCGGTGTTAATGATAAAGGTTGTATTAAGACTAATCCCAATTCGTTTAATATCGGTTTTATTTCTTCGATCAATTTATTAATATCGAAATACTTAGATTTGAAAAACGGGTTTGTACTATCTTTTGAAATTGCCCCAACTTTTTGTTGAAAGAGTAATAATTTATTCATACTATTTTAATTTATTAGCTAAGTAAAAATTAGTTTTATCAGAGTAACTTCTGGGTTTAAATTTTAATTTACTAAAATCGAAAACTGTTTTAATAATCCTTAATGCTTCGGATTTATCGTCATCCCATAATTTCTCCCCGGTATCAGTTTCCATTTTCTCTGCGTGTTTAATAATCGTGTATTGATAGTAAAGGTAGTTTAACTGTTTATCTGATAACAACTCTAAGATTTTTATACTTACTGGCGTTTCTAATACTTCGTAAAGCTGACCGGCAAGTTTTTTTAATTTTTCGTTCATATATTTAGAAATGAGATTTACAATTAGGAATATTATTTGAGGTATCTTGAGGATTACCAGTCAGAATAAATCCCCAAAAGTTTTTTATTAAGTCTGGTGTTTCACCTTTTAGGTCATTAGGTTCTAACACAATGCCTTTTTTACTATCGAAATATGCCATAAAATTATATGATTACTGATATTATACAAATTAAGATTATGAATAATATCATTAAAGTATTGTTCATATTGTTTTCCTTCTTCCAAAACTGATTTGAGTAAATCCACATATTTGTTAGATAAATTTATTAGACTATCTTATAAAGTATACCAAGGGGGAGAATAAACTATCTCGCTTTGCTTTCGCTGGGCTTATATTTATCTGCCCCCATTAGTAATGCGTATATACATATAATAGCACAACTAATAATAATGTCAACCCCCTATATACATTGGGGATTATGAGATTTGCACAACAATAAAAATGAAAAATAAAAAACCGATAAATTAATATCGGTTTATAAATCATCTTAAATAAACTTCTGTTTCGCAATACTCGCAATAGTCCGTTTTGTTTTCCAACTCGGTTTCAATTTCGGCGTTGCAAGTTTGGCAATGTTTTATAACAAAAGTGCTTTCTATTAAGCAGTCTTCATCGTTCATATTAAACCTCGTTCTACAAAGGATGTATATGTATCGGTAAATATCAGATGGTCAAATATTTTGATCCCGATTATTTTACCTGCTTCAACTAAAGTCTTTGTTAATTTAATATCCTCTTCGGAAGGTTCGGGGTTTCCTGACGGGTGGTTATGTGCGATTATAATTGAGGCACAGTTTGATATTATCGCCCCTCTAAACACCGCCCTGGGGTCTACAATGGAAGAATTGAGGCCTCCTGCGGAAGCTATCTCAAATCCTACAACTTTATTAAAAGTACTTAGCCAGACTACAAGAAAAACCTCTCTCGATTCTTCTTTTAATAATGGGTTAAACATTATAAAGAAGTCATCAGGACTTGAAATTTTCTTTTGTGGAATATTGGAATATTCAGGATACTTAATAGTAGTTTCCTTAAACTTCCACTCAAGGGTTTTGAATTTTATTGACTTATCAGGCATGGCTCCTCCTTTAATAAGAATTTCAAAATCTTTTCGGTTCTGGATAGAACTTTCATAACTGCGGATTGTGGCGTTAAGTCTAATTTCTTTGCGTAATACTCGATGTTCTTGTAATGGTTTCCTAAATGCTTTGATCCGTCTAAGCCGCAAATTTCGCATAAAGTATATGCTCCAAGTTCAGCTACTATTTCCTGTATGGGGTCTTGCTTTTTTTCTAAGCCGTTAATTTTGTCGTCTGCTAAATGTGTTAGCTCATGCGCAAAGACGCAAAATTCAGGACTGGCTAATGCTATCGTGCTTTTAGAACGTGAATAATAACCGTTAAAATCTTCATTACCTGGAACGGCTACAACATCGACTCCCAACTCTCTCGCTCTATCCATTAAAGGGAGTTCGGGAAGTTCTAATTTTTCGTGCGTAAGCTCGGCTCCGTCAGTATCCTCGAACTTAAAGACGGGAGCGGTCATAATGTAATGCTTAAGTTGAAAAAGGAATTTCAAAATGTTTAATTAGGTAGATAAAAAAAAGGAGATTCCTAAAATGAGCGACAGAAAGACATACACAGCAG
>WSSedL1CaDRAFT_10000164_pt1 | contig 46012 bp, 36 predicted proteins | sample WetSurSL1Cattail_FD_9464 | JGI IMG/M metagenome (IMG submission 9464)
GGCTTCATGCCTTCGGCCGCCATGCCTGCCGCAAACGTCACCGCATGCTGCTCCGCGATGCCGACATCGAAAAAGCGGCTGGGAAATTCCTTGGCGAAGCGGTCGAGGCCGGTACCGGCCGGCATCGCCGCCGTGATCGCCACGATACGCGGGTCGGCTTTTGCTTCCGCAATCAAGGCATCGGAAAATACCGATGTATAGGACGGCAGATTGGTCTTCGACTTCTTCTGCTCGCCAGTCAGCACATTGAACTTGGTGACGCCGTGATATTTGTCGGCGCTCTGTTCGGCGGGCGCGTAGCCCTTGCCCTTCTTGGTCACGACATGGACCATGATTGGCCCGTTCTGCATGTCGCGGACGTTTTCCAGCACCGGAATCAGGTGCTCGAGATTATGGCCGTCGATCGGGCCGATGTAATAGAAGCCCAATTCCTCGAACAGCGTACCGCCCGTGACCAAGCCGCGGGCGTATTCCTCGACGCGGCGAGCAGCAATGGCGAGCGGACGCGGCAGCTTGAGCGCCAGACGCTTGGCCAGGCGACGCACACCATGATAGGGACGCGACGACACCAGCCGCGACAGATAGCCGGAAAGCGCTCCAACCGGGGGCGCAATCGACATGTCGTTGTCGTTGAGGATCACGATCAGGGGCGTGTCGGCGGCACCGGCGTTGTTCATCGCCTCATAGGCCATGCCGGCGCTCATCGAGCCGTCGCCGATTACCGCGATGACCTTGTTCTTGTCACCCTTGAGATCGCGCGCCACGGCAAAACCGCAGCCGGCGGAAATCGACGTCGACGAATGCGCCGCGCCGAAAGGATCGTATTCGCTCTCGGAGCGCTTGGTGAAACCGGACAGGCCCCCGCCCTGGCGCAAGGTGCGCATACGGTCACGGCGGCCGGTCAGGAGCTTGTGAATATAGGCCTGATGACCGACGTCCCAGATCAGACGGTCTTCGGGCGTGTTGAAGACATAATGCAGCGCGATGGTCAGTTCGACGACGCCGAGGCTCGATCCGAGGTGACCACCGGTCACCGACACGATGTCGACCAGCTCCGTGCGCAACTCCTTGGCGAGCTGCGGCAGGACGGTGCGCGGCAGCGCCCGCAGATCCTTCGGCGTTAAGATGCCATCCAGAAGCGGCGTCTTGCTCGGTTCCGTCATGCTTATTCGCTCCGCTCCCGGCACTGCCCAGCGCAGTTGTCCCCCAACCAATGCGGCCGTCCGTTGGGACCTCTGCTTATACACAAAGAAAGCAATCTGCGCTTCTTTTCAATGGCCTGCGGCTGGAAGGGTTATTTTGTCTGCTTAGCCGAGATCGGCCGGCTCGGCGGTGAGTTGGGCGCCCGTCTGAACCAGCTTTTCCAACCGGCTTTCGGCCGATTTCAGCTTGTTTTCGCAATGCGCCTTAAGCGCTTGACCGCGCTCGTACAAGGCAATGGAGTCCTCCAGATCAACCTGGCCCTGCTCCAGCCGCGCCACGATGCCTTCGAGCTCTTTCAGTGCCGCCTCAAATGTAAGCGTGCTCACATTTGTTGCATCTGACTTGCCCGGCATGCCTTGCCTCATTGGTTCACAGCGACGACTCGAACTAGTAGCCGCCCCGAACGGCGGGAACAACCCAGCATCATGGCAATTTTATTGCGCGCAATAAGGCAAACCGGTCACTCCGGCAGGTTGGTAGCCCGCAGCTCAATATCGGCACGCGGCGCCGCCCGCACGGCGCGCACCGCCTGCTTGGTGATTGGGGATTGCATCAGCGAATTGAAGTTTGCGATCGCTTCGACCTCGTCGGTGTTGCCGAACCAAGCCTCGATAGACTCGATAAGGCCCTTCTGACGCGGATAGACCTTGAAGGTCACGCGGTCGCCTTGCGGAATGCCCGACAGGCGCTTGGCGATATCGGCCGCATCCCAGAAGCCGCCGAGCTTGTCGACAAGGCCGCGTTCGGCCGCATCGCTGCCCGACCACACCCGGCCGCGCGCGATATCCTGCACCTTGGCGAGCGGCAGCTTGCGGCCATCGGCGACCTTCTTGGTGAAGTCGTCGTAGATCGCATCGGCCTCGGCATTGACGGCCTTCCACTGGTCTTCGGTGTAGGGCTGCAGGTCGGAATTCATCAGCGCATTCTTGCCGACACCGACGAGTTCGCCCTTGACGCCGATCATGCCCAGCGTGCCCCCGATTGCCACCTTGCCGGTGAGCACGCCAATCGAACCGGTGATCGTGCCTGGCTCGGCCACGATCTTGTTGGCGGAAAGCGAGATGTAATAGCCGCCCGAGGCCGCCAGCGATCCCATGCTCACCACCACCGGCTTGCCGGCGGCTTGCGCCTTCTTCACGGCATCCAGAATCTGGTCCGACGCGGTGACCGATCCGCCGGGCGAGTCAACGCGCAGGATGATCGCCTTGATGTCTTTGTCGGCGGTCGCCTGACGGATGGCGCGCGCCATGTCGTCACCAGCGATCACGGTGTCGTTGTTGAATGGACCCGACGCACCGGAGCCTTCCACAATCTCGCCAGACGCTTCCACCAGCGCGATATGCGGGCCGCTGCCGAACGACGCATCCGGCTTGGACCCAAGGAACTGCGCCAGCGTGATCGCTTCGGCATTGTCGCCAGCCTTGGCGAGCGCGGCATTCAGCGCGTCGTCGTCGTAACCGATCTTGTCGATCAGTTTCTTGGCCTTGGCATCTTCGGTGAATTGCGGGCTGGCTTCCAACGCCGCGGTCATCGCCTCGCGGCTGATTTTGCGTTCCTTGGCGGCTTCGCCCACNGCGGCATCGTACCAGGAATGCATCAGCGCTTCGAGCTGTTCGCGATCCTCCTTGGTCATGCCCGATTCCATGTACATGTCGGCGGCGCTTTTGTACTCCTTGCGCTTGGCGATCTGCGGTTCTGCCTTGATCTTGTCGAGCAGGCCGCGCAGGAAAATCTGACCGCCGCCGACGCCCGACGCCGCGAACGGCGACTTGGGTTGCATCCAAATCTGATCGCCTGCCGTGGCCGCGAGATAATCGCCGAGACCGGCGCCATCGAAGCCTTGCGCATGCACGATCACGAACTTGCCGGAGGCGCGAAACTTCTTCAGCGCCGCCTTGATCTCTTCAGCGCGGGAGATCAACAAATTGCCGTTGCCCACCCGCACGTAGACGCCCTTGACGCGGCTGTCGCGTTCGGCGGCATCGAGCCCGAGAACGATATCCATCACCGTCAACGGATGATTGCCGAGGCTGAACTTGTCCTGCGCCGAATCCACCAGATCCTTCCGCAGGTCGAGCGCCAGCACCATGTTGGCGGGCATCTTGTCCCCCCGCGCCATCGCAAACAGCGCCACCACGATCGCCAGGATGATGATGGCGAGGATGAATTTCAGAATGCCGTTCAAGGCCCCGGCGACAATCGAGCCGGCCCAACGCAGAAAAGCGACCATGAAAATATGTCCTTCGCAACAGACGGCCGAACCGCCCCCAGCTCATATAGTAACGAAGTCACCGCTCCGGGACATGGCTTCGGCGCACCACTGGCAGAATATTGCATAACGCCGGTTAAGAATGTTGTCCTTCTGGTAGGCGGAGGGGACAGTGCCGGGCGGCGCGGGCGAAAAACAAGAAAACTGCAATTCAATTCCGCATTTTTGCATCTAACAGGCTGACCTGAAACGATATTCGCCTTGCACCTGCGCAACACCAAAACGGCATGGGCCGCACTGGGCCCGTACCCGGTGGCACCGTTCGCCCCACCATCCCTGGGCCGGGCGGAACGCGATCAACGCAAGGGATTGATCTTTGTTTTCCGGAATCCGCGATTTTCCCCTCACCCCTCCCCTGCGTGCGCCGGTGCGGGAGAAAGAGGGGGCACGCGGAACCGCGGAGGCAGCCAAGCCCAGGTACATTCGTTTCAAAATTTCGAACAAGGGGGTGCCCAGGCGCAGCACATCGCAACTGCGTTGCAGCAACAGTTCTCCGGCGCGGTCAAACAGCGGATTTTTATATGGGGGCCGATGGGCGCATATTCAAGCGGGGGACTGCAACGCGTTCTGCGTTACGCTTTGCGTTACAAGTCTATTCCTCTCTCCGGCAAAACGCCTCAATTGCGCCAACCTGTCCACGTCCACCCGGACACCCGAGACCGCAGGCTCGGAAACTACGCAGCAGGACGAGCCCATATGAGTAGATGACGAAGCTGCCGCCGCGCGGCTGGCGCGCTTAGGGTCGCCCGGAAAATACGCGTGCTCCCTTTCTCTGACGGAACCCATCATGCCGACCCTCGCACCGACAACGCCGCCCCCCTCACCGACCCTTATACCGACTCTGGCCATCACGCCCGAAAATGCCTTCGCGATCCTCCTCAAAGCGCGCGAATTCGATGTCAAAGTTGCCGAGACCGACCCGGATAGCGGCTCCAATTCAAGCGATGACGTCAGTGTCGATGCGCTGGAATTTGGCCCGAAGGATGATACGCAGCGCGAACTTTTCTTCGCCATCCGCGATCTCAATGACGACGAGTTGCTCGATCTGGTGGCGCTCATATTTGTTGGCCGGGGCGATTTTACCCTTGGGGAATGGCATGCGGCCCGCCAAGCGGCGGCGGATATCGGGCGGGCGAAAACGCCACGCTATGTTACGGACATTCCTTTGGTCAGCGACTATCTCGAAGACGGCTTGTCGCAATTCAACCTAACGCTACAAAATTATCTGGACCTGCATTAAGGCCAGGAAAAGGACTGTATTCCATGCGTAAATACTATTTCGTTGGCAGCGGCATCGCTTCGCTGGCAGGTGCGGTGTTCCTCATTCGCGATGGCGGTGTGTCGGGCAAGGATATCGTCATCTTTGAGGAGAGCCACGAATTCGGCGGCGCCTTCGATGCTCATGGCGACGCCGAGCACGGTTATTTCATGAGCGGCAGCCGCATGTTCGAAGCGATGTATCAATGCACCTTCGATCTCTTGGCATCGATCCCATCGCTCAGCAATCCCAATATCTCGATCAAGGAAGAGACCGACCAGGCCAATGCCAAGTACCCGTGGCACAACAAAGTGCGGCTGGTCGACCGGGACGGCAACATCCCCGACTTCCACAAGATGGGGTTTAGCGCGCGCGACCGGATCGACCTCGTCGCGATCATGGCCGAACCGGAAAGTTTCCTCGATAGCAAGCGCATCACCGACTGCTTCGGCGAGCATTTCTTCCAGACCAATTTCTGGTACGAATGGTGCACATTATTCGCCTTCGAACGCTGGCACAGCGCCATCGAGTTCAAGCGCTACCTGCAGCGTTTCGTCCACCATTTTTCGACGATCGACGTGCAAGAGGGCATCTATCGCAGCCTGTACAATCAGTACGACAGTTTTGCCGTACCACTGGTGAATTGGCTGAAGGACCGCGAGGTCGACTTCCGCTTCCATGTCCGGGTCGAAGACCTCAGCTTCCAAGCCGGCGGCGAAACCATCACCGTCACCGGACTGGACATCCGTAAAGAGGGCGTCGCGGAGCATATCGCCGTCGCATCGACCGATCTTGTCTTCGTCACCAATGGCTCGATGACAGCGGGCAAGGTGTTTGGCTCGATGACAGAGGGACCAGTGGTCGACCGCAGCGCCACATCCGGCGCCTGGCGCTTGTGGGAGAAACTGGCTGAGGGCCGCCCGCAATTCGGCAACCCCGCCGCTTTCAACAGCGTGATCGCGGAATCCGCCTGGATTTCCTACACCGTGACGGTCAAGGACCCATTGTTCCTCGCGCTGATGGAAAAGTTCAGCGGGAGCCCGGCTGGTACCGGCGGGCTTATCACCTTCAAAGATTCAAACTGGCTGATCACGATCTCGATCTATCACCAGCCCTTCTTTGCGGATCAGCCCGTGGGCGTCTCGGTGTGGTGGGGCTATGGCCTCTTCCACGACCGTCCCGGCAACTACGTCAAGAAACCGATGTCGGATTGCAACGGCGCCGAAATTCTCGAAGAGGTGCTCGGCCATTTGCACTTCGCTGAGGCTGACAAGGCCGCCATCATGGCCGCGTCGAACTGCATCCCCTGCACCATGCCGTACATCACCAGCCAATTTATGGTGCGTAAGGCGGGCGACCGACCGAAGGTGATCCCGGAGGGCTCCACCAATCTCGCTTTTATGGGGCAATATGCCGAACAACCCGACGACGTCGTTTTCACCGTCGAGTACTCGGTGCGTTGCGCCATGACGGCGGTTTACACACTGCTCAAGCTCGATAAAAAGCCGCCATCGGTATATAGGGGCCTACATAATCCGAAGGTAATCGTCGACGCCATCCGGACGATGTACCGCTAGACCGTTAGGACACCCTTGATTCTTTCCGGGCGCTGCACCTCGTTCCGGCAAAACGCCTCAATCGCTCCCAGCCGGTCCACCTCTACCCTCACAAGGTCGCCGTCTTTCAGATAGACAGGCGGCTGCATGCCCATCCCAACCCCGCCGGGGGTGCCGGTGAAGATGAGGTCGCCGGGTTCGAGGGTCATCACTTGGCTGACATGCGCAATCTGGTCCCAGACGTTGAAGACCAGATTGGACGTGTTCGAATCTTGGCGCTTGTCGCCGTTGACGAAGCAGCGCACGCCCAGGCTGTGGGGATCGGGCACCTCGTCGGCGGTGGTGATCCAGGGGCCGAAGGGAGCATGGGTGTCAAAACTCTTGCCCAGCATCCATTGCGAGGTCGCCATCTGCCAGTCGCGGGCGCTGACGTCGTTGCCGGCGCAATAGCCGAACACGGCAGCGCGGGCGTCTTCGCGGGCGATGGCGCGGCCGCCGTGGCCGATCACCACCACCATTTCGGCTTCGTAATCGACCTCTCTTGCCACTTTTGGCAGCACAATCGGGTCATGGGGGCCGTTGGCGGCGGTCGGCTGCTTGCAGAACCAAATCTGCCGCGACGGCATCTCAGCGCCGGTCTCGCGCACATGGTCGGCGTAATTGAGCCCAATGGCGAGAATCTTGCCTGGGCGGGGCAGCGGCGGCAGCAAGCGGACGCTCGCCAAGGGAATCGGCGGCGCCGTAACGGATGACAACGCTTCCCGAAGCTGCGGCCAGCGGATGATCAGGTCCATCATGCTGCCAAACTGCGGCGGCAGCGGGATAATTTCAGCGCCCTCGACGCGCCCCAGCGCCGCTTGTCCGCCGTTCACGAATGTCACCAATTTCATTGGGCGCGACCTTTCAAACCAATGACTTGAGAACCATATAAGACAGCGTTAGACGACTGTTGCATGGCAGGACAAGCGGCGGGCCTCATTCCCGTTCCGTTCCTTGCCCCCTTCGGAGCTGATGATGAACCCCCTTAAAGAACTTGGAAAATACGGTCAGGCGCCGTGGCTCGACAACCTCGGCCGCGGTTTGGTGCGCAGCGGCGAACTCGCCAAGCTGGTGCAGGAAGAAGGGATCAAGGGGGTCACCTCTAACCCGGCGATTTTCGAAAAATCGATGGGGCATTCGAACGAGTATGACGAGGAAATCCGCTCGCTGCTCGAGGCCGGAACGGTCGAGATCGGCGCGGTGTTCAACAACCTCGCCTTCACCGATATCCGCGGCGCCGCCGATGCGCTGAAACCCGTCTACGACGAAACCAAGAAAGCCGATGGCTTCGTCAGCATGGAATGCAATCCCTATCTCGCCGACGATACCGCCGCGACGCTGACCGAAGCGCGTTATTTGTGGCAGCAAATCGGCCGCCCCAACGTGATGATCAAAGTGCCTGCCACCCCGGCCGGCATTCCGGCGATCAAGAAATTGCTGTCGGAAGGCATCAACATCAACGTCACGCTGCTGTTCGCGCAGGAAGCCTATCGCCAGGTGGCCGAAGCTTATATCGCGGGCCTGGAAGGGTTGCCCGCCGATTACGATTTGTCGACCGTCTCCAGCGTTGCCAGCTTCTTCATCAGCCGCATCGACGCCAAGATCGACGGCCTGCTCGATAAGAAGATCGCGGCCGGTGGCGACAAGGCCAAGCTCGAAAGCCTGAAGGGCAAAGTCGCCATCGCCAATGCCAAGCTCGCCTATCGCGATTACGAGAAGATTTTCTCCGGCCCGCGCTGGGAAAAACTGGCGAAGCGCGGCGCCCGTCCGCAGCGCCTCTTGTGGGCCTCCACCGGCACCAAGAACAAAGCTTATCCCGACACGCTGTACGTCGATACCCTGATCGGCGACAACACCGTCAACACCATGCCGCCCGCCACCGTCGCGGCCGAACGCGATCACGGCAAGCCGGTTGCCGACGCCATCAAGCAGGACCTGCCGGGCGCCGAGAAGATTTTGGCGGACCTCGCGGCCGCGGGCATCAAGCTCGACGACATCACCGACACGCTTCTTGTTGAAGGCGTCGATCTGTTCGCTGACGCCGCCGACAAGCTGTTCGGGGCCATCGCCGGCAAATGCGATGAAATCACCGGCAACAAGTTGCGCGTGACGTATTCGCTCGGCGCCGACAAAGACGCCGTCGACGGCTGGGTCAAGACCTGGACCGCGAAGGGCTACATCCGCCGCCTGTGGGCCAAGGACAAGACGATCTGGGCCAATACCGACGAAGACAAGTGGCTCGGCTGGCTTGACGCTCCCACCGCGGCGAAGGCCAATCTGGCGAAGCTGGAAGCCTTCGCGGCACGCGTGAAGGCCGCCAAGTGGACCGACGTGGTGCTGCTCGGCATGGGCGGTTCCAGCCTCGGCGCCGAAGTGTTGCGCGAGGTTCTGGTCAAACACGGCACGCCGAAGTTCCACATTCTCGACTCCACCAATCCCGACGAAGTCGGCACGTTGGACAAGAAGCTCAATCCGGCAACGACGCTGTTCCTCGTCGCGTCGAAATCCGGCTCGACCCTCGAACCAAACCTGTTCAAGGATTTCTTCTTCGACCGCGTGGTGAAGACCGTCGGCAAGGACAAGGCCGGCAGCCATTTCGTGGCGATCACCGATCCGGGTTCCTCGCTGGAGAAAGACGCCAAGGCCGAAGGCTTTGCCGAAATCTTCGCCGGCCAGAAGACCATCGGCGGGCGCTATTCGGTGCTGTCGAACTTCGGTCTGGTTCCGGCTGCAGCGATGGGCGTTGATCTGAAAGCGTTCGTCGCCAACGCGCTGGCCGCGGAAGCCGCTTGCGGCCCACTATCGCCACCCGCAACCAATCCCGGCGCCCAACTCGGCATCACGCTCGGCACGCTGGCCAAGGCCGGTAAAGACAAGCTGACGATTTTTGCCTCCAAGGGCCTCGCCAGCTTCGGCGCCTGGGCGGAGCAGTTGATCGCGGAATCCACCGGCAAGCACGGCAAGGGGATCATCCCGGTCGATGGCGAACCAGTCGGGGCGGCGGCGTCTTACGGCAAGGACCGCGTTTTCGTCGTGCTGAAGCTCAAGGGCGAAACCGCCAAGAGCCCGGTTGATGCGCCGGTGATCGAAATCGAAGTCGACGAGCCCGCCCAACTGGCGCGGCTGTTCTATGTCTTCGAAATCGCGACCGCGGTGGCCGGAGCGGCGCTGGCGATCAATCCGTTCGATCAGCCCGATGTCGAAGCGGCCAAAATCAAGGCACGGGCGCTGATGGAAGCGGGCGGCGCCAAGGATACTGATAAGCCGGTGTTCCAAGGCGGCGGCGTCGCGGTCTATGCCGATGCGGCAAACGCCAAGGCGCTGGCCGGGGCCAAATCGCTGGAAGATGTGCTGAAGGCGTATTTCAAGCGCGTGGCGAAAGGCGATTACATCGCCCTGGTCGGCTTCATCGAACGCAACGCGGCACATGCGGCGGAATTCGACGCCATGCGCGCGGTGCTGCGTGATGCCACCGGCGCGGCGGTGTGCCTGGGCTTCGGTCCGCGCTTCCTGCATTCGACCGGCCAAGCCTACAAGGGCGGGCCTGCCACCGGCGTGTTCGTGCAAGTCACCGCCAAGCCGGTGCATGACGTTACGGTGCCCGGCCGCGGTTACACCTTCGGCGCCGTGATTGCAGCGCAAGCCGCGGGCGATCTCGGCGTTCTGGTCGAACGCGGGCGGCGGGCCATCCGCATTCATCTTGACAATGTGGACCAAGGACTGGCCAGCTTGCGTCGTGCTGTCGAAGCGGCTGTGAAGTAAGGAAAGCATATGGAACTCGGGATCATCGGCCTGGGCCGGATGGGCGCCAACATTGCCCGGCGGCTCATGCGCGGCGGTCACACCATCGTTGCCTTTGACGTCAACGCCGACGCCGTTACCGCGCTGGCGCGCGAAGGCGCCAAGCCTGCCCGCTCACTCAAAGAGCTGGTCGAGAGCTTGGCACCGCCGCGCGCCGTGTGGGTGATGTTGCCCGCCGGTAAGATCACCGAAGGAACCATCGATACGCTCGCGGCGCTGCTGGCGCCGGGCGATACGGTGATCGACGGCGGCAACACTTACTACAAAGACGACGTGCGGCGGGCCGCAGCGCTGAAACCAAAGTCGCTTGCCTACGTCGACGTCGGAACCTCGGGCGGCATCTGGGGCTTCGAACGCGGCTACTGCATGATGATCGGCGGCGACAAGGACGTGGTGCAGCGCCTTGATCCGATCTTCGCGACCCTGGCGCCAGGGCCGGGCACGATTCCAAAAACCACAAACCGTGAGGGTCGCGACGCCCGCGTCGAACACGGCTATATGCACGCCGGGCCTGCGGGCGCGGGCCATTTTGTCAAAATGGTCCACAACGGCATCGAGTATGGGCTGATGCAGGCTTATGCCGAAGGCTTCGAGATTCTGCATCACAAGGCCGACGAGACGCTGCCGCCAGACCAGCGCTTCGATCTCGATCTCGCCGATGTCGCTGAAGTGTGGCGGCGCGGCAGCGTGGTGTCGTCGTGGCTGCTCGATCTCACCTCCATGGCGTTGGCCGAAAACGGCAAGTTGGAGAATTTCTCCGGCTTTGTAGAAGATTCCGGCGAAGGGCGCTGGACCATCGAAGCGGCGATCGAAGAAGCGGTGCCCGCCAATGTGCTGTCGGCGGCGCTTTACGAACGCTTTGCGTCGCGCCTGCCCAAGCGCTTTGCCAACCGGCTGCTCTCGGCGATGCGTTCGAAATTCGGCGGTCACGTCGAAAGCAAGCCCAAACCGTGACGCCGCCGCGGACGGACATCTTCAACACGCCGCAGGAACTAGCCGTTCGCTCTGCCGACTGGATCGCCAGAATCATCGCTGCGGCAGAGGCGCCGTTCCGCATCGCTCTGGCAGGTGGCGCTACGCCCCGGCTGCTCTATAGCGAGCTGGCGCGGCGCACCATCGATTGGACCAAGCTGCAGTTCTATTGGATCGACGAGCGCTTGGTACCGCCCGATCATCCCGACAGCAATCTACGCATGGCGCGCGAGACTTTGCTGGCGCACATTCCGATCACGCCGGAACAAATCCATCCGATGCCAACCGCGGGTGATGCGGATGCGGCAGCGTGGGCCTATGAAGCCGAGCTCAAATCCGACTATGGCGCCGCACTTCTCGATCCGGCACGGCCGCTGTTCGACCTGACCTTGATCGGACTTGGCAGCGACGGGCACATCTGCTCACTCTTGCCGGGATCACCGGTTTTGGAGGAACACACCCGCTGGGTGGCGCCGGTGACAAAGGGACGGCCCGAGGCGCGCCTGACCCTAACCTATCCGGCGGTTGAATCCAGCCGGGTGACGGTCTTCCTGGTCACCGGGCCCGACAAAGCCGAGGCGGTGAAACGGGTGCGGCATGGAGATCGCACCCTGCCCGGTGGACGGCTCAATCCACAGGGACAAACGGTCTGGCTCTTGGACCACGGCGCGGCGCGGTTACTCTAGAAGAAAATACAGAATCAGGGGGTGTCATGCCGTCGAGGATTTTATCGATCGATGTCGGCGGGACCGGTCTCAAAGCGGCCGTGCTCAACCGCGACGGCGAACTCGTCAGCGATCACCTCAGGGTGCTGACGCCGAAACCCTGCCCGCCCGACCTTTTGGTCAAAACACTGAAGCTGCTGGTGGCGCCCTTCAAGACCTATGACTGTGTCGCGATCGGGTTTCCCGGTGTGGTACGCGGACCAAAAGTCATCACCGCCCCCAATCTCGGTACACCGCTGTATGCCAACTACGTGCTGGCGACGAAAGTTTCCAAGGCGTTGGGCGGCAAGCCGGTGCGGTTGGCCAACGACGCGGATATGCACGGCTTTGCCGCGGTCAAAGGCGAAGGCCTTGAGATGGTCATCACGCTAGGCACTGGCTTCGGCACATCGCTGTTTCGCGACGGCGAGTTGATGCCGCATATGGAAATCGCCCACATGCCGGCACGCAAAGGCAAAACCTTTGACCAGTACCTCGGTGAAAAGGAACGCAAGAAACAGGGCAACCCAAGCTGGAACAAACGCGTCGAAAAGATGCTGCCCTATCTCTATACGCTGCTGCACTACGACCACCTCTATGTCAGCGGCGGCAACGCCAAGCACCTCAACTTCAGACTGCCGAAGAACGCCAAGATCGTGCCAAATATTTCAGGCATCAAAGGCGGCGCCGGCCTGTGGCGGCAGGCGGAGTGGAAGTAGTGTCGCCAGCCCCATCCCGAGATGGTTGCAATATTCACCTCAATACACGATATAGTCTGTAGTACTTATCCGGATTGCGCACATGCTCTCCCAGAAAGCCAAATACGCGCTCAAAGCCCTGTTCGTCCTCGGCGAACACCAGGGTACCGAGCCTGTCATGATCGCCGACATCGCCGAAAAGGCGAACGTGCCGCGCAAATTTCTCGAACAAATCCTGCTCGAAATGAAGCGGCGCGGTATCGTCCACAGCGTGCGCGGCAAGTTCGGCGGCTATGCCTTGGGGCGCGAGCCAGATGATATTTCCTTTGCGGAAGTGCTCCGCGTGATCGACGGACCGCTGGCCTTGAGCCCGTGTGCCAGCCGCACCGCGTTCCGCAAATGCGACGACTGCGATGACGAAACCACCTGCGCTATCCGCAATGTGCTGCTCAGCGTGCGCGACGCCACCGCCGAAATCCTCGAACAGCACACGTTGGCGCATGCCCTCGCCGACCGCAAATCGGCCAGACGGCGCAAGCGCGCCGAGTGACGTTCTGCATTTTCCCGACTCTGTGACCGCGGCAACACAGCCCCGCGGCGGCGGTTTTTTGCACCCTGCCGCTAACCCACACCAATTTAACAACAAATACGTTTGATACAGAAATATACACAATACATTTGTGTGAATTTCAGCACCTGCATTCCTGTAAACTTGATTGACTAGATAGACATTACGGATAAGCTTGGCCCTATTCCGGCCGCTCCGGAGCTTGTTGAAGGGGTCTTCGATGCATTCCACCAAGACATTAACCGCCGTGCTTCTGGCTGGCGTATCGCTGGCGACATTCGGAGCGGCTGAGGCCGGCAAGAAGCCGAGCGATGCCACCTCCGCGCCATCACCGGCGGTAAGCCCGGCGACCGACGATCGGATCAAAGCACTGGAAGAACAAATCCAGGCGCTGTCGGACCAAGTGGTCGACCTCAAGCGCTCCACCGGCGACCAGTATTCCGACATCCAGAACCAGTCGGCGACGGCCATCAAAGTGACGCTTGCCAATGGACGGCCGACCATCACCACGGCCGATGGTAATTTCAGCGCCGCGCTGCGTGCCACCGTGCAGTTCGACTGGAGCGGTTATTTCCAGAACAGCGCCACGACGGCAACTTTGACGCCCGCCCTTGGCCGCGAGTTGTCCTCCGGCACCAATTTCCGCCGCGCCCAGTTTGGCCTCGACGGCACAGTGTTCAAAAACTGGACCTACAGCTTCATCTACGATTTCGGCGGCTCGAACGGCGCCGAACAGCAAGGCCGCGTCTCTTCGGCCTACATCCAATACAGCGGATTTGCGCCGGTCCAGGTTCGCGTCGGCGCCTTCGCGCCCTACATCGGCTTGGAAGACTCCACGGCAGCGAGCGATGTCTTATTCCCCGAACGCTCGAGCGCCTCGGAACTGTCGCGCAATAACACCGGCGGCGACGGCCGTTCGGCGATCCAGCTTGCTGCCGTCGGCGAAGACTACTTGGCGTCGATCAGCTACAGCGGTTCAGCCGCAACGACAGCGGCAGTCTTCAGCGAACAGCAGGCGGTCAACACCCGTTTTGCCTATCTGCTCTACAGTGATCTCGATACCAAGCTCGTCGGCAGCCTGACCGGCGTTTACGAATTCCAACCGCAACATTCGCTGGCGAATGCTGTTGGCGCCACCAACATCACGTTGGCCGATCGCCCTGAGCTGCGCGTCGATGGAACCCAGCTCATCAGCACCGCCATCGATGCCGACAGTCTCATCATCGGCGGTGGCGAAGCCGGCCTCGTTTGGAAGAGCCTTTACGCACAGGGAGGTTGGTTCACCTACCAAGTTGACCGGCGCGCCTCGCTCCTGTCCGACCCCGACTTCTCGGCATGGTATCTGCAAGCCGCCTGGCTGCTGACCGGCGAACAACGCCCCTACGATTCGACGCGCGCCGCCTTCCGCAACCCCAAGCCGGACCATCCGTTCGACTTCGGCGACGAATCCGGATTTGGCGCCTGGGAACTGGCGGCTCGCTACAGTGTCGCAAATCTCAACTACGATGCAGGCCTGTTACCGGCAGCCGGAGGCGTGCGCGGCGGCGAACAAAAAATCGTGACCGCCGGACTACACTGGTATCCAAACAACACAATCAAATTCGGGTTGGATTATTACCACGTCGAGGTCAACAAGCTGAATTCCGCGGCGATTGCCGCCGCCTCACCGTACCCTGCCGTCGCGGCCGGGGCGCCGATCGGCCAGACCTACGACGCCATCAATCTGCGCGCACAAATCGCGCTTTAGCTTTATAGTACTCGAAGGGAGCAATCTGATGACTCGCATAACTCGCCGTCTCCTAATCGCCACAGCCGCCGCGCTGATTGCCGGCACCGCCGCCTATGCCGGTAACGTAACGCTGCTCAACGTCTCCTACGATCCGACGCGCGAGCTCTACAAAAACGTCAACGCCGCCTTTGCCGCCCAATGGAAGGCCAAGACCGGCGATAACGTCACCATCAAGCAAAGCCATAACGGTTCGGGTGCTTCAGCTCGCGCCGTGATCGACGGACTTGACGCCGACGTCGTCACCTTGGCGCTGGCCTACGACATCGACGTGATCTCGCAGAAGGCGCACCTGTTGCCGGCGAATTGGCAGAAACGGTTGCCGGAAAACGCGACGCCCTACACCTCGACTTATGTGTTCCTGGTGCGCAAGGGCAATCCGTGGAAAATCCACGACTGGTCCGATCTGATCAAACCCGGCATCCAGGTGGTCACGCCAAACCCGAAGACCTCGGGCGGCGCGCGCTGGGCGTATCTCGCCGCCTGGGCCTATGCCTTGAAGCAGCCAGGCGGCACGCCGGAAAAGGCCAAGGCCTTCGTGGCAGCGCTCTATAAGCATGTACCGGTGCTTGATACCGGTGCGCGCGGCGCCACCACCACCTTCGTCCAGCGCGGCATCGGCGACGTGCAACTGACGTGGGAAAACGAGGCTTATCTGGCTCTCAAGGAATACGGCTCCGACAAGTTCGAGATCATCTATCCCAAACTGTCGATCCTGGCCGAGCCGCCAGTGTCGCTCGTTGATAAGAACGTCGACCGGCACGGCACGCGCAAAGTCGCCGAAGCCTATCTGAACTTCCTCTATACCCGCCAGGCGCAGGAAATCGAAGCCAAGAACTTCTACCGTCCGCGCGATCCCGAAGTGCTCAAGGCCTATGCCAAGCAGTTCCCGACCATCCCGCTGGTAACCGTCGATGAAGTGTTCGGCGGCTGGACCAAAGCCCAAGCGACGCACTTCGCCGATGGCGGTGTGTTCGATCAGATCTACAAGCCGGGCCGATGAGCACGATAGGGGCTGTTGCTTCTCGCTGGCGGAACCCGAGTGCCCTGCCCGGTTTCGGGCTGAGCCTCGGGTTCACCGTATTCTATCTCAGCATCATCGTGCTGGTGCCGATCGCGGCGCTGATCATCCGGCCGTGGGAGCTCGGCTTTTCCGGCTTTTGGAAAGTCATTGAGGACCCGCGCGTGCTGGCGGCGCTACGCCTCTCCTTCGGCGGCGCAGCGATTGCGGCGGCGATCAACGCCGTGACCGGACCGATCGTCGCCTGGGTGCTGGTGCGCTATTCCTTTCCCGGTAAGCGGCTGCTCGACGCGCTGATCGATCTGCCTTTCGCGCTGCCGACGGCGGTGGCGGGCATTGCGCTGTCGCAGCTCTATTCGCCCAACGGCTGGATTGGCGAACCCCTGAGTCACCTTGGCATCCGCATCGCCTATACGCCGATCGGCGTCATCATCGCGCTGACCTTCATCGGCTTGCCGTTCGTGGTGCGCACCCTGCAACCGGTGCTGAACGACCTTTCCCGCGAACCGGAAGAGGCGGCTGCCACACTCGGTGCCACGCGGCTGCAAACGATCTTCCGCGTTGTGCTGCCGGCGTTGCTGCCGGCGCTCCTCACCGGCGCGACACTCGCGTTCGCCCGCGCGGTCGGCGAATACGGTTCGGTGATCTTCATCGCCGGCAATTTGCCGATGGTGTCGGAAATCGCGCCGCTGCTCATCATCATCAAGCTCGAGCAATACGATTATGCCAGCGCGGCGGCGATCGGCGTCGTCATGCTGGTCGCCTCGTTCTTCGTCATCTTGGCGCTTAACCTATTGCAGAGCTGGATCGGAAAAAGGCAATGAGATTTCGCCGCTACCCGACCCAGGATCACCCGCTGCTGAGGATTTTGCTGTCGCTGACCGCCATCAGCGTGGTGACGCTGTTCCTGGTACTGCCGCTCGCCACTGTGTTCACCGAAGCGTTGCGCAAGGGCGTCGGCGTTGCCTTCGACGCGCTGAAAGATCCCGACGCGCGCGGCGCCGTGCGCCTGACACTGCTGACGGCGGCCATCGCGGTGCCGCTCAACGCCGCGTTCGGCATTGCGGCGTCGTGGGCGATCGCCAAGTTCGATTTCAAGGGCAAGCAGTTCCTGACGACGCTGATCGATTTGCCGTTCTCGATTTCGCCGGTGGTTTCGGGCCTGATCTACGTGCTGATCTTCGGGCTACAAGGCTGGTTCGGCGACTCTTTGCGCGATGCCAATATCAAGATCATCTTTGCCCTGCCCGGCATCGTCCTGGCGACGGTCTTCGTCACCTTCCCGTTCGTGGCGCGCGAACTGATCCCGCTGATGACCGACCAAGGCCGCGAGGAGGAAGAAGCCGCCACCTCGCTCGGCGCTTCCGGCTGGCAGACGTTCCTGCGGGTTACCCTGCCCAATATCAAATGGGGTTTGCTCTACGGCGTCCTCTTGTGCAACGCGCGCGCGATGGGCGAATTCGGCGCCGTGTCGGTGGTGTCAGGACATATCCGCGGCCTCACCAACACCATGCCGCTGCACGTGGAAGTGCTCTACAACGACTATCAATTCGTCGGTGCGTTTGCGGTCGCCTCGCTGCTGGCGCTCTTGGCAATCGTGACCCTGGTTCTCAAATCCCTGCTGGAATGGCACTTCGCGGACGAGATCGCCGCGACCCACCGGCATTGACGGAGTAAGTGATGTCTTTGGTCGTCGATTCCATCGTCAAGCGGTTCGAGCGCTTTCCGGCGCTGAACGGCGTCAGCTTGACGGCCCCGCAAGGCGCTTTTCTAGCGCTCTTGGGCCCATCCGGCTCGGGCAAGACGACGCTCTTGCGCATCCTTGGCGGGCTTGAGTTTCCCGATTCCGGCACCGTGCGGTTTGCCGATCTCAACTGGCTCGACGTGCCCGCACGCGATCGCCGCGCCGGGTTCGTGTTCCAGCAATATGCCCTGTTCAAACACATGACGGTGGAGAAAAACATCGCCTTCGGCCTGACCGTGCGTTCGCGCAAAGAACGGCCGAGCCGCCAAGAAATCGCCCGCCGCGTGGAAGAACTCTTGGTGCTGGTGCAGCTTGAAGGCTACGGCAAACGCTATCCGAGCCAGCTTTCCGGCGGCCAGAAACAGCGTGTGGCGCTGGCCCGGGCGCTGGCCATCGAGCCGCGCATGCTGCTCTTGGACGAGCCCTTTGGCGCGCTCGACGCCAAGGTGCGCAAGGAATTGCGCGGCTGGCTGCGCAGCATTCACGAACGCACCGGCATTACCACCGTGTTCGTCACCCACGACCAGGAAGAGGCCTTTGCGGTGGCCGATTTGGTGGCCGTGATGAATGCCGGCCGGATCGAGCAATACGGCACGCCGCAAGACGTGCGCCGGGCGCCCAAGACGCCGTTTGTGGCGGACTTTCTGGAAATCGGAACCGGAATTTAGGACGCCTGCACGGCGGCTGGCGGCTTGTCGTCCTGGCTGATGCGCGAGATGCCCAAGTGGGCGTGCACGCGCTCCAGACTCTTCAACATGTTCTCGGCGTCCTGGCTGCTGACTCCCATGCCGCCACCGGGACAGACCAGACGCATCGCCCGAAGGTGCACCGCCACCGGCGCGGTCTGTTCGATATTCTTGTCTATCATGCCCATGGCGAGGTCGCAGAAACGCTTCACCACATCGTCGAGCAGACCGAAGCCGAAGGTTCCCGACAGCGTCAGAATCTGACCCGCCCGGCATAACATGGCTTCGAGTTCGTCCTTCGTGATGGTCGAGCGACCGGTCGCGTTCAACATGGTCTCAAGCGCGGCGATCTCGCGCGGAATGGCTTTGACAAATACACTGCGCAGCGACTCGACGTTCTGGCCGGCAGCGGAAACGGCATCGTCACGCGCCATCCCGCCCCGCGCGTGCAGCATCATCCCAAGGCGGTTCTTTACCGGAATGATTTTGACCTTGGAACCCATCAAATGACAACCTCGGCGGAAGCGGAAAACCGGTTTCTACTTTCCTGAACGCACGCTAAACCGGGATCGTATCCAGCGGGGGTGCATCGTTGACGTGGCTGACGACGCCGTAATGTGTATGGATAAGCGACAGCTCCTCAAGAATTTCTGCGCTCTGCTCGGCGCTCATTTCGGTCTTGAACACCAAACGCATGGCACGCAGATGCACATCGAGCGGTGCTGTGGTGGTGATCCCCTTTTCCAACATGCCGACGCAGAGATCGCAGAACCGCTTCACAACTGCATCAAGCGTCTCCGAGCCGAAGGTGCCTGACAGTGTGAGCAACGGATCGACCTGATCGATGATTTCCGCCAACTGGCTTGCGGTGATCTGCTTGCCGGCCGCATTCACCATTTCCTCTAGCCGCGTGATCTCGACGGGAACCGCTTTTTCGCAGTCCTCGCGCAACTCTTCAATGAGCTGCTGCGCCTCGTGCACCGCATCCTCGCGGCTGATCCCACCCGGTTTGGAGAGCAGCTCGCCCAGGATGTTCTTGACGCGGATAATCTTGCATCCCGTCATTCTATTTCTACCTTCGTCGGTTTAAGCAGAGAATCAATGTCTTCCTGCGACATATTCGGTTCGACCGCCACACCAAGTTCGGTCGTCAGGTCGGTCTTGCGGCGTCCGGCGCCGTCCGGCGGCCCGGTGTTCTTGAAACGGCGATCGGGGCCCATGTAGGTGTCGGTCTCGATAAATGGGCGCTCGGTGCGGGCGGACCACGCGATATGATCGAACAGGACGTTCGGCGACACCGGTTTGCGCACAACGATATTGGCTCCGGCATCGCGCAACACTACAACATTGGAGAACTGGGTATAACCGGTCAGCACGACGATCGGCATGTACTTGATGTTCAGTGCGGGCTGGCGGCGAACCCATTTGATGAGATCGCCGGCGTGCATGTCGGGCAACAGCGCATCACAGATCAGAAGATCGAAGTGGCTGTTCGGCAGGCGCTTCTTAGCTTCCTCGCCGGAATCGATGATAATATGCTTGCTGAGACCGAAGCCGCGCAGAATCTGGCCGAGAATCGACGTCGAGTATTGGTCGGCGTCGATGACCAGACATTCAATCTGCGCAAAATTCAGTTTCTCTACCACGTTCTATCCGCGCCGCTCCTAAAACAAATAGTCGTTCTCCGACTCATCCAAATACAACTCGCCATTATTACCGCTCACGACCGCAGTCAGACGCTTGCGGACACCAAAAAACGGTACGTGATCGAGCAGGTTGTCCAAATCGGTCTCGTCGATGTGATCCTTGTGCAAACATTCCGACAGCTTGTCGATCAAGCTAGCGTGCGCATCGAGGCTCTGTGCGAACAGATCGAACTGCTGCAGTAACATGATGGACCCGTGCGTCGCCGAAACGCTCTGCTGTCCCGACAGGCTTTCGCCGAACTTTGCGGTATCCGATGCCAGATCGCGTAATTCCCCGGCGACCGCCTTCAACAGGCGCATTGCAGCGGGAATCGTCTCCGGCGCTTCCGTCATCAGAAAAACTCCACGTCGTCCGCATTGGTGGCCGTCTTGATCTTCTTGTGCAGGGCGGTGAGTTCTTCCTCCACCAGCTTCTGCCCGGCGCCCTTGACCAGGGCCTGACGCGCCCGGCCGCTGAATGGCATATACTGGATGCGCCTCGCCTGGTCGCCACCGACATCGCCGCCGACAATCGGAATTCCTTCATCGCTCAGAAACTGGCGAGCAAAGGCGTAATTGCGCGAACCGACATCGGTCAACGCCGACACCACATTGCCGCCGCCAAACAACTTGCCTTCCAGGCGCCGGCGGTCGCCGCCCTGCTTCAGGATATCATTGATCAAAAGTTCCATCGCGTTGACGCCATAGCAGCGCGCGTCGCGATCGCCCGACGATGAGTCGGGAAGCAAGAAATGGTTCATGCCGCCGACGCCGTTCACCGGATCGCGGATGCAAGTGGCGATGCAGGAACCGAGAATTGTCGTTAGCACTTCCTCCGGGCTTTGCGTCACATAGGTGTCGCCAAGCGTCAATTGAACGTGCAAAAAGCCGTCGCGTGGATTGCGGAACTTCCGCAACGAGCGCTGGTCATGAACCGACGGCTTTTTGAGGCTCAAATTCACGACAGGGCACCGAAGATCTGCTCAAGTTTCTGTTTCAGCACGGCAACCGTAAACGGCTTCACCAGATAGTTGTTAGCACCGAATTGCGCTGCACGCTTGACAAGGTCGGCATCGGCCCGGCCGGTGAGCAAGATGAAGCCGATCGATTTTATTTGCGGATCGGCGCGGATCGAGCGCAAGAATTCGAGACCGTCCATTTCCGGCATATTGAAGTCGGAAAAGACGATATGCGCCGGCTGCAACTTGAGCGACGCCAGCGCCTCCGTCGCCTTTGGAAATTCGCGGATGTCGGTAAGTCCTATCTGTTGCAGACAGGACCGGACGAGCGTTCTCATGGTGAGTTGGTCATCGACCACGACGGCTCTGATCTTAGATGATTGCGGCATGACGACCTGCTTTCTGGGTACGCAATTCGCAGACGTTGAGCACCTCTTGCCCAATCTGATGCAACGCGAACTGACGTTCGACTGCTCCGATTTCATGGGCGACGCGCGGCATTCCGTAAACGACGGACGATGCTTCGTCTTGGCCAATGGTTGAGGCGCCGTTCTTGCGCATGGCAAGAAGGCCCGACGCGCCGTCGCGGCCCATTCCCGTGAGGATCACGCCGACGGCATTGTGGCGTGCCGTGGCGGCGACCGAATTGAACAGGACGTCGACCGACGGTCGGTGCCCGTTCACCGCGGCCGTCATCGACAGACGGCACCGCAACACGCCAACACCATGGACCTCCAGGTGCGCCTCCCCGCCCGGCGCGAGGTAGACCTGACCTGGCGCCAAAACGGCCCCGTCGCGCGCTTCCGAAACTGACGGTTGGCACAAACGGTTCAAGCGATCAGCGAAACTGGTGGTGAAATGCGGTGGCATGTGCTGGGTGATCACGGTCGCTGGACAGTTCTTCGGGAAATGCGACAGCACCTCGATCAACGCCTCGACACCGCCGGTCGAAGACCCGATGGCAACCACCGTATTGCCGGGATCGAAATCCGGCTTGACGGAGATAACCGGCGCTTCGCGGCGAACATAGGCACGAACCCGAGCCGAAGCGGCGATGCGGACCTTCTCGCACAGCTCACGCGAACATTCTTCAAGATGTGTACCGATGTTGTCGGTGGGCTTGGCAAAACAATCGACCGCGCCGATTTCCAGCGCTGACAGCGTGACCTCGGCGCCTCTTTGCGTCAACGTCGACACCATCACCACCGGCATCGGCCTAAGTCGCATGATTTTCTCAAGAAACTCTAGCCCGTTCATGTTCGGCATCTCGACATCGAGAGTGAGAACGTCGGGATTGAGATCCTTGATCATCTGCCGCGCCGTCGCCGCATCAGGCGCCCCGCCGACCACTTCGATGCTCTCGTCACGCGACAAAATGGCCGTCAGAAGACGCCGGATAGTCGCTGAGTCATCAACAATAAGTACACGTATACGTTTCATCACCGGACTCCCTGGCGACGATAAATCGTCTGCCCTACGAGATCGTAGGGATGAATCCCGACCGTGATGCGCTCGGAATGACCGATGCATAATATCCCGCCCGGACTGATGAGACCGGCAAACCGGTCCCACACTGTGTTCTGCGTTTCGTCGTCGAAATAGATCATCACATTGCGACAAAAGACGATGTCGAATTTTCCCCGCATCGGCCATTCGCGCAGCAGATTCAGTTCACGGAAGCGAACCAGATCGCGCAGTTCCTCGCCGACTTCCAGATCGGAACCGCCCGAACCCTGCACAGCACGGAACCACTTGCGGCGCGGTTCCGGCGGAATGTCGCCCATCTGGCGGAGGGCATAGATTCCGGTATTGCCACGGCGCAGCATCTCAGGATCGATGTCGGAAGCCAGAATGCGAACGTCAAGCTCGGCGACATCGGGCGCCAGTTCCAGCAACGTCACGCCGATGGAATAGGCTTCCTCGCCCGACGAACAACCCGCCGACCAGATCCGAACCTTGCCGCCTTTGCGCGCGCCATCCAGAAGCCCAGGCAGCACGCGGGTCTTCAAATATTCGAAGTGGTGCGCTTCGCGGAAAAAGCGCGTGACGTTGGTCGTCATCGCGGCAATCATCGCTTGGCGTTCGTCAACACCGTCGACGCCCTGGATCAACGTGCAGTATTCGCGGAACGTCCGCAGGCCGATGGTGCGCAGACGCTTGGCCAACCTCGAATAAACGAGGTTGGCTTTGGTTTCGGTCAGCACAATCCCGGCTTCCGAATGAACGAGCTCCGCTATCTGGCGGAAATCCGCCCAGGTAAACGGAAACTCGCCGTCTGGAACGGCCAAGTCGCGAGGGTTAGTGCCCGTAGCCAAGGAATACTCCGTATCAGGCTGCGTGTTCCACGAATTCATCGACCCCGCCGCCGAACGACGACGTCAGCTTGGTCATGCAGAGCAGCGTCACCATGCGACCGTCGAGTACGGCGATGCCTTCGACATAGTCGTTCTGCGATTCGCGCATCACGTCCGGCACCGACTGAATCTCCTGACGCGAAACGGTCAGAATGTCGGACACCGCATCGACCAGCAGGCCGATCGTCCGATCGCCAGAATTGACAACGATGATGACGTGTTTAGCAGTGGCTTCGGTCAAACCCAGACCCAAACGGGCCTTGAGATCGATCACCGGCAACACCATGCCGCGCAGATTGATCACGCCACGCACGTAATCGGGCACGTGGGGCAGAGCGGTGGTATCGGTCCACCCGCGAATCTCACGAATGGTCATGATATCCGCCGCGAATTCCTGGCCGGTGGCAAGGAACGTGATGTACTGGCGGCGTTCTTGTGCCGTATCGGTATCGTTACTGCTCATAGTTACGCTCCCAGTGCCTGTTGATAGTCTATCGGCCGCCCCGCGCCTTCGCGGCAACCGGCCACCAACCCATCGATATCGAGAATGAGCGCCACCCGTCCGTCACCCAGGATGGTCGCGGCGGCAATACCGTCGATACGACCGATGTTCGATTCGAAGCTCTTAATGACGACCTGACGCTGACCGACGATGGCTTCCACCGCCAGCGCCATACGACCGACACCCTCGCTTTCGACCAAAATGACGACACTATTGTGCAGATCGTGCGAGGCGCCCGGTACGTTCAACAAGCGGCCGACGCTGACGAGCGGAACATAGGCACCGCGCACGTTGAGGAGCATGCCGTTAGCGCCGAACGGTTTGACGTCGTCCGCTTTCGGCAGCAGGCTTTCAATGATGTGCGACAGCGGCAGCACGAAGGTCTGATTGCCGACCGCTACGATCATGCCGTCGAGAACGGCAAGCGTGAGCGGCAGAGTCAGACTGAACTTTGAGCCCTTGCCCCAAGCCGAACCGATGGTGATACGACCGCCGAGATCGACAATATTGCGCCTGACCACGTCAAGCCCGACGCCGCGGCCCGAGATGTTCGACACCGTATTCGCCGTCGAAAAGCCCGGCAAGAAGATCAGATTATCGATTTCTTCGTCGGACAGATTTCCGTTGGCGGAAATCAGACCGCGCTCGATTGCTTTCTGACGCACCTTAGTGCGGTTGATACCGCGGCCGTCGTCAGAAACTTCGATGATGATGCGTCCGCCGCGATGCTCTGCCGACAGCTTTACCGTTCCTTCGGCCGCCTTGCCCAACGCCACGCGTTCTTCCGGCGTCTCCAGGCCATGGTCGATGGCGTTACGGATCATATGGGTCAGCGGCTCACCGAGACGTTCGATGACAGTCTTATCGACTTCGGTCGCCTCGCCTTCGATTTCCAGGCGTACTTCCTTGCCGGTCTGAGCCGCGGTTTCGCGCACCAAGCGCGGCATACGTTGGAACACCGACTTTACTGGCTGGGTGCGGATCGCCATCACAGCTTCTTGCAGATCGCGCAACAGATGCTCAAGTTCCCCCAAACCGACGCTGACGTTCTGTCCCTGCTGGGTGTTGTCGAGGAGACGCTGGCTCAACATCGCCTGGGTGATGACCAGTTCGCCGACGAGATTGACCAGACGGTCGACTTTGTCGAGGTCGACGCGAATAGTTGGCTTGACGACGTCGACGGCCACCGGAGCCGCCGCTGGTGCGGCCGCTGGCGCCGCAGCTTTTTTTTCTTCGAGTTGCGTTTCGGCGACGGGCGACGCGGCTTCAACCGGCGCGGGTTCAACCGGCTCGTCATCGTCGAGCGATGGCAGGCCCGGCGCCGAAATCGCAGACGCAATCGGGGCCGTCGCTTCTTCGGTGATCTTGAGATCGCAATCACCGGAGACGAATTCAAAGACTTCTTCGACCTTGGAGCGATCGGGACAATCGCGCAGCAACACGTCCCAAGCGAAATAGGCCTGATCGGCTTCAAGCGACGTCAAATCGGGAAGCTCAGACAGATCGGCCGTGACTTCGATCGCCCCCAGCATACCGAGCTCGCGAATCAGCAGATACGGCTCGTTGGCTTTGGCGTAGAGGCCAGCTTGTGGCGCAAACCGGATGTGCCAGACCGGCGTAGCCGGAGCCGCGGGCTCGTCGTCGCCGATATCGATCATGATCGGCGCAAAGGCAAGATTTTCGAACTCGGCCGGAGCCGGCACGCCGGTATCTTCCGGATCGGCACCGGTAAGACGTGCGAGTTCGGCCTTGACCTCGACATCGTCAACGCCTGTGGTGCCATTGCGCGCCGCGTTCACATGATCCGATAGCTTGTCGCCGGCTCGCAGCAACACCTTCACAACATCGGGTGTCGGATTGAGCTTGCCCGAACGGACGAGGTCCATCGCGGTTTCAAAAACGTGAGAGAACGCCACTAGTATGCTAAACCCGAAGGCGCCCGCGCCTCCCTTGATCGAATGAACCGCGCGAAACACGGCATTGATCATCTCGGAGTCGGCTTCGCCGCTCTCCATGGCGATGAGGCCTTCCTCCATCGCCAAGAGCAGTTCGTCACACTCCTGGTAGTAGGTTTGTTTAATGGCTTCCATCGGATCCATTGTTCAACGTCCTATGGAGCTATGGAGAAACCCGCCGGATTGCAGCGAGAAGTTTTTCTGGATCGAACGGTTTTACGATCCACCCCGTTGCGCCAGCATCGCGCGCCCGCATCTTCTTGCCGGGCTCACTCTCGGTGGTGAGGACGAGGATCGGCGTCATCCGGTTCGCCGAACCGCGGCGGACATGTTCGATGAAGCCGTAGCCGTCCATTCGGGGCATGTTGATGTCCGTGATGATCACGTCCACCAATCCAGCCTTTTCGAGGACTTCCACGCCGTGAACGCCGTCGTCCGCCTGGATGACGGTATGGCCTGCGCCGCTCAGCGCCAGACGCAGCATATCGCGCATTGTGCGCGAGTCGTCGACCGTAAGGATCGTCTTGCCCATGTTACTTGCTCAGCCCTAATGCGTTCATTAATCCGAGTACCGAGGCGGTTTCCCGGACGGCTTCCGAAGGATTGCTGATCGTGAGCGCCTCCCCCCCCGCTTTCGCGAAGGACGTGACGCCAGCGACGAGCACCTGCAGACACGGTGAGGAAATCCGCTGCACCGCCGACGCATCGACAGTCAGTCCGGTCCCGGATGCCAGTGCCTGTTCCAGACGTTGTTTCAATGGTCCCGCTTCCGTGAGATCAGCGACGGCAGGTAGTGTTATGCTGTCGCTTAGGCTCTTCCCCGCCTCAACCATCACCAAGTTTCTCCACAAATCGTCAAGATTTCGCCCAATCCCTGGTATCAACCTTCACCGGTACACAACTGCCCCCGCACCGGGTCCGCCCCAATTCCGTGATGATCTAATACACCGACGGTAAATATTCCGACTAAGTTCGGGAGCATCCGCCCACAAAGAGCCTGCGCCATTTGCAATACCAAGCTGTTAATTCTGCCAGCCGCGATCGTTGCCGACTTCTTAACGGCAGTGCCGGTGAATGTGTGAAGCATGGGACCTTGATGGTTCATATCCTGCACTCGACCTCTAGAATTCCGTCCAATCTCCGGGTTCGGCCTCGGCCTTCTTGACCGCCAAGGCGGCTCCGCCCCGCGACGGCGAACGAACGGTACGTGCGACGGCGGGCTTGGGCCTTTCGGCGACTTTTGCCTTTATGCCGCGCAGAGCGACGCCGACATTAAAATTGGTCACGAGCTGCGCCAGGTTTTGCGCCTCGGCTGCGAGGTGATGCGAGGCTGCGGTGCTTTGTTCCACCATCGCCGCGTTCTGCTGCGTCACCTGGTCCATCTGATTCACTGCGGAATTGACTTCCTCGATGCCGGTCGACTGTTGGCTAGCGGCCTGGGCAATTTCGGTCACAAGTTCGCTGATCTCAACGATCTGCGCCACGATCTCGCGCAACGCATCGCCTGACTGACCGACGTATTTGACGCCCGCCTCGACGTGCCCGCTGGACATACCGATGAGCGCCTTGATCTCCTTCGCCGCTTGGCTCGACCGCTGTGCCAAGGCGCGCACTTCGCTCGCCACAACTGCAAACCCCCGGCCCGCGTCGCCGGCGCGTGCCGCTTCGACGCCGGCATTCAATGCCAGAAGATTCGTCTGGAACGCGATCTCGTCGATGACGCCGATGATATCTGTGATCTGTTTGGACGACTGCTCGATCTGGCCCATTGCCGCGATCGTGGATTCCACGATGCCTTCGGACGTCTGCGCAGCGTTTTTGGTTTTGGCGACAATGCCGTTAGCTTTGCCTGAATTGGCGGCGGTCGCCTTTACGGTGGCGGTGATTTGTTCCAGCGCCGCAGCCGTCTCTTCCAAGCTGGCGGCCTGATTCTCGGTGCGCCGCGACAGATCGTCAGAGGCCTGCTCGATTTCACTGGCGCCAGTCGAGATGGTGTCAATGCTTTGCACCACTGCGGACAGGACCTGATGCAGCTTCGGAACCGCCATATTGAAATCGATCTTGAGCTTTTCGAGCGGACCAGTGAGTTCGGTGGTCACCCGATGGGTGAGATCGCCGGCCGCAAGGGCCTGCAAACCGACGCCGACGCCAGAAATGATCGCTTCTTCCTGCTGGCGCTTTTGCGCTTCGATGGCATTCTGATAGGCAAAGATCGCAAGCTCCATATCGAGCAAAACGGCCTTGTTCAACGCCTGTAACGTCCGCCACAGCACGTAGGGATTCCAGAACCACGTGAGCACCGCCAGACGGACCAGATGGTTGAGAACAAACTGATAGCCAGCGATGTACCAGCGCGGCTCCATGCCGATCTTTTGGTGCGCCAAGCCAACCCGGTAAACACCTTCGACGTAGCCCTGGTCGAAACGACCCGAAAATAGCCTCCCCCAGTGCGTCGATTGAGCACTTTTTAACTGATCGCTGCGGCCGGCGACCATTCCCGCCAAGGTTGGCTCGGATTCTACGTGCCGGTAAAACGCGGTGAGGATGCCTGGCAATGCCAAACGTGCAACGCGCCAGAACCTGCGCAGATTCCGGCCAGTGGTGTCGTCGATACCAGCGTAGCGAAGTCTTTTTTCGAGATCAAAGGCTGGCATTTCGAAAGCGTCGTGCATGGTTCGCAAATACCTTCACTTCATTGCCTGTTTCGGACGCGCATACCCGGAAAACCTGGGAGAACTGCGCCAAGTGCTATTGCACTCATTTTGGTGAATGAAACTGCCCTGTAGAGGATTTACATTCCGTGTAAAGAATAGCCGATGACCTGATTTTTTAGCCAAAATCGAACCACACGATCAATCACAGTCGGCATGCGATCGGCGCAACACCGCTGATGGGTGACCTCAGCCGGCGAAAACTGTTAATGGGATGGTCGACTTCTTGCCGTCTGTGCGCACGCCGTTGCACTCCACGCGCGAAAGTAAACGTGCGGCGAAACGCAACAACGGCCGTGCCGATAGGAACCGCTTAACCAAGATTCCCATAGCCTTCGCTCGCAAACCGAAGAGCCGCATTTCTTGTGGCTGCAGCGAGGACAAATCGATGAAGATCGTAACCGCACTTGTCGCCGCGTCGTTTTTCGCTAGCAGCTCCGCCACAGCTTTGGCAGCAACGCCAGATGCGCGGCTGCAGACTCTCCAAGATCAAATCAGCGCGCTCAGCAAACAGATGGACGACCTGAAAGCCGATGCGCAGAAGCAGGAAAGCGCACTTAAGCAACAGCAGGAAGAAGCCAAAGCGCGCGATGCCGAAGCAAAAAAGCTGGCCGCAACGGTCGCCGGTGCCGCCAAGCCCGGCATCGCCAACGGCCGTCTCAGCGTGGCGTCGGCCGACGGCAATTTCACCGCCGCGGTTCGCTCCCTGCTGCAACTCGACACCGGCTATTACATGCAAGGCGGCGGCGCCAACAAATTACCGGCAGGCTATGGACCCGATCTGTCGAGCGGCGGCAATCTGCGCCGCGTCTTCCTCGGTCTGCAGGGCAAGGTGTTCAGCGATTGGTCGTATTACTTCCTCTATGACTTCGGCGGGGCCTCGGTCGAGACCCAAGGCCACATCTTATACGCCTATCTGCAGTATGATGGACTGGCGCCGTGGGCCATTAAGGTCGGCGCCTACGCCCCGCCGATCAACATCGAAGACTCGACGGCCTCGGCCGATCTGATGTTCTTCGAACGCAACTCATCGTCCAACCTGCAGCGCAATATCGCCGGTGCCGAAGGGCGCAATGCGATCACCGTCATGTATGGCGGCGAGCGACTTTTCGGCGCGCTGGCGCTGACCGGCAACAAGATCTGCGACGGCTCGAAGGCACTGGCCGTCGCCGGAGCTACCGCGGTTCCGAACTATGACGAGCAAGTCGCCGTTGCCGGACGATTGTCGTATATGCCGGTATCAACCAGCAATGCGCATTGGATTGTTGGCGCCAACGCGCTACACATTTTCAAGCTTCCAGATCTTACCGCGAACGGTACCGCAAATCTGTCGACGACGCCGGGTGCGACCGCCAGAAGCAACTACACGCTGGGCGATCTGCCGGAAATTTCGGTCGACTCCAATGGCGTGCAGCTTGTCTCAACCGGTGCATTGGCCGTGGGCCATGTGACGAGTTGGGGTCTGGAAACCGCTGGCAATTATGAGAACTTCTACGGCCAGGCTGGTTATACTGCCTATACCGTCAAGCGTTCGCCGGTCGCCTATACGGTCTTCACGGCAGCCGCCACGTCTGCGGCGCAAGTTCTGCAGCCTTCGAGCAACAGCTTCGACGGCTGGTATATCCAAGGAAGCTGGATTGTGACGGGCGAAGCGCGCGTCTATAACCAAGCAACGGCCGCGTTCGGCGCGCCCAAACCGGCGAAGAACTTCTCGATCAAAGACGGCACCTGGGGCGCCTTCGAAGTCGTGGCGCGCTACAGCACGCTCGATCTCAACAGCCATGCGAACGACGCGGCCAATGCCATCACCGGCTGGGTCGGCTCGAGCAAGACCTACACCTATTACAACACGGTACGCGGCGGCGATCAGAAGATCGTAACTATTGGGCTGAACTGGTACCTGAACCCGGTCATCCGCGTGGCGCTGGATTATCAATACATCGACGTGTCGCGGCTACAGACGCCAGCCGCGGTGACGACAACGGCAACGCCAGCGCTGCCGGCGCTCAACGGCGGGCAAAAGTTGAGCACCGTCGGATTGCGATTCCAGCTTTCGATTTAGATACCTAAATTGGAGAGCAGATCTTCAACCAGCGGGCGGTAGGCGCTGCCGAACAGGCGCAAGTGAACCAGAGCCGGCCACAGGCGGTAGATATCGATCCGCTCCCTGTGGCCGGTTTCTATTCTTCCATATGATGCGAAAAATGCCGCTGCGGGATGGTCAAACATCTCCAGCATGGCGATATCGACTTCACCATGGCCGTAATAACAAGCTGGATCGATCAGCCCGCTAACCTTTCCGTTCGCCACCATCACATTGCCGCCCCACAAATCACCATGCAGCAGCGACGGCTGCGGCGCACGTGGCAGACGGTTGCCGAGATCGGCCGCCAATAGTTCCAGACGGCGAGCCAGTTCGGTAGCGATGAAACCGGCGTTATTGAGAAGGCGATGCTCGGCCCAAAACGCCGGCCAATCGTCCGACCACGTATTGACGATGGCGACGGGACCGAAGGCGTAATCGGCCGTCCAACCATAGCGTGGGCCGTGCGTGGCATGCAGGGTTTTCAGCACACCACCGAGATCGGACCACGCGGCAGCGACGCTACCGGTATTTTCCACCACCGAGAGCACTAGCACGTCGTCATCGGCCGCCAACACGTCCGGCACGGGCACGCCGGCAGCGCGAATGGCACCAAGCATCGCCGCTTCGGCGCGCGGCGCCGGACCGGTTTTCACGATCGCTTGCCGCCCGTCCGTGAGACGTAGATACACGAGCCGCGACAACGAGCCGCCACCCATGCCGGTTACGTCTTGCAGCGTGCCACCGAGGAGTGCCGCTCCGCGCCCGCCGAGATCTTTCATGCCAGCGCCAGCTCGGCCGCGAGCGCCTTGGCGCCAACGCTGACGTCGTTCCAGGTGACTTCGAAATCGGACATGTCACCGTACCAGGGATCGGACACCGCTTCGCCGGACCGGTCCGGCACATGATCGAGCAGCAAGCTGAGATCGGCGGTAGCGTCACGCGGGCGTAAGCGCTGCAGATCAGCGAGGTTCTCGAAATCGAGGCCAACGATGTGGGTGAAGCAGCGGAAATCGTCCGCCGTCACCTTTCGCGCGCGATGGTTGGAAATGTCGACGCCATGTTTGCGTGCGGTGGCGATGGCACGGCGATCGGGCGGCTCCCCGGCATGCCAGCCGCCGGTACCAGCGGAATCGATCTCGATAGCAAGACCGATACGCTTCGCCTCCTCGCGGAATGCGGCTTCGGCCAGTGGCGAACGGCAGATATTGCCCAAACAGACGAACAGAACGGACAGCTTCGGCATCTTCAATCGACGTTTGAAATCCGGTCTGTCATTACGCGATTGGCCACAAATTCGCAACGATGCCGACTGGGCAACCAGGGATAACAAGCGGCGTCAATACTCGAACTGATACGACAAGCCGATGCTGTCGCCATTGTCCTGCAATGTCTGCGAGGTCGTAACGGCGGCGCGGGGGCCGGTGGTGACCTGCGCCTGGGCCTTCAGGTGCTTGGTGAGAGTGACCTGCACCAACGCCTTGGTGCCGCCGGAAAAGTCCTGACGAGCACCGATATAGACGTTATGCAGCACATACTTTCCGGCTTCGATGGTGGTCGAGCCCGAGCTGGTGCTGCTGGTCTGATTGGACCCTACCGCAAGGCGGTCAAGCCCGAGACTGCGCCGCATCACACCCACCGGATCGAAACCGCCGCCGCCGAGCGACGCCGCGGCCTGCGCCACACTGGCGAGTTGTACCGCCGACAGCGACTTGGCGCTCTGCTGGAACAAGAGCTGAGCGAGCACTTCGTCCTGCGGCATCGACGGCGAACTCGACACCTCGATCCTTGGCTGCGAAGCGGTGCCGGTGATCTTCAGCGTGGCGGTAATGCCGTTTGCCTCGCTCTGGGCGATGAGATTGAGGCTGGGATCGATGCGGCTGCGGAGCGCCTGGCCGTTGAAACTGATCGTGCCCGAGGTGAAGGTCAGTTCGGTGCCGGCAAGACTGAGCGTGCCGCGGCGCAATTCGAGCGCGCCCTGAACCTGCGGCGAACCGGTGGTGCCAGCGATCTTAAGCTCGCCTTCAAACTCGGCTTCGAGACCGCGACCGCGCACGAAGATGCGTCCCGGCGAGACCAATGTGAGATCGAGCATGACATGCGTGACAACGGGCGATGGCGGTGGTGGCGGGCCCTTGCGGGAGTGTCGGACGTTGAGAGTCGCCACCTCTTGCGAGAACTTCTCCGGAATGTTGATGTTACCTTGGCGAACATTGAGCGTGCCGGAGAGCGTGAGCCCACCGGCCAGCGTGCCTTGCAGCTTCAAATCCGAATCCAGATTGGCGGTCAACAGGTCGCTGGCGATGGGCCGCGCATTGGCGGCCTTGAAGGAAATATCGACCGCCGTGCCGCGCGCCGACAAGTCCACCGTGCCGGTGCCGGAAATCTCGCCAGGACCGGCTTTGGCGGTAAATTTCGACAAGCGGATGGTGGTGCCTTCGGCCGAGGCTTCGGCTTCAATGCCGGTGAGGTTGACGCCGCGGGTGTAATCCTGAATCTGGCCGCCGGTGAGCGTGGCATTGCCGATGACATTAGGTCTGGCGGGCGTACCGGTGACCGCGACATTAACCGCAATCTTACCGCGCACGTTCTGGCCAATGGACGCCATGCCCGACAGGATGACGGCGAGATCGGCAGTGCCGTTTGCTTTCACATTCATTGCACCTTTGGCAGGGATGATGCCGGCGACCGTGAGCTGCATCGCGTTTCGTTCGACAAAGGTGGCAGCGAACTTGACGCCGTCGGCATAATCGAGCGTGGCAGGGCTGGCGAGCGTAATGGTCTGGTCGCGCCAGACGCCGGCGAAACGGCTGACGGTGACGTGCTTGTTTTTTGCATCGGCAAACGCATCGGCGGCGACGGTGAAAGATTGGCCATTGGTCGTCGTCATCGCGGCTTTGGCGGAAACGTTGAGAGCCTCAAGCAGACCACTGACGCGCGCTTCGGCCGATCCCGAAACCGCCTCGACGGCAAAGTGTGGCACCGAAAGATCCAACGCCAGCGCCGGTGTAGCGAAGGGATTGGCAATGGTACCATTGATGTCGATGTGGTCGAACTCGGCCCCGCCGGTGGCGAGATTGGCGATGCGGGCTGCCACCGCCGCGGTGTTGGCGTGGAATTCGCTGCGGGCATCGAGACTGCCGGACAAAGCTGTGCCGATCAGCGGCGTGAGATCAGCCAGCCGCGCAATGTGGAGCGTGACGGTTCCTTGCGGCTCGGCATCGGCCACGATCAACGTGCCTTGGGCATGAGCGCTGCGCCAGCTAGCATCGGCGATATCGACTTTCCATGCCTTTCCCGCCGTTTGCGCAATGTCAGTCTTGACCGACACCGGCGAGCCATCGAAGCGGCCGGAGGCGCGGATATGCGCGGCTTTGACATTTGGCAGGCCGGAGGCTTCGGCCGAAAGTGTGACGCCCTGCTTGGCCATGCCTTTGGTGGCAGCGAGCGCGGTGCCTTCCACCGTGAGCTTGCCGCTCGCTTGCGGACCCGTAAGGCTGGCGCGCAAATTGAGCGTGCCGATCAGCGTCGGCGTCAGACGCGATAAATCGGAGATCGAAATTTCTCCAGCAAAGGACTGGCGCGCAACGGTCGACGTGCCGTGGACGCTACCTTTCACGGCTGCGGCGTCGAGCGAGGCTTGCAGTGTGAGGCCAGTGGCGGTCATGGTGGCAGTGGCGGCAAGCTTGGCATCGCCGAGGAGACGTGCGGGCGCGGTATTGCCGCGAGCGGCAATAAGGCCATCAGCTTTGACGGTGGTGTCTGTCTTGGTGCGGTGGAACTCGGCCGTAAGCGTCGCACTGCCGTCAATCTTGAGACCGGTAAGGGTAGCGAGGCCTATTAACGAGGGCGCCACCAGCTTAATCGTGCCGGTCATCGGCAGGCGCGTCGTGGTGCGGCCGGACGCGTTTAGCAACGGATGGGCGAGTGTGAAGGTCACCGGGCGGGCGGGCGCGGCGAGATCGGCATTGGCAGTGATTGCAATCGGTCTGGCCGCGAACACGCCCGCCTTTTCACCCGGCAATGCGAGGCCATTGATCGTGCCTTGCAGCGTCGCATTGCCGCCGGTGCCTTTGAGGGTCGCGTCAAATGCCGCAATGCGAACGCCGCTGGCCGCCAAGCCGGCGATCTTCACAGCCGCATCAATGTCAGGCCGCTCGAAGGGGCCGTGGAGATGACCGCGCGCCGAGATCGTGTTCCAAGCGAGATTCTTGCTCGGCTTCAGCGCCGGCGCCACGATCACAAAATCGACATCGGCCTGTTCGGTTTTCAGATTAATGGTGCCGCTGCCGGAAACATCCAGGAGCCCGGCGGTGAGGTTGAAGTGCATGGCATTGGCACTGCCTTGGGCCGCTGCGCGCACATCGAGCGTGACGGGACCCAGATCCGGCAAACCGATGAGGCCGCCCGCCAGCCCTGTGCCATCTTCGCTGATCGCTATGGTGCCGCGGGCAATATCATCCGCAATCGCGGCGTGGACCTCATAACGACCAGCGCCATCGAGACGGCGGATGGAAAGATCGGCGGCAACATCGTGGCGCGAAACGTAAGTAAGCTTGCCCGAAGCCGACAGAACGGCGCGGCGGCCCAGCACCGGCGCATCAAGCTGAACCAAAGGTAGCGCGACAGCACCGATGTCGATGATCGTCGTGGAGGTGCTGGTCGATCGAGACGGCACTTTGCGGCGCGTAATGACGATCCTCTCGGTAGTGAGACGATCAATGCGGATGTGGCTGCCGAACGCCGACAATGCGTCCCAATCGAGCTGTACGTTCGCGGCCACAAGCCAAGTGCCGGCGGAATCGCGCACCTCCACTTGGCGGGCCTGAAGGTGGTTCGGCGACCCGGTGAGGCCGTCCACCGCAACCTCGCCGCCCGACAACGGCTCGATCAGCCACACCAACACATGATGGCCGGGCGGCGTGAACAAGCAAAACAGAATGAACAGAATGAGTCCGCCCAAGGTCGATGCGGCGGTTATCGCCGTTCGCTTGCCCCAAGATGTCCACCACGCGCCCATCAAAAGGCCTGGCCAATACTGATGTAAATCTCGAACGCATCCCCGTTCGGAACATGGGTGACCGGTACCGCCACATCCGCCCGGATCGCCCCTATGGAAGTATAGTAGCGCGCGCCGACACCAGCACCCACCTCGATGCTGCCATTGAACGGCAAGTTGTCAGCACTTGCCTGCCCGGCATCCACAAACGCAGCAAAACCGTAATTACTCCAGACCCGCTGGCGATATTCGAGCGACAACGCATCGACCGAGGCGGCACCGGTGGGATTTCCGCTTGAATAATGTGGGCCAATCGACTGATAGCGGAAGCCGCGCACGGTGCCGCTGCCACCGGAATAAAGGCGCTGGTCAGGCGGCAGATCATAATTGTCGCCGCCTTGGATCGAAGCCAAAAGCGCCCGTGTCGCAATCACCGAACGGCCGTCGCCACCAAGATCGAAGTACATCGTTCCGGAGAGCTGCAGCACTGCGAACAAAAGCGTCTTGTAGCCGAACGCAACCGTGGGCGTCACCGAAATGGCGACGCGGCCGCCCGTTAACGGGTCGGCCAGCGGATTTTTCAAGCCAGTGAAGTCGTAAGCGGCCGTCACCGGCAGTGCGAGGAGATCGTAGATTCTGTCGCTGCCTTCCTGCGAAACCTCATCATGCGTAAATGACAAACCACTGGTGCCGCTCCACTGCGGCGAGAACGTCTTGTGCGCGAAGATACCGAAGGTCTCGGCCGTCTGGGCATAAGCGTCGAGATGCTGCTTAACTGCACCGGCCGTGACCTCCAGCTCCTGATCATCGCGCAGGAAGCGCGGTTTGATGAACTGGGTGGTCAGATTGTAACCGATACCGGCCGTCGCAGTGCCGCCGAGCCCGATGCCTGACGCCGACAGATTGAGCTGCTCGCCATTACCGAGGAGATTGCGGTGCGACCAGCGCGCCGACAGGCTGGCGCCGAGATCGGTCGAATAAGCACCCGACAGCGCCACGGCATGCTGGGCGCGCTCCTGCACCTCGAATTGGAGTGGGACCGTGCCGTCGGTAGCCCGTTCTTTCTCCGCCGCGACCGAAACGCCGGAAAAGACACCGAGCCCGACCAGCTTCATCCGCGCCGCCTCGATCGCGCTGGGCTGATAAAGATCGCCGGAGTGGATGGTGAGACAGTCGCGGGCGTAGCTTTCGTTGACATCCTTGAGACCGGCAATAGAGATCGTGCCGATTCTGACCTTCTGCCCCGGATCGACGGCGAAGGAAACGTCGAGCACATTGGCGGCATCGTCGGCGAAGGCGCTCGGGGTATCAACGGTGGCAAAGGCATAGCCCTTGTCCTGTAGCGCCGAAAGCAGCGCCGCTTGGGCGCTGAGCACGCGTTCGGCGACGGCCGGATCGCCCGGCTTGAGGCCCATCACCTGGTTCGCATCGAGATCGGCGGGGAGCGTGCCCTCCACCGCAATGCCGCGAAGTGTATATTGCGGACCACGATCGATTTCGGTCTTGACCTCGACGGTCTGGTCTTGCGGCACCTTTTCGAGCACGTCGGGCAGTGTTTTGTCGGAAATATCGCGGCCGCCGATGGTGAGTTTGATCGTGGCCTTGTAGTAACCGAAGCTCTCCATCACCGTTTGGAAACGACCGTAATCACCGCGGGCGCGATCAATCAGCGCAAACGGCGATGCCGGCGTCTTACCCCGCAAACTGATCAGCAGCGAGGACTCGCGTAACGCTGCGTCAACCTCGTCGTCATCGACGCTCGGATTGGAGAGAGTGTAGCCTTGCGGATCGGCCGACCACGCGGCACTAGCCAGGAGGGCGGCGGCAAGGATGACAGAAACGGCGCGCATGCCCCCTACTAAGGCGCAAAACGGCGACCTTGTGAAGGGGGCGGCGGGCGAGTGACTAACGCAATCGTGAATTTCGCAATCCGTTGCAGTGTTTGACGGCATACACGCGTAGCGCTCTACTTCCGGCCGTTCGCGGGGAGGGAATTTCATGCGCCACACATTTGCTTTGGCTTCACTTGCCGTTTTACTTTTCCAACCGGTATTGGCGGCAGATGCGCCGATGTTCCGCGGTAATGCCCAACATACCGGCGTCTATGACGGCACCGGCAAGACGGCATTTGGCGGCGTCAAATGGACGTTCCATGCCAAGGGCGCGTTTATCTCCTCGCCCGCCGTGGTGGGCGATACGGTTTTTGCAGGCTCCACCGACGGATTTCTCTATGCGGTGAACCGCGACGCCGGAACATTGAAATGGAAATTCGAAACCAAGGGGCGTGTGGTTTCGTCACCGGCAGTGGCGGGCGGAATGGTCTATTTCGGTTCGTATGATTCGACATTCTATGCCGTGGATGCCGTGACCGGCACGCTGAAATGGAAGTTCGCGACAGCAGGCGAACGACGCTTCGCCGCTAAACATCTGCATGGCTCGGAGCCCGCCGCCGAGACGATGCCCGATCCGTGGGACTGCTATCTGTCCTCGCCGGTGGTGTCGAACGGCAAGGTGATTTTCGGCAGCGGCGACGGCAACGTCTATGCCCTCGATGCGGCAAACGGCGCCTTGGTGTGGAAATTCAAGACCGGCGATGTGGTGCATGCCTCGCCCGCGGTGGCGAACGGGCAAGTCTATATCGGAAGCTGGGATACGTTTTTCTACGCGCTGAATGAGGCGACCGGCAAAGAGGCGTGGCGCTTCAAGACCGGCGACGATTTTGCCATCCATAACCAGACCGGCATTCAGTCGTCGGCGGCGGTGGCGGATGGCATGGTGTTCTTCGGTGCCCGTGATTCCCATCTTTATGCGCTTGATGCTACGACCGGCACGAAGCGATGGCGCCTTTCCACCAAAGGCTCCTGGGTGATCACCTCGCCGGCAGTGCAAACCGGGCACGTCTTCGCCGGCACCTCCGACACTGGGTTGATGTTCGATGTCGAGGCGAAGACCGGAAAGCTTGTCGCCACCATCGACCTGAAGGGCTGGCCGCTGTTCGCCTCGCCTGCACTTTCCGGTGCGATGCTGTACGCCAGTTCGATGCGCGGCGAAGTCCACGCCATCAATCTTTCCACCCACCAGCCGATCTGGCATTTCACGACCGACGCATCGAAGAAGGGCGCGGCAGCGTATGCCACCGCGGACGGGGCGCTCGATTGGGGCAAGCCGTTCGACAGCGCGTTCTATGACGACGGCGTCGGCGGATATTTGAAACTGCTGATGCTGGGCGCGTTCCTGGCTTCGCCGGTGGTGGCGGACGACGTGATCTATATCGGCGCGACCGACGGAAATTTGTATGCGCTGGCGGTGAAATAGGTCAATATAAAATGGCCGGGACAAATCCCGGCCATAAGTCGTTGCGAACAGAGTCGAGCTGTTATCGCGGTAGTGTGCTCGAACCCATCAGGAATTCATCAACGGCGCGGGCGGCTTGGCGGCCTTCGCGGATTGCCCACACCACCAACGACTGACCGCGGCGCATGTCGCCACAAGCGAAGACGCGCGGAATGGAAGTCTTGTAGTCCTGATCGGTTGCTTGGACGTTGCCGCGCGGATCGAACTCGACACCAGCCTGCTCCAAGAGCCCCGCGCGGCGCGGACCGGTGAAGCCCATCGCCAGCAACACGAGATCGGCTTCGACCTTGAATTCGCTACCCGAGACGGGCATTGGCGCGCGACGGCCTTGCGCATCGGTTTTCCATTCGACGCGCACGCATTCGAGACCCTTGACCTTGCCGCCTTCACCAACGATGCGGCGGGCCACGCTGGACCATTCCGTCGTGCAGCCCTCTTCCTGCGACGACGACACGCGCAGCTTGATCGGCCAATCCGGCCAAGTGGCGCCCTTGTCTTCCTTCACCGGCGGTTTGGGCAGGATTTCGATCTGGGTAACCGACGCCGCGCCTTGGCGGTTCGAGGTGCCGACACAATCCGAGCCGGTATCGCCGCCGCCAATGACGACGACATGCTTTCCCTTGGCGCTGATGCTGCCTTGCGGCGCAGCGCGCGTTTCCTCGTCACCAGCATTGCGCTTATTTTGCTGGGTGAGAAACTCCATGGCGAAATACACACCGGCGAACTCGCGCCCCTCCACTGCGAGATCGCGCGGGGTTTCGGAACCGCCCGCCATCACAATGGCGTGGAAATTTTCGAGCAGTGCCGACACCGGCAAGGTGATGCCAACCTCGACATTGGTGCGGAACTCAACACCTTCGGCCTGCATCTGCTTGAGACGGCGGTCGATGCGGTGTTTATCGAGCTTGAAGTCCGGAATGCCATAGCGCAGCAGGCCGCCGGGCCGGTCGTTCTTCTCGAACACCGTCACGGCGTGACCGGCGCGCGCCAGTTGTTGCGCCGCGGCCAAACCCGACGGGCCCGAACCGACCACGGCAACGCGCTTGCCGGTGCGCGTCTCCGCCACCTGCGGCACGATCCAGCCCTCTTTCCAACCACGCTCCACCGTTTCGCATTCGATGGTCTTGATGGTGACGGGCGTGTCCTGGATGTTCAGCGTGCAACTCGCCTCGCACGGCGCAGGGCAAATGCGGCCGGTGAATTCCGGGAAATTATTGGTCGAGTGCAGAACGCCGAGCGCGTTCTTCCAATCGTCGTGATAGACGAGATTGTTCCAGTCCGGGATCAGATTGTTGACCGGACAGCCGTTGTGGCAGAACGGAATGCCGCAATCCATGCAGCGCGACGCCTGCGTCGAGGTTTCGCCCGGCGCCAGCGGCTGAACGAATTCATGCCAGTGCTTGCGCCGCGCCTCAGGCTTTTCGTAGGAGCGATCCTTGCGTTCGACTTCGAGAAAACCGGTGACCTTGCCCATGGTTTACTCCGCCGCCTGGCTTTGCGCCTGAAGCTCAGTGAGAGCTCGGCGGTATTCGCGTGGCATGATCTTGACGAAGCGCTTCAGCGTATCCTCCCAGTGATCGAGGAGCCATTTGGCGCGTTCGCTTTGGGTATGGAGAAGATGGCGCTGCACCAGAATGCGCAGGCGTTCGGCATCAAAGCGCAAGGGATCACCCATACCGCTGTCGAAGACGCTGACCGATTTCTGGCGCGGCATATTTTCTTCGCTTGAACCGGTCGCTGCCGGACCGATCTTCTCGAGATCGACCATGTCGGTGTTGCAGAGCCGGTGGAACGTGCCATCGGGATCGTAGACGTAAGCGATGCCGCCCGACATACCAGCCGCGAAGTTGCGGCCCGTCTTGCCGAGTACGGCCACCACGCCGCCGGTCATGTATTCGCAGCCGTGGTCGCCGGTGCCTTCCACCACCGCCACCGCGCCGGAATTGCGCACCGCGAAGCGCTCGCCGGCAACGCCTTCGAAATAGGCCTCGCCCGCGATGGCGCCGTAAAGCACGGTGTTGCCGACAATGATGTTCTCGGTCGGGTCGCGCCCGGTGTTCTTCGGCTGACGCACGATGATGCGGCCGCCGGAAAGACCCTTGCCGGCATAATCGTTGGCGTCGCCGACGAGATCGAGGCTGATCCCGCGCGACAGGAAAGCGCCGAAGCTGAGACCCGCAGTCCCCGTGTAGTCGATCTGAATGGTCCCGTCCGGCAGACCGTCATGACCGTATTTCTTGGCAACTTCGCCCGACAGCATGGCCCCGACGGTACGATCGACATTGCGGATGGTGCGCGTGAGCTTGACCGGCTTCTTCGTGGCGATGGCATCCTTGGCCGCAACGATCAACTCGTGATCGAGCGCGGTTTCCAGCTTGTGGTTCTGCCGCTCGCAATTGTAGACGGCGACGCCGGGCTTCGCCTCTGGCTGATACAGGATCTTCGACAGATCGATGCCTTGCGTCTTCCAATGGCGTACCGCATCGGTGAGATCGAGGCGGTCAGCGCGGCCAATCATCTCCTGCACGGTGCGGAAGCCGAGCGCGGCCATGATCTCGCGCAATTCCTCGGCAACGAAGAAGAAGTAATTGATGATGTGCTCCGGCGTGCCGGTGAACCGGGCGCGCAGCACCGGGTTCTGGGTCGCGATGCCGACCGGACAGGTGTTGAGATGGCACTTGCGCATCATCAAGCAACCGGCGGCGATCAGCGGCGCGGTGGCAAAACCAAACTCGTCGGCCCCGAGTAGCGCCGCAATGGCGACGTCACGGCCGGTACGAAGACCGCCATCGACCTGCACGGCAATACGGCCGCGGAGTTCATTGAGCACGAGGGTCTGCTGGGTTTCGGCGAGACCAATTTCCCAAGGCGACCCCGCATGTGTGGTGGACGTCAGCGGCGACGCGCCGGTGCCGCCGTCGTAACCCGAAATGGTGACGTGATCGGCGCGGCACTTGGCAACGCCGGCCGCAACAGTGCCAACGCCCACTTCCGACACCAGTTTTACGGATATGCGCGCTTGGCTGTTCACGGACTTCAAATCACGAATGAGCTGTGCCAAGTCTTCGATCGAATAGATGTCGTGATGCGGCGGCGGCGAGATCAAGCCGACGCCCGGCGTCGAATGGCGCACCTTGGCGATAGCCTTGTCGACCTTCTTACCAGGCAACTGACCGCCCTCACCCGGCTTGGCGCCTTGTGCCATCTTGATCTGGATGTCGTCGGCGTTGACGAGATATTCGGTGGTGACGCCGAAGCGGCCGGAAGCGACCTGCTTGATGCGGGACCGCGCGCTGTCGCCATTGGGCAGCGGCTTGAAGCGTTCGGGCTCCTCACCGCCTTCGCCGGTATTTGACCGCGCCCCAATACGGTTCATGGCGATGGCCATGGTGGTATGCGCTTCGCGGCTGATCGAACCAAAGCTCATGGCACCGGTGGCGAAGCGCTTGACGATTTCCGACGCCGGTTCGATGTCGGTGATCGGCAGCGGATGCTCGGCCGGCTTGAACTTCATCAAACCGCGCAAGGCCAGCAGACGCTCGGATTGTTCGTTGATGGCAGCGGCAAAAGCCTTGTAGTCCGTCCACGACTTGCCGCGAACGGCATGTTGCAGTTTGGCAATGGACGTCGGCGTCCAGGCGTGATCCTCGCCGCGCAAGCGGTAGGCATATTTGCCGCCAACATCGAGCGCATCGCGATAGATCGGATTGTCGCCATAAGCGCCCTGATGACGCTCGACGCATTCCTCGGCAAGATCGAGAAGGCCGATGCCTTCAATGCGGCTCGTGGTGCCGGTGAAGTATTTCTCGACAAAGGCGGATGACAGGCCCACGGCGTCGAAAATCTGGGCGCCACAATAGGACTGATACGTGGAGATGCCCATCTTGGACATCACCTTCAAAATACCCTTGCCGATCGCCTTGGTGTAGTGCTTGCGGACCTCTTGGGCACTGAGCTTGATGCCGGCGCTGACGCGAATCTGCTCCAGCGTCTCGAAAGCCATATAGGGGTTGATGGCTTCGGCACCATAACCTGCTAGGACGCAGAAGTGATGCACTTCGCGCGCTTCGCCGGTTTCGACCACGAGACCAGTCTGCATGCGCAGGCCCTGGCGGATCAGATGGTGATGCACGGCAGCCGTCGCCAGCGCCGCCGGAATCGGGATGCGATCAGCGGACACGGCACGGTCTGACAGAATGAGAATGTTGTAGTCGGCCAGCACCGCATCGGTCGCATCCATGCAGATGCGCATCAGTGCAGTTTCCAAACCGCGCGCACCTTCGGTGGCAGGCCAGGTGCAGTCGATGGTGGTGGTGCGGAACGCGGCGTCAGCCAGTTCCTCGATGGCACGGATCTTTTCCAGATCGGCGTTCGACAGCACCGGCTGGTGCACTTCCAAGCGCTTGTGCGAACCGGCGGCGTGGCCGAGCAGGTTCGGGCGCGGACCGATCATCGACACCAGACTCATGACGAGCTGTTCGCGGATCGGATCGATCGGCGGATTGGTAACCTGGGCGAAGTTCTGCTTAAAATAGTCGTAAAGCAGCCGCGGCTTCTTGGAGAGCACCGCCAGCGGCGTATCGCAGCCCATCGAGCCGATCGGGTCTTCGCCCGCCACCGCCATCGGTTCGAGGAAGAACTTGAGATCTTCCTGCGAATAACCGAAGGCCTGCTGACGATCGAGAAGTTCGGGCGGCGTGAAGGTGCGCTTGTTGCCGTCGGGAACGTCGGGCAAATCTTCAAGGTGATACTGCGCCGCCTTCAGCCATTCATCGTAGGGCTTTTGCGAAGCAAGATGATGCTTGATCTCGCTGTCCTTGATGATGCGACCCTCTTCGAGGTCGATCAGCAACATCTTGCCGGGCTGCAGCCGCCACTTGCGCTTGATCTTGGATTCCGGAATCGGCAACACGCCGGATTCCGAGGCCAGGATGACGAGATCGTCGTCGGTGACGATGTAACGTGCCGGACGCAACCCGTTGCGGTCGAGCGTGGCGCCGATCTGGCGGCCGTCAGTGAAGGCGATAGCGGCGGGACCGTCCCACGGCTCCAGCAGCGCAGCGTGATATTCGTAGAAAGCGCGGCGCTCGTTATCCATTAGCTTGTTGCCAGACCAGGCTTCCGGGATCAGCATCATCACCGCGTGCGCCAGCGGATAGCCGGCGGCGAGCAACAGCTCGAGCGCGTTGTCGAGGCTGGCGGTGTCGGACTGGCCATGCGGAATCAACGGCCACATCTTGTCGAGGTCGGCGCCGAGAAGATCGGACTCCATGGTGCGGCGCCGGGCGTTCATCCAGTTGACGTTGCCGCGCAGCGTGTTGATTTCGCCGTTGTGGGCGATGAAGCGGAACGGATGGGCCAGCTTCCACGACGGGAAGGTGTTGGTCGAAAAGCGCTGATGCACCATCGCCAGCGCCGACGTGGTCAGCGGGGTCTGCAGATCGAGATAGAAGCGCTCGACGTCTGGCGCCAGGATCATGCCCTTGTAGACCACCGTGCGGGTCGAGAAGCTCGGCATGTAATAGTGCGCGATCGCTGGATTCTTGTGCTTCTTGGCAAGCGCTTCGAGCGGGTTCTGAGTCTGCTTGCGCACGGCGAGCAGCTTGCGCATGAAGGCGGCTTCGTCGCGGATGTTGGGACCCCAACCGATCACCGCCTGTTTGATGACAGGCATCGACTCCAGAACGACCGGGCCGAGAATGGAAGGATCTGTCGGCACGTCGCGCCAGCCGAGCAGCACTTGACCTTCGATCGTCAAAAAATGCTCGAACACGCCGACGATGGTGTTGCGCGCCTCTTCATCGCGCGGCAGAAAGCACATCGCTACGGCGTAATGGCCGATCGCCGGAAGCGTCACACCGGTATTGGCCGCCCAATCGCGGAACAGCGCGTCGGGAATTTGGATAATGATGCCGGCGCCGTCGCCGACCTTGGGATCGGCCCCGACCGCCCCACGGTGATCCAGCGCGAGCAGGATCTGCAGACCCTGCTTAACGATGTCATGTGACTTCGCGCCCTTGATGTTGGCGATAAAGCCCACGCCGCAGGAGTCATGCTCCAGGCGTGGATCATAAAGGCCTTGTTGCGGCGGCAGCGCCATATGCCCTGTCCAATCGGAGTTGAGCCGGAAAACGGGGAAATCCCCATCTTTTGTTTGTCGCGTTTCCGGACGGAAAACCGGGTCCCACTTTTCCTGGAAACGCTCAGATTTTGTTCTGCACACTAAGGGCCTTTGGTGCAATTGGGAAATGGCGCAGGAGTGACGCAGTTTGGAATTAAATTGTCGCGGTNNCCGACTAACGGCAATCTCNTGGNCATTTTGGCGNCTTTGAGGTCTCATTTTAAGGTGCGCCGGAGGCGACCGNCAGAAGCAANANCCCCTTAGGGTAACCTTACCGCGGCNCNCCGGGNGAACAAGGCCGCNAACCGGCACCGNCAGGCNNAAGAAAAACGCGGCCATCCGAACCGGACGACCGCGNTTCTTTTNCCAGNACNGTACTTACCAAGTGTAACCGACGCCGGCGAAGCCGGTGAAGGATTGCGACTTCTGGCTGAAGGCGGTGTCGAGATGCGCGGTGAGGCGCACGCCGTTGTTGAACAGCACATCGGCGCCGACCGAACCGAGGACGGCATCGCGCTTGGCCTTGGCGCCGAACACGGTGAAATCCGACGACGACAGCGAGTCAAACACCACATTCGACTGCGAACCGTCGGAAAGGTCATGCGCCCAAGCGAGCCGATCGTTGATATGCAGGGTGAAGTCCGGCGTCAGAATCCAGCGCGGCGTCACATCGAGGTCGATATAGTGGCGCAGACCAAGTTCCACACGGCCCGAATTGTAGGTGCGCGAGTCATATTTCAACGCGAAGGTGGACGTGCCGCTCGCCACCCCTTCGGTGTAGCCCGGCAGCATAGTGACGTGATCCTGCACGCCGATATAAGGCGTGACCCACGGCAGCTGAAGGCCCGCTTCGTAACGGCCGCCGAAGGTGACGGTGGTAAGCTTGCCGGTGAGTTCGTCGGTATCGGACACCGTAACCACGCGGTTGGTCTTGATCTCCGACACACCAACGCCCGCCGCAAACGAATTGTAGAAGTGGCGGCT
>WSSedL1CaDRAFT_10000165_pt1 | contig 46012 bp, 41 predicted proteins | sample WetSurSL1Cattail_FD_9464 | JGI IMG/M metagenome (IMG submission 9464)
CCATGAAAGTGGCTTGTTCTGAATTAAAAATAGCTTCTTCCGTTTTTATAAACCAGCCAATAAAATGCTGTTGTAAAACAGGGAATTTTGTTTGCTGGACAACTGAAGCTTTATTAAAAATACTATTGAAAACTTGGTCACAAGTAAAGGAATTGTTTTCGGTAGCAACAAAAACATGATTTTCCAATTCATTAATATCAGTGACTTTTTCGTTTAAGAAAGTGATGTTTTTCTGTTTCGAAAGTGATTCAAAAACCAGATTGTAAAAATCCAATCCTTGAATCATTTTGTATCGATAGGGTTTTAGCTCTAAATCTCTTTTGAAATTTTGATTGGCAAACAAAGCCGAATCCCATTTTTTAGAGATAATAGATTCCCAAATTGAATTTTCTTTTTCCCAAAAACACCAAGTTCTGTCATTACTTTTTTTAGGAAATTCATCCAATAACAAAATATTTTTGTAATTGAATTTTTCAGAATCCAACATTTTATACACCGTCATTAAAGCGGCTAATCCTGAACCAGTAAAAATGTAATCGTAGTGTTTCATGGGTTTTGGAGCGAATTCTTTTCAAAAATAGAAAATTCTATTGCGGTTTAGGATTTAATTTTTGAATTTAATTCCAATAAAAGCTGTTCTAGGTTGCGAAGGACCGTAAACATAATTACTGTCACGATTTTTGCCAATATCAAAATCCGATTGATAGGCATTAAATATATTTTTTAAACCACCATAAACTTCACAATCAAAACCTAGTTTTTTGCTTTCAATTGTGTAGCCAATTTTAGAATTGACTTCGGAAAAAGTTTTAGTAGTTACCATTTCATCCACAGTTTGATTTGGTGCACCAGCAAAATGAGCAATTTTCATTTTTCCAGTGTACACATAATTCAGGTTAATGTTCCATTGTTTTGTTGGAGTAAAAGTAGCTGTTGCAAATCCGTATTGGTTTGGTGTTCTTAAAAAATCCTTGGTAGGAGCAACGCCATCAATGTAAGTTACGGCTTTGGCATATTTACTGGTTTGTATTGTATAAGCTGTTTCCAGTTGTAATTTTCTGTTGAAATTCGCACGTAATTCAATAGTAATTCCTTTTACAATAGCGTCAGAACCATTTTGTTTTTCGAATACTTGTCCGAATTCGTCTTTGCCAATATTTTCTAGAACAAAAGCGTCTTTTAAACGGGTGTAAAAACCTTCAAAAGTAAAACCAGCAATGCAATTTTCGGTGGCTTTGTCGTAATTTATGGAACCACTAAAACTGTTGGAACGTTCTTCAATCAAATTAGGATCATAAATCACTCTAGAAACGCCTCCGCCAGCAAAAGCAATGTGTAAATCGGTGTCGAATGCTTGTGGTGCTCTAAAACCCGTTCCGTAACTCAATCGGAATTGCGTATCCGATTTGTATTTGTAGAGCAAAGCCAAACGAGGACTGGCAATGAATTTGTCTACCAAATTGTGTTTGTCAAAACGAACACCAGAAAGTAAATCCAAACTCGGTAAAATAGCCCAATCACTTTGAATAAAAGTCCCGAAATCTTTAGTATGCTGATCAACCAAATAATTGTAAGAAGCAATTTCGTCGAAAACTTTGTCTGATACATATTCGGTGCCAACAGTCATTACATTCGTTCCGTTTAAAAAATGCTCTAGTTTCTGATTGAATTGGATTCCACCTTGTAGTGTTTGCGTAGTTGAAATTCCGTAGGGAGGATTGGCTAAGTGATTTTCGATGTCTGCGGGTTCATCTGGAAAGATTCCTGTGTAATGCTTTCTGTCAGTGTTTTGCCAAGCAGCATAGGTAATTAAACTGCTTTTTTGATTGTCAAAATTAATTTGGTAATCCAAACTTCCAAACCAAATTTTGTGCTTGCGTTCCTCCGATTGTTGTGTTAAATAAGCTGGTTTGTCTACCATTTCTCCACCAAAACGGTATTCGTTCAGGTTGCTGATACTCAATTCTATTTTTTGATTTTCTGTTGGCAAGAAAAAGAAATTCGCTCCCAGAGAATTATTTTCGATTAAAGGAATTTCAGAAAAATTATCGCCATTAGTATCATAATGTTCGCGTTCGCGGTGACTCATAAAGAGGGAAACTCCTGCGTTTTTGTTTTCGTTTACCAATGTGGCATTTCCGTTTAAAGTGTAATCATTGCTTTTTCCGTTAATGTTGTAATATGTTGTGTTCATTTCGAAAGCATCTCTTTTGGGAATTTTTGTAATCACATTTACGGTTCCACCGATGGCACTCGAACCATACAAAGACGAACCTCCACCGCGAACGACTTCAATGCGTTCAATCATGTTTACAGGCAACTGTTCCATGCCGTACAATCCCATTAACGGACTAAAAATAGGTCTTCCGTTAATCAGAATTTGCGAATAGCCACCAGCCAATCCGTTCATGCGCAATTGGGTGTAATTGCAGGTTTGACAATCGGTTTCTACTCGAAGTCCAGGTTGGAATTTCAATCCTTCAGATAAGTTACAAACTTGTAGATTATCTAGCATTTTACTGTTTAAAATAGTTACAATTACCGGACTTTTCGTTTTCCGTTTGGATGTTTTTGTTCCAGTAACAACTACTTCATTCAAGTCATTTTGAAAATTAGTTAAGTCAAAATTGAGTTCTTGAGTTTGATTATTATTGACTGTGATTGTTTTTTTTATGGTTTGGAAACTCATGCCACTGACTTGGATTTCATAAGTTCCAAACGGAATTTTCTCGAAACTATATTTTCCTTCAGTATCACTCTGTGTAACTTTTTTTAAGGAAGGAATGTAAATATTCACTTGAGGAACGTCCGTTGCTTTGTAATGTATTCGACCACTTATTTTTCCGCTTTCTTGTGAAAACAGTAAAGAGCTTATTGTAAAAAAGATTAGTGTAATTATTTTTTTCATTTAAACTTAAATTAATTTTAGACAAATCTAAAAATTATATTTATTATAACAAAAAAATATAATTATATTTGCCTTAACTAGTTAAAGCATAGCATGGGAAAATCACTTGAAGAAGTACATGAGTCTGTTTCGGCTCAAAATAAAAAATCAGTTTTTAGAAAAATATTAGCTTTTTTTGGTCCCGCTTATTTGATAAGTGTCGGATATATGGATCCAGGAAACTGGGCTACCGATATTGCTGGAGGAAGTCAGTTTGGGTATTCCTTACTTTGGGTTTTATTAATGAGTAATCTAATGGCTTTGTTGTTGCAAAGTTTAAGTGCTCGTTTGGGAATTGTCACTCAGCGTGATTTGGCGCAAGCATCCAGAGAAACTTATTCTCCTTTTATCAATTATATTCTGTATTTTTTGGCAGAAATTGCCATTGCTGCCTGTGATTTGGCAGAAGTTTTAGGGATGGCAATTGGTATCAATTTATTGTTTGATATTCCGCTTATTGAAGGAGTTTTGATTACGGTTTTGGACACTTTTTTATTACTGTTTTTAATTAACAAAGGCATCAGAAAAATGGAAGCTTTTATTATTGCATTAGTAACGGTAATTGGAGTTTCTTTTATTTTCGAAATGATTTTTGCCCAACCCGAAATGGATAAGGTTGTTTTAGGTTTGATTCCGTCAATGCCTAACGCGGCAGCTTTGTATATTGCTATTGGTATTATAGGAGCTACGGTTATGCCACATAATTTGTACTTGCATTCTTCATTAGTACAAACCCGAAAATTTGATAGAACTACTGCTGGAATAAAGCAGGCTTTGAAATATAATTTTATTGATTCGACTATAGCTTTGAACTTGGCTTTCTTTGTAAATGCTGCGATTTTAATTTTGGCTGCAGCCACTTTTTATAAAGTAGGCATGCATGAAGTTGCAGAAATTCAAGATGCACATAAGTTTTTAGCACCACTTTTAGGAACCAAGTGGGCACCTATTTTATTTGCTGTTGCTTTAATTGCTGCCGGACAAAGTTCGACAGTTACAGGAACGTTGGCAGGACAAATTATCATGGAAGGTTATCTTAATTTAAGAATTCAACCTTGGGTTAGACGTATTATTACGCGATTAATAGCTATTGTTCCTGCTGTTGTGGTGATCTCTATTTTTGGCGAAGGCGTTACAGGAAAATTATTGATTTTTAGTCAGGTTATTTTGAGTTTGCAATTGGGGTTTGCTATTATTCCTTTGATTCATTTTGTTAGTGATAAGTCAAAAATGAATGGATTTCATATTGGAAAAGTGACTCAAATTGCTTCTTGGATTGTAGCTACAGTCATTGTTATTTTAAATGCAAAATTAGTATATGATGAGATAAAAGGCTGGTTAGAAGCTTCCGAAAATCCTATTTTTTTATGGCTTACGGTAGTTCCTTTGGCTTTTGGATTCTTGATTTTATTGCTTTATATTGTATTTAAACCGTTTATTACAAAATCAAAAACGGCGATTCAAAATCATTCTCCACACAATTTGCAATTGCGTTTTTCTAAATCAGAAACTTATGCTAAAAAGAATATTGCGGTTTCCGTTGATTTTTCATTTGCTGATGAAATTGCTTTAAACAGTGCTTTTGAATTAGGTGGAGCAGAGGCTAATTATACTTTAATTCACGTGGTAGAAACTGTTGGAGCTATGGTTTATGGAGAACATATTGACGATCATGAAACTCTGGTTGATGAAAAGTTATTGAAAGAATACCAACAAATGCTTTCGGAAAAAGGCTTTAAAGTTGCTATTCAATTGGGCTTTGGAAAACCAGGAAAAGTGATTCCTAAATTAGTCAAAGAAGGGAATTTTGATATTCTAGTTATGGGTACACATGGACACACGGGATTCAAGGATTTGATTTTTGGAACCACTGTGGACAAGCTAAGACATGAAATTTCGATACCTTTGTTAATAGTTAAATAATATAGGTTTAAACACAAAGTTCACAATCTGGTGTGGAAATCTGCAATCAAAAATCGTTAATCTGCAATCAAAAATCAAATGACTTTTTCAGAAGAAAATTACCTTAAAGCAATTTACCATCTAACCGTAGTTTCAAGCGCAGGAGTTAGCACAAACGCTATTGCCGAAGTGATGGAAACCAAAGCTTCGTCGGTGACGGATATGCTCAAGAAATTAGCCGAAAAGGATTTGGTGAACTATAAAAAATACCAAGGTGTTACGCTTACTGATAAAGGAAAGTTGGCAGCTAAAATGATTGTTAGAAAACACCGTCTTTGGGAAGTTTTCTTGGTAGAAAAGCTGTCTTTTACTTGGGATGAGGTGCATGATATTGCCGAACAATTAGAGCATATCAAATCGGAGAAATTAATCAATAAACTGGATGATTTTCTAGGAAATCCTACCGAAGATCCGCATGGTGACCCAATTCCAAATGCACAAGGGCAGCTTCCTAAAATTGAAAAACAATTGCTTTCGGACTTAACTGAAGAGCAAAAAGGAATTTGTGTTGGAGTTAAAGATACGTCTTCAGAGTTTTTAAAATACTTGGATAAACAAGGAATTGCTTTGGGTTCTACGATAGAAATTGTAGGAAAAGAAACTTTTGATTTATCGCTTCGAATCAAAGTAGATAATAATCCACTCAATATTTCGAATAAAATTGCTAGTAACCTTTTTGTTAAGCTGAGCTAGTTTTTGAACTTTGATGTTATTCTTTCATAAAACTAAAAATGACTCATACGATTCAAAGTTAAATCGTACAAGTCATTTGTTTTATAGTTGTAAGTTTTTTAATGGCATCCACAATCATCGCCACCGCAATTTTTATCTTTTTTCTTCTTCTTTAAAAAGAACTTTTTAAAAAGGTAAATAACGGCAATACCAAGGGTAATAAAGGCTATGATTTCTTGAAACATCTTGATTTATTTTAAAATTTGATAGGCTATTAAGGCAGTAAGATAAGCAAAACTACTCATAAATATTAACTGTCCTAAAGGCCATTTCCAGCTGTTGGTTTCTTTTTTTGTAATTGCAAGCGTACTGGCACATTGCAAGGCAAAAGCATAAAATAAAAGCAGTGAAATTCCAGATGCAAAATTAAATATTTTGGCTCCTGTTTCTGGATGGACTTCAGCTTGCATTTTATTCTTGATGGTCGTTTCGTTATCAGATCCTCCCACACTATAAATGGTGGCTAGAGTCCCTACAAATACTTCTCTGGCTGCAAAAGAACTGATAATAGCAATTCCGATTTTCCAGTCGTATCCTAAAGGCGAAATGACAGGTTCAATGGTTTTCCCCATAATTCCAATATACGAATTTTCTAGCTTGAAAGAAGCAATCTTGTTGTCAAGTTCTGTTTCAGAAATACTAGTGTTTTGATATTTTGAGTTTACAATTTTTTCAGCATCTTTAAATTTTTCTCCTGGTCCGTATGAAGCTAAAAACCATAATATAATAGAAATGGCTAAGATTATTTTCCCAGCACCTGATATAAAAGCTTTTGTTTTTTCGATTACGTTTATTGCTACATTTTTAAATAAAGGCAATTTGTAATTGGGCATTTCGACCACAAAAAAAGTTTTACCACTTATTTTCATGACTTTATTTAGTACATAAGCAGAGAAAATTGCCATTCCAAATCCTAAAAGATAGAGTAGCATTAAAGTTAGTCCTTGGAGGTTCAAGAAGCCGAATATGCGATCATTTGGAATTACCAATGCAATGATAATGGCGTAAACGGGTAATCTTGCGGAACAAGTTGTAAATGGCGTTACCAGAATGGTTATTAAACGTTCTTTCCAGTTTTCAATATTTCGAGTGGCCATAATAGCAGGAATAGCACAAGCCGTTCCAGAAATTAAGGGAACGACACTTTTTCCAGATAGTCCAAATCGGCGCATGATTTTATCCATAATAAAAACCACGCGACTCATATAACCACTTTCTTCTAATATGGAAATGAAGAGGAATAAGAAGGCAATTTGCGGGATGAAAATTAAGATTCCTCCAATTCCTGGAATAATTCCTTGTGAAATTAAATCGGTTAAAATACCTGCTGGAAGATGTTCGGCAGCCATAGTGCTCAAAGTGGCAAAAGTACTGTCGATAAAATCCATTGGTACAGAAGACCAATCAAAAATGGATTGGAAAATCACAAAAAGAATGGCGAAGAAAATAATATATCCCCAAAATTTATGTGTCAAAACTCGATCCAGTTGCGAGCGGAAATCTTTGGCAACACTAGTGTCAACAGCGAGTCCTTCTTTTAAAACGTCATTGATAAATTGGTAGCGCTTGATGGTTTCTTTTTGTTGCAAACGCTTTAATTCGCTGTGCGATTTCGTAAACGAACTTTGTATTTCCTTACGTTCTAAATTTAGAAAATTAACATCCTGAGTGATTACCAACCAAAGTTTGTATAATAACTGGTCTGGAAAGGTTTTTTGCAAGTTGTTAAAATAATCTTTATCAATTACAGAAGCATTTAAGCAAGGCTCAGCCGAAATAGATTTATACGTTACAATTAGGTTTTTTAATTCCTCAATTCCCATTGATTTTCTGGAACTAATTAAGGCAATTTTTGTTTTTAATTGCTCTTCCAGAAAAGGAATATTAAGCGAAATTCCTTTGCTTTCCATTCGATCCGCCATATTAATGACTAAAATGGTAGGGATTTCAAGATCTTTAATTTGAGTAAAAAGCAATAAGTTTCTTTTCAAATTTTCGACATCTGTCACCACCAATGCAACATCAGGATACAACTTATCGTTTTTGTTTAGCAACAATTCTATTACTACATTTTCATCAATAGAACTAGCATTCAGGCTGTAAGTTCCTGGTAAATCTAGTATATTGGCTTTAATATTATTGGGTAATTTGCAAAAACCAATTTTTTTCTCCACCGTAATCCCAGGATAGTTTCCCACCTGTTGGTTCAAACCTGTCAGTTGGTTAAAAACGGATGTTTTCCCTACATTGGGATTTCCAATTAAAGCTACGTTTATATTTTGATGGATCATTAAAGCACAATTTTGATGAGTTCTACTTCAATTTCTTTAGCAGTTTCTACACGAATGGCCACATGAGAACCGTTGACATTTAAGTACAATGGATCTCCAAAAGGGGCAATTTGAAGTAACTCGACAGTATTTCCAGGTAAGCAACCCATTTCAAGTAACTTTAAAGGAATAATGTCAATATCAAAATCTTTGATAATTGCTTTTTCGCTTTTTTTTAATGAATTTATTGTGGTACGCAAGGCTTTATTTAGATTGAATTAATATTGCAAAAATACATATTATATTGCAAAATCGAATGATAATTGTCAGTTTTATGATTTAATTAGGGCTAATTAATGCATAAAAAGACTGTTTTTGGTTTTGGGTACTTTTATAGAGATTTTTTTTGGTTACAGAGAAAATTAATATCTTCAATTAATCTTTGAATTTCCTCTTTTTTAGTGCCGTCATAAAAACCACGAACCCTTCTTTTGGCATCCACTAATACAAAGTTTTCAGTGTGTACCATATCGTACAGTTGACTAGGTTTGCCCAGTTTTACTGCCAAATAGGATTTTCTGGCCATGGTGTAAATTTCTTTTTTGTCTCCAGTAACTAGATTCCATTTGCTGTCGTCTACACCATTTTTTATAGCATAGGCTTTTAAGACTGCAACACTATCTACTTCTGGAAAAACGGTATGCGAAAGCAACATTACTTTTGGATTATCGATAATTGCTTTTTGAACTTCGACTAAATTGGTGGTCATTTTGGGGCAAATAGAACCACAGGTAGTAAAGAAAAAATCGGCAACATAAATCTTTCCTTCGTAATCTTTTTGAGTAATTGTTTTTCCATTTTGATTGGTAAATGAAAAATCGGCAATGGTATGGTATTTACTCACATATTGCACCGTGCTATCTACTAATTCTGGATTTACATCGGCAGGATTGTAAATAGGAAGCATTTTTTGCGGTTTTAAAGCCTTGTAAAAAAGAAAAAGTGTAATGGCTGAAAAAATAATAAAGATACCAATGAAGATACGGTATTTGTATAGAACAGATTTCATGATTTTTTTTGCAAAAATACAAAAACTGTCTTGGAAATCAGGAAACTTTACTTAATTAAAATGTTTGTTTTTTTACGACTTTGGCGCAACGACTTATTGACTAGATACAATCCAAACAGCGTTACTGCTCCGCCTAAAGCTATTGAAATACTTAATGATTCGCCAAACATGACAGCACCTAAAAGCACTGCAACAACGGGATTCATATAGGCGTAAATACTGCTCACTTCGGGAGGAAGGTGTTGTAAGCTGTAAATGAAAACAGTAAAAGTAATTAGTGAACCTACAACAACTAAATAGGCTATGGCAAGCCAAGTATTAATTGGGATTTCGCTTAAACTCACAGAGATTCCTGTTGCTCCATTATAAGCAAATAAAAGAATGCTAGAAATAAACATTTGAAATCCTAAACTGTAATACGGATTGTATGAAGCTGCTTTTTTCTTGGTATACAATGTTCCAAAAGCCCAAGTAATAGTTGCAATAACGGAAAGAAAAATCCCGAGTCTAAAATCGGGTTTTAGGAAATCTGCCAGGTATTCGTAAAAAATAACACAAACTCCTCCAAAACTAACAAAAACACCAATTACAGCTAATTTGGCAATTCGTTCCCCTCTAAAAAAAGAAATGATAACTACCCAAATAGGAAAAATTGCTGCAATGATTGCACCCAGTCCGCTGCTGATGTATTTTACTCCTGCAGTACTCAATCCGTTGCTTAAACTAAAATTGAGAATAGCAAGAATAACAATTGTATTCCATTGTTTGCCTTTTGGCCAAGGCGCTTTTGTAAATAAAAAAAAGAGAATGTAAAGTAATCCAGCAATAAATTGACGAATGGCTGCCATCTGAATTCCAGGAATGTAACGCACGCCTTCTTTGGAAGCAATCCAAGTGGTTCCCCAAAAAAATCCAACCCAAATGAGTGCTAAAATAGGCAATCCGATAGCGTTTATCTTCGTAGAAAACGCAGTTTTTATTTTTGTGATCACTACAAATCGGTTTTTGTAAAAGTATAGTTTAGTTTTTGTATCAAATAATCACTCAAAATGGTTTTGCCAATTGAAGGATTTTCTTCGTTGAAAGTAGGCGGAATTAACTTTGATTCTAATGCTTTTTGAGTATAATATTCCTTCCGACTTGGGTGATAGGGCGCAACAGCATTGAAAGTCGTATTCCAAGTTTTGGTTTCCAATATTTTTAAAATAACTCCAATGCAATCGTTCAGATGAATCAAGTTAATTGGCGCTTCAGGATTTGGAACGTTTTCTTTCCCTGCTAAAAATCGAGCTGGATTTCGGTCTTCGCCAATGAGTCCACCAAAACGTAAAATAGTAGTTTTGAAATGGGTATTGGCTAGCAATAAATTTTCAATCTCCAATAATTGTTTGCCACTTTCGGTAACTGGAATGGCAATGGTGTTTTCGTCAACCACATCATTAGCTTCTCCATAAACCGCAGTTGAGCTAATAAATAAAAGATTTTCTACCGATGATTTTTGGATAAACGGAATTAGATTTTCTATTTTTTTGACAAATGAATTGTTTTCAGCATCTGAATAATCTTTGTTTTTTCCTCTCAATTTAGGAGGAATAGCAATAATTAGTGTTTGGCTTCCGTCTAAAAAAGCATCCACAGGAGCCGAGAAATTTTCAACTTCGAGAGCAATTGGAAAGTGCTGAATTCCTGCGTTTTCTAGCATTTCTTTTTTATCAATGGTTGTAGTTGAACCTTTAACTGAAAAACCTTCTTTCAATATGGCTTTCGCCAAAGGAAATCCCAACCATCCGCAACCTAAAATACTAATTTGTGTCATTTTGCTCTCCATTATTTCAGTTTGCAAATTTCAGTATAATTATTTGACTTTTAAGGAAACAGTCTGTTCTTTTTTTAGGGTACAGAATCATTAATAAAAAAACCACTCATTTAATTTTTTGAGTGGTTTGCTATGGAGTGAATGTTATTGATTTATTTCTTTGTGAACGTGATTTTCATTTCCTTACTGTCTAATATCAATTTGTCTTCGGTAATAGTACTTTCAAAAGGGTAAGGAGTACCTGTTTCATCTTTAATGACCAAATTTGTTCCTTTTTGGGTTAATGCATAAGTGCCATCATTTATTTCTGTTTCCAGGAGTCCAGTAACATGTCCGTCCTTGGTAAAAGTTAAATTTCCATTCGCTAAAATTTCATTTTTTACAGAATCCAAGTGAGGCGTTTTAGCTTCTAAATCGGTAATTTTCCAAGTATTCACTAAATCATTTCGCTTGTTATTACACGAAACCATTAAGAGTGTTATTAATAAAACTCCAAAGAATAATAGGTTAGGTTTTTTCATAATTTTTTTGGTTAATAGTTTATATATGTACAAGTTACAAAAAATATACGTTAAAACACACATGGAAATCAAATAGTTATACTATAAAAAAAGTACAAATTAAAAGCATAAAAGGTCCTTATTAAAGAGAACAAGCTTATTTTAAGCATAAAAAAACCACGCAATTTGCGTGGTTTCATAATTATTTCTAGAAGAATATTAGAATTTATATCCTACTGAAGCTTGGATTCCAAAACGATTGTTTCCTGAAGGACCATAAGCTAAGTCTAAGAAATTATAAACGTATCTTGCTTGAATAAATGCTCCTGAGTTGAAATCATAAGCTAATCCTGAAACAGATGCGATATTATATTTTCTCAAATTTGTGTTAGCATATACTCCTTTTGCTTTTGAGTCAATAATAGCACTTGCTTGTGGACCAACTTCTATAGACAAACCTTTAACTAGGTAAAATTTAGCTAAAACTGGCACAGCTATTTCGCTAACTTCTAATTTACCACCACTTGTATTTCCATTTCCATCAAATTTAAAACTAGAATGAGAATACAAAGCCTCAGCTTGGAAAGAAAATTCATCACACATTTTGAATTCTGCCACTAAACCAGCATGGTATCCTACTTCTGGGCGTACATCGTAAACAGAATATGCCCCTGTAGCTAACCAATCATAATTAGCTCCTGCTTTAATTCCTAATTTTACAGTTTTTGATTCTTGTGCATTTGCAAATCCAAATGTTAAAACGGCTACTACCGCTAAAATAACTTTTTTCATGTTTAATTTTATTTATTTTTGAATTTGCAAATTTAGATAAAACATTCGCAAACCCCAGTATTTATTGGTTTTTTAACTTTTAAATGTAGGTTTTTGACCCACAGTGGTTTATGCTTGAAATAGCGAATAATAAAACAAATAATAGTAAATATTTATTTGTTTTTGAACTATAAGGAGCTTAAATACACTAAGTATTTATTAAACTTTAAGTTAAGATTCTCCATTGAATAAAAAAAGTTGTTATTTTAGCCTAATGCCAAAATAGTCTAATATTCATGAAGACGAGAAAACAGAAATTACTCTTACTTATAAAAATAGTGCTTGCTTTTATAGCAATTGTCTTCATCGCGGTTTTTAGTTTTAGAGAAACGTTGTTGCAACAAATTATAGCAAAAACCACTGCAAAAATGGAAACGGACTACAACAGTCGGTTTTTAGTAAAAAAAGCCAGTTTCGAAGGGCTTTCAGCTGTGAATTTGGAAGGGATTACTTTGGTTCCCAAAGATGCTGATACACTTTTCAATATTCAAAAAATGAGAACGAGCGTTAATATTTGGCGTTTGTTCGTTGGCGATGTGCAATTAGGAACATTGGAAGTTAAAGATGGCTATGTTCAGCTGACTAAAAAAGGCGAGGTGAAAAATTTTGCAGCTTTTTTAAAAAGAAATAAAAATGAAGAAAATACAAGTGATAAAAAGGATTATGCTGCTTTTGCGTACCGAATTATTTCCAAAGTACTGAACTTGATTCCAACTGACATGAATGTCGAAAACCTGAAATTCAAATTAGATGACAACGGAAAAAAAGCGACTATTGATATCAAAAAATTAGTATTAGCAAATAAAGAATTAGAAACTTCAATTCATGTACAAACCAATACTTTTGCCCAGCGTTGGAAAATAAAAGGCTTTGCGGATCCCAGAAATAAAAAAGCCGATATTCGATTCTTTAATATCGATACGGGAGCTATCAAAGTTCCTTATTTTGACGAACGCTACAATCTTGTTTCTAGTTTTGATTCCATTCGATTGAATATTGAAAACATTGATAAAAGTGGTGGCGAACTCCATATTGATGGCTTTACTTCGATAGCCAATTTAAAAATCAATCATGCTAGAATTGCTCAAAAAGATGTATTGATTAAAAATGCTCGTTTTGATTATCGTTTGCTTTTAGGTGCCGATTTTATTTCTGTCGATAGCAGTTCAACGGCGCAATTGAACAAAGTGAAATTTCATCCTTATCTCGCTTATGAAACCGATGAAGATACGATTTATAAACTCAAAGTGAATATTCCCAAAATGAAAGCGCAGGATTTTATAAGTTCACTTCCTGATGGATTGTTCACGCATTTTCAAGGCATGGAAGCCGAAGGCACTTTCGATTATAATTTGGATTTCGAATACAATAAAAACAAGCCAAACGATTTGGTTTTCGATAGTAATCTGAAGAAAGAAAACTTAAAAATCACGAAATATGGCGAAGCCAATTTAAACAAACTTAATGGTGAATTTGTTTATCGTGCTATTATAGACAATGTTTTGCAACGCCCTGTTTTAGTTGGTGCTGCGAATCCAAATTACACACCTTTAGACCAAATTTCACCTTATTTAAGAAAATGCGTTTTGACTACCGAAGATCCTTCGTTCTTTTCGCATCATGGTTTTATCAACGAAGCTTTCAAGCAGTCCATCGTAAAAAACATAAAAACTAAGAAGTTTTCTCGCGGTGCAAGTACTCTCAGTATGCAATTGATTAAAAATGTTTTCTTGACCAGAGAAAAAACTTTATCTCGAAAACTAGAAGAAATTCTATTGGTTTACATCCTAGAAAATAATCGCATTGTGAGCAAAGAGCGCATGCTGGAAGTTTACTTTAATATTATCGAATGGGGGCCAAATATATACGGAATTGGCGAAGCATCACAGTTTTATTTCCAAAAAAGCCCAGCCGATTTGACTTTTAATGAATGTTTGTTTTTGGCGCGAGTAATTCCAAGTCCAAAAAAATTCATGTATCAATTTAATGATGAAGGGAATTTGAGAGAATCTGCAGAAAAGCAAGTTTCCTTTTTTACCAATTTAATGATTCGAAGAGGATTATTGACTATCGATGATACTATTTTTAAAAGTCAACCTACAATTCTAACTGGTCCAGCAAAATCGTTTCTTCGCATTAAAGTAAAAGATACTACTGCTATTGATTCCTTGAAAGTGAGTGATGAATTTGAGTTTTAAATTAACCGCAAAGCTCACTAAGATTTTTTGAAACAAATTATTAAGAAACATTTTTACAGTATTTTATAAATAAAAATAACCGCAAATTCATAGATTACAATTTATATTCTGCGAATCTGCGGTAAATAATAACTTAAGTTTTCTTTGCGTAAAACTTTGTGTTCTTAGCGATGAAAAAGATCTTTGCGGTTAAGGAAAAATTACGGAGCTGGATCTGGAATTACGGCATGAACCGCGTTAATTTCTTTGATAATATCTTCAGATAAAACAACATCAATAGAAGCAATGTTTTCTTTTAATTGTTCTAAAGTTGTAGCTCCAATAATGTTGCTGGTCACAAAAGCTTGTTGGTTTACAAAAGCCAAAGCCATTTGGGCTAAAGACAAATCGTATTTTTTTGCAATTTCAGCATATAATTTTGTTGCTTCTGTACATTGATCACTATTGTATCTAGAGAATTGTGGAAATAAATTAATTCTAGCATTTGGATGACTTCCGCCCGTTAAGAATTTACCTGATAACACACCAAAAGCCATTGGTGAATAAGCAAATAATCCAACGTTTTCTCTCATGCAAACTTCGGCTGAACCTACTTCAAATTGACGATTTAATAAAGAATACGGATTTTGAACTGTGCTGATTTTTGGTAAATTATTATACTTGCTTTCTTCAAGAAATCGCATAATTCCCCAAGGAGTTTCATTTGAAAGTCCAATGTGTTTGATTTTTCCCTCTTTGATAAAGCCGTCTAAGGTTTCTAATACCAATTGGATATTATCTTCCCAAGCCTCTTCTTGAACCGTAAATCCCCTTTGTCCAAAGAAATTTGTTTTTCGTTCTGGCCAGTGCAATTGGTACAAATCAATATAATCGGTTTGCAGGCGTTGCAAACTTTTGTCTAAAGCATATTTTAAACTCGCTGGAGAGAAATCAACTTTTTCACGCATGTACTCAAAATTAGGATTGGGTCCAGCAATTTTTGAAGCTAAAATAATTTCTTCTCTTTTGCCTGTTTTTTTAAACCAAGTTCCTAAAATTTTCTCTGTACTTCCATAGGTTTCTTCACGTGCTGGTACCGAATACATTTCGGCAGTGTCAAAAAAGTTTATTCCATTGGCAACTGCATAATCCATTTGTGCATGACCATCAGCTTCAGTATTTTGTTGCCCAAAAGTCATTGTTCCAAGGCATATTTTACTTACTTGAATATCTGAATTGGGTAGCGTAGTATATTTCATTATCGAATTTTAAAAATTAAAAAAGCAAAGTTACAAAGGTTTTAGGGAACTACTTAAAGCAAAAAAGCTCCGAAGTACTACTTCGAAGCTTTTTAACTTTAATTTAATGTATGTTTAATTGATTTCGTTTAACATTTCTGCAATTTCGTCTAATCTTGGTGTTAAGATAATCTCAATTCTACGATTTTTTGCTTTTCCTTCGGCCGTATCATTGCTTGCCAATGGAGAAAATTCACCTCTTCCTGCGGCAGTTAAGTTCTTTTTATTGATGGCTCTATTTTCGCTCAAAATGGCTACAATTGCAGTGGCTCTTTTGGTTGATAAATCCCAGTTATCCGAAATAGGACCTGAACCTCCGTAAGGATCGTTATCTGTATGTCCTTCAATAAGTACGGCAATGTCAGGATTGTCACCCAAAACTTTTCCTAATTCCACTACTGCTTTTTTTCCTTCAGGACCTACTGACCAACTTCCTGAATTGAAAAGCAATTTGTTCTCCATGGATACATAAACTTTACCATTTTTTTGCTCCACTGTAAGTCCTTTGCCTTCAAATCCGTTTAAAGCATTCGATAAAGTTTCTTTTAATTTTCGCATGGTAGCTTCTTTAGCTGCAATCATATCTTCTAGTTCTTTCAAACGTTGTGCGTTTTTATTCAGACGCTCTTGCTCGATAGATAATGCTTTTCCTTTAGCTTCTAATTCAGCCAATAAATCGCGATTCTTTTTCATGTTGGCTTGCAAAGCTTCGCTGCTGTTTTTCTCTAAGGCATTATAAGAATCTTCCAAACGAGCCATTTTTTCATTCAAAGCTTTTTGGTCGGCAGTCAATTTATCACGCTCTGATTTTACTTTGCTTAGATCATTTTTTAAAGCATCTTGATCTAATTCCAATTGATTTTTTGCTTTTAAAAGATCGGCGTTTTCGTCAGATAAACTTCTGTTTTCTTTCTTTAAATCGGTATACTTATTTTCTAAATCAGTATAAATTTTCTTCGAAACACAAGAGGTTGAAAGTGCTAAAACTAACAAGCCTAAGGAAATTTTTTTTATCATTTTTAGTATTTAAAACGGGTTTATATTATTCTATATCTACAAGAACGGGACAATGATCGGAATGTTTTGCTTCGGGTAAAATAAGCGCTCTTTTAATTCTGTCTTTCAAAGGTTCGCTTACTAAGCAATAATCAATTCGCCAACCTTTATTGTCGCTTCTTGCTGTTTTTACACGAACGGTCCACCAAGAATAATTTCCAGGTTCTTTGTTTAAAAATCGGAAACTATCAATAAATCCATTTTTCAAGAAACCATCCAGCCAAGCACGTTCTTCTGGAAGAAAACCAGAAACTTTAGCATTTCTTATTGGATCATGAATGTCTATGGCTTCGTGACAAATGTTGTAATCACCACAAATGATAAGATTCGGAATTTCCTTTTTCAAATCATTGATATAATTTTGAAAATCGTCCATATACATGAATTTATGACTTAGCCTTTCGCTATTTGTTCCCGAAGGCAAATAAAGACTCATTACCGAAAAATCATCAAAATCAATGCGAACATTTCGTCCTTCGAAGTCCATGTGCTCAATTCCCGTGCCATAAACTACATTATTTGGTTTCTTTTTTGATAAAATAGCAACACCACTGTAGCCTTTTTTGGTAGCTGGAAACCAATAGTGATAGGGATAGCCGGCTAATTCAAAGTCCAACAAAGGAAGTTGCTCTGGTGTAGCCTTAATTTCTTGAAGACAAACCACATCGGGTTTTGCTTGTTCCAACCAATTGATAAATCCTTTTGAAATTGCTGCCCGAATTCCATTAACATTATACGATAAAATCCTCATTTTTTTGATTTTTTTGATTTTCAAAAATACTAAAAAATAAAACGGCTATGGTATAAAATTTCAAAATCAAATAAGGCTAATAGTCAGATAATGGAGTTTTTTTCTATCTTTGTTTTTCGCTCAAAAAACAAAAATTAAATGGGTTTAGTTACCGCCAAAGAAGTTGCAAAGGCAATTAATGTTGAGAAATACGGGGTCTTAGGGACTTTTTCCGGTTGGTTATTAATGAAGGTACTCAAGATTTCTACACTAAATAAGGTTTACAATCGCAATAAACATTTAAAAGAAATAGATTTTTTAAACGGAATTGTTGACGACTTGCAAATAAAATTTGAAATTCCAGAAGAAGATTACAAACGCTTACCAAAAGACGGTGCATACATTACCATTTCAAATCATCCCCTTGGAGGAATTGATGGGGTTTTGTTGTTGAAATTGATGTTAGAAAGAGAACCTAATTTCAAGATTATAGCCAACTTTCTTTTGCATCGAATAGAGCCATTAAAGCAATATATCATGCCTGTTAATCCTTTTGAAAATCATAAGGATGTCAAATCTAGTGTGGTGGGGATCAAAGAAACCTTACGTCATTTAAGTGATGGAAAACCACTTGGGATGTTTCCTGCTGGAGAGGTTTCGAGTTATAAAGACGGACAACTTATTGTAGATAAACCTTGGGAAGAGGGAGCTATTAAAGTGATTCGAAAAGCTCAAGTTCCTGTTGTGCCTATTTATTTCCATGCGAAGAATAGTAATTTGTTCTATTTTCTATCTAAAATCAGTGGTACTTTGCGTACAGCAAAATTGCCTTCGGAAGTTTTTAGTCAAAAAAATCGTGTCATTAAAGTTAGAATTGGTAAACCTATTACGGTTGCTGAACAAAATGAATACGAAAGCATTAGTGCTTATTCGGAATTCTTGAGAAAGAAAACTTATATGCTCGCGAATCCTTTTGAAAAAGAAAGCAAGCTGATTAATTCTTCAAGTTTAAAAATCACTAAAAATCCTAAGGAAATTGCTACTCCAGCAAATGAGGAAAAAATCATATCGGAAGTAAATGCGTTGAGAAAAACCGATTGCCGACTTTTACAAAGTAAGAATTACGAAGTTTTCTTTGCAGAAGCAAACAAAATCCCGAGTGTCTTGCATGAAGTTGGTCGTTTGCGTGAAATTACTTTTAGAGAAGTGGGTGAGGGTACGAATGAGTCTATCGATTTAGATAAATTTGACCAGTATTACCATCACTTGTTTTTATGGGACGATGAAGCCAAAAAAATTGCGGGTGCTTATAGAATGGGATTGGGTTCTGAGATTTATCCAAAACACGGTATAGAAGGTTTTTATCTTAACGAATTGTTTCGTTTTGAACCTGAATTGTATGAAACAATGCATCAATCCATCGAGATGGGACGTGCATTTATCATTAAAGAATACCAACAAAAACCAATGCCGCTTTTCCTTCTTTGGAAAGGAATTATTCATACTACCTTACGTTTTCCTGAGCATAAATACCTTATTGGTGGTGTGAGTATCAGTAATCAATTCTCTGATTTTTCAAAATCGTTGATGATTGAATTCATGAAATCGAATTATTATGATCCTTATATAGCACAATACATTCATCCAAAAAAGGCTTATAAAGTAAAATTAAAAGATGCTGATAAAGATTTTATCTTTAATGAAACGGAAGCCGATTTGAATAAATTCGATAAAATTATTGATGAATTAGAACCTGGAATCCTGCGTTTGCCTGTATTAATTAAAAAATACATTAAGCAAAATGCTAAGGTGGTTGCTTTTAACGTTGATCCATTGTTCAATAATGCTGTAGACGGTTTAATGTACATTAGAATTGCCGATATTCCAGAAAGTACTATGAAACCCGTAATGGAAGAATTTCAAGCGGAACTTGAACGAAAATTTAACGAAAAAGGAGAATATCCAGTATAATAAAAAAGTCCCGATATTTCTCGGGACTTTTTTTATGTTTAAAACCATGGTTTTCGACCTAGTTGGTAGGTTCTATAAAATTCTTCGTCTGATTTAGTCAAATAGATAATTCCTTCTATAAGTCCTAATAAACCAGTTATTGCACCTAAACTAATCAGACTTAGAAAAAGCCATATAATACCTTCTTTGGTGTAACCTAATAGAAATTTATGAATTCCTAAAGGGCCTAAAATTATAGCTAATAATCCAGCAGCCAATTTTTTATTCTCTTCTTCAAATGGTTGTGGATGATTCCAGTGTTCGTATTTTGAATTTTCCATAATCCCATATTTTAGTGATTATCAATCCTTAAATTTATGAAATTATATTGAAATGTAGTTAAAAATAGTTGATGTATTTTAAAAAAAATTGAACTATAGTTCAGAAGTACCTATTTCATTAATTTCGGATGCATCATTTTTAGGATCCGGTCCATATTTATTTGAGCCATGTTCTCCTTCAGTACAAAATAGTATTAAAAACCATATTGACATTGCGAGTATTAATAATATCGGACCAAAGAAACTTATTCCAAGAGAACTCATGTCAAAATTTCCAGACATTAATACTGAAAAGCCAGAAACTATCATTACAATAACTAAAATTATAAGTATTCCATAAAAAAGCAAAATTAGTTTACCACTTTTACCAATGTCATGAAGTCTTCTTACTGAAACAGCCAAGCTAGGTATAAACATAGCTAGATTATAAAGACCACTCAAAACTCCAGAATTTGAAGCGCCTAATTTAAGTCCCAAGATGCTGTCCAAAAGAGTTAACAATATACCAATAATCATATTAGCCAATACGAAATACCAATATTCACTCCTTCTAGCTCTACCGCTAAAATTTGCATAGTTTTCTAAAACTACTTTTTTGTACCATTCAATCATAATTAATTATATTTTAGTTTGTTAACCCTACTTTAGGATTTTGGTTACTAATATATGAATTTTACAGAAAAGTAGTATTATTAATTTGTTTAAGAATATAATTTTTTGATTTTGTCTACAATTACCTGAGCTAATCTTTCATGACTTTCAAATGTCCAACCAGCAACATGAGGGGACAATAGCACATTATCAGCTTCTAATAAATACTGAAAAGCTTCTGGTGTATTTTTATCTTGGAATAAGGTTTCGAATGAAAGTTTTTCATATTCCAAAACATCTAATCCAGCTCCTAAGATTTTTCCAGACTGCATTGCAGTAACTAAATCAGCAGTAATAATGTTTTTTCCTCTAGAGGTATTGAAAATCCAAAATGGTTTTGCAAAAGCATTTATAAAGGCTGTATTGACCATTTTATCAGTTTCTGGTGTCCATGGCAAATGTAAACTCAAAACATCAGCTTTTTGCTGTAATTCAGCTAATGAAACCTGTTTTGCATTGGTATCGCCTACATTTTCTTTGATATCATAACAAAGTACTTCTACATCAAAACCTCTTAATTTTTTGGCAAACCATTTCCCCATGTTTCCATAACCAATAATTCCAACGGTTTTTCCATCTAATTCATGACCACGATTGCTTTCTCTGTTCCAATGTCCCGAACGAATTTCTCTGTCAGCGCGATTTAAGTTATTAAAAAGTGACAAAATCATTCCTAAAGTATGTTCGGCTACGGCATTTCTATTGCCTTCAGGAGCAGCAATTAGTTCGATATTTTTGGATTCTGCATAATCACAATCAATACTTTCTAAACCAGCTCCCACACGAGCAATAAATTGCAAATTTGTTGCTTTGTCTAGAAAGCTTTTGTCAATTTTAAATCGGCTGCGAATTACAATTCCGTGATAATCTTGAATTTTTGATTCTATTGCTTCTTTTGACGAAGTAAAATCTTCATGATTTTCAAAACCTGATTCCTGCAATTGTTGCATTAAAATAGGATTATTGCTGTCGATGTGAAGAATTTTGATATTCATAATAGTTTTTATGTTGAGCTGCCAAAAATAACAAAAAAATGGGGTTTATTATTTTAAAGCGGAAAATGTAAATGCAAAAAACCATTTCTGAATTTGTACAAACTCAGAAATGGTTTTCTGTTGAATTAATCAAACCTAAAGTAGTGTTTTTACATACGCTCTTTTTTACCGATTCATTTTCCGTTAATACCTTACCATATTTTCGTCTCCGAATAGAAAACGAGAAATCTTGTCGTAAAACATGTTGAACAACTTTTTCATAATAATGTTTATTTAATGTTAGTAACTAATTAAATCATTAGGAAGAAAAGTTAGTAGTGTTCGGGGTTGATTATAAATTTACGGCTATTTTTAATTTTATAGAAATAACTTTTCTTTTTTTCGATGTATTGTTGTTTTTTTAGGTTGAAATACATGATAATCAGATATTTGAATTAATTTGTTTACAAATAATTAGGCTATAAAAATCATAATTTTGAATTAATTTTTTAAAATGTCAAATAAATCAAACATGAAATAAACTATATTTACATCTTGCTTGTAAATGTGTTTTTCACATTTAATAGGAGTATTTTATTATATTAAAAATGAACAAAGCCATGAAGTTTTTACAACTTAGTATTTTATTTAGTTTTATCATTTGCGGAATGACAGTTCATTCTCAAAAGCTTAAAAAAAATCAATTTTATAATCCTTTGGTATTGCAACGGGCAGATCCATTTGTTACCAAAGCGGCAGATGGAACCTATTATTTTATTGCTACAGCTCCAGAATACGACCGAATTGAAATACGCAGTTCAAAAACCATTAACGGTATTAAAGAAGCAAAGCCTGTTGTAGTATGGAGTAAACATGATAAAGGTGCTATGGGAAACCATATTTGGGCTCCAGAATTGCATCGAATTGAAGGAAAATGGTATATTTATTTTGCAGCAGGTTCGGCAGAAGAAAGATGGAAGATCCGTATGTATGCTTTGTCTAATCCTTCAGAAGATCCAACAAAAGGCGAATGGAAAGAAGAAGGTCAAATTGTGACTAAAAAAGACATTTTTGCACTTGACGCAACTACTTTTGAATCAAACGGACAACGGTATTTGATTTGGGTGGATAGAGGGTCAGAACCAGTGGTAAATACCAGTTTGTATATCGCTAAAATGACAAGCCCAACAACAGTTGATGACAAGCAAGTAGTAATTAGTCAACCCGATTACGGTTGGGAACAGCACACATACAAAGTGAATGAAGGACCAGCTGTATTGATGAAAAATGGAAAAGTATTTGTAACTTTTTCGGCTAGTGCTACTGATGCAACCTATTGTATTGGATTGCTTTGGACAAAAGAAGGAGCTGATTTATTGGATCCAGCTTCTTGGAAAAAACTAGATAAGCCTGTTTTTTTTACCAATGAAAAATTCAAACGTTACGGACCTGGGCACAATAGTTTTACCGTTGCTGAAAATGGAAAAACCGATGTAATGATTTACCACGCTCGTGATTATGAAAAAATTAAGGGAGATGCTTTGTCTGATCCAAACCGTCATACGCATGTCAGAGCAATAAAATGGACAAAAGACGGTATGCCAGATTTTGGTCAAGATTTAGATGATAATGATATGGCTTTGAAAACAAAAAATAAATAATTTTACATTTTAGTTTATATTGAAAAAGGGCTTCTCAAAACTATTGAGAAGCCCTTTTTAACATTTTTAACAATGATGTAATTTGTATTCTTTTAAAAAATATAATTTATACCTATATGTAAAAAAGGTATATATTGATTTCTTTTTTGTTTATCATCTACATTTTGAGCATTACCATTAAAATAGTTCGCTTTCAAATACACAATTCTATATCCAAATCCCAAAGCAGTTTCATAATTAAAATGATTTCCTAATTGGCGTTTTAATCCCCAAGTTGGAATTATTGCTAAATCAGCTGTTTTAGTTATGTTATCATCTAAATTGATTACAAACCAATCTGGATGATAACTTGTCTTGATTGAAATATAATTTCCACTATTATTTTTAGTGTTTAATCCTTTAGAATTTCTTTTTAATAAATTATAATAATATTTTGGTTCAATTGTAATAACAGGCATTAAAATAAAGCCAGCGCCATCATAGTGATCACCAACAGTAAAATCATTTTCTAATCCTAATTCACTTCTTAATACAATACTATTAGTTAATTTACTCTCGTTATTTAACCATAATCCAATTCTTGAACCAAAACCAGCTTGTATGCCAAAAATTGATTTTTCAACACTACCATCTTGAGCATTTGTATTTATAGTAAATGCTAAAATTAGAAAAAGCATTATTTTTTTCATATAATTCTACTTGTTTTAAACTAAACTCCCTTAATTTTCTTTACTGCAGCTTTGATTCCACGAATTAAAGAAGAACTAAATCCATGAGATTCCATTTCGCTCAATCCTGCAATGGTGCATCCTTGAGGAGTTGTTACTCTGTCTATTAATTGTTCTGGGTGAATTTGTTCTTCCATGACCATTTCTGCAGCTCCTTTTACAGTTTGAGCTGAAATTGCCAATGCTGTTTTCCAGTCAAATCCAATTTCGATACCTGCTTGCATAGAGGCTCTAATGTAACGCAAAGCAAAAGCGGTTCCGCTAGCTGCTAAAACGGTAGCTGCATCCATTAATTTTTCATCAATAACTGGAGCTGTTCCTAAGTCTTTAAAAATAGAAACTAGTTTTTCTCCTTCCGCTGCATGTTTTTCATTGAAAGAAATACAAGTTGCCGATGCGCCGTATTGTGCTGCAATATTGGGCATAATTCGGATAGCTTGATGTTCTTCGCTAATTTTACTTTGAAGTGCATCAATAGATAATCCACTTACAGCTGAAGCAATTATTTTATTCGAAATAACAGGAAGGATTTCTGCTAAAACGGTATCTACTTGATAAGGCTTAATCGTTAAAATAATGATATCCGCTTCTTGAATATTGTGCTTGTTATCTGAAGAAACCGTAACGCCTAATTTTTCTAAATATAGAATACTAGAGGTGTTTCTTCTTGTTACCGTAATTTGGTGTTCTGTGGAGAACTTAGCCATTCCTAGTGCAATAGCAGCGCCTAAGTTACCTCCTCCTATAATGTGTACTTTCATTAAATAAAATGTATTAAAATCCTAAAATCATTTTTGCTACTCCAAAATAAATAATGATACCAAAAATATCATTGGCAGTAGTTATAAAAGGCCCTGTTGCAATTGCAGGATCAATGTTGTTTTTATGTAGAAAAAGTGGAACCAATGTTCCTAATGTTGCTGCAAAAAGAATAACGACAACCATCGAAATGGAAATCGCTAATCCTACTAAATACTGTTGGTACATAATGGAATGGTAGCCTAATAGTAATAATGAAATTATCGAACCAGAGATCATGGCAACAGCAATTTCCTTGCTAAAATATACACGGCTAAATTCCTTTAATGAACCATTGGCTAAACCTTGCACTACGATGGCTGATGCTTGTACACCAATATTTCCTGCTGTAGCCGAAAGCAAAGGCACAAAAATAATTAAAGTAGAATAACGCTGAAAAGCACCTTCATTTCCTTTTAAAACAAAAGAAGCAATAACTTCAATCACCATTCCAATAAGCAACCACGGCAAACGTGCTTTGGTTAACTCTAAGATGCTATCATTAGTTTCAACGTCTTGGGTAATACCCGCTGCTAATTGATAATCTTTCTCTGCTTCTTCTTTAATTACATCTACAATGTCATCAATGGTAATGCGTCCTACTAATCGTCCTAATTCGTCCACAACAGGAACGGCCTCCAAATCGTACTTTTGCATAATTCGCGCCACTTCAACATCCTTATCGTCAACTTTAACCCAGTTTAATTTTCGAATATAAACATCGCTAATATGCGTTTTAGTAGAAGTAGTCAATAAATCTTTTAGCGAAAGTCGCCCTTTTAATCTATTTTCATCATCCACCACATAAATAGAATGTACTCTGGAAACATTTTCGGCTTGAATTCGCATTTCTTTAACGCAAGTCAAAACATTCCAGTTTTCGTTGACCTTTACCAACTCTTTTCCCATCAATCCACCAGCAGAATTCTCGTCATAACGCAATAAGTCAACAATGTCTTTGGCATGTTCAACGTCTTGAAGTTCGGAGATTACTTCTGCCTTTAAATCCTGAGAAAGTTCTCCAATAATGTCGGCAGCATCATTGGTGTCCAATTCGTCTAACTCTTCCGCAATCTCTTTTGGCGAAAGACGACTTAATATATTTTCACGCAAATCATCTTCTAATTCAAGAAGAATTTCTGCTGTTTTTTCACTATCTAATACTTTAAAAATATAGGTTGCCTCTTCAAAATCAAGCTCGTCCAAAATCTCGGCAATATCAGCATGGTGCATGTCATTCAGTAAGGATTCTAGTTCCTTATCATTTTTGTTGACAATGTGTTGCTCTAATTCGAGAATTAAGTCTTTGGTGATTTTAAACTCCATCGGCTTCTATTTTTTGAGTAAGTTCTATAAATTGTGCTACGTCCAATTGCTCCGGACGGAGGCCAAAGATACTATCTTCTCTTAAATTATCCGATAAATTGAGTGTTTTTAAACTGTTACGTAAAGTTTTGCGGCGTTGTTGAAAAGCAGTTTTTACCACCGTAAAAAATAATTTTACACTACAAGGCAAGCTGTAATCTTCTTTTCTACGCATGCGCATTACGCCCGATTTTACCTTTGGAGGCGGATTAAAAACATTTTCATCTACCGTAAACAAGTATTCAGTATCATAAAAAGCCTGAGCTAAAACGGATAAAATTCCATAAGCCTTGCTTCCTTTTTTCTCGCAAATTCGCTCGGCTACTTCTTTTTGAAACATACCCGAAAATTCTGGAATTTGGTCTCTCATTTCTAAAACTTTAAATACAATTTGAGTCGAAATGTTGTATGGGAAATTCCCAATGATAGCAAATTGCTTGTCTTCGAAAACTTCTTTGATGTTGTGTTTTAAAAAATCCTGAGAGATGATTTTGCCATGCAATTTTGGATAATTCGCTTCCAAATACGTCACCGATTCGGTGTCAATTTCAATTACATAAGTAGTGGTAGGTTTGTCCAACATGTATTTGGTCAAAACGCCCATTCCAGGTCCTATTTCTAATATATCATCGTATCCTTCTAAACTCAGTGTATCGGCAATGGCTTTTGCAATACTTTCGTCTTTTAAGAAATGCTGTCCGAGGTGTTTTTTGGCTTTTACTTTATCCATGTTGTTTGCTTTTTAATGAGAAGATTTTTTCTTTACTCATAATTAATCTGAATACTAATTCCAGAACACTGATTATTATCTAGTGTTCAGAAATTACTTGTAACTCGGTTTTGAAAGTCAGCATTTTTTCACCAAAAAGCTTTTGCCCTTCTGCTTGAAGTACTGCATCATCTTCTTGATAGAATTTTTCTAAAGTCGCTAAACTATCTGTAGTAAATTGTGCCGAATAGGTTAGGCCACCCATTTCTTCTTCTACTAAAACGCGAATTAATTTGGCGTTAGTAAATTTACCTGTAGCAAGCATTTCAGGAATGTGTTTGTGTTGCATCCAGATCATCCATTGGTCGTGAACGCTTTCGTGTATGTTTGTGGTAACGTTGTATATTATCATTCTTATTTTGTTTAATCGGTTAACGGTTTAATCGGTTAAACGAATCAACGGTTAAACGATTAAACTTTATTATAAATTCTTATCTCCTCTAAGTGTCCTAAAACTTTTTCTCACTTCTACAAAATATATGCTGTCTTGGTGATTAAAAATTATCTTCTCGTACAACGGTTTTGCTTTTTCTGGATCGTTTAATTTTTTACTGTATATTTCTGCCGAAAAAAACAGTGCTTCATCAATGTAAATGCCATCGTTGTGATGATCCATTATCGATTGGTATTGGCTTAAAGCCAAATTATATTCGCCAATTTTTTCATAGACTTTTCCTAATCGCAATTGGGTTACCGCTTCGATTTCTTGATCTTTAAATGTTTTTAAAACCAATTGAAACTGAGCAATAGCTTCTTGATCTCTATTTTGATACAACAGATAATCACCTTTGGCAAATGCTTTCAAAGCGGTTTGAGTCGAATCGGCAACGGTATTGTCATTAATCAATAAAAAATATTCCAAGGCATCATTAGCAATCAACTGTGTGTTTGCCGATTTCAATTCCTTAAATTGTTTCAATGCCCAAGGAAAATCTCCTTTAAAATAACTGGTTTTGGCTGCTTTTAAACTCGCTTCATGAGCCACCGCATCATTTTTTAAATTCATTTCAATTTGCGAATAATACAATAATGCCTGATTGAATTTTTCTTCGAAAAGTAAAATATCCGCCAATTCCATTTTGGCTTGAGCTACTTCGTAATTGTTCAATTGCAATTCCAACGCTTTTTTTATAATTGCTCGTCCTTGCTCTGGTTTTTTCAATTGAAATGCCATAAAATGTGCTTGAATCAGCTGCAAAGATAGGGTAAATGGACTAATCTCATATTCTTTCAATAAAGCCTCTATTTCTTGATTGATGCTTGCAAAATCTTTTTCGGTAGCTTTTTTAATTTTTAAATCGATTAAATAGGTATGTGCCTGAATTAACAATCCTAAATCCTTAGTGTTTTCAATTACAAAATCTAAGATTTCCTTAGCAACGTCTTGATTATCTTCTTCAATGGCTAAGTTTGCCAAATTCAAAATAGTTGAAAGCGATTCGGGATTGCGTTTGTAAATGGCTTTTTCCTGAATGAATGCTTTTGAAAATTCTTTTTGTTGCACGTAAAACCAACTCAAATACCGATTCCAAAACAAATCCTGACTTTTCTGCACTTTTAAAATCAAGGCTTTTCGCAAAGCATCACTAAAAGTAGCATCGGCTTCGTCGGTCATGAAACGCGACAATTGATTTTGAATCACAATTGAATTTTGAGGATTAGCATACGCTTCATCCAGAAAAGTAACAATCATTTTATCAAAATTGCCTAGTTGTCCGTAGATCAAACCTTGTTGGTAATTAAAATTGTAGTTAGGTTGAATTTCAGTTGCTGTTTGGTAGGCTTTTAAGGCATATTCTAATTGCACTTTCTTTTCAAAAGAATTGGCAATTCCATACACTTCATTAGGATTTTTACGAATGCGTTCGATTGCTTGCTCGTAATAGTTTTTGGCTTTAGCATCATTTTTTTGCAATTGGTAATTATAACCCAATTCAACTAAAAGATTACCTTGATTGTATTTAGAAAACCGATTTTGGATTGCTTTTTCAGCAACGTCAAATTGTTGTAATTGTTGGTAACAATCTACTGTGCGAAGAAAATATTGCAAGTTTTGAGGAACATTTTCTAACAATTCCTCGTAACTGATTTTTGCTTTTTCAAAATCGCCTTTATCATAATAATACTGTGCTAATTGCTCGTTTTGACCAATCGCAAACAGCGAAAACAACAAAGTAATATAAATAAAAATATGTTTCATGCTAAAAGTGTTCAGTATTCAGTGTTCAGTTTGCGAACCGATGTGTCGTTTCAAAAACTGAACACCGATCACTGAGAGCTGAACACTAATTTAGTCAATAATATCAAATCCGCAATACGGACGTAAAACCTCAGGAATTACGATTCCTTCTGGAGTTTGGTAGTTTTCTAAAATTCCTGCTAAAACTCTAGGCAAAGCCAATGAACTTCCGTTTAAGGTGTGTGCCAATTGGTTTTTTCCGTCTTTGTCTTTGAAACGCAATTTCAAACGATTCGCCTGAAAAGTTTCAAAGTTAGATACTGAACTGATTTCCAACCAACGGTCTTGCGCTGTAGAAAACACTTCAAAATCATACGTTAATGCAGAAGTGAATCCCATATCGCCACCACAAAGGCGTAAAATTCTATATGGTAATTTCAATTCGTTAAGAATGTTTTTAATGTGTTCTACCATTCCGTCTAATGCTTCATAAGACTTTTCAGGATGCTCCACACGTACAATTTCTACTTTATCAAATTGGTGCAAACGATTCAATCCACGAACGTGTGCTCCGTAAGAACCTGCCTCACGACGGAAACACGGCGTATAAGCTGTTGTTAAAATTGGCAATTCACTTTCGTTTAAGATTACATCTCTAAACAAATTGGTTACTGGAACTTCTGCTGTTGGAATCAAATACAAATTATCAGTCGAATCGTGGTACATTTGTCCTTCTTTGTCTGGCAATTGTCCCGTTCCATAAGCCGAAGCTTCGTTGACCATGTGTGGTACTTGAACTTCATTGTAACCTGCAGCGGTGTTTTTATCTAAGAAATAATTAATCATAGCACGTTGCAAACGCGCTCCTTTTCCTTTGTAAACTGGAAATCCAGCTCCTGTGATTTTATTTCCTAATTCAAAATCAATAATATCGTATTTTTTTACCAATTCCCAGTGTGGTTGTGCGCCTTCATGCAAAACAGGAATTGTTCCAGTTTCAAAAACATTTAAGTTTTCTTCTGGAGTTTTTCCTTCAGGAACAATATCCGCAGGAAGGTTAGGTAAGGTGTATAGTTTTTCAGTAAGTTCAGCCGCAATGGCTTCAGTAGCTTCGGCTAGTTTTTTACTTTTTTCTTTGTTGCTAATGGTTTTTTCTTTTAAAATGGCAGCTTTGGCTTTTTCACCCGCTTTCATCATTTCTCCAATGTCTTTGGATAATTTATTAGATTCGGCTAAGATGTTGTCTAATTCTACTTGCGTAGCACGACGACGCTCATCAAGTTCTACCACTTCTCCCACAATCGTTTTGGCATCCATATTTCTTTTGGCCAAAGCTTGGATTACCTTTTCTTGATTTTCTCTAATAAATGCAATTTGTAACATAGTTGGATTTTTTAACTATAAATTTTCTAATAACGGTAGCAAATTTAAGGAAATGTTTGAGACTTCTAAGACAAAGTTTTAAGGAAATGTTTTGTGAAAAATTATTTCGCAAAGTAGCGCAAAGTTTTCACTAAGATTCACAAAGTTTAATTTAAATTCTTTGTGATCCTCTGTATTTTTTCTTTAAGAATCTCTGTCTAATTTGAAAAAAAATTATTTCAAAAAGTAGAACAAATTTAACACGGAGATTCGATAAGTTTTATTTTCGTTTCTTAGCGTATCTTCGTGCTTTTTCTTTGTGTGCCTTTACGAAATAACGAGTTACGCTCTTTTAATTTCGCGACCTAAATAATCTTCCAAAAGTTCAAACATTGCATCTACCGAAAGTACTTGAGTATCGGGATGGTTTAATAAAAACGCGGCATTGAGCGCCATTAAGTTTTCTTCTAGTTCGAAAAAAGTATCGGTGTTGAGTAAATCTCTAGTTGGATTTACGCCTTCTAATTTTCCTTTTAAGAATTTGTTGAGCTTAACGCTACTCATCAAACGGACTTTTTTAGCTTGTTGTTGGAATAATTCCAAATGCTTTTCTGCGCCAATTAATTGTAAACCTTCTTCAATTAATTCGTTCAATTCTTTGTTCCAACCCGAATTGTAAACAAATTGTGCAAAATTGCCTTCGGTGTGTTGTGCTACATAATAATCCAGGTAATAACTCATTAAAGCATCTTCGTGAATGAAATCGTCGTCAATTTTTTCCTCACGCATTAAATTAATTACCGAAATATTTGAGTTGATTACGTCTTGAGGGTTTTCGCTATTGGCTGCGTTTTCTGAGATAATGATTTTACCGAATTCCATTTTGAGTTTTTTAAGGAGTAGTTTGCAAATTTCGGGCAAAATAAGTTAGCACCGAAATGTTTTTAATCAGCGTTATTCTCGCCGCTGTTTTTTTGCTGATTCATTTTGGTTACCAAAGCTTTCAATCTCGCTGCTTTTGCTGCTTTCTCTTCTTGCAGTTTGGCTTTTTTCCGATTCAATAATTTGGTGTGTAAAGCCTTGTTTTTGGTGTTTTTTTCGGGTCCTTTTGCTATGATTTATTTTCTTTAAATCTGGGTGTAAAGATATTAAATAGCTACATATCTTGTGCGTAATGGTGTTCTTTTTCAATTAGATGTTTTTCTGATAATTTAGTTAAAATTGAAGTAAAACCAAACCCCATAGTTCCTCCAATTGCTCTTGTCCAACCTCTAACAAATATATCTTCGATTCCATCATCATTAAAGTCAGCTCTAAACTGCTCAATATATGAAGTTTCAAAACTTCCAAATTCTAGAGATATTTTATAAGGGTAAGGATCATTAACTTTAACTATTCCTAATCTAACTAAATCTCCAACTGATAATCTATTTTCAATATGCTCTAATAATTCATCTTCAACATCCATAAGAATACTTGGTGATAAGTAATCTAACATATCAATTTCTAACCAAGGCTCACTAATAAAAGATACTTTTGGCATCTTCGCTTTCTCTAATGCCTCAATCAATTCTTCAAAGAATGTAAATATTGAAGCTGATTTTATTGCATATGTTGTTAAAGGATAAAACCCTTCAATTGATGCTTTTTTCCATTCATTTAAAGTCGAAACATTTACTTTTTCATTATTATCATTCACTAACTCTAAAGAATCTTCATCATTATGTATTAATAGTTTATTATCTAATAATGCTGAAAAATCGGTGTCAAGATAAAAAGTATCATAAATCTTATCTATAAATTCTACTCCAAACGGTAATTTAATTTCTTTAATATTCCAATTGCGTTTTTCAGCTTCAATTAAAATTTTCCTTAAATCCTTTTCGTTGATAGTATTTGAAGAAAGTGCTGATTGTAATTTAGATAAAATTAAACCTTTGTTTTTGTTTTTTTTTAATTTTTCAATCTCAAGCTTAACTTTAAATGCTGTTTTATCAGCAATTGAGAGGTAAAACAGTGTTGTGCTTTTTGAAAAAAAATTATCACTTTTTCTATGATTACATTTGCTATGCGACGGAACCAAATTATACAATTCGTTTAAATTAAAATCTTTCTCTAAGCCTAGGTTTTCTTTGACTTTTTCGAATTTCTCGTCTTTTTGTGTAAGAGATTCAGGAATAATATGATCGATATGTAAATCTCCCCAATCTAATGGTTGACTACAATAAAAACAAATACATTTATACGCTGTCCAAAGTGCACTTCTAGTTAAATTATCAAATGTAGTTTTACTCATTCTTGCGAATATTGTATGTGTTTCTAAAAAGTAGGTCTGTTAAATTATTTTTCAAATATAAAAAATAATCTTACAGATTAGTTTTGATTATTAATGAATTTGTCATTCCGACGAAGGAGAAATCACATTTTGGATTTCGGTTTGATGAGATTCCTTCTTCGTCGGAATGACAAGATTGTGTGCAAATAGCTCCAAATAAAATTGGATTCCTTATTTTTGCAGCCAATTAATTTGAATCATGACACAGAATCCAGAAAGATATACCATTACGGCGGCTTTGCCTTATACTAACGGACCGATACATATTGGGCATTTGGCGGGCGTTTATGTTCCTGCGGACATTTATTCGCGTTATTTGCGTTTGCAAGAAAGAGACGTTTTGTTTGTTTGCGGAAGCGACGAACACGGTGTTGCTATTTCGATGAAAGCCAAAAAAGAGGGGATTACACCGCAACAGGTAATTGATAAATACGATGGAATCATCCGTAAATCGTTCTCAGATTTTGGAATCTCATTTGATAATTATTCGAGAACTTCGGCTAAAATTCACCATGATACGGCTTCGGAGTTTTTTAGAACTTTATATGATAAAGGTGATTTTATCGAAGAAGTAACTGAGCAGTTGTATGATGCGAAGGCAGATCAATTCTTGGCAGATCGTTTTGTAATTGGGACTTGCCCGAAATGTGGCAACGAAGAAGCTTATGGCGACCAATGTGAGAAATGTGGTTCGACTTTGAATGCTACCGATTTGATTAATCCAAAATCGACTATTACAGGAGAAACTCCTATCATGAAATCAACGAAACACTGGTTTTTGCCATTGGACAGATATGATGCTTTCTTGAGAGAATGGATTTTGGAAGGACATAAAAACGACTGGAAACCGAATGTTTACGGACAAGTAAAATCTTGGATTGACGGAGGATTAGAGCCTCGTGCGGTAACCCGTGATTTGGATTGGGGAATTGATGTTCCTGTGGAAGGTGCCGAAGGGAAAAAATTATACGTTTGGTTTGATGCGCCTATTGGGTATATTTCGTCAACCAAAGAATGGGCAGCGAGAGATGGAAAAGATTGGGAGCCTTATTGGAAAGATCAAGGTACGAAGTTGGTTCATTTCATCGGGAAAGACAATATTGTGTTTCATTGTGTAATTTTTCCAGCGATGTTAAAAGCAGAAGGAAGCTATATTTTGCCAGACAATGTGCCTGCAAATGAATTCTTAAATTTGGAAGGAAATAAATTATCGACTTCCAAAAACTGGGCGGTTTGGTTGCACGAATATTTGGAAGAATTTCCAAATCAGCAAGATGTATTGCGTTATGCTTTGACATCAAATGCGCCAGAAACAAAAGACAACGACTTTACTTGGAAAGATTTTCAAGCGAGAAATAATAATGAATTGGTAGCGATTTTTGGAAATTTTATCAATCGTGTGGTGGTTTTAACCAACAAATATTACAACGGTGTTGTTCCTGCTCCAAATGAATTTTCGGAAGTAGACGAACAAACTTTGGCCGAATTAAAAGCCTATCCTGCGGTGATTTCAAGTTCTATTGAGCGTTACAGATTCCGGGAAGCGCTTGGAGAAATGATGAATGCAGCCCGTTTAGGAAATAAATATTTAGCCGACGAAGAGCCTTGGAAAGTAATTAAAGACAATCCAGAACGCGTGCAAACGCAAATGTATGTGGCTTTGCAAATTGCTGCTGCTTTGAGTTCACTTTGTGAGCCTTTCTTGCCGTTTACAGCAACTAAATTATCGAAAATCTTAAAAATAGAATCTAAAATAAGTTGGAGTACTGTTGCTGAAACTTCAGATTTATTAGCAGCAGGTCACCAAATTGGTGCTGCCGAATTGCTTTTTGCTAAAATTGAAGACGAAGAAATTCAAAAACAAATTGACAAATTGGAAGCTACAAAAACCGCTAATTTAGCAGAAAACAAAAAAGCCGAACCACAAAAAGACTTGATTCAGTTTGAGGATTTTGCCAAAATGGATTTGCGTGTAGGAACGATTCTAGAAGCAGAGAAAATGCCAAAAGCGAATAAATTATTGGTATTAAAAGTAGATACTGGAATTGATGTTCGTACGATTGTTTCAGGAATTGCCGAGAGCTTTAAAACAGAAGATATTGTTGGAAAAAGAGTGACTGTTTTAGTGAACTTGGCTCCCAGAGCTTTGCGTGGTGTAGAAAGTCAAGGAATGATTTTGATGACTAATAATGCCGAAGGAAAACTGGTTTTTGTAAATCCAGATACTGATGGTGTTGGAAATGGAGAGACGATAAATTAAACGTTTTGTAGCTATAAAAAAGCGTGAATCGATTAAACATTTTTAATTGATTCACGCTTTTTGCTTTTGAAATAAACATAAAATATGAAAATTACTAAACCTAGATTAGCTTTAATCTGCGGAATACTTTGTATTTCTATTTTTCCGATATTGATTAAATTGAAATTAGCACCAGGATTAATTTCTGCTTTTTACCGCATGACTTTCGCTATAATATTGCTTTTGCCTTATGTACTGATTACAAAAAACTTTAAACTTCCAAAAACAAAATTCTTGTTTCTGGCAGTGCTTTGCGGTATTTTATTTTCATCAGATGTTGCCGTTTGGAATATTGCAATTCAGGATTCAAGTGCTACTCAGGCTTCATTATTGACTAATTTGGCTCCGCTTTGGGTTGGTATCGGTTCTTTTTTCTTTTTGAGTATAAAACCTGCAACCAATTTCTGGATTGGAACCGTTATTGCTTTTTTTGGGATGATTACACTGGTTGGTTTTAGATTTTTTCTAGAATTGAATTTCAACCAGGCTTTTTTACTGGCCGTTTTATCAGGAATCCTATACTCGATTTATCTTTTAGTGAGTAAAAAAATCCTTTCAGAAGTTAGTGTTTTATCGTTTATGACTATTAGTTTATTTGCTTCAAGTATTTACTTAGGAATTATTTGTTATGTTTTTAATGAACCTTTTACGGGATTCTCTGATATTGGTTGGTTGGTGTTAATTCTTCAAGCGGTTATTTGTCAACTTTGTGCTTGGATTTTAATCAGTTATGCTACAAAACATATGCGTGCTACAAGAGTTTCGTTGAGTTTATTGAGTCAGGCAGTAATAACATCACTTTTGGCTTGGTTATTTTTGGAAGAACAAATAACTTTACAAATGGTTTTTGGCGGAATTATTTTGCTTTTCGGAATTAGAATTACGTTTTATAAGAAAACCATTGGATTTAAAAACTTAAAATAAAACCCATGTCTTTAAAAGTAATTGCCTTTGATGCCGACGATACCTTATTTGTAAACGAAACCTATTTTCTAGAAACGGAAGAGAAATTTTGCGAATTAATGAGTGATTATCTGTCACATAAAAGTATTTCTCAGGAACTTTTTAGAATCGAAATAAAAAACCTTACAATATATGGTTACGGAATTAAAGCCTATATTCTTTCGATGATTGAGGCAGCAATGACGATTTCGAATCATACGATTCCTGTTGAGGTTGTTGCAAAAATTATCGAATACGGAAAAGAATTATTGGAGAAACCTATTGTTCTTTTGGATGGAGTTGAAGAAACTTTAGAGTCTTTGTATGGGAAATACAAATTAGTGGTTGCCACCAAAGGTGATTTGTTAGACCAAAGACGCAAACTGCACAATTCAGGTTTGGGTAAATATTTTCATCATATCGAAGTAATGTCCGATAAGCAAGAACAAGATTATTCGGATTTAATTAAACGTTTGGAAATTGAACCCTCTGAATTTTATATGATTGGAAATTCCCTAAAATCGGATGTTTTACCTGTGCTATCTATTGGTGGACATGCAGCACATGTTCCGTTTCACACTACTTGGGCACATGAAAAAATTGACCATGAAGTGAAACATGAAAATTTTCGTTCTTTTGAAAAAATCAAAGAGATTCTGGAGTTTTTAGATTAAATACCAATTTCTATAAGATCGTTAAATAAAAATCAAAATGCTTTTTAAATAAAATATTTTATGCGATTTTTATTAACTTTACTCGAAGTCTAACAAATAAAAATACGATTTATGTTATCAAAAAATATAGAAACTGCATTAAACAAACAAATCCGAATTGAAGCGGAGTCTTCTCAAACCTATTTAGCAATGGCTTGTTGGGCTGAAGTCAACGGTTTAGAAGGAATTTCACAATTTATGTATGCACAATCTGATGAAGAACGCGCACACATGTTGAAGTTAATTTGTTATGTAAATGAGCGTGGCGGACACGCACAAATAACCGATTTAAAAGCGCCAAAAACGAGTTATACTACGTTCAAAGAAATGTTTGAATCTTTGTACGAACATGAAATTTTTGTTTCCGATTCGATTAACGAATTGGTTCACATCACTTTTTCCGAAAAAGATTACGCTACTCATAATTTCTTACAATGGTATGTTTCAGAGCAAATTGAAGAAGAAGCTACAGCTAAAACAATTTTGGATAAAATCAACTTAATAGGTGATGATAAAGGAGGCTTGTATTTGTTTGATCGTGATATTCAGCAATTAACCGTAACTAGTTCAGTTGCCATTAATCCAAAATAAAAAAGTTAAAGTTTATTTAGAATACATAAAAATAACATTTTTTGTTTTACATTTGTCTCAGTTTTAAACTCGTACAAAGATGAGCAAGAAAGAAAAGGAAAAGGACAAAAAAAAGAAGAAGAAAGACAAAAAGAAAAAAGATGCTCTTGTTGTCATTAAAAAAGTTGAAAACTGTAAATCTTCTTGTTGCGAAAAATTTAAAAAATCAGAAAGTAAGCGTTGCAAACGTTGTCCAATGTATGATTTGATTAAAAAAGTAGCTTAAATTATATATAAAAACCCATCTTGTTCTAAAAAACAAGATGGGTTTTCTGTTTAATACTGTGCTCTTTGCGGTTAAACAATTCTCCTTAATTTACGGTTTCCCAATTAAAAGAATCTCTGAAACCACCACTTCAGTAACATAGCGTTTTTCGCCGTTTTTGTCATCGTAAGTTCGGTGTGTCAATTTGCCTTCAATGGCAATTTCTCTTCCTTTAGTAACGTATTTTTCAATGATTTCGGCAGTTTTTCCCCAAGCTATTAAACGATGCCATTGGGTTTCTTCGACTTTTTCTCCTTTGTCGTTTTTGTAACTTTCATTTGTGGCTAGAGTAAAATTGGCTAACTTTTTTCCTCCGTCAAAATTTTTGATTTCTGGTTCATTTCCTAAATGACCAATCAATTGTACTTTGTTTCTTAATGCATTCATGGCATATAAAATTTAATTGTTATTATCTGAACTCGTTTCAGACTTTTTGGCTAATAGTATCGAAAGCTGTTTGTTTCATTTCGACGGTACAAAGTTGCAACCACTGCCATGAATTATTCGGTAATTAGCTACTTACTTTCGGTTGTAAATATTTGTAAGCGTTTGTAAACGGATACTATTTTTTGTATCTTGCAGTAAATCAATCTATTTTATGCAAGCAGAAATTAATAAAGTCGAACTAAGAAATTTAAAAATCCAAGACTATAAAGAATTAAAAAATTCAATGATTGAATCCTATCCAGAGATGGTAGATGATTATTGGAAAGAAGAAGATATTAAAAAACTACTCAAAATATTTCCCGAAGGGCAATTGGTAATCTTAGTAGATGACATTGTGGTGGGATCGGCTTTGTCACTTATTGTGGATGAAGATTTGGTTGAAAAAAACCATGATTACGCTAAAATTACTGGTAATTATACCTTTTCAACTCATACTTCTAAAGGAGAAGTGTTGTATGGAATTGACGTTTTTGTGGTGCCAAAATACCGTGGTTTGCGTTTAGGTCGTCGTTTGTATGATGCTCGAAAAGAAATTTGCGAACAATTGAATCTAAAATCAATTGTGTTTGCAGGACGAATTCCGAATTACGGACAATATGCTCAAGAACTTACGCCTAAAGGATATATTGATAAGGTAAAAAGAAAAGAAATTCACGATCCTGTGCTTTCATTTCAATTGAGTAATGATTTTCACGTGATGCGAATCATGAAAAACTATTTGGAAGGCGATAAAAAGTCAAAGGAATTTGCTGTTTTATTAGAATGGAACAACATTTATTTTGATGAAAGTCCGCAAATTATCAATATTACAAAAAGTGTTATTCGATTGGGTTTGATTCAATGGCAAATGCGTCCGTTGAACAATCTAGAAGCTTTATTTGAACAATCCGAATTTTTTATTGATGCCGTTTCAGGTTATGGAAGTGATTTTGCTGTTTTTCCAGAGCTTTTTATTGCGCCATTAATGGCCGATTACAATCATTTATCGGAAGCCGATGCTATTCGAGAATTAGCTAAATATGCGGAGCCCATTCGAAAAAGATTTCAAGAATTAGCCATTTCTTATAACATAAATATTATTACAGGAAGTATGCCTCATTTAATTGATGGAACCTTATACAATTCGGGGTTTTTATGCAAAAGAGACGGTACTTATGAAACCTATACGAAGATACATATAACACCAAATGAAGTTTTTCATTGGGGAATTACTGGAGGAAATGCCATTCAAACTTTCGATACCGATTGTGGGAAAATTGGAATTATCATTTGTTACGATGTCGAATTCCCTGAACTATCACGATTAATGGCCGATGAAGGTATGAATATTTTGTTCGTTCCTTTTTTGACCGATACCCAAAACGCTTATACCAGAGTGAAACATTGTGCGCAAGCTAGAGCTATTGAAAACGAATGTTATGTAGCGATTGCAGGTTGTGTGGGGAATTTACCTAAAGTGAATAACATGGATATTCAATATGCGCAATCGGCAGTGTTTACGCCTTCGGATTATGCTTTTCCGAGTAACGGAATTAAAGCGGAAACGACTCCAAATACCGAAATGACTTTGATTGTTGATGTCGATTTGGATTTATTAAAAGAATTGCACGAACATGGAAGTGTTAAGATTCTAAAAGACCGTCGTGATGATTTGTATCGAATTAAGAAAATGAAATGATAAATATGAGCAGTGAACTATTTGATTTAGAACAATTAAAATTTCCAATTGGGGAATTTAAAAAACCTGATTTGATATCCAAAGATGATTTGGAAAATTGGATAACAGCTATTGAAAATTTCCCTTCTAAGGTAAAAATGCTGACCGAAAATCTTTCGGTAAACCAATTAAATTGGATTTACAGAGCCAATGGATGGAAAATAAAACAAGTAGTGCATCATTGCGCCGACAGTCATATCAATAGTTTTGTTCGGTTTAAATTGGCATTAACTGAAGAAATGCCGATAATAAAACCCTATGAAGAACAGAAATGGGCTGAACTCAATGACGGACTTGCCGATGATTTATCGGCATCTATTCAAATCATTACAGGAGTTCACGCTCGCTGGGTTTTGCTATTAAAATCCTTTGGTGAACAAGAATTAAAACGAGAATTTATTCATCCTGCTAACAATAAAATTTCAACTTTAGAGGAAACAATTGGAGTTTACGCTTGGCATTGCAACCATCATTTAGCGCATATAGAACAAGCCTTATTTTACAAGGGTCAATTTTAAATAATTATGGAAAAAAACTGTTTAGAATGTGGTGAAAAAATTATAGGACGCGAAGACAAGAAGTTTTGTAGTGATGGCTGTCGCAATGCCTATAACAACAAGATGAATAAGGATAGCAATAATATCATGCGCAATATCAATAACAAATTGCGTAAAAATTATCGGATCCTTAGCGAACTCAATATAGAGGGGAAATCAAAAACAACAAGAACTAAATTGTTGAGCAAAGGCTTTGATTTTGATTTTTTTACTAACATTCTAAAAACTAAAACAGGAAATACATACTATTTCTTATATGATCAAGGTTATATGTTATTAGAAAATGATTTTTATATTCTTGTAAAAAAAGACAATTAGCAACGCACCCAAATTTACCCAAAAAATGAAAAAAGATTTATCCTCCATTGTTTCGGTACTGTTTTTTATAGCTATTCTGGCTTTTGTGTATTTCAGTATCATGCCACAATGGACTGTTAATAATGACAAACCACTTGCGGAATTTTCGACCAAAAGAGCTTTGGTTCATATCAAATCAATTAGTCAAAGACCACATTTTGTGGGTTCAGAAAACCATAACAAAGTAGCAAATTATCTCCGATACGAATTAACAAAACTAGGTTTGGAAACCAGTTTTCAAGATGGATACACTTTAACGGATTGGGGAAATTTAACAAAGTCGCATAATATAATTGCTCGAATAAAAGGAAGTGAAAATGGCAAAGCTTTGTTGTTGCTTTCTCATTATGACAGTGCACCACATTCGGCTTCTCATGGTGCGAGCGATGATGCGACGGGAATTGCAACTATCTTAGAAAGTATGCGTGCTTTTTTGCATAACAAAACGGCACACAAAAATGACATAATCGTTTTATTTACCGATGCCGAAGAATTAGGTTTGAACGGCGCAGCGCTTTTTGTAACACAACATCAATGGGCAAAAGAAATTGGTTTAGCCCTGAATTTTGAAGCCCGAGGAACATCAGGACCCAGTTATATGCTGATGGAAACCAACAATGGAAATGCAGGAATGGTGAAGAATTTCGCCGTTGCAAATCCAACTTTTCCAGTGTCCAATTCGTTAATGTATAGCATCTACAAAATGTTGCCTAACGATACCGATTTGACTGTTTTTAGAGAACAAGGGCAAATTCAAGGTTTTAATTTTGCTTTTATTGACGGACATTACAATTATCACACAGCTCAGGACGATTACCAACATTTAGATGTAAATTCGGTAGCGCATCAAGGTTCGTATTTAATGCCTTTACTGAAATATTTCTCCAATGCCGATTTGAACACTACTCAATCAGTGGAAGATTATGTTTATTTTTCAATTCCTTTTCAGTTTATTAGTTATCCTTTTAGTTGGGTAATACCGATGTTAATTATTGCATTTGTGTTATTCTTGTTCTTTGTTTTTTTAGGAATTGCCAAAAGAATTTTAACGGTTCAACGAATGTTACAAGGTTTTGTTCCGTTTTTAGGTTCGCTATTTTCTGCGGGATTGATTACTTTTTTAGGTTGGAAAATCGTATTACAAATCTATCCACAATACAGTGATTTACTGAATGGCTTTACCTATAACGGGCATGCTTATATTGCCGCTTTTGTCCTGTTAAGTATTGCTATTTGTTTTGCCTTTTATCATTTTTTTACACCCAATAAAATTAGTGCCAATCATTTTGTAGCGCCTATTTTCATTTGGTTGCTTATCAATGCAGGAATTGCTTTTGGCTTACAGGGTGCTGGATTTTTAATTGTTCCAGTTTATTTCGGAATCTTTATGTTTGGATTTTATATTTTAACACAAAAATATAGTCCTATTTTGAACTTGCTTTTCAGTGTTCCTGCGTTATTGATTATTGCGCCTTTTATTGAAATGTTCCCAATAGGATTAGGATTGAAGTTGTTGTTTGGAAGTGCTATTCTTACTGCTTTGTGTTTTGGATTGCTCTTGCCAACTTTTGGTAATTTTGTCCAAAAAGGAACTTGGTCTGTTCTTTTTTTATTGGTTTCCATTGGCTTTTTTGCGAAAGCGCATTCTGATTCAGGTTACGAAAAAGGAAAAGCAAAATCAAACAGCTTGGTTTATCTTTTTGATGCTGATGCAAATTCGGCTCAATGGTTGACTTATGATAAAAATCTGGATTCTTGGACTAGAAGTTATTTAGGAGAAAATCCACAGATGGCCAAAGGACTTGAAGCGATTCCACTTTTTAGCAAATATGATTCTCAATTTACTTTTGCTGCCAAAGCACCTCTAAAAAATATTACGCAACCTACGATTGATTTTTTAACCGATAGTGTTTCGGATAGCCAAAGGTATCTTAAGATTCGCATTTCACCCAATCGAAAAGTCAATCGTTATGATATTTTTGCCAATGAAAAAATGGATATTTATAACATTAAAACCAATGGCGTTTCACATTTGGAACAAAAAGGAAAAATTTACAAAAGAGAAGGCAAAAAACTACTGAGTTATTATGTGGTAGACAATGAACCTTTGGTTTTAGAATTTAACATCAATGCCTCTACTTTGTTTGATATGACTTTATTAGAAAGTTCGTTTGATTTAATGCAAAATCCTGTGTTTACAATGAATAAAAGAGCCGATTGGATGATGCCAACTCCTTTTGTCTTGAATGATGCGGTAGCAATCAAAAAAGCAATCAAACCAAGTTCCAGAGTTATTCCAGAACCAGTAATAGTTCCAGAATCAAAAGTAAATCCAGTGAATAAAAATGTTATGAATTTAACTAGTATTCCCGAAGAAAAAAGTATTTCTGTAGCTAAAAATCCAATTGCCAAACCAAAACCTAAAGCGAGAATTCCATTAAAACTCATTGATGCTCCTATTGATAGCACGAGATAAATAGTAAGCCGATTTTTACTTTTTATACTCTGTAAAAATCTTTTTTTTAAATCAAAAAGAAAGGGGTATCTTTCATAACCAATTTTGCTGATTATGAAAGATATAAATGCGATTAATAAAAAAACGAAAGCTGCGGCTGTACTTATCTTTGTAACTATTTTGCTTTTGATAAGTAATTATTTCATTGGTTTGAATTCCAGGAAAACGAATGAAAGTATCAAAGCCATTTACAACGATAGACTCATGGTGAGTCATTATATTTTTCAATACACCAATGCGATTTACCAAATAAAATTGCATGTTGGTCAGTCCAATTATGATGATTTTGAAAAGCAAAATTTTGTTGCAATTCGTTTAAAAAACATCAGTAACATTGATAAAAAATACCTAGAAACTATTTTAACCACCGAAGAAAAAAAGCAATTTCAGGCTTTTCAAAATCAATGTACTACAATTCAAACTTTGAGTTATTATAACGATTGGCAAAAAATAACGAAATTAAGCGACCAAAGTTTAGGAACCCTAGAAGCACTAGCGCAAATTCAAATTGACGAAGGCAAAACAGAACTCACTACAGCCAATGCCTTGCATAATGGAAACCGAATTTTCGCCCAATTTGAAATCGCTTTGTTTATTATTTTAGGCTGTCTTTCGGCTTATTTATTGGTGCTGAAAAAGATGAAAGTGAAAATAAAAATTCCCGAAGCACCGAGTATGAATTAATTCTTCACTGTTTTATTGGATACTACTTTGATGTGGTATTGTCTTTCACTAAAATTGCAATTCATTTTGCCAAATTGCAGTTCGTCGGAAAAATGTTTTTTCAAATGAGTTCATTTAGTTCATTTGCTAAATAATTAAACCATCCACAAATTATGAAAAAACTAATCGCATTAATCCTGATTTTAGTCATTACCAGTTTTGTTGTTGTTTCTAAAAATGATACGTCGTTGAATATAAATATAGCAAACGATAAAAGTAAAAATCCCAATCAATACAATAAAAACTGGGAGTATGTAAAAGACAGATTGTTTGACGGTGAAACCGAAAAAGTATATAAGCGTGAAGGGCCAATACTTATATCGTTAAAATATGCTTCAAAACAAGATAGTCTGATTGTAAATGAAATTATTAGGGAATTACGAACGGTTATTCCGAATAAAACTGTTGATTACTTTAATAATTTTACGGGAGTATCTTTTGAAATTGCATTAAGTAATGGTTACAATAAAAAATATAAAGATATCTCTTTATGGGACTTGTCAAGATCAACAACTGAGTTGGGTTTTTATAAAAGTTCAGGAGTAGACAATAGACTTGAATCTGAAAAACGTATATGGTACCTTATGCCTCCTAAGGTAGATTCTGAAAGAAATATAGATTATCGATTACCGAATGAAATTGGGACGATAACAAGAGGAATTTTTGATTCGAAATCTGAAAATAATTATTCACCGATTTCTATTTCATTTGATATTAATAAAGAGATAACTTATAATGAACGGAAAACCTATATTCAATATGAATTATTAAGGTCACTTTGTTATATTGTTGATGCTAAGTTATTTCCTGTCGCATATGTAAAAGAAAATGTAAATAGTATTTTTAAGTCCGCTCGACACAATCCAGAAAATTCAAAATTCACAGATAGTGATAAATTTTTATTAGAAAAATTATATTCAGATGATTTTATAGAACAATTTGAAACGTATATGTATGCCAATTATCCTTGGCGTTATGCAAGTAGTTTTACTAATAAAAAAATGCACGAATTTAAAGTGTCTGGGATTATTTTAGTTTTAGGTATTTTAGTTTTGATTTTAATGCTCGGTTATTTTCAAAACAGAAAATTCAAATATGATTATCTTAATTACTTATTTCCAATTTTCATTATACTAATGTTTTTTATAAGTTTTAGTAATTTTTATAATTTGATGACGGATTTTAGAATTTTTGTTAATTGGTGGAATGCTCTTTTCTCTCTATTAATAATCCCGAGTTTAGTTGCTCCGTTAATTTCCCTTGTATTATGGGGATTAGAAAAAATTAGTTTTAAAAAGAATGAAAATTTTAGCTATCAATTAATTCTAAAAGTAATTTTTACTTTCGTTTCATTTTTAGTTTTAATTTTAATTTGGCTTATTGATGCATCTGACAGAAAAGGAATACTTGAATTTTTATTTCCTTATATTTTTTTCTCAGCTGGATTAGCAATCGGAAGAGGATTATTAATTTATCTCAATCATTTTTCAGCATCTTTGGTTAAAGAAAAAGATTTAGAATTGAGCCGTTTACAAGAAGCCAAAGCCGAAGCTGAGGTCAAAGTATTGCAATCGCAAATTAATCCCCATTTTTTGTACAATGCATTAAATTCTATTGCCAGTTTAGCGCATACGGATGCTGATAAAACGGAGAAAATGGCGTTGTCCTTGTCAGATTTGTTTCGACACAGTATTAATCGAAAAGGAGCAAAAGTAAATACTTTGGGCGATGAATTGAGTTTGGTTCAGAATTATTTGGAAATTGAACAAATTCGTTTTGGAGATCGATTGGAGTTTTCTATTGATGCTGATGCTGATTTGTTGATTGTAGAAATACCCATGTTTATTTTGCAACCTTTGGTCGAAAATGCTATAAAACACGGCATTTCTAAAATAGAAGAACATGGAAAAATTGTCTTGAAAATAAGTAGAAAAGACGATGGCATTTTAATTTCGATTCAGGATAACGGTCCCGATTTTCCTGAAGGATTAGTCAGTGGTCATGGCTTGCAAACCGTGTATGATTTGCTTAAATTGACTTACGGAGAAAAAGCAGAGATAAGTTGGCACAACGAACCTCAAAAAGAAATTATGATTCATATAAATGCTATTTTATAATGAAAATCCAAGCTTACACCACCTTAATTATAGACGATGAACCGCCAGCAAGAGTGCGTTTGCATAAATTACTAGAACATTTTCCCGAAACTTTTCGGGTGCTTGACGAAGCCAAAAACGGAATAGAAGCCGTGGAGAAAATCCATCAATTGCAACCCGATGTTATCTTTCTGGATATCGAAATGCCAGGGCTGAATGGTTTTGAATTATTGGAGCGTTTGGATAAAAT
>WSSedL1CaDRAFT_10000166_pt1 | contig 45994 bp, 51 predicted proteins | sample WetSurSL1Cattail_FD_9464 | JGI IMG/M metagenome (IMG submission 9464)
ATTACAAACCCAACGCATCTTGCTATTGCGCTAAAATATGAAATGAACGTAGACTCGGCCCCTAAAGTATTAGCAAAGGGCGCCGACGAAGTGGCTAAAAGAATAAGAGAGATTGCAACAGAACATGGCATACCATTGCATGAAGACAGAGAGTTGGCAAGAGCGATATTTAAAGTGTGCGAAGTAGGCGATTCTATTCCGGCAGATTTGTTTAAGGCGGTAGCTCAGGTTCTGGCTTATATTTTCCAGTTAAAAAACGAAAAAAAGAAGAAATTAATTGTCTAATGGCGTTATGAAAAGGATTGGTAATAATGCAGATATATTTTTAGCGGCAGGCCTTATTTTAGTGCTTGGGCTGATGATTTTGCCTTTGCCTCCTGTTATCCTCGATTTTTTGTTAGCTCTTAATATTTCGTTATCTGTGCTGATCTTAATTGTCTCTTTATACGTACAGTCTCCGTTAGAAATTTCTGTTTTTCCGGGCCTTCTGTTAATCTTGACTTTATTCCGGCTTGGGCTGAATATAGTATCTACAAAACTAATTTTATTAGACGGCTATGCCGGAAAGGTAATAGAGTCTTTTGGGCAATTTGTAGTCGGCGGAAACTATGTAGTCGGTTTTTTGGTGTTTATCATTCTGGTTATTATTCAGTTTGTAGTAATTGTAAAAGGTTCCGGAAGAATTTCGGAAGTTGCAGCCCGTTTTACTTTGGACGCAATGCCGGGCAAGCAAATGGCTATAGACGCAGACCTTAATACCGGGTTGATTAACGAAGCTGAAGCCCGGTTAAGACGATCTGTAATTAGCCGAGAAGCTGAGTTTTATGGAGCTATGGACGGCGCAAGCAAGTTTGTAAAAGGGGACGCTATTGCCGGTTTGATAATAAACGGAATTAATATTTTGGCCGGGTTTATTATTGGAATAGCTCAAAGAGGGATGGAATTTAAAGACGCCTTATCTACTTATACAATATTAACAATTGGCGACGGCCTTGTATCGCAGATTCCGGCTTTGCTTATAGCTACGGCCTCAGGTTTGGTAGTAACTAAAAGCGCAGCGGGCACTTCGATGGACTCGATGATAAGAAAACAATTGTTTTCTAATCCAAGAGTTTTAGGCACAGTTTCCGGAGCAGTATTTGCGTTTAGTCTGCTTCCAGGCATGCCGACAATTCCTTTTATGTTCCTTAGCGTATCTTTGGGGGCAAGTTCCTATTTCATTAAAAAACAGACCAAAGCCGCCCAGGTTGAGGCCTCTAAACCTGCCGAAACGCCTGAAGAGCCGGTAGAAGAAAAAGTAGAACAATATTTGCAGGTAGATCCTATAGAAATTGAAATTGGCTATGGACTTATTACCTTAGTGGACGAAAGCCAAGGGGGCAATCTGTTTCAAAAAATATCTTCTACCAGAAAATTTATAGCTCTTGAGTATGGTTTGCTTGTCCCTCCGGTAAGAGTCAGAGATAATCTGCAGCTCAACCCGAATGAGTATATAATAAAAATTAAAGGGAACATGGTCGCTCACGGAGAAATTTATACGGATAGGTTCCTTGCTATGAACCCGGGGAATATAGAAGAAAGTCTTTCCGGAATTTCTACGACCGATCCGGCGTTTGGTTTGCAAAGCTATTGGATTAACAGGCAGGAAAAAGATAAAGGAGAACTGCTTGGTTACACCGTAGTCGACGGCATTTCGGTGCTTTCAACCCATTTGCAGGAAACGCTGAAAAAGAATTTTGACAAAATACTTACAAGACAGGCAGTTAAACAATTGCTGGAAAACCTGAAAAAAGAGTATTCGGCTGTTATTGAAGATATTAATCCTGAAGTTTTGCAGTTAGGCACAATACAAAAAGTTTTACAAAGCTTGTTGAAGGAATTAATACCGATAAAAGATCTTGTACAGATACTTGAGGCGCTTGTCGATTATTCGAAGGTAACAAAAAATATCGACGTATTAACCGAATATGTAAGACATTCATTAGGCGATACAATTGCTAATTTATACAAAGACACAAATGGAATAATTCACGCTCTTGCCCTTGGTACAGTTGTTGAAGGATATATAGTTAAATCATTGCAGAGCCAGAAGGACGCGACTCAAACTTTGGGATTAACGCCAACAATGTTAAGAGAATTAAATAATTCGATTGAAGACTGCGTGAATAAATTTCATGCTTTGGGCTATACTCCAATAATAATTACTTCGGCTACAATTAGACCATATTTTTATAGATTAATTAATTCAAGTTTCCCTGAAGTTGTCATCCTTTCTTATACGGAATTGCCTTCGCAAGTGGAAATTGAATTTGTAGGAAAAGTTGAGGTGGAAAGTGCAAATTAAAAAATATTTAGCCCCAACGCTTAAAGAAGCGTCGGAAAAAATGAAGGAAGAACTGGGCGATGAAGCTGTAGTGCTATCAACCAGAATTGTAGAAGGAGTAGCCAAATTTGGCGAAAATAAAGTTTTTGAACTCACTGCCGGAATTGAAGAAGATTTCGATAAATCGGCCGCTGAAAAAGCAGTCCCCGAAGAGCAGGCAGCCCAAGAAAAAAGGCCAGATTTTGCCGAGGAATTAAAAAAGCTAACAGAAAAAATTTATGCTGCAAAAGCAAAAAGCGCCGAGGAGCCGGAAGGAATAAAAATACGTAAATCGGAAACCTTAGTCGCAAAACCTAAAATGGCAAAAAGCTTTGGCGGGAAATATGTGGCAACCGAAGGGCGTTTTGATAAGGAAATTAAAGAAGTCATTGAAACATTATTTTTAAGAGAAGTTCAGAAAAAAATAATAATGACTATTGTAGATCAGTTGAAAAAGTATGACGGCTTTGCTCAGACTGAAAGCATAGATAGTTACGTGTTATCAAGCATGGCTTCTATGATTCCTACCGGAAGTTTTGAAATACCTAAGAGCGATAAAACCAAAGTTATAGCTTTAGTTGGACCTACAGGCGTAGGCAAAACAACTTGTATTGCTAAGCTTGCTATTATTTCAAAAATACTACATAATTTAGACGTCGGGCTTATTTCGGTAGATACTTACAGACTAGGCGCAATTGACCAGCTCAGGATTTTTTCGGAAGTGAGCAATATTGATTTATTGGTTGCATACGAGCCGGAAGAAACTGCAAAGCTGCTGAATACTTTTAAGAAAAAAGACGTCGTTTTTATTGATACTGCCGGCAGAAGCCAGAATAACTTGGATTCGCTAAAAAAGACCAAGGTTTATTTAGACGCCGCTAAAGTTGACGAGACTTTCCTTGTTATGAATACAACCTCGGCTACTAAAACATTGCTTGACGTGATGGAGAAGTTTAAAGTCCTGGATTATAAATCTCTTATTTTTACAAAAGTAGACGAAGCGGCTTCGTACGGAAATATTTTAAATGCAGTGAATACAAACAAATATCCGGTGAAGTTTTTAACGAATGGACAGACAATACCTGATGATATAATTGCGGCAGACCCGGACATGATTGCAAAATTAGTATATACCGGAAAACTAAATAAATGATCGGTCAGGCGCAAAGAGTATCGGAGCTTGAAAGGCTTAAGGGGAAAAGGAGCTTTACAACTTCAGGCAAAATTATAACCTTTACTTCGGGCAAGGGGGGCACGGGTAAAACCTTTGCGGCTTTAAATACGGCCTATTCGCTTGCGCAAATGGGCGCGCGAACTCTGTTAATTGATTTTGATACAAACTTATCAAACATTAATATTTTTCTGAATTATCATCCCAAAACAACTGTGTCCGATTTTTTGCAAAAAAAACAATTATTTGAAGAAATAATAATAAAGCGGGACGTTAATTTTGATATTGTATTTGGCGATTCCGGCAAAGCTGAATATCCTGAAATGAATGAAAAATTAGTAGACGAACTTATGCGCGGAATAGAAAAAGTCGAACAAAATTATGATTTCATAATAATCGATACGGCTTCCGGCGCAAACGTAGGGATAATATCGCTGCTTTGCAGAAGCGAAATCAATATAATAATAACAACCCCTGAACCAACGGCCGTAATGGACGCTTATGTTATTATAAAACTGCTGAAAGTGAACGGATATAATAAAGAAAAATATGTAGTGTTTAACAAATGCTTATCAGAAGAAGCGGGAGCTCTTGCATATAATAATCTGACAAACGCGTCTACGCACTTTTTAGGGGAAAGCATCGATTTATTAGGAACCATTTCTTACGATCAGGAAGTAATGCACTCTATAATTACGCAGGAACTGATCTGTAAAACAAATCCATATTCCGAAACAGTCAGACAACTGCAAAACCTTTCAGAAAAAATTCTAAAATTCAAACAATTGGTCAATATTAACCAGGCTCTTGCCGGATAACCAAAAGATACCCCCTAAAATCCTCAAAATCTCAAACAAATAACCTTCGTACTTAAAATGATATTCTGGTATAGTCTTTGCCTGTTTAAAACAAAAAAGTAAACAGGAAAATGAACAAAATAGTATTAAGAATAGGTTTATTGATTTTTTTCCTCTCGGTAATATTTTTTTCGCAGAGAGGATTACAAGTATGGGAAGTGCTTTTAAAATCATTTGTTGTTTTTGTGATAGTAACAATAATGGTAGGCGTATTTGCAATCGCTTTTATGCGGGCGATCAAAAAGAATGAAGATGAAAAAAAAGCTGAAGAAATGAACGAAGAACAAAACGAAGAGATCAAAAATTTTCCCGAAGAAATAAGCAGGAAGTAAAAAATGAATAACTCAACATTATGGGCCGATTTTAAAAAAGAGCCGACCGAGGCGCTAAAAAAACAGATTGTGATAAACTATATCAATCTAGTCCATTATGTAATTCACAATTCCAAGTTTGTCAGTTTCGATATAATTGACGATCGGGATTTTTTCCAGTTTGGTATTGAAGGACTCAGCGAAGCAATTGATCGTTTTGATCCCGAATATGGAACGAAGTTTGAAACTTATGCAATACAGCGCATAAGAGGCAAAATTCTTGACGAATTGAGAAAAATCCAGATTAAACCCAGAGCTAATGTGAATGATAAAGAAAACCAGGTGCATTACTCAAATGTTTCTCTTACTAGTTCTTATGATAATGAAGAAGGGTACATGCTTTACGAAGTAATCCCAAGCGATAGCGAGAACCCTGAACAAAGTTATGAAAAAAGCGAAGTGAAGGAAACTCTTATAAACGCCATAAAAGCATTGGAGGAAAGAGACAGACTAATAATTACTTTATACTATTATGAAAATTTGAGCTACAAAGAAATTGCGCAAGTATTGAATATAACGGTTTCACGAGTATCGCAGGTGCATACAAAAATATTAGAGTTATTAAAGCAAAAAATGAATATATTACATGAATGAGAACCAGGTAAATATCCAGACGAAGAAGGAATTCAATAAGAATCTTCTTCTTAACGTACACAACCTGCCGGCAATTCCGGTCGTTATTCTTGAAGTGTCTAAGCTCTTAGATAATCCAAAAGTAAGCGCGGCGGAGCTTGGGAAAATAATCAATAAAGACCAGGGGCTTGTAACAAAAGTATTGACCGTAGCAAATTCTCCTCTTTACGGACTGCCAAGAAGAGTCTCGACAATTGAATTTGCGATTGTTATATTAGGGTTTGAACATATCCGGAATATCCTTATTGCCATTTCCATGATCGAAGCGTTCCGCGGAAAAAACAATAAGAATTGGGACAGAAAAGCTTATTGGGCTCATTCGATTGTAGTAGCTACTGCGGCAAAACGAATGGCCGAAGACTTAGGGTATCATAAATCGGGAGAAGCTTTTACCGCCGGACTATTGCATGATTTGGGAATTTCTGTTATTCAAAGATATTTTACTAACGATTTCAATCAAATTTGCAAAATGGTAGAAGAAGAACAAATTTCATATTCCCAGGCAGAAGGGTTTATTCTTGGGATGACTCATCAGGAGGTTGGAAAACTTCTTGCTGAAAAATGGAATCTCCCTTCTTCTCTTTCAGATTGTTTAATTTATCATCACGAACCTTCAAACGCAGAATTAAGCAAGCCTCTTGCAGCAATAGTGCATCTGGCAGATTACATGACGCAGAAATTACAAATAGGCTCCTTCGCCTGGGACGATAATTATCAGTTGGATCAGAATATTATTCAGATATTAAATCTTGGAGACGAGGCGTATCTCGAAAAATTTATTGCAAGCTATGAAGCTCTTTTTACAGCAAACTTAGAATCCATTAACATTTTTTAAGAAATAAAATGACAAACTTAACACCAGAACAGCAGAAGAAGAAAGAAAAAACCGAAATGGTATTAAATAACATTTACAATCTTCCATTAATACCAAAGATAATTGTTGAAGTAACTAAAATACTTTCAACAGAAAATGTAAAGAACCCGGATCTTGTAAAAGTTATTTCCAAAGATCAGGGCTTGGTTACAAAGATTCTATCGATTGCCAATTCGCCGTTATATGGAATACCGCGCAAAGTGACTACAATAGATTTTGCGCTTCTAATTCTTGGCGTTAATGAAATCAGGAATATTGTATCGGCGCTTTCTATCATTGAGTCTTTCAAAAATAAAACGGATAAGTATCTCGATCAGAAAGAATTTTGGCTTCATTCGTTTGTGGTCGGTTCGGCGGCTAAACGCCTTACTGAAGATTTTGGAGACAAAAACAGCGGCGAAGCTTTTATTGCCGGGCTTTTGCACGACGTTGGCATATCTGTAATCCACAGATATTTCCATACAAATTTTATTTCTATTATCGAAATGGTTAAAGATCAGGGTAAGAGTTATTACGAAGCTGAAATGGAAGTGCTTGGATTAACCCATGAACAAATTGGCTATATGCTTTTGGAAAAATGGAATTTCCCAATTTCTCTTTGCGACGCAGTCTTGCATCATCATTCGCCTAAGGAATCAACTAATGGAACTAATCTTGTAGCAGTAGTGCATCTTGCAGATTATATGACGCAAAAATTAGGAGTCGGAAATTTTGAATGGGATAAAGGTTTGCAGGTAGAAAAAGAATCTGCCGAGATGCTTGGCTTTAAAGAAGAAAACGAGCTGGATGAATTTATAGTTAAATATGAAGAATTATTTACGCAACAGTCAGAATACTTAAGGATTTAATTTGCGCCTAATTAAAAATAATACGCTGGATTATGAACCTTTTCACAGGTCGCTCCAATATTATGCAAGCGCTGAAGAACACTTGCAGGGGCTTCGTCTGTTAAAACTTCAAAATGAAAAGTTCAAATCTAATCTGCTTGAAAAGTATTCGTATATGTTTCAGACTATGGCGTCGTTTGAGCATCAAATTGCTCAGGTTGAAGATTTCAAGACTATGAACAAATTCTTATTTAGCTCTTTGAAGCGCGTGCTGCCATTGAAATCTGTTAATATTTTTGTGTTAGACGAGCAGGAGTTGAATCTGACTCCTATGGAGGACGATTGTTTTGAGTTTATTACTGCATTTGTAAATAATTCCTATAAAGAAGGAATATTGGACTGGATATTTGAAACCGGGAAGCCGACGCTTTTAGCGCCTCCCGATAGTCACAGATCAACAGGTTCTAAACTTAATTATCTGCTTTTACCTCTTATTGAAGAAACTGATAAAAAAGGCGTTATTGCAATTTTAACTTCCCTTGGCAGTATAGCCAGAGAAGACTTAGACGTTCAGGTTGCGGGTCTGATGGCTGGAATGGCTCTTTCTAAAATTGATTCGTTACATTCTAAAGAAAAACTAAAATCGGCGTTGAACGAACTTCAAACGTACCAGGCTAAGCTTGCAAATGATTTTAAATTATCTGCGATTGGCGAATTGACCGATGGGATTGTCGGCGATATTGTGGATCCGCTTCAGGTTATTTTGAGCTTTATTGATTTATCTGGAATTGGAAACGCAGAAAAAGCGACTGAAGACTTAATAAGAACGCAGGTTCAGAAAATTGAAAAAGTTATTTCCAGGTTAGTAAAATTTGCGAACATAGATTCTGATAATATTAAAATTGAACCTTGTTATTTGAATAACATTATTACCGACTATATAAATCTTGTTAAATCGTTTTTGGAAAGTATAAATATTGAATGTATTCTTGATCTAGAAAAAGATATTCCGCCTGTTCTAAGTCATCCAAACTACTTATATCAATTGCTGACTAATGTTTTCAGCATGATAAAAGCGTTTAGCAAAAATGGCGGAGGAATTCTGATTCAGACAAAATTTGTAGACGAAAACATAATTGTTAAAATTGTTACAACTTCTTATTTGGAAAACCTTTTAGATAATAACGATCCTAATAAAGTTAAAACTCAGGATCTGAATCTGAATATTATTAACGACCTGATGAAAAAGCATGAGGGAGAGTTTAAATCCATTGCAGACCCTCAGAAAGGTTCTACTCTTATGTTGAGGTTTCCTTTAAAAAGGAGAATTAGAAAATGAAAAAAATAATACTTTATCTGATTATAGGAATATCATTTGTTTCTTTTGCCCAAACTAACGGGTCGTCAGAAAAAAAAGAAAAAGTAAATATTAAAAATATAGTTAAGACCGAAGCTTCTATTGCGCGCGAAAAAGAGATGAGAGAAAATAAACAAAATGCGGTTATTACTAAAACTACGGATTTAAATTCTGAAGATAATTATACTTTATCTACAAACGTAATAGTCTTTATTGCCGCTTCGCTGTTTATAATTTTATTTTTTCTTTGGAGAGGACAGCTCCCACAAGGAAGGGGTTTAAGCTCCGATCTTAAGAAAAATATTAATCTGTTACGGCAGGAAAAACTTGTAGTAGAAAAAACCGGAAGAAAAAAAGCTAAAAGAATCAGACTAATAGCCGATTCTGCTAAAAACAGCACAAAAGAAATTGCATTGTCGCCAAGAGCAAAAGAGATGGGAGTATCGGAAGGGGAGGTTTTATTAGCGGCAAGAATAAAATCTTATGAAATGGCAAAAGTATGCTCAACCAAATATTGAACATATCGGACGTAAATCTATTTAATACTGTCAAAACAAATGCCGATGCGTCGGCGCTTCCGGCTAACAACACGGTTGTAAGCATTTCGGTTTTAGATAAAATTGGACCAGAATACAAGCTACTTGTTAATGGAAAAGTTTTTAGCTCTGTATTGCCTGTTAACGTTCAGACAGGCGAAGTTTTGCTTGGATTAATAAAGAACAACAATCCAATGACCATTAGTCTTATAAATCTTTTGAGCGCAGGAAACATGACTGGTCAAAATTTATCAGCTCTAATTACAAAACTTGGTCTAAAGATAACAGAAACAAATATTAACCTATTGAAAGCTTTAGCGGTAAATAAAAAACCGGCGCTTAAATCTAAAATTGAAAAATTCGCTGAGGCGCTTGAGAATTTAGATTTCCAATTTGACGAACAGCAGCTAAATTATTTTGTACAGATTTTTACGAACGAAAGTAATTATCAGGATCTAAACGGTAAAAATGCCGGATATTTCAGATATCCATTAAACGACGTAATGCAGCAAATTTATGAAGCTGTAAAAAATGGAAGTAATAGCGCGCTTAGTAAAATAGTAATTGAGTTCGCAGCCGAACCTGATTATGTCTCGTTACAAAAAGAAATTGTCGGCGGAATGATGAACAGAGACGCCGCTATATCCGAGTGGATAAAAGAAAACGCAGGCAGCGGAGAAGCTGAAACAAAAAGGTTAGCCGATTTATTTAGTATGTATCTGGCTCAAAAAAGCTTTCTTAAAAAAGAAAATATTTATCCAGGTTTTATAATAATTTCAAAAGACGGAAACAAAGAGTTAGTCGAATATAAACTGCAAAAATCTTCCAGCGGCGATGGAAATGTTTTTTATCTGATAAATCTTGAAATGAAATCAAAAGAACTTGGCAAAATAGCTATAGACGGAACTCTGGCTAAAAGCGCTCTTAACCTTAGGTTTGGGACTGACGATAATAAGAGAACAGCGTTTGAAGAAGAGAAAGAAAATTTGGCTGATAGCATAAAAAATAATCTGGGGCTGAACCCGCTAATAAATTTTTATAGCGGAAACGAAAGCACAAGGCTAAAAAAGTATAATACGGCGGCTTTGAATGTTAGAATCTAAACCGGAGAAAAAAGCGATTGCTTTGGGATACGAAGAGGATAAAAACGAAGCGCCGCAAATATTAGCCAAAGGTTCCGGCGAAGTAGCCGAAGAAATTATTGCAATTGGCAAAGAAAATAAAATAATGATAAGAGAAGACGAAGCTCTTCTTAACTCGCTTGAAAAGCTTGAAGTTGGCGAACAGATTCCAGCGCAGTTATACCAGATAGTGGCGGAACTATTAGCTTATGTCTATAAGGTCGAAAAAAAATATCAGAGGATGATTGTATGATAAAGGGATTGTATCTATCAGCAAGAAGTTTGGATCAAAGAATGCAGAATATGCAGATTGTTGCAAACAACTTAGCGAATACTAATACAACCGGATTTAAGAAAGAACTTGAGTTTTCTGAAGTAATGGCTAATGTAAAAGACTCTATGGGAAATATTGAATCTAAAATCAGGCAGGTTACAGATTATTCGCAGGGCAACATTGCCAAAACATCAAACCCGTTGGACGTGGCTATTTCCGGAAATGGATTTTTTGTGGTAAAGACTGAAAATGGAAACGAGTTTACAAGAAACGGACGTTTTAAAATATCCGAAGAAGGATTTCTTGTAGATCAACAGGGAAATAAAGTGCTGGGCAAAAGCGGCGAAATTAATCTTGGCAATGTGCTTGACGAGAATTATAACTCAATTACGATTAATAATAACGGCGACGTTAAAATTGGCGATAAATATGTTGATACTATTTTAGTTGCAAAGATAGACGATCCGCAAGGCAGCCTAAAAACTAAAGGACTTAATTTTATAGCTAAAGCAGGCGACTATCAGGCGGCGGACGCATCGGAATATCAGTTAAAGCAGGGTTATCTGGAAGAATCTAATATTAATCCTATTGTTGAAATGGAAAATATGATTAACCTGAGCAAAGACTATGAATCGTCAAAAAAAATACTTACTTCATTTGACCAAACGCTTGCGCAGGCAAATGAAATAGGAAAGGTTTAATATAAGGAGAAATGTATGTCAACGCGAGCTTTAAGAACTGCAGCATCCGGAATGTACGCGCAGCAGCTAAATATAGAAATTATATCTAACAATATTGCGAACATAAATACAACCGGATTCAAAAGAAATAAAGCCGAATTTAAAGATTTGATGTATCAGCAGGTACAGGTTAATCCTTTGGCTTCATCTACTCCTGGAATATCGGATAGTTCGGGCGCTAAGATTCAGGTCGGTAACGGCGTTCAGCCGGCTTCGTCGTCTAAGGTTTTTGAACAGGGAGACGTAACCTCTACTAAAGGGCAGCTTGATTTAGCTATTCAGGGAGACGGTTTTTTTCAGGTTAAGAAATCGGACGGTACTATTGCTTATACGCGCGATGGATCTTTTAAAATCGCTTCAGACGGGACTGTCACTACGTCGGCCGGATATACTCTTGAGCCTACAATTACTTTGAACGACGACGCTAAAAGCATCAATATAACTACAGACGGAGCAGTTGAAGTTACGACAACCAGCGGAAGCACCACGGTGGCTGGGAATATTCAGCTGGCAAGATTTATTAATCCGGCCGGTATGGATTCGCTTGGAGATAACTTATATGCCGAGACTACTTCTTCGGGCAAACCAATTACTGGAACTCCTTCAAGTAATGGCTTTGGCAGCTTAAAACAGGGATACCTCGAAGCTTCAAACGTTGATATTGTAGAAGAAATGGTCGCCATGATACAGGCGCAAAGAGCTTATGAAATAAACTCAAAATCTGTGAAGACTGTAGAAGAAATGATGACCCTGGCAAATAATCTAAAATCGAGCAGTTAAAATGTTTTCATTTTTTTTCTTATTTATATCGTTGTTCAGCTTTGGTCAGACTGATAATTTCAAAGATGAAGTGCAGACTTACTTAAAGCAAAATTTAAAACAATATGAGCGTTTTGAATTTGAAATATTACAGTCTCCCAGCAAAGCGGAAAAAATAGTAATTGACGATTCAACGCCTTTGAATATATCAGGCGGTTTAGCAAGCATAAGCGTAACTGCAATTGATAAAGAAAACAGAACGTCGCAAGCTTACATAACAATAAAAGTGAAATTGTTTCAGAAAGTGGTAGTCGCAAAATCTGAAATTAGAATGAAAGAAGGAATAAATCCCGGCAATCTGGAACTGAAAACGCTTGACGTCACAATGATAAAAGGCGTTCCGTTAACAAAGCCGGAAGACGCGCTTTATAACTGCGCAAGGACTAAAATAGCAGCAGGCAGAATTATTACCGACGAACTAATGGACCGAATGGCGGTAGTAAAAAGCGGCGATAAGGTAAATGTGAATTCGGTAAATGGCAACGTAGTTGTAACTACTTACGCAATAGCAAAACAGGACGGCCGCATAGGCGATATTATTAGAATTATCACGCTGGGTAATAAGCAGTTTAAAGCAAAAGTTGTCGACGCAAATAATGTAATTATAATAGAGTAAGTTATGAAAAAATTATTAAGCATAGGACTGGCGTTATTTATTACGGGGATTATTTTCCCGCAGAATATGAGAGAGAACGCATATTATTCATTGTTCTCTGATCAGAAAGCGAATAAAGTTGGTGACGCAATTACAATTATAGTCTCGGAGGCTTCTCAGGCTTCAAATGACGCTGAAACTTCTACAAGCAGGAAAAGCGATCTCGGTTTGGACGCTACGATAGCAATGGGATCCACAGCCGCTACTCCAAAAGCTATTTCATTAGGCACTACTAACAGTTTTAGCGGATCAGGTTCTACAAAAACAACCGGAATGATTAACACAAAAATAAGCGCTACAATCGATTCTGTTTTGCAGAATGGAAATTTAATTGTTAAAGGCAGCCGCAAAATAGTTATCAATGGCGAAGAACAGATAGTGACTGTTAAAGGGATTGTAAGGCAATCGGATATACAGGCCGATAATTCAGTCTTGTCGTATAATATTTCTGAGGCGGAATTTGTTTTTCAGGGAACGGGATCGATACACGACTCTCAGAAACCGGGTTGGTTGACAAAATTTTTACACTGGATTTTTTAGGCGTTTTTATGAAAAAAGTATTAATTCCTGTTTTTATTCTTTTCCTTTTCAACAGTTTTGTCTTTGGACAAAGGATAAAGGATATAGGTTATTTTACCGGCGATAATACTGGTCAGATAATTGGTTATGGTCTTGTAGTCGGTCTTGCAGGCACGGGCGATAGCTATAGAACGCCATTTACGCCGCAGTCAGTTATGAGTATGTTAAAGAGATTTGGAATTACAGTATCGCAGAGCGATCTTAAAACAAAGAACGTGGCGGCTGTAATGGTTACGGCTTCAATAAGCTCATATCTTAAAACAGGCGCAAAGTTTGACGTTAATGTGTCTTCGCTTGGCGACGCAACAAGCCTACAGGGAGGAACATTACTAATTACTCCTCTTTCGAGTTTAGGCGGAAAAACTTATGGCATGGCGCAGGGTTCGGTTTCGGTGGGAGGATTTGATATATCTACAGCCTCAGGCGCAAGAACAGCGCAAAATCATACTTTGGCTGGAAGGATTCCAAGAGGCGGAAGTTTGATAGAATCCTTAGTCGAAACTTCAAACGTCCCATTGCAGGAAATCAGCTTATTTTTACGCGATCCTGATATGACTACGGCTAATAATGTTACTACGGCAATCAACACAAAATTTGGAGCTAATACTGCAAAATCGCAAGACGCCGCAGAAATAAAAATTAAGGTGCCGCAAGACAGACAAAAAGATATAGTCCCGTTTTTATCAGAGTTGGAAGTTTTGCCTATTACGGCAGATTACAGAGCAAAAGTGGTATTGAACGAACGAACCGGAACGGTGGTAGCGGGCAGCAACGTTAAAATTTATCCTGTTACAATTTCGCAAGGAAATCTAAATATTACAATAAAGTCGTATCCAATTGTAGCTCAGCCAGGCGCATTTTCAAATGGGACTGCGCAGATATATAATAATCTCGTTCCTTATGTGGTTCAGGATTCGGCTCATATAATCGGCATCCAGGGAGCTTCCAATGTTCAGGAAGTTACAGCCGCATTGAATTCATTAAAAGTTTCTCCAAGAGATATAATCTCAATTTTCCAGGCTTTGAAAGAAGCCGGAGCGTTAGTGGCGGAATTAATAATTCTTTAAGGCTTACATGGATATTATGAACTTAAAAACGACTGAAGTAAATCATATCAGTCAGACTCCAGAGACGGAAAGCCGGTATACGGCCGCCCAGAAGGAGAAGCTTGCAAAAACTTCTAAAGATTTTGAGAGTCTGCTTACTTCTATGATGATGAAAAGCATGACTCAAACGACTGAAGGAATGTTTGGCGAAGACAGCTATGGCGGCGATGTGCTGGATACGATGTTTGAATCTGAAATGGCCACATACATGACCAAAAGCAAAGACTTGGGCGTGGCTAAAATGTTATATAAGAAGATTACGGGAGAAGACCTTCCTTCGGTAATCGAAAAAGCAAGCTCTTCTAATAGCGGTAAAGCTTTAGACCCAATAGAAATTAATAATAGCGGCAGCAACTCTAAAGTGACTCCGAGCGAGGCGTCGATAAAAAGAATTAACCAGTATGACGACATTATTAATCAGGCTGCGGAAGCCTATGGAGTAGACGCTAACGTGATAAAATCAGTGATTATGGCCGAATCTGCTGGAAATTCAAAGGCGGTGTCTGGCGCTAAGGCAAAAGGATTAATGCAGCTTATAGACTCGACAGCCTCTGATATGGGCGTAAAAAATGTTTGGGATCCAAAAGAAAATATTTTTGGCGGGACTAAATATTTGTCCGGTTTACTTCGACAATATAATGGCGACTTGAAACTTGCTTTGGCCGGATATAATGCCGGACCGGCAAATGTGACAAAATATAATGGAGTTCCTCCGTTTGACGAGACAAAAAAATATATTACAAGGGTAGTTGGATATTTAAAACATTTTGATAGTTGATTATTATGGATATAAAAGATTTATTGAATTCGCTGAAAAAACAAAAAGAGAATCTTAATCTTTTATTGTTAGAAGCAACAAAGAAGCAACGCGCTATAGTAGAAAACAAAGTTGACGACATGGAGACCTGCGTCTTTGCTGAAGAACGGCTTTTGAAAAATATCGACCGCCTGGAAAAGGATAGAATCGAGTTAATTGGGAAATATAATGTAACCCTGGGGATTCCTGAAAATTCAAGAAAATTACTTGATTTTATAAACTCGATAAAAAGCTCAATTGATCCCAAATTGTATGAGGAATTTATTAAAACCAGAACCGAAATTATAGAAACCGTTGGAAAAATTAATCGTGCTAATCATTTTAATAAAATATTAATTCAGCAGTCAATAAGCTTTATAAAAACTACAATTTCCTCTTTAATGGGTTCCAAAAGGAGCTCATTGATCGATAGAAGGATGTAAAATGAGTCTTGGAAGAGTTCTTGACATAGGTAAAAATGCGCTGATGACTTATCAAAGCGCGATGGACGTTACGTCAAATAATATTGCCAACGTATCTAACGAAGACTACACTAAACAGGTGGTAGTTTTAGGTACTGAAAAGTCTGTTGGGCAATTTGGCACAGGCGTAAATATAGCCGAAATACAACGGGTCAGGAACGTCTTGGTGGACAAGCAATTGCGTTCTAATTATGCAGTTTCATCGGAAGCCGACACCCGTTCTACAATACTATCGCAGGTCGAAACTCTTGCGGGCGAAACTACTGATAGCGGCGTTTCATCGTCGTTGACGGATTTTCTAAACTCGTGGGATGAATTATCGTCCAACCCAAGCTCGACTACTTTGCGTTCAGACGTTGTACAGAAAGCTTCTGATTTATCAACAAAATTTGAAAATTTAACGCAGAATCTTAGCGAAATAAAATCTGACTTAGTCGGAGAATTTTCGTCAAAAGTAGATACCCTTAATAAAGACCTTGAACAAATAAAGTCTCTGAATCAAAAAATATACGCAACAACAGCTGTAAACCAGTCTGCCAGCGATCTGGAAGATCAAAGAGACAAGCTGGTAGATGAAGTTAGTAAAATGGGGAATACTAATATTACTACAGACGATCAGGGCAACATAAATATTTCAATTGGGGGCGTGTTTGCCGTTGATAAAAATAGCGCAGCAAAATTTGAAGTAAGCCAAAAAAACGGCGAACTAAGCATGGTTACGCAATCCGGCAATACTCAGGCTCAGCTTAATAGCGGCGAGTTATACGCTTATACTGATATGTACACTAATAAAATAACGGGGTATCTTAATACTCTTAATGACATTGGACAATCAATTGTAGATAGCGTAAACAAAATACACTCTACTGGAACCGATTTAAACGGGAAGACCGGAGTAAATTTCTTTACTGGTTATTCAGACGGTAAGCTTGAAATAAATAGCGATATAGTGAACGATCCAAGCAAAATTGCCGCCTCCGCAGATGGAACTACCGGCAATGGCGACGTTGCTGTAAAGATCGCTGATTTAAAGGATACAAAAGTCCTCGATGGCAAAACGCTGTTAGATAATTTTTCAAGTTTAGTCAGCGAAATAGGAGCCGATAAAGTTCAAAGCGACGATAATTATACGGCTTCCAGTTTAGTAGTTAATCAATTGAAGAATCAAAAATCTTCTTATTCCGGAGTTTCGGAAGATGAAGAATTAACAAATGTAATCAAGTTTCAAAGATCTTATGCGGCGTCTTCAAAGATAGTTTCTGTGGCCGATCAAATGCTGCAAACATTAATAGAAATGGTGTAGATATGAGAGTTACTGACAACATGATAACCGGCAACTATATTGCTAATCTGAATAAAAGCAGGGAACAGTCTCTCGAAATACAGACGCAATTAGCTACAAATAGCAAAATCAACAAACCGTCTGATTCGCCAACGGGCATTGCTAAAAGTATTCAGCTAAGCAGCCAAATAAGCAATACAAGTATGTATTCGGATAATATTGGAAACGCTAAAGCTGATTTACAAGTTACTACAACCGCAATGGACTCGATAGGCGAACAAATTACCACCGTTCTTACTACGCTATCTAACATAAATAACGCCGCCAACGATACTACATCGCAGTTAAGCGCGTTTGGAGACACAATAGATACTGCGTTATCCGAAATTTTTAATGCGGCAAATTCTTCAAATAACGGTAAATTTGTTTTTAGCGGAACGGACAACAGCGCTAAACCATTTGCATATTCGTCAGATGGAAAGACTGTTCAGGTAAACGTAAGCGATATATCTGGGGAGCAGGTTATAAGAACTGCTTCACATATTTATCAGCAGATAAACGTGACCGGAGCTGAAGTATTTGGAACCAATGTGACAGTATCCGGGAATGTAGATTCTACTAAATCGGGAGCGCAGGATAGTACTACGACAGTTTACGATAATAGTGGAAACAAATATAACCTGAACGTAACCTATACCAAGACGGCCGATAATACTTACAATATGAAATATGACGTAGTTGATCAAAGCGGCAACTCTGTTACCTCCGATACAAAATCGGTAGTGTTTGATTCGACGACTGGAGCTATGAGCACAATTGACGGTAAAGACGCATCCGGGATCACTGTAAATAATACTGATAAAGGGATTAATTTTGTTCTGGATACTACTAACGTTACAGAAAAAGCTCAAACGTCAAGTATATCTTACAGCGCAGATCAACAAACTACGATTTTTAATACGCTTATTCAAATTCGCGATGAACTGAAAGCAGGTAAAAAACCAACGCAGGCTGAATATGCTACGGTGGAAGCATTTAGTAACAGACTGCTGACCAAAGAATCGAAAGCCGGTAATTACGTAAACAGTTTAGAAACTACGGATGACTTGCTGACAAATCAAACTACGGAACTAAAGACATTATTATCCGGCGTAAAAGACGTAGATCAATATCAGGCCGTGATAGATTTAGAAAAGACTAACTATCAATTGCAATTATCTTATAAGGTAGCGTCAATGGTAATGAATAAATCGCTGTTGGATTATTTATGATTATTCGGAAAATTGGAACTTTTGCCGGACTGATTTTAGGAATTGCTTCTATTTTCGGAGCTTTTTTTATTGAAGGCGGGTCTTTTGCCGCTTTATTTTTAGTAGCTCCGCTAATAATAGTTTTTGGCGGGACTTTTTCTGCGGTTATTATTGGGTTTGGGCTTGATAAATTCAAAAATATTCCGATACTTATATCGTTAGCATATTTCCCAAGACATTACGATGTGATAAGCTTGATTGACATACTAGTTGAGTTTTCGGTAAAGTCCAGAAAGGAAGGATTGCTCGCAGTAGAAAAGGAATTAGACCGAGTGCCGTATTTTTTCCCCAGAAAACTGCTCAAGTTAGCAGTAGACGGAACTGATCCGGACTCAGTAGAAAATATCACAAGTTTGGAAATGAAGGCCTTACAAGACAGGCATTATTCTAATATATTTATATTTATGAAAATGGGCGGATACGCTCCGACAATGGGTATCCTTGGAACAGTGATGGGGCTGATAATGACCTTGGCGAGCGCAGGAAGCGATCCCAACAAATTAGTGCATAATATAGCTTCGGCGTTTATAGCAACTCTTTGGGGGGTATTTACGGCAAATATTTTTTGGTTACCAATTGCGGATAAATTAAAAGAATGTCATTTAGAAGAAAAACATATGATGGAGATTTCCCTGGAGGGGGTTTTGGCGATAGAGAGCGGCGAGATTCCTTCGGTGATAAGATCGCGCTTAATAAGCATGCTCCCTCAAAGCGAGCAGGCAAGACTAATGACTCTATAGACCCGGCTGACAGCCCTTTTTCTGAAGGCGGCGATAAAGACAGGTATATAATTACGTATGCAGATTTGATTACCTTGCTATTGGGTCTTTTTATTTTACTTTATGCTATGTCTAATGTAGACGCGCAAAAGTTTGAAAAAGTAAAAAGCGTAATGGGTAATGTATTTGGAACCGGAGGGAAAATTTACGGCGCCCAAAACCCAAATACTAACGGAATACTTCCGGACGCAGTTGATCAGAATGCAAAACTGATGAACGATTTATCCGGGTTGGTAAAGAATAACGATTATAGCGCTTATGTGAAGCTTGAACAAAATGAAAGAGGAATAACCGTTCATATAATGGACGAGTTATTATTTAAATCTGGCAATGCCGAATTGAACAAAAGTTCGATGGACATGCTTGATAAACTTGCAGATATACTTAAAACTTTGCCAAACGACCTTAGGATAGAAGGGCATACGGATAATATTCCAATTAGTTCGTCAGCTTTTCCGTCTAATTGGCATTTATCAGTTGCGCGAGCGCTAAATACGGCTTATTTTCTAATTCAGAATAAAAACCTTCCAGCAGGAAGGGTTTCTATTGTAGGATATTCAGAGTATCGGCCTATAGCTTCCAACGGAACGGTTGAAGGACGGTCGACCAATAGAAGAGTTGATATAGTAATATTAAAAAAGTAAAAATATGAAACTAAAAACAAAACAGTTCGGAGAACTTGAGTTTAACGAAGACAGAATTGTTAAACTGCCCGAAGGCATAATAGGATTTGAAAATCTGAAAGATTATCTTTTGATTAAAACAGAAGATGAGTTATTTTTCTGGTTAAATTCTATTGAGGAAGCTGAAATTGTCTTTCCTCTATTTGCAATAAATGCATTAGACGATAGTTATCCGCAGGTGGACGAAAATGAAGTATTTGGAATTGTTACTTTAAATCCAGATCCCGCTAAAATAACTGTAAATCTAAAAGCGCCCGTTTACATAAATCTAAATAAGATGGAAGGTTATCAGAAGATTTTAGATACTGATAAATATTCCATTGATTATAATCTTTTTGTAGAAGGAAAAGAATAAAAGGCTATTATGTTAATATTATCAAGAAAAACCGATGAACTTATTAGAATAAATTCTAATATTGTCGTTAAGATTATAGCCATTTCGGATAGTCAGGTCAAAATTGGAATTGACGCTCCAAGCGACATTGTAGTCCTTCGAGGAGAAATATACGAAAAGGTTAAATCAAACACGATTGAAGCCGCTAAACAAGGCGCGCAAAATCCAAATATTAAATTACCTAAACTGGCAGTTAACAAACTAAAAACTCCAAATGAATAAAGAACCAAAAGAGATAGAAAAAATAAAAATTCTAATTGTTGACGATTCCGATATAATAAGGCATTCATTAAAATTATTTTTTGCCGATTATAGCTTTGAAGTTATTACCTGTTTAGATGGATTGGAAGGAATTCAAAAGGCTATTGAGCATAAACCTTGTCTTATCTTTTTAGACCTGATGATGCCCAATTTTGACGGAATGAAAATGTTGCAGGTGCTTAGAGTGCTTGAAGATTTGAAAAACGTTCCCGTGATTGTAATAAGCGCCAATACGGATAAAAAGAATGTTCTTGCTGCTATTGAAGCCGGAGCAAACCGTGTAATTTCCAAACCGCTCCAAAGAGAATTAATTATTAAATATGTTAACGAAATTCTTGGAGCCGATTTTTTGTCGAGGGCTAAACATAGTAAAGTATTTAACGATTCTGATAAAAATGAAATTAATAATCAGTTAATCAAATTTTTTGTGCAAAGTTTTGAAATTAAACGTCTGGGAATATTGCAGTCAATTGAATCAAAAAATAAAGATTTGCTAAAAGCCATTGTTCATGAAATAGCGGGAACAGGAGCGACCATCGGTTATCCGCGCTTGAGCGAATTGAGCAATGATATTTTTATGAGGCTGGGAGCCGTAGATATTGACTGGAATACAATCCGGCTTAGATGCGAACAGTTATTTTCAATTGCTAATGAAATAGAATCTTTAGATTCTGCAAAGGGAATATAAAATGTTTATTATTATTGGAGCGGTTGTTGTTATTATCGGCGTTCTTGGCGGGTTTATGTGGTCTGGCGGAAATCCGATGCTGCTATTACAGTTCCCTGAGTTTTTAACAATCGGGGGAGCTACAATTGGAAGTCTTTTAATTTCGGCTCCTTTATCTGTTATAAAAAAGCTCATCGCTTCAATCCCTAAAGCGTTAAGTCCTCCTCATTTTCATAAGCACGATTATCTGGAATTACTAAAATCGTATAATGATTTGTTTCTGGTAGCGCAGAGAGACGGTTTGCTTGCAATTGAAAAACATATAGAAAGCCCTGCTGAAAGCCAGATACTTAACCAGAGCAAAAAATTTATAAAAAATGAATTTACAAAAGATTTCTTCTGCGATACAATGAAAGTTCTGTTAACGGGAGGAATTCCTCCGCATGAACTTGAAGCTATTATTGATACAGAAATAGAGACTTTTGAAATGGAGCTGCATCCTATAACTGCGGCTCTAAGCCGAATTGGCGACGCTCTTCCCGGGTTGGGAATTGTAGCGGCCGTTCTTGGTATTATTGTAACAATGGGCGCTATTAACGAAGGCGCCGAAGTAGTAGGTCACCACGTAGCTTCGGCTTTGGTGGGCACGTTCCTTGGCGTTCTAATGGCTTATGGTTTTGTAGGTCCTATTACCGCCAGCGTTGAGCACGTGTTTGAAGGCGAAGTAAGACTTTTACAGACAATTAAAGCCTGCATCGTAGCTTATGCAAAAGGCAATCCGCCTATTATTGCCGTTGAAATTGCAAGAAGAACTATTTTTACAGACGACAGACCAACATTTAAAGAACTTGAAAATTATGTAAGAGGGAAGTCAGAATAACATGGCAGATGATAGCGGCTCTTCCCCGATAATTATAAAGAAGATAAAAAAAGGCGGCGGCGGTCATCACGGCGGCGCGTGGAAGGTTGCGTATGCCGATTTTGTAACGGCTATGATGGCTCTTTTTATTGTTCTTTGGATTTTAGGGCAAAGCCCGCAGGTTAAAGACGCGGTTTCGGGTTATTTCAAAGACCCTATTGGCTTTTCTTCAAAAAAAGGGAAAGATCTCCTCGATGGTAAAAAAGGCGGTCTTATTGATTTAGGCAAATCGGCTGAACAGCAACAACAAATGAGCGAGGAAGCCGTAAAGCAAAAAGAAAAAGCCGAACTTGAGCAGATGGGGCAGCAAGTAATGAGAGATTTAGCTGAAAGCCCTGATTTTTCTGACCTGATGAACCAGATTAAAGTAGAATTTGTTGATGAAGGATTACGCATTGAAATAATGGAATCGGTTGACGACGTATTTTTTGAAGTCGGCACTTCGCAGCTTAAACCTAAAGCTGTGCAGATACTTAAAAAAATTGGCGAAAGACTAAGCCTGCTTCCTAATAAGGTTATTTTGGAAGGGCATACGGATTCAAGGCCGTATGGTTATGGCAACCAGTTAGGTTACACTAATTATGAATTAAGCGCCGATAGAGCCAATTCAGCACGTAGAGCGATGGTTGGCGGCGGACTTACTGAAAACCATTTTGATCAGATCAGGGGTTATGCAGATAAACGATTAAAGGATCCCAAGGATCCTTATAATGTAGTAAATAGAAGAATAAGTATAATAGTAAAATATGCAGGTAAACATGGATAAAAATATTATTATTGTTGAAGATGATCCGTTTTCTCAGAACTTCTACGAATATGTTTTTCGTAAAGCTGGGTTTAATTGTATCATCATGGAAGACGGAGACTTATTAATTGAAAAATTAAAGACGACGGAAGCCAGTCTTATAATTATGGATATTAATCTCCAGAATACATATTTAAACGGTCAGAAAGCAGACGGAATAATGATTTCGCGTTATTTAAAACAAAACGAAGCATTTTCCAAAATACCAATTATCTTAGTCTCCGCTTATCCGGTTTCTCAAAATGGAAAAAACTATTTTGAAGAAAGCCTTGCGGATGATTATATTACCAAACCTATTACCGATTTTAATTTCTTAATTGGAAAGGTCAATAAACTAATAGCTGGATAAATGGAAAACGAAAAAGATAAAGTTCTTATTGTAGAAGATGAAAAAGACACTAGGTTCATTTTAGAGAAGCTATTGTCTAAAAATAATTATGAAGTTAAAACTTCTATTAACGGCGTCGACGCCTTAGAGGCTTTGAATACGTTTCAGCCGAAGGTAATACTGGCTGATTGGACTATGCCAGTGATGGACGGAATAGAACTTTGCAATACAATTAAACAAAACAGCAATTACAAAACCATATATTACATTATCTTAACCGCTCGCGCTTCTCTGAAAGACAGAATTGCAGGGCTGGATATCGGAGCTGACGACTTTTTGGTCAAGCCGATAGAAAATCAGGAGTTACTTGCAAGAATCCGTTCCGGAGTGCGGATATTTAACCTCCAGACGGAATTGAAAAGCATTGAACATAACAAAGCAATTATAGAAATGGCATGCACTTTAGGGCATAAAATCAATAATCCTCTTAGCAGTTTAGTAATGTCTCTTAAAAACATTGAAGAGGAAAGTAAAAATAACCCTAAAGAAATAGGCAAAGACGATTTCTTTATTGTCAACGAGTCTATAGCAAGAATCAAGAGCTTTGTAAATGAACTGATAAATCTTGAAAATCCTACTGTGATTAATTACTCTAATGATAACAAAATGCTTGATATTAATTAGTTCCTAGGAATACGGCGCTTTTCTCAAGTTCTTTACCTGTTTTGGCGATAATGTACCAAGGAGGCGGGCAAATGCTTGAACAGATAGAAAATATTTCGCCAGGGTCTGATTATAAAAAGACTAGAAACGGCAAGAACTTTGTGAGGGTTAAAAACAAATCATCTTTTAATAAGTCTGTTTTTAACGATACTTTTGTGTATTCGCCGGCCGCTAAGTTTCTTTCTAAGTTAGATTGGCAGATGAAGGAAATGCACGTTTTCCCAAACGAAAAAGTTTTCATTTCGTTCACTACTGCAAATTTCGAGTTTCATATTACTTTGGATTTATCCAAGGTGAATTATTTAGAAAAGATAAATTATACAATTATTGCCGTAAGAGAACATCAGGAAAAAAAACGGAAACTACTGATTAATCTGTCAATCCGAATTGACAAAATAGCGTATACGGAAGAAATAAAACCGGCTGAGTTCAATTTACTGGAAACGCTATTGCTGCGGATATTGACGCTTGATGAAAATAACACGCTTGAAAATTTAAGCGAATATAAATTAAATAGTTTGCTTGACGAGTTGGAAGAAGGGCTGAATGCCGAGTTTGATTATATCAATACTCTCATTTTCACTCTTATTCACAAAATAACTAATACTCCATATTTCCTTATTGAAAACGAAAATAGGAGCAAAAGTCCATTAATAAAAATTGAAAAAGTAATAGCTTTTACTGGTGATTGATTGACCGACTTGAATGACCGCAAAATATTTAACGCTATAGCAGAATTCAGAGCAAGCCAGGGGTTGCCTGATTCTAAAACTATGGTAATTGTCGATAAAGAATCGAATATCTTCTATTCAAATGCAGCTTTCGAAGGGCTGTTTGGGCTATCTGCTGGAAGCAACCTGAGGGACTTGGATTCTGACCCTAATATAGTGTACTTAATAGAAGGCATAGCTAAATCCAATTATCCTAGTCTGCATTTTGAACTGTTTTTTTCAGGGAGCAACAACCGCACTAACGGCAACTACTCAGTTGATATCGAAAAAATAACGATACAGGATAAAAATTTCTTTATCCTTATTATAGCTTCGCTGGAAGAAAAAGCCAAAATTGAAGCTCGTATAAACAATTTAAACGATGCGTTGGAGTATGGAAATGTTCCGGTTCTTATTACAGATGGAGCAGGCTATATTACATATTGCACTAAATCATTTGAAGAAATATTAAATAAGGGGATCGAAGAACTATACGCCGCGCCATTATCTGACGCGTTAGCCGGCTATTTATCCGGTTACGATTTGGGCGAGCTTCTTGAATCGTTAAAGAACGCAAAAAAGTGGCGGAAGAGGATTCTTAAGACGGATAAGAACGGCGGGCAGGCTTTTAAGGAGCTGTTGCTTAACCCGGTTCTTAAGGAAAGCGACAATACCAAGAACTTTATACTTATAGCTAACGATATTACCGATCTTGTATTAAAGAACAGAATAATTAAGAAATCGGAAGAACGGCAGAAATCAATTATTAATAATATTTCAGACCTGCTGCTGATTGTAAAAACGGAAAATAAAAATCTGCTTTTCGAAAATGCGAATGAAAATTTTTGCAAGGTTTTTACTATACAAAAAGACGAAGTCGCAAAAAAGAATATAGCGGAAATATTCGCTACAGACTTCCTTTCCGTTTTGGCCGATTCTATTTATAATCTTACGGAAAATTCTCTTCAAACAGTTGAGTTTCAGTATTCAAATGGAGAAATTGGGAAGATATATTCTGGCAATATTTCATTTACAGACGATAAATTTGAAGATGAAAGAATCTATATTATTAGCCTGAAAGATATTACTCAGCAAATTCTTTATGAACGGCAATTGAACACTACAATAGAAAAAGAAACGCAGCTAAATAAGCTTAAGACTATCTTTATCGAAAATATGTCGCACGAGCTACGAACCCCATACAACGCTTTAATAGGTTATTCGGAAATACTTGACGATGAAATTAAAGACGGGAATGTCGAGTCTACTGTTGAAATTATGTCTTCGTTGAAAGAAGTTTTTGGGAGAGTATTAAGTTTATTCTCTAACATAATAGAAGTTTCGCAAATAGAATCGCACGAAATATCCCTTAACAAAGTAAAGCTTAATTGTAATAAAATATTGCTATCTATCTATGAACAGAATAGAGAACTAGCCGAAAGTAAAAATATAGTAATGGAACTTCAGCCAGACGCGAGCGATTTTTTGATTGAAGTTGACTGGCTAAAATTGGAGAAGATAGTAGAAGTTCTGGTCGATAATGCTATAAAGTACACAGACCATGGAACTATAATATTGGGCACAAAAGTAATAGGCCGTAAGCTTGAAATACTGATATCTGACACTGGAATTGGAATGAACGAAGATGAAATTGAAAAACTCTTAGAGCCTTTTAACCAGGAAGAGGACGTCTATACAAGAACTTATCAGGGAATTGGACTGGGGCTTACTATTGCGTACAGGTTAACTAAATTAATGGGGGGCGAGTTTATTATTAATAGTCGCAGAAACGAAGGGACGGAGGTCAGAATTATTTTCCCTACCTGTTATGAATAACACTTTATCGAGAAACTTCTTAATTTATTAAAATACTCTTCTTAAATTTCACACATTAAATTAAATTTATGTCGTGAAAAATATATTTGTCCTATTCTTATTTACAACCTGTATCTTTGCGCAGAACCGCGGTTTTGTTACAACAAAAAATGGAAGTTTTTATTCCGGCGGAAAGCTGTTTCATTTTTTAGGTTTTAACGCCTATTATCTGCAGGAATGCGCCGCCGATAGCTCAAGAGCTTATATTGTCGACGATGTATTTAAAGCCGCAAAAAGTTTCGGGTTTAAAGTAATAAGAACATGGGCTTTTAACGATAGAAACGACTCTACGGTTTATGGAGCAATACGGTATTCTCCGTATGGCTTTAAGGAATCAGGTTTACGCGGTCTTGATTTAGTAGTTGCAAAAGCTGCCCAATATAATATAAAATTAGTTCTTACGTTTTCTAATAACAGCGCCGATTATGGCGGAATAGATCAGTATCTAAAATGGGGAGAACAATATTTGAGCCGCGGGTATGCTGCTCCGTTAGATCATTCGTCTTTTTTTACAAACGACTCGCTAAAACAATGGTATAAGTTCTATGTAAATACTCTGCTGGAAAGAACTAACAGTTTTACCGGAATAAAATATAAGGACGATCCGGCAATATTTTCTTTTGAGCTGATGAACGAGGCTGTAAATGTCGGGCGGTCCGCTGAAATAATTGCAGAATGGTATAGAGAGATGTCAGGTTTTATAAAATTAATTGATGCAAACCATCTTATTGCAACAGGCGAAGAAGGGTATGACAAGTTTCCAAAGTACTACTCCGACGCTGATTTGTTTTATAATGGCGCAGACTATTTATTTAACGGATATAAGGGAACGAGCTATTATATAAATTCAGCTTTAACTGGAATTGATTATTGCTCGCTTCATCTTTATCCGGGGCTTACAGGGTTTTCAGTCCCGGCAGGTAAAACATGGCTTACAGATCACTTTGCAATAGGAGCCGGCTTTAACAAAGCAGTATTGCCTGGCGAATTTGGCGTCCGCGCCGATAAATATAAATCATATAATCTTTATTTTTCAGCATTGAAAAACGCGCAGGACAAGAACTGCATAATTTGGCAATATCAGCATAAGGACGTTATAAATAACGATGGATTTGGTTTTAATGAAACGAACGCTCCTGATCTTATGAATTTATTTAAGGCGTATGCGTTGTCGTTGGAAAGCGATACGATTCAGACAAGCGTGATTTCAGAAAGCGCGGTTTTGTATCAAAATTATCCCAATCCATTTAATCCCATTACGACAATTATTTATTCGCTTCCAAAAGATGAAACAATTAATCTAACGCTATATAATTTATTAGGAGAAAGAGTCGGTATTTTGGACGAAGGATATAAGCTAAAAGGGAGACATGAACGCGTGCTATCAGCTGGGAGCAGCTTCCTTTCAAGCGGCGTATATATTTATACATTAAGAGCCGGGGGATCTGTATTTAGCAAAAAAATTATACTGCTGAAATAGGTTAAATGCGAACAATTTATTTTGAAAAATCCATAATTTGAATTAACTTACCGATTAATATTTTTATATCAAAAACTATTCCAATGTATTCAAGCGAAATTATATCAGTCGGCGACGTTTTAGTCAGGCAGGAAATTTTAGATACGCCATTTTCTTGCGATTTAAGCAAATGTAAAGGCGGCTGCTGTACAATAGAAAGCGATTACGGCGCGCCGCTAAACGAAGATGAAATAGGCGAAATTGAAAAAATATTACCGATAGTTCGGGAATATTTGCCAGAAAACCATTTATCTGAAATTGATAAAAATGGTTTCTATGAAATAAAAGAAGGGGAAAAATTAACTACTAGCTTTGAAAACAAAGCGTGCGTGTTTGTGTTTTGGGAAAACGGCATAGCTAAATGCGGAATTGAACGGGCGTATTTTGACGGGAAAGTTAGTTTTAGAAAACCAGTTTCTTGTCATTTATTCCCAATAAGAGTATCTAAGTTTGGTGGCGACGTTTTAAGGTATGAAAAATTCAATGAATGCGTTCCGGCTTTGGAAAAAGGAGTAAAAGAAAAAACGAATATAGTCGATTGTTGTAAAGACGCATTGATTCGGCTATATGGTAAAGACTGGTATTCGATATTAAATAAAGAGAACGTAAAATAATATGTTATCATTAAATCAAAAATTATCGCAGCAGCAAAAACTTTCGCCGCAACAGATACAATATCAAAAATTATTGCAACTCAACTCGCTTACTTTAGAGCAGCGAATTAAAACGGAACTTGAGCTAAATCCAATACTTGAAGAAGTCGCCGAAGGCGAAATGGAAATGATAACCGATCAGCCGGAAAACGAAAGCGTTGAAACGGAAGGGAAAGACGACGATTCAGAAGAAACAAGTTCTGATGAAGAATTTGATCTTGAAGATTTTATGAACGATTATGAGGACGATAGCGATAGTTATGGAAGCGATTACTCAAACGGCAACGAAGAAGAAAAAACACATCCCGTAGCTCCTGCAAAAGAATCGTTAAATGAGCATTTGCTACAACAGCTTTCGCTTGTTGATTTTAGCGAAGACCTTATGATGCTTGGCGAAGAGATTATTGGGAACCTTGACGCTGGCGGATATCTTAAACGCGACCTTCAGAGTCTTGTAGACGAATTAAGAATGTTTGAGCATATCGAGATCAGCAATGAAGAAGCCGAAGCGTTATTAAAGAAAATACAGACTTTCGATCCAGTCGGAATAGCTTCAAGGAATTTACAGGAATGCCTAGCCGTTCAGATACAAAATTCATCTTTCGACCCTTATTATTCATATCTGGCCGAAGAACTGCTGCTAAAATACTTTGATGAGTTTTCGAAGAAAAGATTTGATCTGATTCGTCAAAAAATGAATTTAACCGAAGAGACTCTTAAATCGGTAGTGGATTTAATTCAGAAATTAAATCCTAAGCCTGGCGAAGGGAATATACAGTCGTCGGAAGCTAACCAGATTACCCCGGATTTTATAATTGAAAAAGTAGACGACGATTTTGTAATAACGCTGAACGATAGAGGGCAATCCTCCGTAACGGTAAACAAATCATATCTTGAGATGCTTAGCTCAAATAAACGGAAGCGGAAAATATCTCCAAGAGAAAAGGACGCGTATAAATTTTTACGGGAGAAATTTGAATCTGCAAAATGGTTTATAGCCTGCATACAGCAAAGACGCGAAACGCTGCTTAAAATAATGCGCGCAATATTGGAAAAACAATTTGAATTTTTTGAAAAAGGGCCAAAATTTCTTCGCCCGATGATCTACAAAGACATTGCCGAAGAAATACAGATGGATATTTCAACAATTAGCAGAGTGGTAAACGGAAAGTATGTGCAGAGCCCTATGGGCATACATGAGCTGAAATATTTTTTCAGCGAAGGATTGTCTACAGATTCCGGCGAAGAAGTTTCAAACAAACACATCAAAGAACGGATAAAAGAAATAATACTTGGAGAATCCAAGAAAGAGCCGTTTAGCGACGACCGGATTGCCGAAATAATAAACGAAGAAGGAATACACATAGCAAGGCGCACAGTTGCAAAGTACAGGGAAAGCCTTAAAATACCAGTTGCAAGATTACGTCGCGAGATATAATGTCAGTATTTGACGTGCCGGTAATAATTTTTTTGCTAGCCGGTTTTTGCGTTGTCCATTCTTTTCTTGCTTCCGAAAAAGCAAAAAAGTTTGCGGCTAAACGGTTAGGGGAATTTAATATATTTTACAGAGCCATTTATAACGCCGTTTCTGTTTTGCTTTTAGCTTTTGTGTTATACGCCTCGCCCAAGCCTCCGGTAATCATTTATGATCTCCCTTCGCCAATAGACCTGATAGTTTTCTTTTTACAGGCGTTAAGTTTGGTTGGAGTAGTTTATGCTTTTAAGGCGATGGATTTAAGAGAGCTTTTGGGAATTGAGCAGATATCAAATTATTACGGCGGAATTGAAACTGAAACCCCGATTAAATTTAGACATGGTAAATTGCATAAATATATGCGGCATCCGCTATATTTTTTTTTAATACTATTTGCAGGGTTTCGCCCTGAAATGGATGTTTTTTATTTCACTGCTTTTGTATGTTTTAGTTCTTATTTTTATATAGGCTCTTTTTTTGAAGAAAAGAAACTTGTTAAACAATTTGGAGACTCTTACGTTGAATATCAAAAGAGCGTTCCAAGAATATTTCCACTAAAAATTATTAAATAGTAACATGGTGAAAATCAAAATTTCTATTCTGCTTGTTGTATCTTTTCTTTTGACCGGCTATGTAAATGGCCAGGATAAAGAAGACGTGGTAGCTAAAGTGGGCTCTCAAAAAGTTACAGTGGACGAGTATCGCGAACGGTTTGAACTAACTCCGCATGTCGGAGCCAGCGACTGGAACATAGACACGACAAAATTTGAATACTTATGTTCAATTATTGCCGAAAAACTTTGGGGCATGGAAGCTGCCAGGTTGGGTTACGACACTAATGACGTTGTGAAATATTCTAACGCTTCGGTTGAAAAGCTTTATGTCAGGGACGCCTTGTATAAAGAAGTAATAGCCGATAAAATAGAGCTCCCGCAAAAGGATATATTAAAAGGCGTATACAGAAAAGGGCTCAACTTAAAAGTGAATATGATTATTTCAAAAGATTCAACCGAAATATTTGAAATATTTTCCGCTTTGAACAAAGGAGCTTCGCTTGATTCTATTTTAGCTGGAAGACCTGAAAGCAAAGAGCAGGATACTGCCGCTATAGAAGTTTCTTACGGGCAATTGGAAGAATTTGTTGAGGATACAGTTTATAGCCTAAAGCTTGGAGAATATACCGCGCCTTTTAAAACTAAAAGCGGCTGGTTTATTTTTAAACTTGTAGGCAAATATAATTCGGTAAATAAAAATTTTAGTCAGAATGATATTTATAATTCAGTAAAAAAAGTAGTGAGCGACAGACAGGCGGAAATACTATATCAAAAATATTATCGCAGCTTTTTTCCGGGACACAGAGTTGAAGCCGACGGTTTACTGTTCTGGTCTATTGCCGATAAAATAACAAAAGCTTTGATTGAAGACCGGAAAAACCCGGATACAAAAAAATCAGCAAATATCTATTTAACAGTAGACGACCTTAAGAGTATCGAAAAGCAACTTGGGCCCGATACTTTAGGCATGCAGTTTATTAAATTGGAAGGCAGAGTAATAACGGTAAAGGAATTTTTACGCAGCCTGCTTTTTGACGGCTTTTACACCAATGTGTTTGAACCGAAAATAATTGGAGCAAAATTAAATTCGCGCGTTAAAATATTTATAGAGCAGGAGCTGCTTGCGCTTGAAGCGAATAAGAAAGGTTTACAGAATCATCCGGACGTAAAAAGAGACATTGATATGTGGCAGTCTAATTATACGTCGCAGTTATTAAGAAATACGTTAAGAGATTCGGCAAAAGTTACTGACGACGAAGTATATAAATATTATCTTGAAAAACAGAAATCAAAAGCAAAACCAACTCCACAGGTAAACATAGTAGAAGTTTTGACCGATAGCCTGGAAGTAGTAGAAAAAGTTTTAAATGAATTAAAGCAGGGGAAAGATATTAAGGATCTCGCTTTAGAACATACTAAAAGGACGTGGACCAAAAAAAATGGGGGGCAGCTTGGATACTTCCCTGTTACTATGTACGGCGAATTAGGCAGTACGGCGGCTAAAATGAACGTCGGCGAAGTTTATGGTCCGCTTAAATTACCTGAAGGTTATTCAGTATTTAAATTATTAGATAAAAAAATAGCAAAAGACTCTGCGGACAAACCGTTTGATGAAGTAAAGGAAGAGCTGAAAAAAGAATGCATGGTAGAAAAATTCCAGAAACTATTAATTGATAAAACGGTAGACCTTGCTAATAAATATGGCGTTACTATAAACGATAAAGTATTAAAAGAATTAAATGTGACAAATCTTAATATGTTTACTTACAGATATATGGGTTTTGGCGGCAGAATAGCGGCAGTCCCGTTGGCGGTTCCATTGTATGACTGGTACACGCCATATATGAAAAGTAAAAAAGATTTACCATAAGGAGCAATAAATGACAGAAAAAGTGATTTCTACAACCATTTTAGGAATGGTTCATAATGGCGAAGCCGCTTTGGGCGGAGACGGACAGGTTACGTTTGGCAATACTGTAATGAAACATAACGCTATGAAAATAAGAAAAATTGCCGATGGTAAAGTATTATGCGGATTTGCGGGAGCGACCGCGGACGCGTTTACGCTTATGGAAAAATTTGAGGATAAAATTGAACAATACCGGGGCAACGTTAGCAGAGCCGCGGTTGAACTGGCTAAGGAATGGCGTCAGGATAAGTATTTAAGACGTTTAGAGGCGATGCTTGCAATAGTCTCTAAAGACGGAGCTTTTATAATCTCTGGCAACGGAGACGTAATTGAACCTGAAGACAAAATTGTAGCTATCGGTTCGGGCGGCATGTACGCTCTTGCCGCGGCTAAAATGCTGAAAAAGTATACCAGTCTTAAGACCGAAGAAATTGTAAACGAAAGCCTTCATACGGCTTCGGAAATATGTATTTATACTAATGACAAAATAAACGTTGAAGTTATAGAAAAATAAAAGTAAGGTTATAAATGAAAAATTATCTTGCAGACGAGCTTACCCCATCTCAGGTTGTAGAAGAGCTTGATAAGTATATTATAGGGCAGGCTGATGCAAAAAGAGCCGTTGCAATTGCGCTAAGAAACCGATGGAGAAGGCAGCAAGTTGAAGACGTGATGAAAGAAGAGATCATGCCGAATAATATTATTCTAATTGGTCCAACTGGAGTTGGTAAAACTGAAATAGCAAGACGCTTAGCTAAGCTTTCTAATGCGCCGTTTTTGAAAATTGAAGCCTCAAAATTTACCGAAGTCGGTTATGTTGGGCGCGACGTTGAGTCGATGATAAGAGACTTAACAGAAATTGCAGTAAGCATGGTTAAGTCCGAGAAGACGTTAGAAGTTAAGACCAAAGCTACTGAACTGGCAAACGAAAGAATATTAGATATATTAATTCCCCCGATGAAACGCAGCCATTCAAATGCTAATGCGCCTGAAAATGGCGAGGCCGAAGAAGAGGGGGCTGTTGTAGAAGACGAGTATGTGCAGAATAAGAAGACGCGCGAATGGATGCGGGAGAAATTAAAAAACCGCGAACTTGAAAATAAGATGATAGAGTTTGACGCTAACGCGCAGTCGCAGGTTAACGGCATGCAAATACTTGGACCTTTTGGCATGGATGATATGGGCATAAACATTCAGGAAATTATGGGGAGTATTATGCCAAAGAAAAAGAAAAAAAGAAAAACTAAAATTTCTGAAGCCAGAACAATTATGGTTCAGGACGAAGCGCAAAAACTTATTGATATGGAAGCAGTTCAAAAAGAAGCGATTCAGCGCGTAGAAAATTCGGGTATAGTTTTTCTTGACGAGATTGATAAAGTAGCCGGAGCAAGCGGCAAAGGCTCGGGTCCAGACGTTTCGAGAGAAGGAGTTCAGCGCGATCTTTTGCCAATAGTTGAGGGCTCAAATGTGAACACTAAATATGGCGTAGTAAAAACCGACCATATTTTGTTTATTGCATCAGGAGCTTTTCATATTGCAAAACCTTCGGACTTAATCCCAGAGCTACAGGGAAGATTCCCAATCCGCGTTGAATTAAAAAGCCTTACGGAAGAAGATTTTATTAAAATACTAACTTTTCCACAGAACGCATTGCTGAAACAGTATTCCGCTCTTTTAGAATCGGAAGGAGTGAAGCTGGAATTTACTGAAGATGCAATTATTCAAATAGCAAGAATAGCCTCTGAAGTCAACGAACAGGTTGAAAATATTGGCGCAAGAAGATTACATACGATATTAACCAGCGTTTTGGACGATATACTGTTCGACGTGCCGGATAAAATACCTTCCGAAAAAGTAGAAATTACAGGAGAACTTGTGAAACAAAAACTAGATATGATCGTAAAAGACCGGGACCTAAGTAAGTATATATTATGAAACCAGGAACAATTGTTATTATTAAACTGCCTCAGCGTGACGGAAGGCAAAAAAGCCGTCCTGCTCTTGTGCTGGGCAAACATGCTACTTCTAATACGGAAATCTTATTTTGCGGTATTAGCACGCAGCTGCATGAGTATAGAGAAAAATATGACGATATTATCTCTTTTCAAGACACCGATTATGAACTAAGCGGTCTGGCGGATACTTCTGTCATCCGGCTTGATTATCTTTCGTTTTTACCGAAAGAAAATATCAGGCGGACTATCGGCAGTATTTCCAAAGAAAGATTAGACAGACTAAATATAAGACTTGAAAAAATGTACGACGAAAGGAAAAATTCCTGATTATTATGAGGACTAATCATTCCAATTGATTTAATTCCAAAAACATAATAACTTTTCGTTTGTGATAAAATAATTTAAACCGGGCGCTATCCAGCTTAAGTTAGCATATTATTAATTTTTCGGATCAGAAGGGAAATTGAATTTAGATATCGACGACATAAACAATAGCGGCGGCGCTTCAGCCGACTCGCCGGAAGAATCTTCCGAAAGCCGTTTGAGAAATTTAATTGAAACCGCCGAGGATTTAATTTTCTCTCTGGATAATTATGGCAACTTCCTTTCCGTTAATAATAACGGAGCTTTGAGCTTAGACTATAAGCCTGAAGAAATAATGGGCAAACACTTTTTGGAGTTTGTGGACGAAGACGATAAAGTGGAAGTTGCAAAGTCTTTTCAGGAAGCCCTAAAGGCTGAAAATGTGACTACGTTTGAAGTCAGTTTTATGAGCAAATTCGGTAAAAAAATTATATTCGAAATCAACGGACATTTTTTATCGAATAAAGATCAGGTGACCGGGTTGCTGGGTATAGGAAGAAATATAACGCAGCGAAGGAATTATGAAGATAAGATGAAGGAATTAAATTCCAAGCTTATCGAGGCTAACCGGCTGATCTCTATAGAACGAGACCGCGCTAAACAGCAGATATCCGTTCTGGAAGAATTAAACAGACTCAAAAACGAATTCGTATCAAATATCTCGCATGAGTTAAGAACGCCGCTGGCCTCTATAATCGGTTTTTCAGAGACTATATTTTTAGACCCTGAAATGCCTGAGGATACGCGTAATGAATTTGTAGGGATTATTTTAAGGGAAGGAAAGAGATTAGCCAAGCTCATTAACGATATACTCGACCTCTCAAAAATTGAGGGAGGAAAGATCGAACTGAAAAAGAGCGAGCATGACGTTATGAAAATATTAATGGAAGCCATAGAAGCCAACCAAAAAGCCGCCGAACAAAAAAATATAGCTTTTACGTACGACCTCCCTCAGGAAGAAGTAATCCTTTTTTGCGATAGAGAAAGAATTTTTCAGGTTTTTAATAATTTGATAAACAATGCAATCAAATTTACCGACAATAAAGGGCGGGTTAAAATAATAGCGCAAAATTTTTATAAAGAAGTTGAAATCATAATAAGCGATACCGGAATCGGGATTCCATCTAAAGAGATACCCCTTATTTTTGGCAAATTTTACAGAGTCCCCCGGCCGGGAACTGAAATAGAAGGCACAGGTTTGGGATTAGTGTTTGTAAAACAAATAGTCGACTCGCATAACGGATTAGTCACTGTAAAAAGCGAAGACGGCAAAGGCGCTACTTTTGTAATTAAGCTTCCAAAATCAAAACATATAAACCGAGGCGACAATTGGCCAAGTTAGTTTTTATAGTAGACGATGAACTTGCTATTGCGAAACTTTTATCTTATTGGGTTAAAGATAAATGGAAATATGACGTTGAAGTTTTTCATAACGGAGAAGACGCTCTTAAAAACCTTAACCTGAAACCGGATATTATTCTGCTTGATATTATGATGCCGGGACTAAACGGCATAGAAACTCTTAAAAGGGTAAAACATACGGATCCAAATCTGCCGGTGATAATGCTTTCCGCTCAGGGAAGCGTTGAAGTAGCTTTGGACGCTATTAGAGTCGGCGCGTATGATTATTTTCCTAAACCGATCGATTTACAGCGTTTAGAGCCCGCGATTAAAAATGCGGTTAAAAATCACGATCTATTAAAAGAACTTGAAAGCTTAAGAGAAAATGTTCAGAAAGAATATAGTTTTGATAATATAATTTCCGCCGACGGTAAGATGCAGGACGTTTTCAGATTAGTCACCAAAGTGCTTGATAACGACATATCCGTATTAATTTACGGCGAAAGCGGAACCGGAAAAGAATTAATTTCACGTGCAATCCATTTTAACGGTAAAAGAAAAGATAAGCCGTTTATAGTAGTTAACTGCGCTTCTATTCCGCGCGAACTTTTGGAAAGCGAATTATTCGGGCACGAAAAAGGCGCATTTACCGGAGCTCATCAGAGGAAGCTTGGCAAGTTTGAACTTGCCAATGAAGGCACGTTGTTCCTTGACGAAGTGGGCGAGCTTGAAATGCTGCTGCAGGCCAAACTGCTGCGCGTGATTCAGGAAAAAGAATTTGAGAGAGTTGGAGGAACGGAGCTTATTAAATGCGACGTAAGAATAATTTCTGCGACCAACAGAGATCTTAAAACCGCCGTGCAAAACAAAGAGTTTAGAGAGGATCTATATTACCGGTTGAATTCTTTTCCAATCAGTATTCCGCCTTTAAGAGCAAGACGAGGAGACATTCTTGTCCTTTCCGATTATTTTCTGAATACACTTAATAAAAAACTTAATAAAAAAATAAAAGGCTTTACTAAAAAAGCGGTTAAACTAATTTACGATTATAACTGGCCGGGGAACGTTCGCGAATTGGAAAACACAATTGAGCGCTGCCTTATTATAACCGATAAAGACGTTATTGACGCTGACGAACTGCCCGTGCATATAAAAACAGCCGAACATGACCAAACCGCAGACGTAAACGTTTCGCCTTTTACTGACGATGTGATAATCCCTTTTGAAAAGATTAAAGAAGAAGCCATAAAACATGCTCTTAAAACAACCCAAGGAAACATTCTTGAAGCGGCAAATAAGCTGCAGCTTGGGAGAGCGACAATATACAGGCTGATTGATAGATATAAGATCGATACAAAAAGTTTTGAATTATAATTAATAAATAAACAATGTAACTGAGGCAACGAATATGGACTTTGCAAAAGAGATACACGGCAGCGTTGTAGTTGAATATGTCAACCTCCACAGGGCTACGCTTCGCGACGCTGAGGAATTTAAAAAAATACTAACAAATGATATAGAACAGGGCTGGAGGAAAATTGTAGTCGATCTTACTGAATGCGAATTTATTGACTCGACCTTCCTTGGAGCTTTAGTGGTGTCTTTAAAGAAAACTACCAGCTTAGGAGGCGATCTTAAGTTAGTCGGTTTTCAACCTGCAGTTCATTCAATGTTTGAACTTACAAGAATGTACAGAGTGTTTGAAGCTTTTGCTACGGCAAATGAAGCCATAGAAAGTTTTAAATAAATTTCACTTAATTTTTTACCAATACTATGCCGTCTGAAGAAAAAAAATCTATTTTAATAATTGATGATGACCTCACCATAAGGAAATTGATATGCTATCATTTGAAAAATAATGGATACAACATATTCGAAGCTAACGGCGCAGAGGAAGGTTTTAAACTACTTTACGGCGAAAAGATTGATCTTGTTTTGTGCGATATTACTATGCAGGATATGGACGGTTATACTTTTTGTAAAAAAGTTAAAGAGAATGAACGTTACCGTGTTTTACCGTTTGTTTTTGTTACGGCAAAAAACAGTATTGAGGATAAATCAAAAGCGCTTGAAGTCGGCGGCGACGATATTATAACAAAGCCTTTCGAGGCGAAAGAGCTTTTGCTTAAAGTGCAGGCTCTGCTTAAAAGACGAGAAATTTACCGCTTATATGGCGAAAAGAAATCTATCGAGCAATCGTTTGCGGAAGAAAAATCTAAAATATTGTTAGTGGACGACGATCTGTCTCTTGCCAAATTGTTTCAGTATAATCTTGTAAAAGCCGGATTTGAATGTATGGTGGCTCCAGACGCGGAGGAAGGTCTTAATCTTGCAAAATCAAATCCGCCTGATGTTATTGTTTCTGATATTATGATGCCGAAAATTGACGGATTCGCCTTTAGAAAAATGATTATTGAAGATCCTCTGTTACGCCAGATTCCATTTATTTTCCTGACGTCAAAAGGAGCCGAAGAAGATATACTTGAAGGTTACGATTTAGGGATTACCGATTATGTAATTAAAACAGCCGGACCGCGAGTAGTTGTAGCAAAAGTTACTGCTATTATGAATAGTCTTGGTAAAGAAAGACAAAAAGCCGTTTCTGAACTGCACGATGCGGCGGACTCTATTCATGCTACTGTGGTGCCGGATAATTTTCCGGTGTTTCCAGGCTTTGAAATTAAACATTGGCATCAGACTTACAAAGGCATACCCGGCGGCGATTTTATAGATTATTTTGATCTCGGCGAAGATAATATGGCCATAATTCTTGGCGACGTAATGGGGAAAAAATGGAAAGCCTGGTATTTTGCTTTTGCATATATCGGATATGTAAGGAGCGCAATTCGAGTCGCTCTGCAAAAGGGGGGCGATATTTCTCCAAAAGAAATTTTGGATGAAGTTAACAGATCAATTTACCATGACGCTAAAATATCCGAAGTATTTACTATACTTTCAGTTCTTGTGATAAACAAAAAAACAATGACTGCAAAATATTCAGGAGCGGGAGACCTCCCGTTGTTATACAGAAACGCCGCATCTGGCGAAGTTTCACAGATAAAATCGGATGGTCTTTTGCTTGGCTTTATGCCGGATGGGAACTATAATAACGTAGAAATTAACCTAAACGCTAATGATTGCATTTTCATGCTTACTGACGGTATTACGGAATCGCGCAATTTTTCAGGCGAACAGTTTAATGATTATCTGATAGACGCCGTAAAAAACATTGATCCAATTAACGATCCTCTGGAAGAATTAAAACGGGTATTTATTGCATTTACTGCGGGTAAATTTGAAGACGACGTAAGCCTTATTACGGTTAAGGCAAAGTAGATGAAAAAAGTAATAACAATTTTTGGAAGCTCGCTGCCTGTAGAAGGCGACGCGGAATATGAAAACGCTTACAAGCTTGGAGCTTTACTTGCTGAAAAAGGATTTGATATCTGTAACGGCGGAAATTGCGGCATTATGGAGGCTACGGCTAAAGGAGCGCTTGAAAAGGGCGCAAAAGCAACGGGCATAACAATAAAACATTTCTCCTCCCGCACAAATAAATATCTTACTGAACTTGTTGTATGCGAAACTCTTTTTGAGAGAATTACTAAACTAATAAGCTGCGCCGATGGATTTGTTATACTTAAAGGGGGAACCGGAACTCTGCTTGAACTTGCAGCCGCGTGGGAGCTTATGAATAAAAATATTATGGGCGTAAAACCGATTACATGTCATTCGTCTTTGTGGAAAGATATTGTAACGGTTATGGAAAAGCAGATAGAAAGCGAGAAGCGCGAAACAGGACTTGTCAGCTGCTTTGACCGCGTTGAAGATATTGCAGAATATCTTGCATTAAAGCTATCATAACCCGCTTAAAAATTCCTGAACCTTCAAATAAACCATTTCAACTTCCAACTCTTTTACGCATTTGAACTGAACGTCAGTCCGCGAGCAGGTAAGCGGAGCAGGGGAATAAAAAAAGCAGGGCGCGCACTCTAAGTTTAATGACGCTATTTTATAATCAGTCTTCCATGGATGAATATAGTTTGTGTTAGTCGGCCCAATAACGCCTACTACTTTTAACTGCATAGCCGATGATATATGCATAAGACTTGAATCGTTTGACACAAACACATTGCAGCGCTTCATTACAGCGGCAGTCTGGGCTAAATCGGTTGATTTAACAAGAAAACACTTTTCGGAATTTACATCTTTATGAATTTGTCCTGCAAGTTCATATTCGTCAGGTCCGCCGAATAATAATATAACGGCGTTATCATTGGCAATTAGTTTTTTTGCAAGCGCAGTAAACTTTTCAGGTTCCCATCTGCGCTTAATATGGTTCTTAAGCGTAGCGCAGCCGGGGTGAAAGCCAATAACCAACTGATCGGCAGAAATTGCCCTGTCAGCTAAAAACTTTGAAGCGAAGTCAGCGTCTGAAGCAAGAAGAGGAAAGTTAAGCGGCGGCAAATCGGTAAATTCTTTGTCCAGAAATTTGCTTAACAGTTTTACGTTTTCTTCTACATTATGAAGCGAATCGTCTTCTGTAATAGAGACGTTATTAAGAAAGCTAAAATTGCGAAAGCCTCCGCGCAGATAATTTACTCCAAGGCGTTTTTTTGCGCCGATGAGGAAATTAATTATGTTGTATTCTTTTCTGTTTGCAGGATAAACGTTAATTGAAGCGTCGTATTTGCCATGCAGCTCTAAAACAAAACGGAGAGATTTAACCGCGCCCTGTTTCATAAAATCAAAATGGATCACGTTGTCAAGATCGGCATTACGCGCATAAATATCGTTTACCCCTTTAAACATTACAAGAGCGTCTATAGTAGCGCCGGGCAAACTTTGCCTTAGTAGTTTAATAGCTGGAGTAAACATCAAAGCGTCGCCGATGCCGGAAAGCGCTAAAATTAAAATTTTCAAATTCTATTCCGGTTTTTTGAAGAAGCTGTCGTAATTTTTCTTTTCTTTAGTCGCCATATATTTTTGATACAGGGCTTTTAGTTTTGCAAACGAAACCGAATCAAAGTCCTCGTCGTCTTTCTGCCTTTTTACGAACATCTTATAGTCGTACGATTCTTTTGCGTCCATTTTATTCTCATAAAATTTCAACGCGTCCAAATATTTCTGTTGTTCTTTGATTTGCATATAGTTAATATAAATTATATTTTATTATTCGCCGAACAAAATTAAATAATCTTTCAACAAGAAAAAAAATAATAATGCATAAAGATAAAGAGAATTGGAAACTGCTGATTGAAATCAATCAGGATAAATGCGATTTCTGCGGATGCTGCGTGGGCGTTTGCCCGGAAGACGCAATTGAGTTGAAAGAGGCGCAAATAGGTATAATAGAATCTGAATGCACAAATTGCTCAAAATGCGTTTGGTCTTGCCCGGTTGAGGCGATAAAGTTTAATAAAGACGAGCTGAAAAAACAGACTGTGGTTATGGATATATGAAAGAAAATTATGACGTTATAGTAGTTGGAGCGGGTCCTGCCGGTTCGATGGCTGCAAGGTTTGCCGCTGAAAAGGGCGTATCGGTATTGATGCTCGAAAAAGACAGAGATGTGGGCTATCCCGTGCGCTGCGGCGAAGCGGTAAGTAAAACTTCGTTAGAAAAGTTTATTACTCCCGATGAAAGATGGATTAACGCGCGAACAAATAAATTATCTTTTATTGCTCCAAATGATAAGGAAGTTACAATTGAGTTTAAGGAAACCGCCTATATTTTAGAGCGGAGAATTTTTGATTATGAACTTGCAAAAACAGCCGTTGCAAAGGGCGCGGAAGTTTTAACGCGGGCGTATGTTAACGGATTATTGTTTGCCGACGGGAAGGTATCGGGGGTAAAATACGAACATCGCGGAGAACAAAAAAATGCCTCGGCTAAAATAGTAATTGCGGCAGACGGAGTGGAATCGCGCGTGGGCAGATGGGCTGGATTAAAAACCTGCGTTGATTTTAGAGAAATGGAAAGCTGCTATCAGGTTACGGCTACAGGCTTGGAGCTTAACGATGAAACCTGCTATTTCTATTTCGGCAGGGAAACTGCGCCCGAAGGTTATCTGTGGGTGTTCCCTAAAGGGAACAATTCCGCAAATATCGGAATTGGCATAAGCGGACTTTCAGGTAAAAAGAAATCGGCTCAGAAATATTTAGATGAGTTTTTAGCTAAAAAATATCCAGGCGTTTCAGCATTAACCGCTATTGCCGGGGGAGTCCCCTGCTCAATCACATTGGAAAAGCTAACTGCGCCAGGAATAATGCTTGCCGGAGACGCTGCGAGGCAGGTAAATCCGCTTTCCGGAGGAGGCATTGCAAGCGGCATGACAGGCGGCAGTATTGCCGGCAGAATTGCGGCCGAGGCTATAAAGAAAAACGACCTAACCTATATTTCATCTTATGAAAATGAATGGCGAGAAAAAGTCGGAAAACGTCACGAAATTTATGACCGGATCAAAAACGGAATATATGGCTTTAAGGATGAAAAATTTAATTCTCTTGCCGAGTCGTTTTTAAAAGTCCCTTTTGAAAAGAGGAGCTTAAATCAACTTTTCAAAGCCGCTCTGATTAACAACCCGGGTTTGTTGCTTGATATAGCAAAAGTTTTTATTGGAAGATAATAAAAACGACTTTTGGAAGTAATTTGTATACATAATTCCTTAGGCGTATTGAAAGAAATAGAGGTAAAAAGAACGATTTATCAGTAAAAAACTTATAATATTTGCCAATTTCGAAAATTGACTTAATTTTTTCAGAAAATTTCATTATTTTGCAATTGTAAATTAAATACATATTTAAAGGGACACTATGAATTATTTAGTATTATTAAGACATGGCGAATCGCAATGGAACTTAGAGAATAAATTTACCGGATGGGTAGACGTTGATCTAAGCGCTAAAGGCGAAGGCGAAGCTAAGAATGCAGGTTTATTAATTAAAAAAGCTAATTTGAAATTCGATTATCTATTCACTTCTGTTCTTAAAAGAGCAATCAGAACAGCTCAAATTGCGTGTGAAAACGCCGGCTTTGTAAATCTGCCTACAGAAAGAGATCAGGCTCTTAACGAAAGACATTACGGCGCATTACAGGGCTTGAATAAAAAAGAAACCGCCGATAAATTTGGCGAGGAACAAGTTCACATCTGGAGAAGAAGCTACGACGTTCCGCCTCCAGCCGATAAAACTGAATTAAATCCTCTTGGCATGACCGAAAGTTTAAAGGACACTGCCGCAAGGACAATCCCGTATTATCAGGAACATATTGAAAAATTGGTTAAGGAAGGAAAGAACGTTCTGATTACAGCTCATGGCAACAGCTTACGCTCTTTAGTTATGTTTCTTGATAATTTAACAAAAGAACAGGTTCTTGAGCTCAATATACCTACCGGAACTCCTCTTGTATATGAATTTGAGAACGGGAAAGTAATTAAAAGTTATTATTTGAAAAATGAATAAAGAATTGATATATCAGTATTTTTCTGACGACGATTTCCTAAGGATATCTTCAAAGATAAAAGAATTAGAGAAAACTACGTCCGGGGAGATATGCGTTAGTATCAAAGAAAAAAAATCATTTTGGAAAAAGAATAAAAGCCTCCGCAGTTTAGCGGAGGCCGAGTTTATTCGATTGGGTATTAAAAAGACCAAAGAGCACACTGGCGTTTTGGTTTTTATTCTGCTCAAGGAACGGCAGTTTTATGTTTTGGCGGATTCGGGCATTAACGAAAAAGCGCCGGAAAAAACATGGGACGCAATTAAAGAAGAAATGCAGGGCTTTTTCCAGAAGGGAGAGTTTTGCAAGGGGGTTGTGCACGGCTTAGATCATATAGGTAAGATTCTAAGCGAACATTTTCCGATTCGTCCGGATGATGTTAATGAATTATCCAACAAAGTAGTATTCAATTAAAGGATAGATATGAAAAAAATAATACAATTATTCTTATTGCTATCTTCTGCGGCCTTTGCGCAGTATGTCACTCCAAATACAGGCGTCAACTGGAATTTAGACAGCCTTGTGGCTAACTCTAACGGTAAAGTTGCAGGCGCGTTTCCAAATTACGAAATTAAAGATTCAATCCGGGTTTCTGCTAACGATAAATTAGTTATTAAAGCCGGTTCAAAAGTTCAGTTCGACTCTCTTAAAGCGGCGTTCTGGATACAGGGAATTTTCCAGGTTAATGGAGATTCGCTTAACAATGCAGTTTTTACTTCGCTTAATCAGGATTCAACTGGCGCATATCAGGGTTTTACGTTTGACGACTCTAGCATAGACAGCTTATGCTGGATTAAGTTTGCGCAGATAAATTATGCTTATTATGGCTTTAGGGCTATTAACTCAAGCCCTCTGATTTATGGCAGTCATTTGTATAAATGCCGCAGAGGCGTTCAGCTTACCGGTTCAAATGCAGTAATAACTGCAAATAAAATTGAAAGAAGTTATGAGTACGGTATAAATTTAACGCTTAGCTCAAATCCTTATATTATTTCTAATGAAATTGCAAATAATAACACTCAGAATACAGCTGCAAAAAACCAGATTAGTATAGGTTTGCAGGGGAACAATTCTCCTATAATCCGGAATAACGTAATTTACGGCAGCGTAAAAACAAATTATGCCGGAGCTATCGGTCTTTGGGTTTACGGCTCTACTGCATATTCAAATATAGTTATTGAAGGGAACACAATACACGATAACAGCTTTGGTATTACGCTATACGGAATGGGCGGCGGCATAATTAACGGAACAGTAAACGATAACTTAATATATAACAATAATACTAACCCAAGCGTAATGACTACCGGAAGCGGTATTAACGTTAACGGCGGTCCGGAAGTAGTTCCTGTTATTAAAAGAAATACAATTTACGGCAACTGGTGGGGTATTACAATTCAGAACGGCTCTACTGTTATCGCAGGCCCTCAGCCTAAACTTGGCGACCTGACTAACGCAGATACTTCTGATAACGGTTTAAACCATATTTATGGCAACGTTCAGGGGACGAATGTTTATGACTTATATAACAATTGCACTAACACTATTCAGGCTCAGAACAACGACTGGGGCGTATACGATTCGCTTTCTATCGCTCAGCATATTTTTGATAAAAGCGACGATGCCGCTCATGGCGCAGTAGTTTTTACTCCTTTCTATAAAGCCAGCGTAATTCCGGTTGAACTAACTTCATTCGCGGCTAATCAGACGGCTTCAGGCTTTTTGTTAAAATGGCAGACAGCTACCGAAACTAACAATTCTGGTTTTGAAGTTCAGAAAGCTTTAGGCAAAGGAAGCTTCGCTTCTATCGGTTTTGTAAAAGGACAGGGAACTTCTACTAACGTTAAAAAATATGAATTCAAAGATTCTGACGTGTCGGCTCAAAGCCAGTCAATCAGATATCGTTTGAAACAAGTTGATTTTGACGGAACAGCAAATTATTCAAGCGAAGTTGAAGTAAGCTATACGGCTCCTAAAAAATTCGAGCTTGCTCAAAATTATCCTAATCCGTTTAACCCTTCTACAGTGATTAATTTTGAAATCCCTAACGCCGGGAAAGTATCTCTAAAAGTGTATAACATTTTAGGCAACGAAATTGCTACTTTAATTAATAAAGATATGCCTGCCGGAAGCCACAGCGTGCGTTTTAACGCCGCTAATCTTTCAAGCGGACTTTATTTCTACACGATTAAAGCCGGTAACTACACTGCTACTAAAAAGATGATGCTTCTAAAGTAAAACTAATAAAGTATCAGCTATTTTCAGGCTCCCTTTCATTTTTGAGAGGGAGCCTTTTTTATTGCTCTTTCTGGGTGAACGCTCATGACCTTCCAGTCGCTTGCGCACTGGAAGGCTTGATACAATGCCGAGCCAATGCATAAATGTGCGGTTTATTAATTAGCCGTTGTCGTTTTTTAAGCAACGTTAATT
>WSSedL1CaDRAFT_10000167_pt1 | contig 45781 bp, 40 predicted proteins | sample WetSurSL1Cattail_FD_9464 | JGI IMG/M metagenome (IMG submission 9464)
TCAAAAAGCTATACTTGATAAATATATATCGACAACTACAGCGGAAGAATAGGTACAAAAGGCACTTTGAAAAATAAGTGTCTTTTTTATGTTGAAAAATAATATAAAAAGTGAGAAAATATATGCTGGAAAGTATAAAGGAGCACACAGATGTCACAGGTAACCGCTCTCATTCTTGCAGCTGGCGAGGGTAAGAGGATGAAATCCGAAAAGGCCAAGGTAATACACAGACTTTGCGGCAGGGCTATGATCGAGTGGGTGTACGAAGCTGCACGCGGTGCAGGGATTGAAAGATGTGCAGCGATTGTCGGTCACAAGGCTGATCAGATCATGGAGTGCATGGGGAATAAAGTTGAATATGTGCTTCAGGAAAATCAGCTTGGAACCGGGCATGCCTTACAGCAGGCTCATCATTTCTTCAATAGCGGGGAGGGAACCATTCTTGTGTTGTATGGTGACACGCCGCTAATTTCTTCAAAAACAATTACGAATGCGATTGAATATATGAAGCAGGGTGAATATAAGGCTGTTGTAATATCGGCGGATGTACAGGAGCCTTTTGGATATGGACGTATTATCAGGGATGCCGGAGGCAGTTTTCTTAAAATTGTAGAGCAGCGTGATACGAACGAGGACGAAAAAGCCGTCAGGGAAATAAATTCCGGCATGTATGTGTTTTCAGCCAAAGAATTGGCGGAAGCTTTAAAGTTGCTGACCAACAACAATGAACAAAAAGAATATTATCTGACGGATACACTGGAGATCATGTTGTCAAAAGGTTATAAGACCGGTATTTACAAAGCAGCCGACAGTGATGAAGTGCTTGGCGTAAATGACAGGGTTCAGCTTCAGCAGGTTTCTTCAATATTAAAGAAAAGAATTATGACCGCATTTATGTTATCGGGTGTTACAATAGTCGACCCGGGCTTTACACATATTGATGCCGACGTTGAGATCGGAGCGGATACGGTTATTCTTCCCGGATCGGTCATCGAGGGAATCACAAAAATCGGCAGGAATTGTACCATAGGTCCTAACAGTACAGTAAAAAATGCAATTATTGGAGAAGGCAGTACTGTATTCTGTTCAATCATAGATGGATGCACAATAGACGATGGGGCGGAAATAGGCCCTGGCGCCCGTATTTGTAAATGATGTACCGGAGATAGATACGACATAATAAAAGGAGCAAAATAATGAATCTGCATGGCAAAGATATCAAAATATTTGCTGGTAATTCAAACCGGGTCCTCGCTGAAGAAATTGCAGAGAAGATCGGATTGCCTTTGGGCGTCGCAACGGTGGGAAAGTTCAGCGACGGTGAATCTGCAATCAATATTGGAGAAGTTGTCAGGGGCTCGGATGTTTTTGTCATTCAATCGACATGTACTCCTGTAAATGATAATCTGATAGAGCTTTTAATTATGATAGATGCGATAAAGAGGGCTTCTGCAGGCAGAATTACTGCCGTTATGCCCTATTTCGGCTATGCACGCCAGGATAGAAAGGCGAAAGCAAGAGATCCAATTTCCGCAAAGCTTGTGGCAAACCTTATAACGGTAGCCGGAGCCGACAGGGTACTTACAATGGATTTGCACACCCCCCAGCTGCAGGGATTCTTCGACATCCCGGTCGATCATCTTGTTGGCGTGCCGATATTGGCAAGTTACTTCAGTGATAAATTCGACAGGTTCGACGATGTTGTAGCTGTATCACCGGATGTAGGAAGTGTAACGCGTACAAGAAAGTTTGCGGAACGGCTGGACATTCCAATAGCCATTGTTGACAAGAGAAGACCAAAGGCTAATGTAAGTGAGATTATGAACGTGGTCGGCGATGTGGCCAATAAAAAGGTAATTCTCATTGATGACCTGCTGGATACGGGTGGAACCATTGTCAACAGTGCAAATGCGCTGATGGAAATGGGCGCAAAGGAGGTATTTGCCTGTTGCACGCATGGTGTACTCTCCGGCCCGGCCTGTGAACGGATAGAAAGCTCCTGCATAAAGGAATTGGTAATGCTCAATACTATACCGCTGCCGAAGGACAAGCCTACTGCCAAGATAACCTCCATGTCCGTGGCAGCAATATTCGCAGAGGCAATTGAAAGAGTTTACGGGGACATATCGATCAGTACATTATTTACGCAAAGGGATTGATGTCGGGCCATACGATTATCGGCAGGAGGAACCTCGTTGGACAAGTTGATGGTTATTGTTGGTCTGGGAAATCCAGGAAATAAATATGAAAATACAAGGCATAATGTTGGTTTCTGTACAATAGATATCCTTTCAGAGAAGTACGGTATCAAGGTTGACCGCCTGAAACACAGGGCACTTGTTGGAGACGGCAATATAAAGGGCATCAGGGTTATACTGGTTAAGCCGCAGACCTTCATGAACCTCAGCGGCGAGAGCGTAAGGGACATTATTGAATGGTACAAGCTTGCAATGGATAACCTTATAGTGATATATGACGATGTTGACCTGCCTGCGGGTACGATCAGGATAAGGCCCAGCGGCAGTTCCGGCACACATAACGGAATGAGGTCCGTTATATTCCAGCTGCAATCCGATGAATTTCCCCGCATACGGATCGGTATCGGGAAGGCCCCCGAGGGTTGGGATCTTGCCGATTATGTATTGAGCAGATTTTCAGGAGATGATGCAAAGGTTATCCGTCAGAGTATTGAAAGAGCAGCCGATGCCGCAGCAGCAATCATAACGGATGGGGTTACCGTGGCTATGAATGCATATAATGGTGAACGTTGATTGGTGAACGTTGATTTATGAGCTATATCATTGATCCGCTCCTTGAACTGGAGGAATACAGACAGGCGCTATCCTCTGCAAAGGATTATACCAGGCCTGTAAACATAACAGGGCCCTCTGAATCACAGAAGGCCCACATTTGTCATGCGCTCTGCAGCCATTCCGGTCAAAAGGGCATTTATGTCGCTTTCAATGAAATGCAGGCAAGAAAGTTCTATGAGGACTTTACCTTTTTTATGGGCGAGGATGTCCTCTTTTATCCAACCAAGGAAATCATGCTTTACGATGTTGAAGCTAAAAGTAATGATGCTGTTTTTCAGAGGCTCTTGGTGCTTGACAGGATATTAAGAGGAGATTTCACTTTTGTAGTGACCTCTGTGGAGGCGCTTTCTCACAAACTAGTTCGTCCCGAACTGTTTGATAAAAATAGGATCGAGATCGGCAGCGACAGTCGTATTGATCTGGAAAAACTGGCACAGTCCCTTGTCATGATGGCATATGAGCATGTGGATTCCGTTGAACGGCATGGGCAGTTCGCAATCAGAGGCGGTATTGTCGATCTGTTTTCAATAGACTCTGACAGTGCGGTAAGACTCGAACTTTTCGGAGAAGAGATCGATTCAATCCGCAGTTTCGATGTGAATACCCAGCGTTCCACTGGTAAGATTGATCGTGTCCGGATCATTCCTGCACGTGAAATCATTTATACCAAAGAAAGCAAGAATGATATCGTAAAGGCTGTGAGAAGTGACCTTGAGCATGCAGGCAAGAAGAACCACAGTCTTACTCAGAGAATCGAGGCTGATCTTGAGCGGCTGAACGAGACCTGGTATTTCCCGGGAATCGACAGGTACATACCGTATATAGCCGGCGTACCGTCCTCTCTTGCTGATTATGCGGGCGAGGAGGTTCTCATTTTCCTGGATGAACCTGTCCGGCAGAAGCAAAGACTTGATAACCTGCTGCTCGAACATGGAGAATTATGCAAAGGCTTGTTTGAAAAGGGACAGCTGCTGCCGCAAAGCAAAAGTATGTTTTTCGATTACGAAGATCTTTACTCAAAGCTGGAGAAGAAAAAGGTATTCTATTTAAATACGATCAATGCTGACAATCTGGCAGCAGGGAACACAAAGGTTTATAACATTCCATGCAGACAGATGGGTTCATTTCAGGGTAATATCGAAATGCTCTGTGACAGCCTGTCCGGATGGAAGAAGAATAAAAACAGGACGCTGGTGCTCTCAGGAACAAGAGGACGTGGGGAGAGACTTCGTGAAACGCTGGATGCCAAAGGAATTGAATCGGTTTATTTGGACGCAGTCAGTTCCTCCGTTTTGCCGGGACAGGTAATAATTACACACGGAAGTCTGCACAAGGGCTTTGAATATCCAACGATCGGGTTTGTGACAGTCAGCGACAAGGAGGTTTTTGGACAGGACAGGAAGCCTGCTAAAACTTCGAGCAAACATAAAGGAAGGCCGATTAATCTTTTTTCGGAGCTTAACATAGGCGACCATGTCGTTCATCAGGCACATGGAATAGGCCAATATATGGGTATTGAGAAGTTATCCGTGGAGGGCGTGAAACGGGATTATCTGAAGATACGCTATCAGGAAGGCGCGTACTTATACATTCCCACAAATCAGTTGGATTTAATCCAAAAATTTATCGGTTCGGAAGGAAAGCTGCCTAAACTTAATAAATTGGGCGGAACGGAATGGCTCAAGACGAAGAACAGAGTCAGAGAATCGCTGAAAGATCTGGCTGCCGAACTGATCAGGCTGTATGCACAGAGGCAAGCGACAAAGGGCTTTGAATTTTCAAAGGATACGGTCTGGCAGCGGCAGTTTGAGGAACAATTTCCCTATGAGGAAACGGATGATCAACTGAAATGCATCCAGGAAATCAAGGAGGATATGGAATCGGGCAAGCTGATGGACAGACTTCTTTGCGGAGATGTCGGCTATGGTAAGACTGAGGTTGCGATAAGAGCTATTTTCAAGGCTGCAATGGACGGAAAGCAGGTGGCATACCTGGTGCCGACCACAGTACTGGCGCAGCAGCAGTACAACAGTTTTACCGAGCGTTTGAAGGATTTCCCCGTATCTGTCGAGGTCATAAGCCGATTCAGGTCGCAGGCTGAACAGAAGCGCATCCTCAAGGATGTTAAAACAGGGAATGTGGACATTCTGGTAGGTACGCACAGACTACTGCAAAAAGATATCCATTTCAAGGACCTGGGACTGCTTGTTGTTGATGAGGAGCAACGATTCGGCGTTACACACAAGGAGCGCCTCAAAAACCTGACGCCTGGCGTAGGGGTGCTGACAATGACCGCTACACCAATCCCAAGGACGCTGCATATGTCACTGGTAGGTATCCGCGATATCAGCGTGATCGAAGATCCGCCGGAGGAGCGCTATCCTGTTCAGACTTATGTGATGGAGTACAACAGGGATGTTGTAAAGGACGCCATAATCAGGGAGCTTGGCAGGAAGGGCCAGGTATTCTATCTTTACAACCGTGTCCGTACCATAGATATAAAGGCTTCCGAGATACAGGCGATGATTCCTGATGCCAGGGTGGCCGTGGCTCACGGGCAGATGGATGAGGGGCAGCTTGAAGACATCATGTACAGCTTCATTAAGGGTGAATATGATGTGCTTGTATGTACCACGATCATAGAATCGGGACTTGACATGCCCAATGTCAATACCATCATCGTCGAGGATGCGGACAGGATGGGACTTGCGCAGCTATATCAGTTGAGAGGCAGGGTAGGACGTTCCAACAGACTTGCATATGCGTATATTACATACAAGAAGGATAAAGTTGTTGCTGAGATAGCTGAAAAGCGGCTTCAGGCGATCAAGGAATTCACGGAACTCGGCTCCGGTTTCAAAATCGCCATGCGTGATATGGAAATCAGGGGCGCAGGCAACCTGCTTGGTCCTGAGCAACATGGCCATATGGAGTCAGTTGGTTATGACATGTACTGCCGCCTGCTGGATGAAGCGGTCAGTGAACTGAAAGGCGAACCGAGGAAAAAGGAAGAGTCCGAGATCACCATCGACATAAACATAAGCGCATATATCGATGATTCCTATATCGGCGTAGAAGGCAAGAAAATAGAGATGTACAAGAAAATCGCTTCACTTCATGATTCCCAGGATGCCATGGATATAGAGGATGAACTGATGGATCGATACGGTGAGCTGCCGGAACCGGTCCGCAATTTGATCAATATAGCACATATAAAGGCAATTGCTGCTTCTCTTGGCTTCACGTCAGTATCTGAAAAAAACGATACCGTTACATTCCAGTTGGCCAATGCCAAAAATATAAACATACAAGCAATAGGGAGGGCGGCGGATAAATACAAGCGTCAACTGCTCTTCAATGCCGGTACGAACCCGTATCTGGCATACAGAATATTGCCCGGGCAGAAGGGAAAACTTCTGGATAATATTAAAATTGTGTTACAGGATTTAAAAAGCTTTGAAGTACAGTGAATATCTATTATAATGGATATAATTAATAAAATGGGGAGAGATTGCTTTGAATAAGAATATTAGGAGTACAAAGATGGACAAGCTCAATGATATTGAAGATAAGAGGAAGCTGCCTGTATTTGTAAAATATGGTCTGATTGCAGTGGCAATTATTGCTGTAATAATTGCGGGCATATTCATATGGTTCAATATAGCCGGCGGCTATGTTGCCACGGTTGATGGACAAAAGATTAAAACAAGCGAGTACAAGTATTATCTGCAGGTACAGAAGCAAACAATGCTTACAAGTGCGCAGGAAGCGGATCCCAATATCACCATGGAGACATTTCTGTCAACCAAGATAGGTGGAGTTGACGCAATCAAGGTCATAAAGCAAAAAGCACTCGATGCCAACAGAGATGTGAAGATACAGTATATTAAAGCGAAGGAAGCCAAGATTTCGCTGACTGCTGATGAAATAAAGAGCATTGACAGCAGTATTCAGACTAATATTATCGATGCGATGGATCCTCAAAATAATAATGCTGCAGGTACTGGCAATAAAATCAGAGCCAACAAGGCATTTGTCACACAGTACGGATTTTCGATAGATGATCTGAGGGCTGCTCAGATAGAGAATTATACAGTTCAAAAGTATCAGTCATCAGAAATTACCAAAATTAAAGATGCAGACGCCAGTGTAGAGAAATACTATAAAAGCAATCCTGAATGGTTCAAGGAAGATACACAATTCAGGATAGGCGCCGAGGAAGCAGTATGGGCCAGGCATATTCTGATTACGGTGGCTACGGATGCTACACAGGCTGATAAGGATGCTGCGAAGAAGAAGGCAGAAGATCTCACAGCACAGCTTAAGGCTGGCGCGGACTTTGCCACTCTTGCCAAGGATAATTCCGGAGATACCGGTTCCAATACCAGAGGCGGCGACTATGTTTTTGGTAAAGGGCAGATGTACGCTGATTTCGAGACAGCAGCATTTGCGCTCAGCCCCGGTCAGATGACTGAAACGCCCGTATTGACAACAGCCGGTTACCATATCATCAGACTTGAAGAAAAGTTTGCAAAGGATCAGCCGGTCAGCTTGAAATGCGCAGAGGAATATTATGAATATGGAACTGTATTTGTAAAATACAAGCTATTCATGGAGAAGGTCGCCGAATGGGATAAGGACCCCAAATATGAACTGAATACAAACACAGCAACCTACGATTCCATATCGTAAAACAACAAAATATCTATTGGAGTCTGTAAGTGAACAAGCGTATATTTGATAGGACTTCCCGCAAGGGAAGTCCTTATCTATTGTGCGCGCCCGGCATGGAAAGTTATCATCAAAAGTCTCGACGTCTTGATACACTTGAGACTTCTATAATTTTCAGAATTCGTCTCATATGCATAAAACTCCACTAAACAATTAATACTAAAAAGGCAATAAGAAACAATCCAGTTAAGGAGGTATGGACGTGAAGGCGACGGGAATAGTGCGCAGAATAGACGATCTTGGCAGGGTAGTCATACCCAAGGAGATCAGAAGAACCTTAAGAATAAGAGAAGGTGACCCTCTGGAGATATTTACCGACAAAGAAGGAGAAGTGATTTTAAAGAAGTATTCACCTATTGGAGAGTTGGGCGATTTTGCAACCCAGTATGCCGATTCTATTCACAAGACGGTCGGGCATATTACATGTATAGCAGACAGGGATACCATTATTGCAGTGTCGGGTGCATCTAAAAAAGAATTTCTTGAGAAGTCGCTCAGCACGGAAGTAGAGCGGATCATTGAGGAGAAAGCCACTCTGGTGGTCAAATCTTCCGATGAAAAGAGTATTTCAATATTAGCAGAAGAGGGCTCTGACAAGAAATATGTCTCACAGGTTGTATCCCCTATTATATCGGAAGGAGATCCAATTGGAGCAGTAATCCTTCTCTCTACCGATACCAACAGCAAAATGGGCGAGGTTGAAGCCAAGCTTGCTCAAACAGCTGCAGGTTTTCTTGGAAAACAGATGGAGCAGTAGGCAGGAGAGAATAATGAAGAAGGGTAGTAGAAAAACAGCAGATTGGCAGTGTCTGCTGTTTTTGTATTTGGTGCGCCTTTGTTACATGGATATTACATATAAATTACTTTCACTTCCATCGAATGTTGCAGAGGTATCTGCTGTGCTATAATTTTCTTATAATAATACATATTCATGATGGAGGGAAAATGCAGTTTACCGCCATTAACGCCAAAATAGAGAATATTCGGAAGAATGCGGATGAACTGAACGGGTTTGTTGAGGAGTACAAGCCTTATATTGCTGCGTGCACTGAAAAGGTAGCGGGAAGGTACATGTCCTATGGGCGTGACGACGAACTTAGCATTGCAATGATTGCATTTGTTGAGGCGATTAATTCTTTTAACCTGTCAAAAGGCAATTTCTTCTCCTTTTCAAGGAATGTCATCAAAAGAAGACTGATCGATTATTACCGCAGTGAACAGCGTCATAGTAAAGTAATTTCACTTAATATGTTTATAAATGACCAGGAGGAAGAGTTTGACCTGAGTATGGGAGATTCTCTCCGGATCTATTCCGAGCAAAAGCTGGCAGAACTGAGAAAGCTTGAACTTAAAGAGCTTGGTAGTGAGCTTGCAGACTGGAAAATATCCTTTTCAGATTTGGCGGAGGTGTCACCGCGACATGAAAAGACAAAAAAACAATGCAGTGATATTGCTGGCTTTATATTATCGAGACCGGATATATTGCAGCAAATCATGTCAAAGAAATACTTACCTGTGGCCGAAATAGAAAAAGCCTTGAAGGTACCCCGAAAATTATTTGAGCGTTTTCGAAAGTATATAATAACTGTTGTAATAATTGCAGTGGGCGATTACGAATACATAAGAGACTATATTAAATTATAGAAGGGGGGCTGGCAAATGAGGGGAATTGTTGCAGAGGTAAATGGTAAAAAAGTTGTAATACTGGCACAGGATGGAACCTTCCGGAAGATAAGAGCATCGGCAAATATGACAATAGGCAGTGAAGTCGATTTAAATCAGCCCGCCGCCAATACAAAGGTTATCAGCCTTGTGACACGGGTATCCTCCATTGCCGCTGCAGCCCTGTTCGCAGTCGGAGTAAGTTATGGAGCCTATTGCTATACATTGCCATACAGTTATGTCGATGTTGACATCAACCCCAGTGTGGAGTTGACCGCTAACTTTTATGACAGGATCATAAAAGTCGAGGCTTTGAATGAGGATGCTAAAAAGCTCCTCACAGGCTATAATCTTAAAAATTCAAGCTTGGGTGACGGTGTATCGCAGCTGCTCAATATCGCGGTGGAACAGGGATATCTGAAAGCAGACTCTGTTATGGGCGATGACAATAGAAATACGACGCCAGGTGCTGTACAAACGGGTAATGATAATAAGGCGGAAGTACAGGATGATCCATCAACAGGAACTGTTGCGGGAAATGCCGTACTCCTGACTGTTTCCAGCACTGATGCGGTTAAATCCGCAAAATTAAAGAAGAAAATTGTCAAGAAGGCTTCTGAAGAGTTGGACAGGAGCGATATCAATTCGAATGTCTTGGCATGTGAAGCAAGTGTTCAGCAGCGTGATGATGCAAGGGCAATGGGGGTCACTCCGGGCAAATTGGCACTGATAGAGGATGCAATGGAGGACCAGCCCGAACTAAAACTTGAGGAATTAAAAAAGTCTGCTGTCACCGATCTTGTCAAAAAAGCGAAAACAAAGAAGGCAGAAGACAATAAAGCCAGACAGGAAGCAGCAGAATTGATAAAGGCTCAGGAAACAAAAAAGACCCAAATAGAACAGGAAAAGACCGGCGATAATATTCAGGTGCCGGAGAATGGTTCATTAAATCCTTCAGAGGAAAAAGCCCAAAAAACGCAGGAATTGAAAAAGGTGCTAGATGAGAAAAGGGCCCAGGAATTGAAGAAGGCTCAAGAAGAGAAGAAGGCACTGGAAGGGAATGGGACCCAGACATTGAAGAAGGCCCAGCAAGAGAAAGAAGCCAACGCTTCTGCTTTGGAAGAGGAAAAAAAACAGAGGCAAAAACTAAAGGATGAACTCCTTGATCAGGTACAATTGCAGGAAAAGGAGCGGAGCAATAAAAAGCGACAGGAGAAAAACAGCAATATAAAGACGAATCAGGAAAAAGCTAAAAAAGATATTTCACAAAATAAAGACAGACTTCAAAAGAAAGGCAAGGATTCCGCTGTGCAGGATAACTCCGACAATGAGCTGAGTACCGGCAAACGTGATAATGCTTGGGTCAGGAAGTATGGAAATTAGGAACGCAGGAGGACGTGTTCTCTTGCGTTTATTCCTGCAACATATATAAAGTATGCGCAATGAACGGGATGTAATGTAGGAGCGGCCATTGTGCGTTGACAAGGGACAGTCCGAAACCACTGAAAAAGTACTATTTTTGGAAAAATGCCAACGAAGTTATGCGGGTTTCAAGCCTCAAATTTCAGAAAAAATTGACTTTTTCAGCAATCTCGGACAGTCCCCCTGTCACGGTCGCAAACCAGAGGAACCGTCCCCTTGGTTACAAAAACATTATGACTGCATTTAACAATATATTACATAAATTCATCTCAGGTAAACTTAATCAAATGGTTAGAATGATTTGAACAAGGCATTTCTTGATAATCCGTGTCAAAACATTTCATTCAGGTATGGCACAAAGTGACAAATTATATTCTGCCCCTCCGTTATAATCGTTGTGTACAAGGGGGGGTTACAAAAGATGAAAACTGTTGCCGCACAAATGAGTAAGGGCGGTTTTACCGTCGATTTCCTGAGGAAGATATTCCTGCACCAGAACAGCTTCCTGCTTTTTCTCTGTGCATTTTTACTGGGGAGCAGCAATATCGCAAGTGGTGCTTTACCCTTGGGAGCCGCCTTTTTTGCGGCGGCTTCAAGGGTGGCGGGAAACAGGCTGCTTATGGCATTTGCCGTACTGATCGGTGCTTCTTTCCAGGGTTCGCTTGAACTGGTATATATCAATGCAGCATGCATGCTGCTGTTCAGTGTTTTATGCATACCGCTGAAGGAAGTGGCATCCAGACTGAATATCAAGGCAGCATGTCTGCTTTTTATTTCAATGCTGCTGCCGCAGCTGTTGCTTGCAGTTATGCAGGGCTTTCTCGCGTATGATGTGATGAAAGCAGTTTTTAGTTCTTTCATCTCTTTTGCTTTATTCTTTATTTTCGGGCTTTCCATACCTGTCATTTCAGGCACTGTCAAAAGAGCTTTGTTTGCAGGGGAGGAAGCCATCAGCATTGCCATAACGGCAGCGCTTGTATTATCCGGTATAGGAGCACTTCAAATACTTGGATTTTCCGTAAGAAACATGTTGTGTGTCACTTTACTGCTTATTTTCAGCTTCAAATGCGGAGCGGGCGTCGGAGCAGCAGCCGGGGTCGCTATAGGCCTAATAACAAGTATCACAAAGGAATCAACGCCTGCAATAACCGGCGCATATGCTTTGTGCGGAATGCTTGCGGGCATATTGGGCAATCTTGGCAGAACGGGTTCAGCTCTTGGTTTTGTGATGGGCAATATGATTCTGGCTGCTTATTTGAATGGTTCGGCTGAATCGATGCTGTACCTCAGAGAGGTACTTGGTGCTGTCGTTTTATTCTTTTTGACACCGAACAAACTAATTAAATTTCTGGCTGGTCCATTTAAAAGAGATTTATCTCTGATGGCAGACAGAAGAGGTTATTCCAGCAGGATAAGAGATATAACAGTAGATAAACTCGAGAAATTCTCGAAAGCTTTCAGTGAACTGTCAAAAGCCTTCGGAGAAGTAGCCGAGACAAAAATGCCTGTTGAGAGACAGGACATAAATGTGCTGTTTGACAGGGTGGCTGATAGGATATGCAGTGACTGCAGTCTTTGCATGCACTGCTGGGAAAGGAATTTTTACGATACCTATCAGGTCATGTTCCAGATCGTTGAAAGTCTTGAATCCAAAGGAAGAGTGGAAGAAAAGGATATACCCCGCTATTTCTTTGATAAATGTGCACGGATCAATGATTTTGTTAATGCGGTAAACAATATGTATGAGTTGTTCAGGGTGGGGGTCGTGTGGAAGGGCAAATTGAAAGAGAGCCGGGATGTTATAGGAAGACAGTTTCAAGGCATGTCAAAGATGATTACAGGGCTTGCCGGAGAGATCGATAAGGAAGTCAGTTTCCTGAGCCCGCTCGAGGATGAAATAACTGCTGCATTGCATAATGCGGGTGTTAAAGCCAAAGAGACTACGGCATATAAGAATTCCTGGGGCAAGTATGAAATCAGTGTATTGCATAATGCATGCGGCGGTGCGAGGAGCTGTGTCAGCATCATTGACAGAGTGGTAACGGATGCTGTCGGCAGGAGAATGGTACGCGGGAGTGCGGAATGTACCCGCAGCAGGGATGGCAGCTGCTGCCTGAAATATGTGGAGGCAGAGAACCTTAAGCTTACCACGGGCATTGCAAAGCTTCCGAAGTATGGAAGTAATATTTCAGGAGACAGCTTTACATTCATGAACAGCGGGAATGGAAGATATATGCTGGCATTGAGCGACGGAATGGGAACAGGATATGGGGCGGCTGCCCAGAGCAAGGCCACTGTCAATATGCTGGAGAGTCTGCTTGAGTCAGGTTTTGACAAAGATATGGCAGTTAATCTTATTAATTCCGTGCTTGTTCTCAAATCGGAAGAGGACTCATCATGTACGATAGACTTGACTACGATCGATTTATTCAGTGGTGAAGTGGAATTCATAAAAATCGGAGCCGCACCTACCTATTTAAAAAAAACCGGAAAGGTTGACATTATCAGATCTGCATCACTGCCTGCGGGGATATTGCCCGGGATTGATGCAGAGCTGGCGCATAGGAAGGTTGAAGGCAGTGATATGGTGATCATGGTGACAGATGGCGTGATAGACAGTCTGACAGGGGATGAGCCGGGAGAAAGACGGTTGATGAAACTGATACAGGAGCTTGAAAGTCTTAATCCGCAGCAGGTTGCAGACAGCATCCTTGCTGAAGCAAACAAGTGCTGCGACAACAAGCCATGCGATGATTTAACGGTGCTGGTGGCGAAAGTATGGGAAAAGCCATTTTGAATCAATTCTGTATAAATTCGGCTGTTTTCCGCAAACTATGCATTAACTAAATAATGCGGAGGGTATTATGGTTGCCGGCGATACTAAAAGAATAGTTGTAATAAAGAACATTTCATCAAATCTTATTGAGGAGGCTATCCTCATTTTGAAGAACGATCCTGGTTCCAAAGCAGTTGAGCAAAATGAAAAATCAGCGCAGTGCAGTTCCAATGCAGGGAATGATTATATCCTGAAGGAAGCGGAAAGTATTATTAATCAGTATATAAGGGAAAATGGATTGACGGTGACATCCAGAAAACATCGACGTACCGGGTTGAAATTGTTCCGTTTCAGCATCCCGATTAACGTTTTGATCAATTGTCTCCTTATGATTGCTGTTTTATTTTTCATTTTAATTGTCTGTAAGGTTATGTAGGCTTTGGAAAATAGAAGTTACATAAACTTTTCATACATATAATATGTCTGGTAATATTAGAATACCTTAGTTTGCTGTTTCAGAGAGGAAATCAGCGGTTTCTGGCAGCATTGATGCAAATGACAGCTATACTGTCATACAGAGATTTAATCGGAGCTGGCATAAGGAATTATAGTTTACTGTGTACTAGTGCTTGCACATTTCATCGTGTTGTGATAGAATGACTCTTCGGAATCCTTGCTCTGTACCCAAGTTACAGGGCCGTTTAGTCCAGAAGGAGGTGAAAGTCGAAATGATGAACAAGTATGAATCCATATTCATCATCAATCCCGACATTGGAGAAGAAAATATCAAGGCGCTTGTAGAAAAATTCAAGACCCTGCTTGAAACTTCAGCCCAGTTGGAAAGTATTGATGAATGGGGAAAAAGGAAACTTGCCTATACTATTGCCGACAAGAATGATGGTTACTATGTACTTGCCAATTTTAGCGCAGAATCTGAATTCCCGCGTGAACTTGAGAGAATCTACAAGATCACAGATGGAATTATCAAGTATATGATTATCAATAAAGAAAAATAAGGTGATTGTATGAATAAGGTTATTTTAATGGGTAGACTGACAAAGGATCCTGAGTTGAGATATACCAGCAATAACAATACTGCAGTATGCAGTTTTTCTTTAGCCGTTGACAGGAGATTCTCCAAGCCCGGCGAAGAAAAGCAGGCAGACTTCTTCAATGTTGTCGCGTGGAGAAACCAGGCAGAGTTTTGTGGAAAATATTTCAACAAGGGCTTGAAGGTGGTTGTTGTAGGCAGCCTGCAAAACAGGACCTGGGACGATACCGAAGGCAAAAAACATTATATCACCGAGGTTATAGCAGATGAAGTTTATTTCGCTGAGAGCCGCAAGAGTGCTGAAGGCGGAGCGCCTTCATACAGACCGACGGGAGCCGCAGGCTCTTCAGGACCTGCTTCGCCCTCAGGCGGAGGACAGTCGGACGGCGGTTTCTACCCAATGGATGCGGATGATGAACTTCCATTTTGATAACTTAGAAGTTGCAGAATTGAATTATGGAAAGGAGGCGTTTAATAATGCCAGGTGGAAGAAGAGATAATAAAGGTGGCGGCGGCAGCAGAGACTCATACGACAAGGGCGAAGGCAAAGGCGGCATGAGGATGAGAAGGGCCAAGAAAAAAGTTTGCTCTTTCTGTGTTGATAAGGTTACTGATATAGACTATAAGGAAGTTTCCAAGATAAGGAAGTATGTTTCCGAAAGGGGCAAAATACTTCCCAGAAGGATTTCCGGCAACTGCGCCAAGCATCAGCGTCAGCTGACAACGGCGATCAAGAGGTCCAGAGTCGTTGCATTGCTCCCATATACAACAGAATAGATTTAATAAAAATGAAGGATCGGATTATTCCGGTCCTTTAATTTTCCCACTCGTAAAACATTCCCGGACAGTAAAACGACCGGATGTCTAACTTATTAATCCGGTCGCTACCCTGCTCTTCCAGAGCAGTCAAGGTTTTGAATCTGGTTCAACTAACTTTCCTCTTGCTTTCCTTACCCTTGTTCTGAGTTCCTTAAGATGTTCTTTGGACTCATCCCTTTCGCGGTAATTATTTTATCAACCCCGGGTTGTATTTTATAGTTACCCATGTAAAGCTGAGCTAAACAATAAATATTAAAAAATTTTACAAGTGATATATATGTCGAATTCAGTAATTTCAAGCAACGTTTTTATTGGAAAACTGAGATTTTAGTGTTATGATGTATTTGTGCTTTCAGGCGCAAATAAAACCAGTATACTTACACTGTTCTGGTATTCAGAATGAGGGTTTAATGCTAAGGATAGGTTATCTTGGCCCGAAAGGGACTTTTTCACAGGAAGCTTTAAAAAAATATATCGGTAAAACACCTCACATCGCCGTGGATTTTCCGTCTATACCTGAAATTCTGCTGGCTGTGCAGGAAGGTTCTATAGATGAGGCGATCGCGCCGATGGAGAATTCCATAGAAGGCGCAATAAGTGCGACCCTTGACATGATAGCACTGGAAGTGGATCTGCTGATAAAAGCGGAATTTATTCTGCTGATCAGGGATCATTTGTTGGTGAAGAAGGGGACGGATATTGCATCCATCAGATATATCATGTCACATCCGCAGCCATTGGGACAATGCAGGAGGTTTCTGACGGAACAGATGCCAAATGTGGAGATCAGGGCGGTTTACAGTACTGCGGCGGCAGCGTTGGAAGTAGCAAACGGCAGCGGCGACTGTGCAGCAATTGGTTCAATAGCGGCAACAGAGGCTTATGGCCTGGAAATCATAAAAAGTGACATACAGGACAATGACAACAATCATACAAGGTTCGTTGTCGTAGGAAGCAGGGATGCTGAGAGAACAGGGTTGGACAAGACTTCGGTCGCATTTTCCACGGAGGATGAGCCAGGCAGTCTTTACAGGATTCTGGATATTTTCAATCTCTGGAACATCAATCTCAGCAGGATTGAATCAAGGCCCGCAAAGAACAAGCTTGGAAGGTACATATTCTTTATCGATCTCATCGGACACAGGGACGATCAAGACCTGAAGGACGCATTGACCATGGTAAGAAGGAAAACTTCGTTTTTCAAATTCCTCGGCTCTTACCCTATTTACAGCGAACAGGATAGTGTACTTGGGTAAATTAGGCTGGGAAATGGAATATGACATTATCCATATTATGGTATAATAGGTAAGGGGACACTGAAAGAGCAGAGATCAGAAACCAGAAACCAGAGATCAGATACCAGAAACCAGAGATCAGATACCAGAAACGAAACCAGAAACGAAACCAGAAACGAAACCAGAAGTAAGTAACCGGATTTGGATATCCTTCTGTAGCAGAAACCAAGTTTATTCTCTGGGATGTGAGAGGTTCGAGAAATGTCTCCTTTTGACGCTGGAACTATAGGGGTGGATGGAATGGCACTGCCGGAAAAGGAAATAGACATAACCAGAAATATTAAATTGATAGAATGGCTGAAAAGCGAGCTGCTAACGGATCTGGCGAATTTGTTCAGAGTATTGGCGAAAGGTGTCAGGGAGGAAATGTATGAAGCCGTCTCTGATATTCTGTCGAATATAATACTGATCAGCTACCTTTTGGGGAAACGTCTTGGTATAAGTTATAATGCCATTGAGCTAAAAATACAGAGTAAGGTGAAACTTGGACTGGTCGAAAACCATGATGTTGAAAAGTATTACGGTGACTTGTCCGAGTTATCAAGGCATTTGGGCAGTTTCAGAAGAAAGGAGAAATGAAGGGGCAGTTCCTCTTCAGAGACATGGACAGCAAAAAATTTCTTGGACTTTTTATTCCGCGCGCCAGTTTTTATCTCTGGATAATATTATTGCTGGTAGCTGTGATCGGGGCGCTGAATTGGCGCATTGCTGTACCCGGCTTTCTTTTGCTTGTCTTCCTTACCTATTACAACATTAGTTCCAATTACAAGAGAAAGGTTGAGATTGCCAGCTACATCGAAAATCTCAACTTCAATATGGATGCTACAACGAAGGACACTTTGCTGAACTTTCCCATGCCCCTTGTTGTTTCAGAGGTGGATGGTTCAATCATCTGGTACAACTCTTCCTTCAGAAAGATCGCCGAAGAGGAGGAAGTTCTTGAAAAAGCAGTCAAATCACTTGTAAACGAAATAAAACCTGAAAGCCTTCCGGACAACCCCACAAGTATAACCAGGCAGTTGGTGATTAACGGCATGCACTATAAGGTGCTTTGCAACTTTGCCAGGCATGAAAAAAGACAGGATGGCAGCGAATATATCCTGATACTGTATTTCATCGACAACACTGAACTGGTTGGTTTGAAAAAGTTGTATGCGGATGAAAAGATCATGGCAGGCATTATTGTAATCGACAATTATGATGACCTGATGCAGAGCATGGAAGATACCGGCAGACCGCAGATGCTGGCCGAGATCGATAAAAGGGTCAATCAGTGGGCGTCTTTTAGCAGCGGCATCCTGAAAAAATTTGACAGGGACAAGTATACCTTCCTTTTTGAACAAAAATATTTAAAGGAATTTGAAGAAAAAAGATTTGAAATACTTGATAATGTTAAGGAAATAAACCTGGGCAACAAGATCCCGGTCACATTAAGTCTGGGCTTCGGGCTCAACGGGAAAACACCGCTTGAAAATTACCATTCGGCTTCCGCTGCTATTGATATTGCTCTGGGCCGCGGAGGCGATCAGGTCGTCATTAAAAATGCGGATAACTTCAGCTTTTTCGGCGGCAAAACAAGGGAGCTTGAAAAGAGGACGAAAGTGAAGGCAAGAGTCATCGCCTGTGCACTCCGTGAGTTGATTGACCAGTCCGCCGCCATTTTAATTATGGGGCATGAAAATGCGGACATCGATTCGCTTGGAGCTTCACTTGGCCTTTACAGGGTTGTGAAGAGCAGAGGCAAGGAGGCACATATTGTTTTGAATAAAATAAATCCGACGATAGAAAGCCTTGTCGCAAAAATTCAAAAATATCAGGAATATGATGATCTGTTCATCAACCGGAACGAAGTATTGGACATGGTTAACAGCAAGACCTTGCTGATCATTGTCGATACGCACAGACCCAGTTTTACTGAAATACCGGAATTGATCGGAATGGCGGGTCAGGTTGTGGTGATCGATCATCACAGGAGAGGCGCAGAGTATGTTCAGGACACTGTGCTTACCTATCAGGAAACTTATGCTTCCTCTACAAGCGAGCTTGTGACCGAGGTATTGCAATATGTCGATGAGAAGCTCAGGCTTAAGCCTATTGAAGCTGAAGCTCTGTATGCGGGTATCGTTGTAGATACGAAAAATTTTACGTTCAAGACAGGCGTGAGGACGTTCGAAGCCGCATCGTACCTGAAGAGGCAAGGTGTTGATACTGTTGCCGTAAAGCAGCTGTTCCAGAACGACCTGGTGACTTACACCAATATTTCAAGTGTTGTTAAGACTGCCGAGATCGTAAGCAATGAAATCGCGATATCGATCTGTCCTACCGGTACCAAAAATGCACAGTTAATTGCTGCAAAGGCTGCAGATGAGTTGTTGAATCTTACAGGGATTAATGCGGCGTTTGTGCTGTGCAATGTGGGTAACGAGATATGGATCAGCGGCAGGTCACTTGGTGATATAAATGTGCAGATGATATTGGAGAAACTCGGCGGTGGCGGGCATTTGACCGTTGCCGGAGCACAGCTTACGGGGATTGCACTGGAAGAGGCGAAAGACAAGTTGAAATATGCTATAATGGTATATGTTAATGAATTGAACAAGCCGGTTTGAGGAGGTCAGCATGAAAGTAATTTTGAAGCAGGAAGTAAAGGGATTGGGTAAAAAGGAAGATATGGTGAATGTCAGCGACGGTTACGCCAGGAACTTTCTTTTCCCCAGAGGACTTGCAGCTGAAGCAAGTGCAAGTAATATAAATGTAATGAATACAAAGAAGGAAGCCGAGAAATCCAAGAAAGACCGGGAACTTGCACAAGCGCGGGAACTTGCCGCAAAGGTAGGACAAACAACAGTGGTCATCAAATCCAAAGCGGGCGAAAACGGGAAACTGTTTGGTTCAATAACCAGTAAGGATATTTCCGACAAGCTGAAGGCCGACTTTAATCTTGACATAGATAAAAAGAAAATCGTTCTTCCAGATACGATCAAATCACTGGGGTCTATCGAGGTAGAGGTCAAGCTTTACCCGGAAGTCAGCGCTAAACTGACAGTAAAGACGATTCATGAGTAAACCGTCGGAGGGAGTCTAAATCGTGGATATCAGTGCCATCGGGAGAATACCTCCACACAATATAGAGGCGGAGCAGGCTGTTCTTGGTTGTATGCTGCTGGATGCGGATGTCATTCCAACAGTCACAGAGCTTATCAAGAGTGAAGATTTTTACAGAGACGACCATAGGGAAATATGTGAAGCAATTATTGACATCACCGAAAAGGCTGGACCGGTCGATATCATTACTGTTTCCGAACAACTGCAGCTTCGGGGTATGCTGGACAATATCGGCGGTCTCGACTATCTTGCCAGTATAACCGGTGCCGTACCTACCACAGCCAATGCCAGGCATTATGCAAAAATTGTGGAAGAGAAGGCGTTGCTCAGGAGGCTCATTAAGGCAGCTTCGGACATTTCGGGTATGAGTTATGATGCTTCCGAGGAAGCGGCATTCGTGCTGGATAGGGCTGAGAAGAGCATCTTTGACATCCTCCAGAAGAGAAGCACCCAGGGGTTTACGCACATCAAGGACATCCTGCTTGAGACCTTCAGCCGTCTGGAGGAGCTCTATAACAGCAAGGGCTTTATTACTGGAATACCGACTGGTTTTAACGATCTGGACTTTAAAACAGCTGGTCTGCAAAATTCTGACCTTGTCCTCATTGCTGCCCGGCCCGGTATGGGCAAAACCGCCATGGCGCTGAATATTGCCCAGTATGCTGCAGTTCAGAAACATGTGCCCGTGGCAATTTTTAACCTGGAGATGTCCAAGGACCAATTGGTAAACAGAATGCTCTGCAGCGAAGTGATGGTGGACAGTCAGAAAATGAGAACCGGCAAGCTGGAGGACGATGATTGGAAAAAGATTGCACAAGCGTTGGCACCGTTGTCCGAAGCGCCTATTTATATAGATGATACAGCTGGTATCAACGTCATGGACATCAGGGCAAAGTGCCGCAGGCTCAAGATGGAGAAGAATCTCGGACTTGTAGTGATCGATTACCTGCAGCTGATGCAGGGCAGGGGAAAAATAGAAAACAGGCAGCAGGAGGTATCGGAAATCTCCCGCTCGCTGAAAATACTGGCAAAGGAACTCAATGTCCCGGTCGTTACCATGTCTCAGCTCAGCCGTGGCCCGGAACAAAGAACGGACCACAGGCCGATGCTCAGCGATCTTAGGGAGTCGGGCGCTATTGAGCAGGATGCGGATATCGTCATGTTCCTGTACAGGGATGATTATTACAACCCTGATACGGAAAAGAAAAATATTGCGGAAGTTATCATAGCCAAGCACAGAAATGGTTCTACTGGAACTATTGAGCTCAGATGGTTTGGCGAATATACAAAATTCGCAAATTTGAAGAGGGATGAATATAGTAAGTAATTATAGCAGTGAATTTCAGCAGAGAGTATTTGGCACGATCAAAATAAACCACCTCATAGAGCAGGGCGATACGGTGGTTATCGGTGTGTCCGGGGGACCGGATTCGGTCTGCCTTCTTCATGTTCTTCATTCTCTTTCAAATACGCTCGGAATTGAACTGCATGCAGTCCACATCAACCATATGCTCAGGGCTGAGGAAGCACAGGCGGACGAGGAATATACATCGGCGCTGTGTGAAGAATTGAACGTATCGCTATTTATCGTGAGGACTGATATTGTACAAATGGCTGAAAGGCTCGGAATGTCTATTGAGGAAGCCGGCAGAGAAGCCCGCTATCATGAATTTGATGCATACGCACGGAACGTTGGGGCTGCCAGGATAGCAGTGGCGCATAATCGCAATGATCAGGCCGAAACTGTCATGATGCATCTAATCAGAGGCAGCGGGATCGCCGGACTTGCCGGAATGGACTACAGGCGGGGTGCTGTAATAAGGCCTCTGCTGAATATCGCCAGAGAAGAAATCGAGCAATACTGCAAGGCTTCAGGGTTATCGCCCAGAATCGACAGTTCCAACCTCAAGAGTGATTTTACACGGAACAGAGTGCGGCTCGAGCTGTTTCCATACATTGATAAAAGCTTCGGGACCGATGTGGTTGAAAGCCTTTACAGATTATCTGCCCATGCGGCGCAGGACAATGGCTATCTGGATCAATGTGCAAATCTGGCGTATCAAACATGTCTTAGCGGCAGGAAAGCCGGCCAGGCAGCAGACCAGTCAGCCAGTCAGCCAGACAGACAGCCAGCAGACACCGGGCCGGACAAACGTGTGAGCCTGAAACTGGACCGGCTGGGGGAGCTTCACCCTGCCATACTCGGCAGAGTGCTGAAGATGGCGGTTTGCGATATTGCAGGAAGTAGTACGGGTATAGGAAGTGTACATTATAATATGCTGAAGAACCTGGCTGCGAATGGCAGAACAGGAGCCAGGGCAGAGCTGCCTCATAGCCTGAGGGCTTGTGTTACATATGGCGAACTGGAGATATATGTTGAAAACAACTCTTCAGGAGGAAAGGAAGCTGCAAAGCAAAAAAAAACTGCCGGATTCGACATTGCTCTTATTGTACCGGGAACTACGGAAATACCAGAATTGCAGGCCTTTTTGAATACTTCAATTGAAAATTTCAATCATATTGATTACTATGGAAAGATAGGATATAATTCTCTCGTGCAATTCTTTGATTACGACTGTCTCAAGAGGGGAATAAATATTAGAAATAGGCGGAATAGAGATATTTTTAAGCCTTTTAAGTCGAATGGCACAAAAAAGCTGAAGGAATATTTCATTGATACAAAGATACCAAGGGAACGCAGAGATGAAATTCCTCTAATTTGTATTGACAATGAGATCGTCTGGGTAATCGGGAACAAAATTAGTGATAAATTTAAAGTAACTGAAAATACTAAAAGTGTTCTTAAAATGGAATACAACCGGAGGACTTTATGATGATGGGGGATATTGAGGAAGTACTTGTCAGCCGCGAACAGATAAAAGAGATGGTTGCACAGCTGGGAAAGCGAATTTCAAAGGATTACGAAGGAACTGAACTGGTACTTGTAGGTGTTTTGAAGGGCGGATTTGTTTTTTTGGCGGATTTGATGAGAGAGATAACGATACCTGTGGATATGGATCTGATCGCTGTTTCAAGTTATGGTGCCTCGACCCAGTCATCCGGCGTAGTGCGTATTATTAAGGATATGGATCTGAGTGTGGCAGACAAGCACGTATTGATTGTAGAGGATCTTGTTGATACGGGCCTTACGCTCAAACACCTTAAGGATCTCTTTAATACCAGGGGCCCAAAGAGCGTAAAGATATGCACTGCTTTTGACAAGCCATCCAGAAGGAAGATAGATATTAAGATTGAATATGGAGGCATTGTAGTGCCTGATAAATTCATCGTCGGCTATGGCTTGGATTATGATGGGAAATACCGCAATCTTCCCGAGGTGTGCACGTTGAAAAAAGAAATTTATTCAAAATAGCTACATGTTTTCAGACAAATTTTCAGTGTTTGTGGTATATAGTTAAAATAGATTGCGTTTATTGTGTTTTAAAATGGTTTATGTTAATATAATATAATAATTGCTGGAAGGTTTCATTGTAATGGCCGGGAGGGAGATTTTTGAAATACTTTAAAGGGTTGAGTTTTTATATAGTACTGATTGTGATTGTGCTATTTATACTGACGGTTGCTACAACTTCAGGGAGTCCGGCACAATTAAGCTATACAGAAATGTTATCGCAATTGCAGAGCAGTAATGTCGACAGCGTCGTTTTAAAAGGCGATGAGGCAACAGTAAAGCTGATCAATGCAAGGCAGGGATCAAAAAACAACGAGTATGTCGTTTATATATCATCTACAGATACGTTTACTGAGATGATGACGCAGGCATATAACAGCAAGCAGTTGAAGGAATTCAGGGTCGAAAGACCGCCGTCAGCACCCTGGTGGGTTGCGATACTGCCTACGGTAGGCCTGATTGCGGTTTTTGTAATATTCTGGGTATTTTTTCTTCAGCAGTCTCAGGGCGGCGGAGGAAACAGAGTCATGTCCTTCGGTAAAAGCCGTGCCAAGATGAGTACGGACGATAAGAAAAAGGTGACATTCGAAGATGTTGCAGGTGCGGATGAAGAGAAGGAGGAATTGAAGGAAATCGTAGAATTCCTGAAATCCCCCAAAAAATTCATAGAACTTGGTGCAAGGATACCAAAGGGCGTTTTACTTGTAGGACCTCCCGGAACCGGTAAGACATTGCTGGCGAAGGCGGTTTCAGGCGAGGCCGGCGTACCGTTTTACAGTATAAGCGGTTCTGACTTCGTTGAGATGTTCGTGGGTGTCGGTGCATCGAGGGTCAGGGATTTATTTGAACAAGCAAAAAAGAGTGCTCCATGTATTGTTTTTATAGATGAAATTGATGCAGTGGGACGTCACAGAGGCGCAGGCATGGGCGGCGGGCATGATGAACGTGAGCAGACGCTGAATCAGCTGCTTGTAGAAATGGACGGCTTTGGCGCAAATGAGGGCGTAATCATTCTCGCAGCGACCAATAGGCCTGACATCCTTGATCCTGCACTGCTGAGACCTGGCCGTTTTGACAGGAGGGTATATGTCGGACTGCCGGATATCAAGGGACGCGAGCAGATATTGAAAGTACATTCAAAGGGCAAACCGCTTGGCTCGGATGTCAGGCTTGAGGAACTGGCCAAGAGTACGCCGGGCTTTACTGGCGCAGATCTTGAAAATCTCCTGAATGAGGCTGCATTGCTGGCCGCACGCAAAAATAAAAAACGTATAGACATGGATGATATAAAGGAAGCCACTTTTAAAGTAGTTATCGGACCGGAAAAGAAGAGCAGGGTTATGAGCGATAAGGAAAAGAAGCTTACTGCCTATCATGAAGCCGGTCATGCGATTGCAGTAAAGGTTGCATCCACAACCGACAAGGTTGACAGGGTTTCCATCATTCCGTCCGGTAGAGCCGGAGGTTATACGGCGCATAAACCTGATGAAGACAAAACCTATCATACCAAGGCACAACTCATGGAGGAGATTATCATTTCCATGGGTGGAAGGGCTGCGGAGGATATCGTGCTTGGGGAAATCAGTACGGGAGCGTCAAGTGACCTTAAACATGCGAACAGTGTGGCAAGAAGCATGATTACCAAGTTCGGCATGAGCGATAAGCTCGGGAATATGGTTTTTGATGAAAACGATGAGATATTTATCGGGCGTGATTTCGGCCATGCCAGAAGCTATAGCGAGGAAGTCGCCGCGCAAATTGACAAGGAAGTCAAAAACCTTATAGATATTGCATACGACAAAACAATAGTGATATTGAAGGAAAACATCACTATACTGCACAAAATCGCTGATGCACTGCTGGAGAAAGAGAAACTTGAGGGCGCCGAGTTTGAAATGTTGTTTTCAGGAGTTTGACGTTTTTGTTTCAGAGATGTCAAATGATACTTGACGCAGTTTATAATTTATGTTAATTTAAATATGCCGGTTTGCAAAATTTTATTTTGGCTACCGGTAAGTAATAAAAATTGAATAGATACTTATCAAGAGTGGTGGAGGGACTGAGCCCTATGAAACCCGGCAACCGGCCTATGGTGCGGTGCCAATTCCTGCAGGAGTAACATCCTGAAAGATGAGGAAGACATGTGTATAAGCCTCTTCTTTATCAGGAAGAGGCTTTAGTTTTTTAATAAGCTTGGAGAAAATGAAAGGAGAACTTATAATGGCAAAGAGATTATTTACTTCAGAATCAGTAACAGAGGGGCATCCGGATAAGATGTGCGATCAGATATCCGATGCAGTCCTGGACGCAATATTTGCAGAAGACCCCAATGCAAGAGTCGCGTGTGAAACAGCGGTTACAACTGGATTGGTTCTTGTTATGGGCGAGATATCCACCAAATGTTATGTTGATATTCCAAAGGTCGTAAGAAATACGATAAGGGAAATCGGGTACGACAGGGCAAAATATGGGTTTGACGCGGATACCTGTGCTGTAATCACTTCAATAGACGAACAGTCTGCGGATATCGCAATGGGCGTTGACAAGGCTCTTGAAGCAAAGAACGGCGACATGTCGGATTCTCAGATTGCTGACATCGGAGCCGGAGACCAGGGAATGATGTTCGGCTTTGCCTGTGATGAAACACCGGAATTGATGCCAATGCCGATATCGCTGGCGCACAAGCTTGTCAAAAAGCTTTCCGAGATTCGTAAGGACGGTACGCTGGACTACCTGAGGCCGGACGGAAAATCGCAGGTCACTGTTGAGTACGACGGGGACAAACCTGTGAGGGTTGATACGGTTGTCATATCCACACAGCACAGTCCGGAAGTTTCTCACGAGACAATTGAAAGGGATGCGATCGAACTTGTCATTAAGCCGATCATTCCAGCAGGACTCCTGGATAAAAACACAAGGTTCCTGATTAACCCGACAGGCAGGTTTGTAGTAGGCGGACCACAGGGTGACTCCGGGCTTACAGGCAGGAAAATTATCGTAGATACGTATGGCGGTTACGCGAGACATGGCGGCGGAGCTTTCTCAGGCAAGGACCCGACCAAGGTGGACCGTTCTGCTGCCTATGCTGCAAGATATGTTGCCAAAAACCTGGTTGCTGCAGGGCTTGCCAAAAAATGTGAAGTGCAGCTTGCATATGCTATCGGTGTTGCAAGCCCGGTTTCAATACTTGTTGACACCTACGGTACAGGTACGCTGCCTGAAGAAAAGCTGATAAAGCTCGTACAGAAATATTTTGACCTCAGACCGGCAGGCATCATTAAGGAACTGGACCTCAGAAGACCGATATACAAGCAAACCGCGGCATACGGACACTTTGGAAGAACTGACACGGATCTTTCATGGGAACGCACCGACAAGGCTGAAATATTGAAGAACGCTGCAAAGGGAATGTAAGAAATGGCAGGCAATGGTATGACATGGGAATATAAGGCGAGCAATGACAGACAATGGCAAAATATGGCAAGTGATGGTAAGCAATAGCAGGCAAAGGTAAGCAATAGCAGGCAAAGGTAAGCAATAGCAGGAAACAGTAAGTTATGGCAATTCAAAATGAGGAACTGGTATATGGCGGGTGAGAATCGTCGTCATTTACCGGCCCTTATTTTTTTGATAAAATTTCGATAATCTTGATTTCAGTATGTATATTAAATACAATAGTACCTTCGGCATATATCGCGATATTTTTGAATAATCTGTAGCAAAAACCCAAGTGATGAATAATATAATATTCTCAGTAATTTTACAAGGAGGGTCGAGTTTGATTTACATACTTTTCAAGCTGGTCGGTTGTCTTTTGGCTATATACGGCCTGTTTATCCTTGGACGCACAGTTGCGGTGCATTTTTTCGGAAGGAGTCCGGGAAAACCTCCTAGGCTGGTCGTTGACGGTATCAACTGCTCGCCAATGCGCCCTGGTCTGGTCGTTGACTGTGTCAACTACTTGCCCATGCGTTCTGGTGTGCGTATGATACTGCTTGTCAGGGATGCGGAGGAGCAGATCGAATATATTGTCAGAACTGCTGTTAAGAATGATTTCGCATCCAGGGTTATGTCGGACAATAGTCTGGTCATCATTGATATGGATTCCTCTGATAATACTTTCCTGCTGCTGGAAAAGCTGCAAAAAGATTTTTCAAATGTAGAGGTATTGAAGTTTGAGGATAGGGAGCACATTTTTGAAGATTTCACTATCTTTTCACACTCTCCAAAATAATATATACTAAAGATGTTAAAATGTTTTAATTCTACTGCGAAGAAAGTCATACGACGGAGAGATATACATTGATTGAAATAGAGGGTACAGTCGAGGACATTATATACACAAATGAAGCGAACGGTTATACTGTCTGCGACGTACGGTGCGGCAATGACAGTGTCACTGCAGTCGGATATATGCCATTTATCAATATGGGCGAAACGATAAAGGCCAGTGGCAAGTGGGTAAGCCATCCTGATTACGGGGAACAGTTTAAGGTGGAGTTATATGAAAAAGTTATGCCAAGGACTGTCGATGCTATTGAAAAATACCTTGCCTCCGGAATAGTAAAAGGCGTTGGCCCGGCTACAGCAGCAAAAATTACGGGAAAATTCGGTGTTGCGACATTGGAAATTATCAATGCCAATCCACTGAGATTGTCGGAAATAAAAGGGATTAGCCTAGAAAAGGCTTCAGCGATAGGACAGGCACTAAATGAGCAAAAGGGCCTTCAGGATGTTGTCATATTTCTGCAGGAATATGGAGTATCTCCGTCGATTTGTATAAAGATTTACAAGGCTTATGCAGAAAATGCAGTAGCAATCTTAAGGGAAAATCCTTACAGACTGTGTGAAGATGTTTTCGGCATAGGCTTCAAGACAGCTGATAGAATTGCAATGAAGCTTGGAATTGACCCGGCTTCCAGATTTCGTATTAAAAGCGGAATAAAGTACCTTCTATCAAATGCGGCTTCAAACGGGCACACCTATATGCAGGAGAACGTTCTCAGGGAGAATGCCGCAAGCCTGTTGGACACGGAAGCGCTGGACATTGAAGATGCCTTGATAACACTGATATTTGATAAGGCTATTGTGACTGAGAAAGGTGAAGACTCGAACCATATTTATTTAGCCTCCTTTCACAACGCGGAACAAAGTGTATGTAAAAGGCTGCTGGAGCTTTCCCAGACACAATTCAATCTGGCGCTGGATGATTTCGAGGACAAGCTTGAGAGATTTCAGAGAGAAGAAGGTATAGAGCTGGCGGAGATGCAGCGGATGGCAATACGCGAAGCCATGACCAGTGGAGTACTTGTAATAACCGGCGGGCCGGGAACCGGAAAGACTACCATAATCAAGAGTATCATCAGGCTCCTTGTCGGTGACGGGCATCAGGTCACGCTTGCCGCGCCGACAGGACGCGCTGCCAAAAGAATGTCGGAGGCTACCGGATTTGAAGCGCGTACGATCCATCGCCTGCTGGAAATAGGCTATGCCGGGGATGATAAGGAGTTGTTGTTCCTCCGTAATGATACAAATCCGATTGAAGCGGATGTGATCATTATTGATGAAATGTCGATGGTGGATATCCTTTTGATGAATCATCTGCTTAAAGCGGTTGCGGCAGGTTCACGGCTGATTCTTGCCGGAGATGCCGATCAACTGCCTTCCGTCGGCGCTGGGTGTGTCCTTGAGGATATTATCGGCTGCAATATGATAAAGACTGTCAGGCTGACCGAGATATTCAGGCAGGCGGGCGAGAGCATGATAATTGTCAATGCACACAGGATCAATAGAGGCGAAGTGCCGGTCCTGAATGCACGGGACAAGGACTTTTTCTTTGTTGCACGGAATGGGTTGGATTCAATCACCCGTACTTTGGTTGATCTTTGCAGCCGGAGGCTTCCGGAGACCTATGGCTTTGAACCGATGAAAGACATTCAGGTACTTTCTCCAACGAAAAAAAGTCCGGCGGGAGTTATTAATCTGAACCTGGAATTGCAAAAGGTACTCAACCCGGCTGATCGGAACAAAGCCGAAAAGGTTTCCAGAGACTATATTTTCAGGGAAGGAGACAAGGTCATGCAGGTCCGGAATAATTATTCCCTCAGGTGGGAGAAGCCGGGGAACAAGCTGATGGATGGAACGGGCGTATTCAACGGAGATGTAGGCATGATCAGTAAAATAAATGAAGAAGCTCAGACAATGGAAGTGCTTTTCGATGATGAGAGGCTGGTAGAATACGATTTTAGCATACTCGATGAAATTGAACCGGCGTTTGCAGTGACCATACACAAAAGTCAGGGTTCGGAATTCCCTGTAGTTGTTATTCCGATCTTCCCGGGTCCGCAGGTTCTTATGACCAGGAATTTGCTGTATACTGCCGTGACAAGGGCAAAAAAGATGGTAGTGCTGGTTGGAGAGGAAGCCTCTTTACAAAGCATGGTCGAAAATCAAAGGGAAACATTAAGAAATTCGGGACTCTCTGTTAAGCTAAAAAAATTTTCCTGATATGCCGATATATAATTTGTGTTCGGAGTGTGATGTAAAAAGGAGCTGATGCTTGTTGGGGATTCTTGAGAGAATTGCCAATACGATATACCCGCCGAAGTGTATTTTTTGCAGGGAATCGCTTGGAAATGACATAGCACTCCATATATGCAGCGCCTGCTACGCAAAGCTGCCGTTCTCGAGGGAAACGCTGATGCCTGTGCTGGAGAATGAAACGGGTGGTCACTGCGACGGAGCGGTAAGCGTATTCCAATATACGGGCATGGCAAAGGATTCGCTTATCAGGTTTAAGTTTTACAACAAACCGAGCTATTATAGGACATTTGCAAGACTGCTTGCCTGCAGGCTGAAAAAAATAATAGATATAAAGCAGTATAATATGGTGATGAGCGTTCCCTTACACAGGCAGAAAGAATTCGCAAGGGGATACAATCAGGCATATCTGGTATCCAGGGCTCTCAGCAGGGAACTTCATCTGCCGGAATGTTCAGGTCTGTTAAAACGGCAAAAGTATACGAATTCACAAAGCCTTTTGAGCAGGCAAAACAGGCAGGAGAATATAAAAGGGGCTTTTCTTGTTAAAGGACAGACAAGGATAAAAGGGAAATCCATATTACTGGTGGATGATATACTTACTACAGGCTCGACAGTGGAAGAATGCAGCAAAATGCTTAAACAGGCGGGCGTAACAAAAGTGACTGCCGCAGTGGTTGCCACAGGAAGAAAATATTAACGGGGAGGGATTCACGTGTCAGAGGTCAGAAATTGCAGAAAATGCGGGAAGATTTTCAATTATATCGGATCACCGATTTGCCCGATATGCAAACAAGCAGAGGAAGAGGATTTTAAAAAAATCAAGGATTATTTGTATAGAAATCCCGGATCAAGTATTACACAGGTATCGATAGAACTTGATATCGGTGTGGAAAAGATCAGAAGGTTTTTAAAGGACGGTAGACTTGAAATCACCGGAGATGACGGCAATATGATTCTGGAATGCGAGAACTGCGGGAAATCTATAAAAAGCGGAAGATTTTGTGATGAGTGTGAGAGAAATCTTGCATCGGAGCTCAAAGCTACTGCAAGTCAGATGAAGAGCGAAATCGGCGGCATTTCTGATGCTTCAAGGAAAGTGATCGGTATGCGTTACCTGAATAAGGATGAAGGGAAATAGGGTATCAAGAAAGGATATTAAATTGAGTATTGCTAAGGAAGCAGTAAACAGAGCTTATAAAGTTAATTGTAATAACAGTGGTTTTAGATAATGAAATCTTTTGATTCATCACCATTATTTAGTGTATTTATCTCAGTTAAGGCCCAATAATATACACAGTTTTTGCCTAAAAACAGGATAGTGCAATGCGAGGAGCAACCAGAGCAATTATTGGGTTTCTGTACAGGAACGGGCAATATTGAGAATATTCACTGACCGTTCTTGCATGTTCTTGGGAGAATAAAATCGTTAACCAAGCCTAACTTTTCGAATTTTACCTTGCCCCCCTTTTTCTGCCCAGAACTTCAATCTCTGCATCGTTAGGTTGTAGTTCAAGCAACTCGTCTAGCTTTGGGTTCACTTCATCCACACGTCCACTATCAATCAAAAACGTAACAAGGAGTTTCTTGAAAAACAGCCAACCCTCTGCATTTTCGCAGGCAGCGCAGAGAAACTCACCAAGTTCACAGAAGCCCTCCACTTGCTCGTCTGCCACTTCCTCCTGATTAAGAAGCCATTGTGCTGCCTCTTTAAACAACTCCCTTCGCCACTTTGTCCACTCTACCTCGCTGCCGCATGCTGCACCAAAGTGCTCACTCGCTGCCAGTACTTTGGTGTTTATACACAGAAACATACTCCCTAGCGAATCGAGCTTTTCCCTTTTGCTTATACCTGCGTTCAGTAATACTTTCAGTGTATCACTGAGTGCGCTCATATAGACCCCCAGGAGGAATTCTTTGTTACGCGCCAAAAGGCTGCCACACTTGCATATGAGGAAGTCCTTGGCCGTGTCAAAGAGGATGTTGTCACTTTCTATACGTTTTGCATCCCATATATAGGAAGATGATTTAGGCGAAATGTAGTATTTGTGTAGGGTTCCCGCCAGGATTCCAATGCGGTTGGCATTGCGAAAATTTTCCTGTGCATATAGAGTATCCCATCCATAGTTGATAGACGGCACACGAGAATAATCATACTTGCGAAACACGGATATTGAATATAGCTTACCCCATGTGGTCCTCATAAATTGGTGGTAGTGTGGGAACATATCTGAAAAAAGCTGTCCCTCAATAACTACGTTTTGTCTTACTTCTCTGATCCCGCATACCGTATTGGTCTGTGTGTCAATAAAAACACTTCCGCATACAGTAATGTTAAGATTATGCTCTTTCATAAAAGCGATAGATTTTTCAAGGAAGTCTGGCTTGTATTCATCGTCTGCATCAAGAATACAGAAAAAATCGTCGTCATTATATTGCCGAATCAACTCCATGCTTCTATTTCCCCGTTCCCAAACTTGATTTTTTTTATTTGCCAACGGAATTACGCGGCTATCGAAATCTGCATACTCACGGATAATGGCACCGGTGCCGTCTGCAGACCCGTTATTGACGATGTAACAAACCCAGTTATGGTATGTCTGAGCAAAAACACTGTCTATAGTGCGTCTTAATGTATTTTCCGCATTATAAGCACAAATATAAACAAGAACTGTCGCCATAATGTTTTACCCTCTCAAAAAACCCACGGAACATCTTTGTCTGTGTGCAATCTTTGCACATTCACAGCCGGGAAACGAACCGTCAGGTCTTCGTAAATTTGGTCGCTGTATACATAGTTTGAAATCAAAACTACATCCAAGTTGAGTTCCGGTATCTCTTCCGGGCTTCGTATGACAAATCCGTCAGAGAATTCATCTCCCCACCTGAGGGGATTGGAATCAAATACATACGTCTGGAAGGGAAGGCCACCCAATAATTTTTTATACAGTTTTATTATAAAAGCTGTATACCCTCCAGCTGTGTAAAATCCAACACGATGATATTGGGTAGATATCAAGCTGCCCAACCGCTTTTTCCGATCGAAAAGGGATGCACAGCTGACCTCCACCCATCGGTATATTTTAGAAATTCTGTCTATGATGGGCAATCGTTGGGTACACACTTTTTCACATTTACCGCAGTTTATACAAGGGTTTACACTGTTTTTAAACTCCGTATGACCTTCAAGGGCTCGGAAGAAATTACCTCGTTTAATAAGCTCCGGTATAGTTCTGTTGTAGATAAATGTATCCGACTTAAACCTAGTCTGATTGTAAGCAGTCATCAGGGCAGATATCGGAATTCCCGCAGGGCAGTCATTACAATATCCGCAGCCTGTGCAAAATTCTGAAAACGCCCCCAGATTGGCTGCGACATAGGTTCGGCGCGAGTCTGCTTTCCTGTCTGTGGCTGACAGTGATTTCACGTCAGCCGCTAATTCCAACCCATTTTCTACTCCGCACAGTATGGTACTGACAGCAGTATGAGCATAGATAAACTTTAGTGCCGCGTCGTTTGTGTCAATATCATCATTCATAACTGCCGGCTTAAACAATTCGGCATTCTGCGGTATGATTCCGCCGCCCAGCGGGTTCATAACAGCAACACCCAAACCGCTTCGTTGAGCGGTTTCGATGGCATTGTTGTTTTCACGGAAATTTAAAAGGGAATATGACAGCAATACGCCTTCAAAGGCACCGTCCTGTATGATTCGCACCGTGTCCTGGGCTGACGTATGCGATGAAAAGCATATGTGTTTCACAAGCCCCCGCTCTTTTGCCGCCGTAACACCTTCATAAGGCCCCCCCAGGGTCATAATTTCCTGGTATTGGCTCATGGATTTTATACTCCACATATAATAGAAGTCAAAGTAGTCTATTCCTATATTTTTAAGAGAGCACTCAATGTGTCGCAGTACAGCATCTTGGGTCTTTTCCTGGTGGCTGGAGGATTTACCACATATGTAGCGTTTTCCGTCCACTTGCCGTAAAGCCAGCCTGAGGATTTCCTCACATTTACCGCCCGAATACGCAGCAGCACTGTCGAAAAAGTTCACACCCAAGGTGGCGGCTTGTACCACAAGCCGGGCGCACTGCTCTACACCGTCGGCAGTATTAGTAACTTCCGGTTTGAAGCGGTTTGCGCCCATTCCCACAGCTGAAACCATTTTCCCCGTTTTTCCAAAGGCTCTGTATAGCATGGTCTACTCCAATCCGAAATGTGTAGCGTATTTCGTCCACAATTCACTTGTGCTCACCAATTGGCAGAATTGCTGATAATGTTCGGTTCCGTCCTCGCCTAGTTTCTCGCGGCATTTTGCGAGATAATAATGAGCGAAGGCGTGATTAGGATAGCTTCTCAGGATCGATTCGAAACGTCCCGCCGCCAACCCATACTCTCCTATACGCATATATGAATTATGGACGAAGTTAATATCCAAGTTCATGGTATATTTAATGTCGCCCAGCATATATGCGACTGTTTCGGGATTTGCGTATCCTGCTGCGAACACGTTGGCGTTATCCATTTTGTACTCAGTCCCCGAAACCTCAATGATTTGTTTGTATACTACACTCCCTGAAATAGGAATCAAATTGCTGATGGTGGCCCAATGATATTCTGCTTTCCTTAAGTACTGGAGAGCTTCCTTTATATCGTCAACCGTTTCATCGGGAAATCCCACGAGAAGGGCGATTTTCACGAAAATGCCAGTGCCTTTAAACATGGAAAGCACTTCATCAGCGCGCCTTAATGTTACAGGTTTGTGCATAATATCCCGCAGTACACGGGTGGAGCCGGATTCGAGGGCGAAGTGAATATCTTTGATTCCATTGCGAACCAGGCAATCAACAAACTCTTTTGTTACAGGAACAAAGGAGAGGGTATTGGCAAAGAACACGTTTCTTCCTCTGCCGCATATATAGTCGATTATCTCAATAGCACGGCCCACATCAGCCAGAAAATGGTCGTCTATAATATTTATTGTAGCAACATTATAATTATCTATCCAATAATCAATTTCCTCTTTGACTCGTTCTATTGAAAGATAGCGCATGCTTCTTCCATGAATGGAGTGGGCAGCGCAAAAAACGCAAGAAAAGGGACAGCCCCTGGTGGTCATAACGATACCTTCAGTTCCAAAGGCCCCCTTCCCGCCATTTAGCACGTTTACATACTCCTTGATTACTTCATCACCGTATTTGGCGATATAGCCGTCATAGTTCAGACGGGGAATGTCGTTTATGTCTGGAATAAATCCTTTTGTATCTCCCTTGTGAGCCTTTGTGACGAAGTAAGACGATGTATTCAGGTATTCTTTCTTGTCGTCGGCGGCAATTAATTCAGCAAAGGGAACCTCACCCTCGCCGAGGCAAATTGCATCTACAGCAGGATTTCTGGCAATGATATCAGCAGCGAAATTGGTGCAGGGATAGCCTCCTGCAATGATGAGAGTATTGGGTGCCGCTTTACGCACTTCCTCGGCTACAAGCAAAAGTGACGACAGAGATATATCAAAGAGCGCGGATAACCCAATAATATCTACCTGTTCCCGCTGACAAATATCGATGATTTCCTTGGTCAAAAACTGCGTGTAGTTATCTGTTATCTCTTTTAAACCCTCTTTATAATCTGCGCTTGCATTGATATCTTTAAGAAAAGTCCTGTTCAGGTCAACTATTTCCACAGATAGTTGGGGGCGGGATTTTTTTATATAGCTTTCAATAGAGAGAATGCCAAGCGGCCATGTAGACCAGTTGAACAACTCCGTCAAGGCGATTTCTTGACTCTGCAACTCCAAAAGACGTTTTCTGCTTGTGGGCAGGATTGAAACTAAGACTATTTTGCCCATGGTTTATCTCCTATGTTAAACTGTTTCCACCAATGGTTTCATTGCCACCTTATTTTTCCTGCAGTAATCCAAATAGTTATCGAAATTAGAAGCATAGGCCTTGTTAAATTCTGAATAATCAGCCAGTTCCCGGTAGTATTCGATTGGCTTGCTCGGATCAAATTTTTCCATTTGGACATAGGGTATTTTATGCCAACGACATATCTCTTCCATACGCCTGTCGATTACGATGGGTAATGCAGGAATTTTAGCGTTGATTGCCGCAATATTTCCGTGTATTGTCGTACCAATTGAAAAATCATCAAGCTTCAGTTGTTCTATCCAGTCATCAACCGAGAAGAAATAACGGCCCCGCTCGTTAAGAAAACCAACTGTTTCATTAAAGTTCCTATAAGATGTAAGTGATACCATTGTACGAAACGGTGTCCATTGAAGGGTCCAATTTATATTCTTATCTCTTACTTGATACAATTTATGGAAATAGTCGAATATACCTAAGTGCTGTTCATAAAAAACTTTTGGTGGTGATACTTCTGTTTGAAAAGTAAAATTAATTTGTTTTATTGATCGACTATTTGTTTGTACAGGCAATTTAAAATTACGGCAATTATGATAAAATAAAGAAGGACACCCAATAATTCTCACGTTGCGAATCCCGTGTTTTACCAATACATCCGCTGCATATTCACCTCGGACGCCAATTTCATTTCTCTCACTAATTGCAGACAGAAGTTTGATTAAATCGTTCGAGAGCACCACTTCCCCATTTGGAGGATAAAGAAATCCGCAAGAGAGAGGAACTAAGTTGACCGTAGAATCTAACAACTTCATCCAGTATTCATAAACACCAGCAAAATGAGTCGGCGATATTGCATGCAACGAATTTGTAACAACCGAGTTCGCAGATGAATCTTTTAGATTATATCCTCCGGATATCCACTCTGCATCCAGATTCTTTGCCAATGTGTCTGTCATACAAAACACACCCGTATTTTTTCTATGTGCAGAGTTGCTGAATATCTGTGTAATCTGCTCCATAGATGTTTTCATGATCTCACTAAACCGCAACGGAGCTTGTTTATGATAATCGCCATTGTGAAATAGTAAGGTTTTGCAATTCATAGCACTTCACCTCTAGTTTTTCTCTATTTACTTATATCTTAAGCACTGCGATTGATTGACAGTCGCCTATGGGGATAGTTACACAGTGATTAGCTGAAACAAATTCGTCCACCGCAGCCTTGATACCAGGTAAAAAACTTATCTCATCAAAATACTCGTGTACCAAAATAATACCTCCGCAAACCATACGTGGATAAAACCGTTCCAACCCTGTTCTTATAGGATTATATAGGTCGCAGTCCAAATTTACAAAGCAGAATTTCTCGCTTTCCTCATTAAATGTATCAGGAAAATATCCTTTCCTTATTCTTACTTGTTCAGGATTAGGCATAAGGGATATCACATAGTCTTCAGATGTATTTGCAAAGTTTCCCATTAAGTCTCGCCATCCATTTATTTTCGCCTCATCTCTGGATAACGATTTTTCCATATTAATATCCCGTTCGTCAAAACCTTCAAATGTATCATACAAGTATAGTGTTCTGTCGGGAAAACTCTGGTTAATTTCCCTGGCGAATGCACCTCGATAGACTCCCACTTCCGCCACCGCACCTGCGATTTTCTTCATCTTAGCAAATTGTGAAAATGTTCTTAGAAACTGTATTCTGCCAATCAAATACTGCTGTCCTATGTCGTTTACAAAACTATCTAGAAAAGTACAATCTAATTTTGATTTGGGGACACTTAATTCTGTAACGCACTGCAAATATATGTCGTTTCTGGCGTCTTTTACTGCAACACATACTTTTGTGTACCCTACTTCTTTTATTTTTGCAGGAGAAAAAACTTTATACTCAACCTTATTAAGTGTTATACTCGTCCCCCAATACATAGCGTTATTATCAACAAAGAAAAGGACATTCTCTGACTTATCCTGTTGAAGTTTCAAGCAAAGTCTCTGCCCGATTTGCCCAACGCCAAATATTATGACATCAATTGATCGATTGTCAATAAACATTGTTGTCCACTCCTCTTTAAACCCCTGAATAGGGGGCTGTTATAAAATATCTATACCGCATAACAAACACTTTCGGCGTACCAACGGCTGTAATGCCTAAGTGTCAGTTTGTACTCCGGATTGATTTTCAGAATTTGCTGAGGAAGTGCATATATATCGTGAACCTGATGGTAAACACAGATAGCCAGCTTGGGCTTACGTGTTTTCAGTATGTCTTTAGCTCCTTCAAGAGCACAATATTCTGCTCCCTCAATGTCCATTTTTATGAAGGTAGGAGCGTGCTTATCAGAGAAAAACTCATCAAGGCTGATAGTATCGGCAATGGTATCGCCGTCCTCAGATAATTTGCTATTGCCGAAAGCACCAGAAACAAACTTGTATGTATTAGTCATGTGCCATAAGCCGCTGTTTAAAACGTCTATATTTTTGTACTGTGACAGGTTTGCCAATGCTTTTTTCAAATTGACCTTATCCGGTTCGAACCCATAAATATGGATGTATTTCCCTCCTGTCTGCCTGATAAATTCCTCTGCCGTATCGCCAATAAAGCACCCACCGTCTACAAATATTTCACTGTCAGTCAAGGGACAGACATCCGGTTCGAAATATTGATGGTTTTGCGATGGAGTCATTGTTGTCCCTAACAAGCGGGTACACATGGAATCCAAAATAACTTGTCTAGATTCCATGTCGGTAAAATATTCAAAGGCCCACTGATAGCCATCCACATGGGGTTCGAATTTGTTATAAGGAATGGTGTAGAAAGGAAGTAAGTCATCAAAAGAGTAAATCTTTCCGGGATATTGGATTTTCTGAAGAGTACTCAAGATTGATGCGCCGTGAAGTTCTGAAGTAACGATGACGATGGCATCGCTGTATTGGCTTTTCAACTGCTCCGCAGAAATAATGGGTAATCCAGTTGATTGGTGGACACCGCTCCTAAAGGTGTCGCAAAAACACTCTACTTGTACGTTGTGGGTGGATAAATGATCCATAACAAAGGTGCTGAGTGTCCCAGCACCATATAATATGACAGGCTTCGACCTAAACGCAGAAGCCAGAACTTCAATGCGCTCCTTGGCCACACTAGAGTCGCACTGTGCTTTTATAACTTGTAATTCCTCTATGAATGATTTCATTTTAATCCTCCCAATTTGTTACTAAATGTTTATATTGCACCAACTCTGCCATTACCTCATCTGACAACACATGGGTTTCATCCCTTAATGATTGTCCTCTCATATATTTGAGAATAGGCGCAATAAAGGAGCCTCTGTTGGCTAAGTTGTGAAATTCAGGATCCGCGTCAAGGGTCAGCATGGTTTTGGTTTCATTGTCCCGAAGCATATTGTAGATATCCTCCAGCTTCTGTTTGTGGTCGGCTTCCGGTGAATTGACTACAATGCTCAATGTATACTCAAGGAGTGACAGGTATATTGCATAACAAAAATCCCTGTTTAGCTTGCTGATAGGACCGAAATAGCCGAGAAAATCCTTGTATACCTTTAACGTCAACACGTCCGCTAAATAGCGATTTGGATAATATGTATTGACTGCCGATTGGGGATAGAGGTAGTAGTCGTATAGTGCTTCTTTGGTAAAGACAACTTTATCAAAGAGAAAAAAACGATTTAGCACTCCGATGGTATCTTGTCCGGGGTACCATTTGGGGAGTAGTCTCCGTATATTTGCGTAAATGTTACTTGCTTGGCTGCGTAAAAAATTTAATTTATAACACTTGCCCCATTGACATAGGAGTAATGCCCTTAATTCATAAAAGCTATCTGCTTTTTCTCGGCCGATGATAAGTAAATCTGTTTTCGCCACCCGTTCGTTTATAATTTCACCTGACGCAGCATCAATTCTGCGGAAACCTGGAACTATCATATCGGGAGAAAACTTCTCTTCAATTCTCAGCACATTATCCAAAAAACTTTCTTTAATTAAATCGTCTCCATCAACGATACTGTAGTATACGTTTTTATCTTTTAAAACCATTTTGAACAGATTATTCGGCAGCAACAGCACACCCAATATATCGTTGCGTTCACACACTACGGATACTATACGAGGATCGGAGTTGGCAAAATCAGCAATGATGTTTCCTGTCTTGTCGGTGGAGCCGTTATTTACGACAAAATAAAGGAAATCATCCTTCCGCGTCTGTTTTAAGACGCTTTCAATAGTACGGGCGATTGTATTTTCGTTATTATATGTCTGTGTATAGAACAGCATTTTTTTGTAACTACCCTCTTCATAAGAAGACTCGGCGGGTATCTCACGTGCATCCAGCTGTTCCGCCGGAGTAAAACGAAGGCTGTCCTCACATAAACCGTTACAATATTTGCAGGCTTCCATCACCTCGTCGCCCAGCAAAGCTTTTAATCTCGCTTTCTTACCCGTTTCGGTCAGTTCAGGGTCAAAAGCATTCATATATACGTCAGCAAGACCCTTTTCGTAAAGCAGCCTCGCTTTAGCACAAGGGAAAATCAGGCCATTCACCATACAGCTGAAAAAGCCCAGCTTCGGAACCATACATTTATGAAACTGCTTTCGAGCCTCTGCATTGGAATGCTTGCGGCGTAAATTGCCGTAATCCACCCAGCCGTCACAATATAAATCACCGGAATAATCGCGAAGTTCAAAGGGTACTCCCGATTCTTTGAGCAGCTTGCTGACGTCCCTGCTCTTTGTGGACACAGGGTAATTGTCAACTATGGCAAAAAACGCATCCCCCCACAGTTTTGCCGCAATGATGAACTCATCGGTTGGCAATATGGTTCCGTTTGTGGTGACTCTGAGTTTGTCAATTTTGTCCCGGTGTTTGTCAAAAATATAGCGGATAAAATAGGACAAATCCTTGCGTAAAAAGGGTTCTCCGCCTGTTATGTCCAAATTACCTATATGCTCTGTCAACGAAAACAGGACATCAATTTGTGCTGTCAGATCATCAAAAGAGGGGTGGTAAGGCTTCTCATAATACGGCGAACGCTCCGCGCACAGCTTACAATGCAAGTTACACCGCAGCGTCACCGGGAAACAGAATCTCTCAAGCGATACAGCGTTCATGTCAAGCCTTCCTCCTTTTCCGTCACATACTGCGACATCCATTCCTTTTCAAAATCCAGTATGAATTCCCCGTTATAAAATGCCTTTCGATGTATTTTCAATTCGCTTTTCATAAGCTCCAAAGGCTGGTCACAATTTTTTAACCCAAAGCGATGGATTTTTTCAATCATAGAAATCATATAGGACCATTCGCTGTAAAGAGCTAAACCAGTCAATTGCGGCAGTATCGTGCTTATATATTCGGTTCTCTCACGATAGGCCGCCAGGTATTCATGAAGCTGAACAGGGTTAAGCAAATGATGTTTTGTGGCTGCGCTGGAGTTGTTTTCAGGGTGGCGGTAAAATGTATATTTGGGAATGCCGTGGGCAACTACTTTCCCGGCATTTGCAAAATAGCGATAAGTTGTAGTAATATCATCATAATTGCCTGTTTCAGAGAAACGTATCTTTTGAAACAACTCCTGTCTGACCAACTTTGTGGGCATGGCGGCATTGTAAAGCTTTCTCCACAAAAAAGATTTTATAGCCTCATGTGTATTCAGTATAAAGAGCTCATCGTAGTCATAGATATAATTGGGCGTAATTTTGCCGTTTTCCTCTTTGTTTGAGCCGCATACGGCAATATCCGCATTGTACTTCGTTGCAAGCTCATATAAAAAACCTAAAAAATCTGTTTCAGCATAGTCATCATCGTCTATGAAGGTCAAATATTTACCTTTGGCTGCATTGATGCCGACATTGCGCCCACTCCCGATATTCCCTTGTTGACGGTGGAGGACATGGATTCTAAAATCTTTAGCGGCATATTCGTCTGCAATTTTCCCGCTATTATCTGTTGACCCATTATCTACAATAATAAATTCAAAATCACACATGGCCTGAGCAATAATTGATTCAATCGCCCTTCCGACAAGCTTCTCACGGTTATATGTGAGCATAATTACACTGATTATTGGTGTCATACTTCACTTACCCCCATGTTAAACAGCATATAATATTGTACCATATATCCCATCCTCACATTGATGAAGGGTAAATTGATAGGTTGGATCTATTTCATATATGAGTTTCGGTAATTCATATATATCTTCCGGCTTATGATATGTACAGATAGCCAATTTGGGATGATTTTCCATTATTATGTTTTTCGCTCCTGTGAGTGCTTCTTTTTCTGCTCCTTCGATATCCATTTTAATAAATGTCGGCAACTCTTCTTTCGGTTTACCTTTAAAATAGCTGTCCAGGGATATGACCGGAACAGAAATAGTATTTACTCTGTTCGCAAAGGTGGAGCTGCCATTACCACCGTCGCTATAAAACTTCAACTCAGTATCGCAGCTCCATAGACCTTTGCAAATCAAATCCATATTCTCAATTTTACCTAAGCTACTAAATGCCTTGTTATAAGCCACTCTATCAGGTTCAAAGGAATATATGTGCCTATATCCTCCTGCATTTTTTAAGCTTAACTGTCTTATGAACTCTTGCACTGTATCTCCGATGTAACCTCCGCCGTCAATAAATACCTCATTCGAATGAAATTTTATGATTTCCGGATCAAAATACTCTGGGGCAGCAGAGGTTCTGATTAATTCAATGCCGGTAAAATACATTTTTATCCTGTCCAGCAGGACCTTTTTTGAATTATCATCAGTAAAGAAGTGGTGTGCCCATTCATAACCTTCAAGATGTTTACCAATAAATTCTTGTGGATGCACAAAACTTACCTTTGATGTTGCGGGTAAAAAAATCTGCGCGTTGGGAAAACCTAGGAATAAAAGCTTTTTTTTTATTTCATCGGTGAACATGTTTGAAGAGATAATAATGTTCGCGCCTTGGAACTCTTTCTTAAGCCGCTCCGGGGAAATGATCTCCATACCTGTATCACCGTAGATGCCTGTCTTATAAGAATCACAAATGGCATTTATTTTAATTCCGTATTCGTTGCATAAAAATATTATTGTGCTGAGATATACGCCACAACCGTAAAGAATAAGCGGCTTCTGGCTAAAAAGCTCTTTCTTCTCCACAATTGCATTAAAAGGATTATTTTTATAGTACTGCGTTTTTATTTCTCCAAATTTCTGCTTAAAGCTTTTCATACTCAATCGCTCCACACTTTCCATAAGGCTTTACTATTGTCCCAAAGATATTCCAAAAGATCCTTATCTCTCTGGGTGTCCATACACTGCCAGAACCCGTAATGCTTATAAACCCCCAATTTCCCTTCACTGCTTAACCGTTTGAGAGGAGTTCTTTCCAGAACGGTTGCATCACCGTCGATGTAATCAAATATCTTTGGCTCCATCACCATAAACCCGCCATTGACCCATCCGCTATCTTCCTTTGCCTTCTCCCTGAAACCAACCACCGTTTCATCGCCGGTGATATCCAGCACTCCGAAACGCCCGCTGGGTTGTATGGCCGATAGGGTCACGACATTTCCCGACTTTTTATGTCTCTTGATTAACTCGGACAGATCAATATTGCTCACTCCGTCGCCGTAGGTCATCAGAAAAGCCTCGCTGTTGGTGAACTTTTGAATTTTCTTAATGCGTCCTCCTGTTTGTGTATTCAGCCCAGTGTCCACTACAGTAACCTTCCAAGGCTCGGCGACATTGCTGTGGATGATAATATCGTTATTGTTGGCAAAGTCAAAGGTGATATCCGACCTGTGCAGATAGTAGTCTGCAAAATATTCCTTTATGAGGTATCCTTTGTATCCGCAGCATATAATAAACTCGCTGAAGCCAAAGGCTGCAAAATATTTCATGATATGCCACAGAATTGGAGCCCCCCCGATTTCTATCATAGGTTTCGGTTTTAAATGACTTTCCTCACTGATTCTTGTACCAAACCCACCGGCTAAAATGACAACTTTCATAAACTACCTCGACACATAAATATAATAGAAAGTAAATTAACCATCTTTGCCAACAATAAATATATCGACTATAACGATAAAAATCAATACTATTTTATCGTAGATAAAAACAATTAGAATAAGAAGATATCCCTAACCCTCTTTTTCACTAGAAGTTTATAGTTGCTTAAAATATAACATAATATAATTTAGTATGATATGAACGTTTACGAAAAATAATAAATTCGCATTTTTATTTGTTAATAAGAATGCAGCTATTACCGATAATAATATTGAACAGTTTTTAGGTGAGTAAGGAAAGATAAGCGCAAAACCCTTTTGCATTATCTATAGAAGGTGAGTGGTTAATATGAGAATACCGGATGATTTATCCAAGGTATCCGGAATTTACGGAACACAAAAGAATACAGCGAGAGTTGGCAAAACGGAGGCAACAGCAGCCAAAAAAGATGTTTTGTCAATCTCAAATGAGGCAAAGGACTATCAGACAGTATATAAAGCATTGAAGGATGTGCCCGATGTTCGCGAGAGCAAGGTGACCGAGCTTTCGGAGAAATTTGAAACAGGCAGTTACAATGTAACAGGCAGGGAAGTTGCGGACAAAGTAGTAAATGCCGTATTTGACAAGAAAGCATAGCAACCTTGGGGGAGTTGACGCAACTCTCCTTTTTTCTCAGACTGTGAGGGCGGTGAAGCTTTGGATACTATACTGATAGATGGACTGATCGATGTACTGAATAAAGAGACTGCCATGTATGAAGGCATCTTGAAGCTTTCCAAAAATAAAACGGATGTAATTGTAAAGGGTAAGGTTATTGAACTTGAGAGCATCACCAGGCTTGAGCAGTCGCTGATTCTACAGATGGGCAAGCTTGAACGGGAGCGTGAAAATCTGGTGGATGCAATAGCTGCAGCACTTAAACTGAAAGCATCTGATATTACACTTACCGGTCTTGAGAAGCTGCTCCCGAAGGAACAGGCTGAAAGGCTGAGAGATTGTCATAATAAGCTGCCCAAGCTTGTCAAGGATCTGGGGGAGGCCAACGTATTGAACTCGAAGCTTATCCGGAATTCTCTGGAGTATATAGATTTTTCTATTAATATTCTTACTAGCATCGGAGCCACCGGTAATAATTATGGGTACACCGGCCAGTCAAGCGATTTAAAGAAGAAGAACTTTTTCGACATGAAGCTGTAGGGAGGGCGTATGGGCGTCAGCTTTGCCAGTTACCAGGTAGCCCGCTCGGGACTTGTTGTCAATGAACGCGGGCTTAATGTAACAGGACACAATATATCAAATGTAAATACGGCTGGCTATGTTCGTCAGCAGGCAATGATAAAGAATGCCTCAGTACAGACTACCTATACCAAGGGTGGGATGATTCAGCTTGGCTTGGGTGCTGATATACAGGATATACGGCAAATCCGGCACACCTTCCTTGACAATGTATACAGGCAGGAGAATACGACGTTGGGATATTGGGAATCCAGACAGAAGACGGTTCAGGATGTGGAGGCTGTCATGGCTGAGCCGTTTGAAGATTCAGGCCTTCAGAGTGTCCTGAATCAGTTTTGGGATTCCTGGCAGGAGCTTGCAAAGGAACCGGACAGCCTGACGGTAAGAGCACTTGTAAGGCAGCGAAGCGAATCGCTGGTCTCCAAGCTCAACCAGATGGGAACTCAGCTTGATCAGCTTCAGGATGACTTGAACTCTGAAGTACAGGTACGTATTAATGAAGTGAATGACATTACAAGGCAGGTAGCGGATCTCAATTCTACCATTCTCAAGTCCGAGGTGAACGGTGATTCGGCAAACGACTACCGGGATCAGCGGAATTTACTGCTGGACAATCTGACAAAGCTGGTAGATGTAGATGTTAACGAGATGCAGGACGGCCAGGTTGATGTAACGCTGGGCGGTTATTATTTAGTGCAGAAGGCTGAGAGTACCGATTTATATGCTGAAGAAAAAAATGCCGGTGAAATTTACTATGTAGCCAAGCTAGCGGGAACAGACATTGAAGTCCCGATTAAAAGCGGAACCATCAAGGGACTGATGGAGGCCAGAGGCGAGGTCTCAGGCGCTGTCGGCAGCTATGAGAACGGTACGCCGAATACAACGGCTGATGTGGTATTTTATGTGGATACCTCTACGATGTCCGAAGCGGATGTGACAACAAGGAGTAATGAATATACAAATGAGCTTTTGAAAAAGGGAATCGACTGCAATGTGACGATACAGACAGCCACATCCGCCGCAGGTATGGCTGC
>WSSedL1CaDRAFT_10000168_pt1 | contig 45670 bp, 34 predicted proteins | sample WetSurSL1Cattail_FD_9464 | JGI IMG/M metagenome (IMG submission 9464)
GTATTATTTCTATTCTTAATATTTATATCCAAAGTTGATTTTAGACCTGTTATTTCCACGGCTGCTTTAAAAATAGAATATCCGGTATTTTGTTCCAGCCAGTTGTACGTAGTATACGTTATCGGTCTCAAAACGTCGCCAATCACATGTATATAACCATTGGATAATTTAATGTTAGAATGAATTACAGGAGCCTGATTATTTATTTTATAATATGCAGTATCCTTATTGGAAATAAAGCTCACTGTCAGGTAGTCTCCTGTTAGAGTATATGCCGGTAATGCTCCAAAAGGAAAATCATCAGCATTAATCCCCATGTCAACTACATGATATCGGCAAAGCTCTGCCACATAGGCTGCATCATTCAGCAAATCGCCTAATGAGGTATACTTACCATTTTCCTGTATGTATTTATCAATTGCCTTATTATCCGGCAAAAACAATGTATACCCTTCTGCATTAGGATTATAGGCGCTTAATATTTTATCTATTCCGCCCTTTGATATGATGCTTAAAAAACTTGAGTAATTCTCCTTATGAGCAACCATGTAATCATAAATCGAAAATTTCACTTGTTCCTTGAAATTAGCTTCAAATTCTTTTTTCCTGACACATGAAAAATTTGCAACAATGACAATCAATAACCCCAATATAAAGATGAACTTTTTCATTTACTAAAAATTATTGTTATAATAAGGATTCTGAACTAAATTTTTGTTATGTTCTAATTCCCCCTGAAAAATTGGTAAGTACCAACCCGACGGATTGGTCAATTTTGTAGCTAAAATCCTTTTCTGTGTAGATGGAACATTTTGAACTATAATGTCAATTAGTTTACTTTTCCTGCTAAAATTATTTCTTCTACCCATTCTTACAAGATCAAACCAACGCTTCCCTTCAAAGGCAAATTCAAGGGCGCGCTCTTCAAGAATTTTATCTTCAAATGCTGAGGTAGAATTTGCAATGCTTAAGGCTGGAACGTAAGCCCTTTCACGAATCTGATTAATAATAACCAATGCTTCGGAAAACCGGCTGAGTTGCGATAGTGCTTCCGCCTTCATTAAGAGAACATCGGCATACCGGTAAACAATCCAGTCACAACTGGCTCCTTCTGTTCCTGACCTTGTTGTTTGTCCATCCGGAGCTCTTCCAATATATTTCCAAATTGAATAATCATCGTCCCCATTCTTCTTAATAGATAAATCTTCTCCACGATAAGTTTCATGGGATACTGATCCCTTTTTGAAATAGTCAATTGCTATTTTACTCGGACCGTAATTATAACTATACTGGGCTGTGAGACCTGAAGTATGGTTATTTTGACTCATACTTGTGTTGTATTGAAATTCAAAGATGCTTTCCAGTGAATTGCCAGGATAAAATAATTCAAACCATCGGGCAGTTGGCATTAGTACATATTTTCCTGAAGCTTCAATGTTTTCAACATACCCTATACAACCCTCATAATCAAAATTCCATAATGATATATCTGCCAGTAAAGCGTCTATTGCTGCTTTGGTAGCCCTGCCCTTATTTTCTGCAAGTGTTTGATAACCATCAACAGTTGCGTAGTTTCTGACTGCAATCAGATCATTAGTGATGTGTTTTAAAATTTCATCGCCATCAGTTTTTGGCAGGTAAAAATTAACATCATCGCTTTCGCTGGCTTCCAGAACAAGCGGAACATCCTTAAAAATCCGTACAAGATAAAAATAGCTCAGACTTCTCAGGAAATAGGCTTCAGACAGAAGACCCTGAAGCTGGTAATCAGAAAAAGTGTTGTCTTTTTTCTGAACCGATGGTCCATTTTGGATGACCTCGTTACAATAATTAATGACTTTGTAAAACTGCAACCAATTGCAAAGAGGATTGTCGGGATAAATATTGCTTTCCATTATTTTCTGATCATTCAGAGACAAGTTTTTAAGACCAGCAACCATATCGCCTCTCATTTCTCCACATCTGAATAACACACCATCCAATTGCGCAAATGTGGTATATGCACCCATCAATACTGCTTGAACCTCTTCCTTGGTATTCCAGTATTCGTCCCTTACCAAACCTTCCGGAGGCAGGCGTTCCATCCACTTACTACATGAAAAATTCAGTGCAAGTAAAAATATGATCGGAACTAGCTTTGATTTTATTTTCATTTTTTCAAATATTATCTTGATCAGAATCCTATTGATAAGGCACATGTTAATATTCTTGGAGGCGGAGTCCTTGCGTTATCCACACCTATCCAAAATGGGTCACTCGCATCCTGTCCAACTTCAGGGTCTTGCCCTGAATATTTGGTAATGGTCATCATTTTACGAGCGCTCAACGTTATGGTTAAAGACCTTAGTTTTAGTTTATCGCAAAATTTTTGTCCAACCCTGTATCCTATCATCAGATTGAGCATGCGTAAAAAATCTCCTTTTTCAACATAACGGTCAGAACCAAGGTTATTAGCCGGATTATTCAAATAAGCCCGGGGAAGCATACCAGGTTCATCCTGTCCCTGAACACGCCACCTGCTAAGAACAGCCTTACTTTGGTTGTTTTTATCATTCATTCCCTGGGTTTCAATGGCAATACCATTAATAATATTAAACCCAAGCCTGTATTGGAAACTACATGAAAAATCGAAATTTTTGTATCGGGCTGCAGTGCCAAAACCACCATAATAACTCGGGTTTGAATCACCAATATAAACAACGTCATTCAAATCGATTTTTCCGTCATGGTTTATATCTGCATATTTTGCATCCCCACCTCTGAAAGTATAAGTGCCTTGATAGGTCATCGGAATTGGTGCCCCAACATTGTCATACATTACATTTCCACTGGCATCCTTGGCAACGGCCTCCGCATCTGTGGAATAAACTCCCTGGTATTTGAATCCAAAAAATGATCCAATAGGTTCTCCTGCTACAATACGAAGGGGATACTCTCCATTATTAATGGACGTAGATTTCTCGCTATTGAAATTCGGAGGAAGTTCTGTAAATGCATTGGAATTCCGTGAAACATTAAAATTAACAGACCATCTTAACTTCTCGTTGTTAATGATTTTATAATCAATCATTAAGTCAAAGCCTTTGTTTTCTATTACTCCTCCATTCAAAAATTTAAGTGTTTCAAATCCTGAAGAAAATGGGATGGTATCATTCTTAAATAACAGGTTTGAGGTCTTCTTTTTGTATACTTCAGCTGTTATGTTGAGGCGATCCTTAAATAAACTAAGATCCAAACCTACATTTGTTGTAGTTATTGATTCCCACTGAAGATTATTTAGCTGAATTTGCGTTGGTACAATACCTGTATGGGTCATATAACTATTGGGGGAGCTCGAATTATATGTTGCAAATCGGGCATAAGGGTCATCGGGCTGTTTGCCCGAAACACCCCAGCTTGCCTTAAGCTTACTTTCTCCCAAAAATGGGAGATTTTTCAGAAAAGGTTCCTCAGAAAAGCGCCATGCTGCTGATATCCCTTTAAAAAGCCCCCAACGGTGATTGGCTCCAAAAGAAGTGTGTGCGTCCTCCCTTAAAATTGTCTGAAGCATGTATTTGTCTGCATATTTGTAATTCAAACTCAACAATGCCCCAAGCAACCGTGATTCACCTGAACCTGTACCAATCCAGTTCACCTGCGCATTAGCTGAAGGATCCTGAATATCTACACTTGGCGTTTTGTTGCTTTGGATATTCATCCATTCGTACCTTGATGAATTAGTAATCCAGTTAAGAGAACCGGATAATACATGTTTTTTGTTTTCAAAAGGAGCATTAAATGAAACTTGAGTCTCTGTGTTAAAGCCCTGATTAATGTTATTACCTTCCTCGGCTTTGTTAACAGTCCAGGCTAACCAGTCAGAACCGACAGCATTGTATGGTAAAAAATTGTTCGATTTGCTCCCGTCAATTTCAAATGATACGGTTTCCCTGAATGAAAGCCATGGACGAAAAGTATAGTTGAGAACAAAGCTATTTGACAGGTTATTTCCAATGCTATTGTCTTTCCCGAGCTGCGCTACGGCAACAGGGTTAAAATATGTTGCCCCATCCCCCTGGTAACTGTTAATGGGTGTAAAATATTCGCCGGTAGGATTGCCATTTGCATCATATTGCCAAATGCTCATATTGGGTGCTTTAATGTATGCCATCTTCCTAACGCTCATCTCAGTAACAGGGTTACCTTTATTAAATGTAAAATTGCCGTTTGTTTTATTGTTGGTATAATTGAACAAAACAGAAAAAATCAGTTTTTTGGAAAGATAATAATCCAGGTTCACGCGGGTAGAAAATCTTTTTGAACTCGTATTGATCGTTGTTCCGCCTTCACTTACATAACTAAGAGAAGTGAAATAGCGTGCCTTTTCTCCACCACCTGATACACTGAAATAATGATCCTGTGTTAGGGCATTTTTGGTAATGGCTCTTATCCAGTCAGTATTTTTCGAATAATTGTAAAAATCGGCATAGCTTGGATCGTAAGCAATTTCAGGTGGAACATCAAATACACCCTTGCTGTTTTGTAATTCTTCCAATTGCAGCATAATGTATTCATCTCCACTTAACATGGGTATCGAAGGAGGTTGTATGTTAAGACTGGTTTTATACGAATAATCAATTTGTACTTTACCCAATCTGCCTTTATGTGTTTCAATAACCAAAACCCCATCAGCTCCCCTAGATCCATATTGAGAAGTAGATGCGGCGTCCTTTAGTATTTCCACTGATTTGATATCCTGAACTGCAATGTTGACTAAATTACCTATATCTTCAGCGTTCGCTGAACCCAGGATAAAATTAGCATAGTTAGGCGGATCATTTTGGGGTATTCCATCGATGACTATTAAAGGTTTGCTGTTACCCATGGAGCTAAGTCCCCTAATCACCAATCGCGATCCTGCCCCGGGATCTCCAGAAGAGCTAAGAATATCCAAACCGCTCACTTTACCCTGTAAGGCATCAGAAACAGTAAGCATACCAGCTTCTCTTGATTCTTTAAGATCAACTTTAACCCGTGAGGATGCATTGTCCCGGTCATCGACATTTGTGAGACTATGATAACCTTTAGCCTGCGCTGAAACCACTACTGCTTCAAATTCGTGGCTGGATATTTCAAGTTCAATGGTCATCGGCTTTGTCGGATCTACTTTGACTTCTTTGGTTATATATCCAATAAAACTAACTTTTACAATGTTCCTAACATCCCTCATTTCTAAAACAAAATCTCCGTTTACATTACATATAGTGCCATTGATAATGCGGCTATCTTTGTCGTATTCAATTACGTTTGCGCCAACAACGGTAGTTTTATCACTTTTATCAATAACCCTTCCCCTGATAATTGTCTTTTGCTGTGCAGAAGCAAAAGCAAAGCTGAACAAGGCTAATAGAAGTAATGCTGTTTGTTTGAGTTCTTTCATTTCGAGTGAAATTCTTAGTTTTAGTTTTTGAATCATTTCATTAGTATGCAATCCTATTGTGTATCAACTTTCCCAAATAACAACACTTTGTCAATTTCATGAATAACAGCATTAGACACCACAGAAAGATAGGCAGCAGGAGTAGTACTCAATGTTATGCTCGTAATCATATTGGTAACCTGAGATTCATTTATTGCCAGATAAGTATTTCCATTTTTGTCCGGAATATTGATAACATCAATTCCAGGATTGAGATATATTTTTGTATAAGCTGTTGAATAAGCTGTTGAGCTTTCATCCACCCTTGTTGTTTCGTAATAACCCGCAGGTTTATAGCCGTCAGTAAAGATTATTTCACCTTGGACAAAATGCATCATTAAAAATTTTCTCAATTGATCTGTTGTTAAAGTATCTGTCCTGTAACTGTCTATTGCAGTATTGTTTGGTACAAAAATTGTATAAAATTCATTATCTGAAATAAAATTATATCTGAAATTAGCCACATCTATCAATCCTGCTTGCAATAACAAGGCTTGAAATTTTGAATATGCAGGTGTTGAGGATATTTTTGAGTAAATTGAAGGTCCTGAAAAGCTAAACCAGTTTTTAATATCATATGTTTTTCCATTATCCGTATTAGTACTTATTTGTGAAGGTATAACCTGCGTCTCAACCGACCCCATATAACCTATAATTGTATGCGCTGTACCTGAAACTTCTCCGGTTTGGTTGTTTACAATCAAATAATTACCAGCCATGTTCTTAATAAATTCTTTTCTTGCAATTCTTTTTGGATTATCAAGACCTATGTGGTTTAAAAGCAATGTTCTTAAGTCATTAGTACCTATTTGAAATTCTGTTGCCCTATTACCCGATATCTGGAAGGCTGCGAATGATGAAGGTTGAGTACCTATTGAAGAACGATAAATTAAGGAAGAATCATCACTACAATTTACATCTGACTCAACAAATAATGAATAATTATTATTCTCCTTTTTAAGGGCTGTTAATAAACCTGCCTGTTCAATGGCATACATGGCTGTGGAATAACCTCTGTTAAGATAAATCGGACCGGTAACACTATTAAATGCACGTGGCACAATTGCCTTGTTAACTCCAATAAATGAACAGTTGCTGCCAAATTGTTGCTGAACAACAGTACTTCCATCCAGTTTTACAATATCATTTTCACCGTTGTTAAAACCTTTTTGAATATATGTAGGATAAATAGGATTACTCGACATATAAGTGTTGACAATTATTTTTTTTATAAATCGTGGAGCATTATTTAAACTACCCCATTTACCACTTCCCACAAGGTATTCATTAATAAATGCTTCGAATGCTTCGTTTGTAGGTGCAATCAATCCATTTTGATACCGTATAGTCACATTAGCAACATTACTAGAAAATACCGTACCAGTTGGAGCCTTTGTTTGTTCATTTACGATATCAAATACCAAATCCGGGTAAGAAATATCAAAAAGCGAATCGACTGCCAATCCTGCATGTGCCCCTGATTGAGCATTTGTTTTGGTAGCATTAAATGTAAAATGAGGAAACGCATCTATTAAGCCCAAAAATTCTGAATACGAGTGATTATTTTTTACGGTGCTTAATATCTGATAGGCATTTTGAAGAGGCTCTATAACCCTATCTATGATGTGGACGAAACCATTTTCGGCAAATATATCCCCTTTTACAATTCGCCCTTCCAAATAATATAAATCATTAGCATTTTCAAATGATCTGTTAAAGTAAAATTTGTAATCATCTCCATTTAAACCATACGCATCAAGATATTTCTTGTAAAAAACAGGGGCAAACTTACGCGAATCCGTAGCATTTCTTCTATAAAAAGATGATTGCAAAGTATCTACAATACTTATATTGTTATTTTGATCATGAGAGATACCAAATTTCTGATCTTTTTCACGTAAGAGTGTTTCTCTTTTAAAGCCTTTTGGTTGGTCGTTGTTTTGATCAAGTGTATCAATCCAACCATAAATATCCAATTTTTGTAATTGTTCTTCACTCCATGGGTTTTGTATGATGTGATATTTTACAATTCTGGTTAATTCTCTAATTGGAATATCTTCCACAGAATGGTAACCCTGGTGGTTTTGAAAATATAGTACAAAAGCATCATTATTAGGGGCAAAAACTGTATAACTCCCAGATGTATTAATAATGGTATCATAGCCAACCAATTTTAGACAATGCGCAAAAGTAGAAAGTTCGGATTGCGCCACAATTTGTGTATATAACTTTCCGGCAAGCCAATCAGGTCGCTTATATTTGGGATCCTGCTGCAAATCCTTTTTACAGCTAAAAAAGAATATAAACAATCCTGCAAAAAAAATGAGTTTTATAATTTTAATCATTTTATTAGTTTCTTAAAAATTAATAAACAAAGGTTATCCAATATTTAGTTTCGATGTGACTTTTGATAATTCACAACAAACTATTAAACATAGAAAAAAATTAATATCGGAAAACTTGATTATGGAAAGTACTTTGACTGCATTAGTGTAATAATTCCTCATCCAAGAATGTATATAGTTAGTAGCTATAAGGTTGGCCTATTATAGAAGCCTGACCCAATCAGTAGTCTTAGGCCACAAACATATAAAAAATTTGATAATTCTATGTATCGGTAATGATTTTTTATTTATGTGGAAAAGATCTCCTCCAAAATGCGGATGGATTGGTAGTTACATTGATTGGGCAGACCTTAGTCTTAACTCCCGATAGCGTATACCAACAAAAAAAGAGCCTGCAAACACAGGCTCTTTTTTTATAAGATTATTTTTCAGAAGTTATTTTTTAATAACCAGTTTGAAAACGTTTTGTACACCATCGGTAATAATTTTAACAAAATAAACGCCATCAGGTGCATTTTGCAATTTGAGCACTTCTCTGTCCTGAACAGCAATTTTATCGAGAACAAGCGAGCCCAATAAATTATATACACGAATCTCAGATCCGGTTTTTACACCAGAAACGTATACTACTCTACCAGTACTTGGATTCGGATATAGGTTAATCTGAATTCCACTGATTGCATCCTGAACCGAAGTATTAACAATGTCAATTGAATAAGACACTGAGATTAATCCGTCCCCAGAGGTAACGATAATCTTATCACCTACAGCCAGATTGCCTTTTGTAGTATCTATATCAGCACCCAGTTTATCAACCAATTTTATTGAGGCACCATCTGCTTTTGTAAGATTCCGTATAAAATCCCTGATAGCGATATGTTGCGTGAGACTACCCGAAATTGCAAGGTTAACCTGGTTTACAGAGTAAACTTTTGATAAAACGTAAGCAAGATAATTAGCTTTTGCTCCCAACATGGAGAGATAGTAAACTTTAGTTGTAACTCCATCAGCAGCAGTAACCACTAATTTATCGTCTCTTACCACATTCCCAAATACACGTTCTTGTTCATTTTTATCAAATAATTTAAAGAAAGCTCCCGTTGCAGGTATTAAATTTTGAAAAAATCCCGTAACTGAAGAACCATTGGGAACGAATGCAATCAATGAAGCATCCTGGCTAATGTCGTAGACATTCGATGTTACAAAAGCATCCTTATCTGTAGCATTAGGTTTCAAATCGTAAACTATTTTCGTTGTCCGATCTTCAGCTACTACTTCAAAACGAATTTGATCACTTACTTGGACATTGACATCTAAAGTGTCCAAATTCAATGCTTTCAATGCTACATAATTACCAGATTTGTCAACCATGGTTAATGAAGCGTTGGTAGGAACAGTTACATTATCAACTAAGGTTTTCAGATTAATACCCCAATCAAATCCGCCAACTAAGCCTGTACTTCCGCTATGAGTGATGGTATATTTGGTGGAAGTGAGGACAGCATCATTACTCAAAACCTGTGAGGAAAGAACATACTTAGTGGTATTGACCGAATCGTAAGATACAACGATTAATGTATCTCCAAAACTTAATGCTGAACTACCCGACAAAATACTACCGTTAGCAATACTTTTAATTTTAATATGCTCCCCAGTATCAGCTTTTACAATATTCGTTAAAAAATTGTTTACAGTCGTTCCGGTTATCAGTCCCCTGATCGATTCATTTTTGGAATATCCAAGGCTCACTAAATATATCGATGATTCTACAGTAGATTTGTATCCTGTAAAAGGATTCATAAAATGACTGCCGAGTCCAAGGGAAATGTCAAGAACATTATCTGGCCATTGTATTTTAGCCGCATCATTCATGGACACCGTAATTGGAATCCAATCACTGTTTGTCGCATTTGTACCAAAGGATTCCTTAAATCCGGTTTTTCCTCTAAAACATTCAGGTTTTCTTGTATAACCTTCAGGATTTTCAACATTAGCGCCTGCAATGTTCCATGTAGTACCATCGCCACTTCCCCAAGCGTCAATTAATTGAAAATCATTAGGGTTATTGGCCTTTTTAAGTCCGTTTCTAACTGAATCGTTTAAAATTTTAAACAGGTAATAATTGCCAGCACTAGGCCCTATACCCCATTGGCGACAACAAGTTTGTCCGTCATAAGTTTCTCCCCAGGGATTATGACCAGTAAAGAAATCGATATCGCACGCTTTGCTGGCAAACCAAGGATAACCACTACCAGCATATTGTGACCTTATCATACCAAGTACAAACACATCGCCAGGCTCAACTATCGAATTAACAGTTGGATCATCAATCGCTAAAGCCGGATTAGTCGCCCATTCAGCTAAATTTGCTTTCCATTTTTTCCCAGGAATATATTTGTAATAACGATTGTCAAAATCAGCTTGAACGTCATTAATATGTTCTTTGATTGCATCAGCGGGATTATTAACCCCGGAGCCAATTAGCATATAATAGCTTAAATCAAGTTCAACAGGTCTTGGATTGACGAGTTCTACAAAACCATTGTCCCATTGATCCCAATGAATTAATTGAGATATAAATGGCTCGCCTTTCCATTCCTGAGTATTGGCAACAGATTTCATTTTTTCAAGCTGGATTTTGTATACCGAAATGGTGGTATCATCCTGCGCAGTTGAAGTAAACGTAACTGTTTTGTCAGCATCGGTCCCTGTTAAACTTTTGGCCTTATCAACTTTATATTTTGCATTAATATCTTGTGTTTTAGCTACCAAGCCCGGAATTCCATTTACATCAACCGGAATTTGTACCTTGTAAACATAATTTTTAGGAGTAAAATTGGGAACTGTATCGCCCGTCCATCCATACAAATCCTTGTAGAATGCAGGAATATCAGGCCATGTTATGGCTGATAAAGTTGAATTGTGCAATGGAAAATACCGGTTGGGTTTAATGAAATATTCTTTAGAAGTGCCATTTTCGGCAGTTACTTTAAGTTTGTCGCCCTTTTTTAGGTCCACCCTGGTTACGCCATCAACAAAAACAACCTCCCATGTTGCTTTAGGAGCTTTTTCCAAGTATTTAAGCATGGTATCGACACGGCATGCATAAGGAATGCCACTGATCGTATCTATAACCGGGTTTTTATCTGTAATCTCACAAAATTTATAGGCAGCACCATTAGGATAACCAGTATTATAAAAACCCTTTCTACCGTACGCTGAGCTTGGCACATTTTTAGAGATCACAATATTCGCAGCAGTAGTAGGTGCATCCACCTTGATTTTAAACTTGGCGATTTTAACAGAGTCCCCGCAGGCATAAACGGTTAGTATGTCTCCTGTGCGTGCAGAAACGTACGCAGAGTCAATATGAGATGGTGCATAATCATAGTGCCATGCAAAACCAGGTTTTTTGTCAAACTGGAACATCACAGAATCATCATGCCTCACGCCCCAGGGAATGGTGAGGCTTGTATCTCTCCAATCGATAGTCATCTTACTCGATGATAGTTCAGACAGATGCGCCCGTACATGGTTGCCAGCAGTCCAGAATATGGCCCTTTCAAATTCCCAGTTGCTTTTTAAGAATGGGATAGCTATCCATTCCGAATTGTCAGCATTGGTTCCTTTGCCGGTTACAAAATCCAAATTACCCGTCTTTACACTAAACCTTCGAATCAAAACACATGTTTTGGTTCCGTTTGTTACACCGGCAACATCAGCAGCATCTTTAACATGCCTTGTTCCACCGGCATCATCGAAAATACCGTTAACCTGGTCGGTAACAACAGAGTCCCTTGAATTATCCTTCTTTAAAAAATGGTGCCTCACGTATATACAATCCCTGCCATTCCAAACTTCACCTATATGCCAATAAGGTGTGACGCTATCGGTAGGATCAGATTTAGGTGATTCAGCCATATTGAGTTGCATATCGGCAATTTTGAAAAATCCAGGTTTGCTATGCCACTCATCAGGATTTATAGATGGATCAGGATTTTTCAACCACTGCTCATGTGTCCAGTCAGCCACTAAAGCAACAAGGTAACTTGCACCCGGAGCCAGTGTTTTTTTAGGTAACATGGTGTAAAAGCTTGTGCTTGATGGTGTCCATGGTAACGTCCAGGCTCCAATTTGCCCCAGCTCAAATTGAGAAAGGTCTATTGGATTTGCACCCATGTTGGTAAGTTCAACATAGAAATCACGTTCGTCATCTAGTCTCACCTCGGTGATGATCAATGTCTTAATGGTATCCTGAGCTTTCAGCATACCAAAAGAAAATAAAAGTAAAAGGAGTAAAAGTCTAATTTTCATAATTTAGTAATTTTAGTTAGTAACCTAGAATGCAAAGTTTAAACATACTTACATTTTATATATTTTACAATAAAATCGACAAATATTTACTCTTTGTTAAAGAAGTACAGGTGATTAAGCTTTATGGGTCTTTTTTAAACATTTTCAATTGATCCCCGCTTTATAATGGCAACATCTCCCAAACCAGGTAGATTTTGGCGATGGTAATCTTCTTTTCTATGATTATGCAGCCAACGGTACCAAGCTGATAAAGCACACCAAACCTCACTCTGGGGTCATTGCTCCGGAGAACATAACCCATTATATTGGCAACATTGTTTACGATGCCGGAAAGCTTAGTTACATAATTAACGACGAAGGCCGCATGATAACCTATGGCGATGGCGCCAACCGCCGCTTTTTATATGAATACAACCTCAAAGACCACCTGGGCAATAACCGCGTTACCTTTATGGGTACCAGCCTCGGCGGGGCAATTGACGTAGCACAAACCACCAATTACTACCCCTTCGGGCTGGTAATGAACCAGGGTGGCAACACCAAACCAACCAATCAAAAAAATAAATACCTTTACAACGGCAAAGAACTTCAGGACGATAAAATGACCGCAGAAGCTTTGAATTTGTATGATTACGGTGCCAGATTCTATGACCCGCAAATAGCTCGCTGGACAACAATTGACCCGTTAGCCGAAAAGGGAAGAAGATGGAGTCCATACGTATATGCTTTTGATGATCCCATTCGTTATACTGATCCTGATGGTAGGTGGCCTTGGGAAGACCCGAATGTAAAGTGGGCAAGAAGCTATGCAAGAAAAACTGGAGGAGAATTTCAAAAATGGAAAGGGGCAGATGGAAAGAAGTGGGCTTCTGTAACAACTAAGTCTACGACGAAAGGTGAAGATGGAGAAGTTATTCTTTCAACTCAAGTTTTTAAACCTTCAAGAGAAGACCAAAGCAGCGGTATAGGAAATCTTTTTGCCTCTTTAGATGGCATGAACAGTAGAAGTAAAGGGGATGATAGTAAGGGGCGTGGGTTGGATGGTCATTCTGATCCAGCAAATAATGCAGAAAGGGGAAAACAAGCTCCATTACTAGTAAAAGCCGTTGCAAATATGATTCCAATAGTCGCAGGAGCAAATTTGGTACAGACTTATAGTACTGGGAATGATGTTTATAACGAAAAGGCAACTATTCTTGGGACAGCAGCTAGTGCTTTTAATGTCACAGCAACGGTAACAACTATAACTCTCGGTTTTCTGGGTAAGGCTTGTGAAGCAGCCGAAAAGGCTGAAGCAGCCTCAGTAATTATCGATGTCACAGCTACTATTATAGACGAATCAACCCGTGGAGAAATAGAACAAGAAGAAAAAAACGTGTGTCCAGCGAGCTCAACGTATATTGCTCATTAATGATATAATAATGAGAAGTAAATTTTCATACCCCTTACTAAATAAAAAAAAGACTATCCCTTATTTTGTAGTTTTAGTTATATGGTACTCAGGTATCTTGTCAATAATTTTATGTTTAATATTAGGAGGAGAACTAAAACACAACATTTTCTTATTAATATTTATGATTTCATTTCTTATTCGATTTCTTGGAAATTTTGTTGTAAAAAAATATAAGATAATAGGCTCTATTGAATTTACATCAGATGTTATAAGAGTCATAAATACAGAAGAAAGAAATTTTGAATTGAATAAAACAACAAATATAATATTGGATTATTATGGGGCAATGGGAGAACCTGTTGGACTGTATTTTGGTTCTTTGTTATTTAAAGATGGTTCAGGAAATTTCGTTTCTTTTGAATATGAAAACGTATCTTATCAATTTGGATTTATGATAAAGAAGAAATATTTTTTAAATTCAATTTGTTTGATTTTAAGGGGTTGGAAAGATAATAACGTTGATTTTAAGATTTTAAATCAAAATAAAAAAGATATTACTTCAAAAGTATTAAATAGATAAGGTCAGTACTAATTTGGAATAGAAACCTTTTGATAGCTAGCTTTTTGCAGGAGAGTTTATTTGCATATGTTCGGCATAGTTTTGCAACACATTGTTCGGAACAGGGGATAGATATCTGGTATGTACAGGAATTGCTCGAGCATTTTTAACCTAAATCAAAGTATGATATGAAAAAACAACTGTTGATAATTTTTTTAGCATTTACAACGATTAGCCTGTGTGGCCAAAATAATGTTGGATTACAAAAAAAGGATTTAATTGGGACTTGGTTAATTAAGGAAATAAAAGTTAATGGAATATTAAAGCCTGACTTTGATCCGAAGCTACAAGATGTGATAATTTTAAATGAAAACAATACTCAAGTGACAACTGATAAGGCTAATAAAATGGAGCAAAAAGGGCCGTGGAAAATACTTAATAAAAAATTTATTGAATTGACAGACTCAGAAACTAAAGAAAAACAATTGATGGAGGTAGTGTCGCTGAAAGGAATAGAGTTAAAAGTCAAAATAGTAGAGGAGGATACAAAGATTGAAATGCTTTTGAATAAAAAGTAACCCCAAGATAAGCGTAGTATGCAATTTACAGAAAACCCGGCTTGTCCTGGTTTTTTTATTCAATAAAGCTGAGCAGTTCCTTTAGTTCTTTAGCTGAAATATTATCTTTTTCTGATTTATCATAAATGGTAAGAAGAAAGATATTTTCCTCGTCCACATGTACATGGGTAATCACTCTGGTTCCGCCGGATTTACCTTTGCCCTTGCTTTCGATAGCCAGGCGTACTTTGTAACAGCCATTGCCAATAAAATCACCTTGCGTGGGTTCATCGATAAGGCTTTTGCCAAAGGCAACCAGTTCCTCTTTAAGCGAAGGGAACTTTTTCATTAACCGTTTGGCTTGTCGCTCAAAAACCGGGATAGGAATAATACTATAGCTCATCGATAAACTGGTCGAAAGATTTTGGTTTTAATTTTCCCCGCTTAATCTGGTTTACCTGGTCAACAGCTTCTTTAATCTCATCTTTCAGGCTGATTTTGGAAGTCTTTTCCACTTCCACAAAATCGAAATTTTTAAGCAACTCCAAAAGAAAATGGAGCTTACGGTTATCTTTAATATTTAATGTAATCTGGGTCATTGTGTCAAATTTTAAACATAAGCCTTTTGGCTCAGTTTTGTCTTGTACAAAAATACAAAATATTTACGGTAAGGCGGTAATTTTAGTTCTTTAAGAAATGGTCAGAACTTCATCCGTTGGAGCAGGTTGGCTAAAGAAAGCACTGGACGGCATTTTAGCCAAGACTCGGAAAGATAAAAAGGAATTAATAAAACTGTCTGGTTCGTTAAATGATTTTCCAGACATATTCACAAGAAGAATTTTTGGAGGAAGACCCTGGAAAATTACCGTTCAATAAGCAAATGGAGTAGCTCTCTGTGCGCCTCCAATACCAACAAAGAAAGGGCAATCTCACGATTGCCCTTTCCCTACTACTAACTAACCAATCAAACCTAAATCTAAAAAAACACTATGAATATTATGAATTAACCCTTTGTTTTGTATTATTTGTTAAAAACTGTTGTTTCAATTACACATTACAAAAATACATCAAATGTACATAGCGTAAGGTTAACGAAACTTAATGAATGTTAAAGATTGTTAAATTGTTACATGTTGTTCCATAAGCAACTATCTTTGTCAGACAATGAATAAGAAGCGAATTACTATATTAATCGGGCTTATTAGCCTCGCGGTGCTAGGTTTAATTGCCGTACAGGGATTTTGGCTTCAAAATGCATACCGGCTTAAAGAACAACAATTTGGACAGCTAGTTATCACTTCCATTGGAAAAGTCACCGACCGTATGCAGGAAAATGAGGCTGTGAACCAGGTTCTAAAAGAAATGGCGTCCTCTCAGGGTTCTTTAGGTGGTGATTCTGCATCTACAAAATTTAAAAAAGTAAAAAATAATAATCCCAATAAGATTATTGTCTCTCCCAATGCGCAATTTAATACGAAAGTAACCATTGCTTCTTCACGAAGTACTTTTTCAGATTCAATGGGATTCCAGAAGGAGTCGTACAGCGAATATTACAGTGAGAATTATTATGTAAACACCCCCCAACAACCATTGCCAAAAGAAATACCCAACCGTCAGAAATTTGTTGAACACATACTGGATAAAATGAGTAACCCCCGGAAATTTCAGGAACGAATATCTCCGGCTGAGTTTAATTCATTAATAAAAAACGTGCTAAATCAGAACGGTATTAAACTGCGCTTTGAATATGTGGTGCTAGACGAAAAGCGCGATATTGTGATGAAATCAGAATCGTTCAATACTAAAACAAAAGCAAAACTATTTGGAGGCAGAATAAACCCGGATAGTCCCGGACTGATGCCAAACTATCTTACCTTATACTTCCCAGGTGAAAAAAATTATTTAATAAAATCGCTCGGTTACATGGGTACATCGTCCATAGCGCTAATTCTGGTTATCCTGCTAACTTTCGGGTATACCCTTTACGTTATTCTCAGGCAAAAAAAGGTTTCCGAGATTCGTAACGACTTTGTCAACAACATGACCCATGAACTTAAAACTCCCATATCTACCATCTCCCTTGCCTCACAAATGCTCAACGATACCAGTATTCCGATAAAAAACGTTGACCACCTGTCAAAAGTCATTCTCGACGAAAGCAAGCGACTAAGCTATCATGTGGAAAAAGTATTACAGGCCGCAATTTTCGAAAAAGGCAGAATACCTCTAAAAATAAGGAGATTGGACGTACATGAGGTCATCAATAATGTGGTAAAGAATTTTATTATCCAGGTAAAAAGTCGCAATGGCCAAATCGTTAAAAATCTCGATGCCGAAAATTCAATTGTTAATATTGATGAAGTTCATTTTGCAAATGTTTTGCTAAATTTGCTCGACAATGCTATCAAATACAGCAACGAGAAACCAAGCATTATCGTAAGCACCCGCAACAAAAAAGGCTCTATTGCAATTACTGTAGAAGATAATGGTATAGGCATAAGCAAAGATCAACAAAAAAGAATATTTGAGCAATTTTACCGGATTCCTACCGGCAATGTGCATAATGTAAAGGGGTTTGGGCTCGGACTGAGCTATGTTAAAACGATTGTTGTGGAACACAATGGAAAAATATCCCTTGAAAGTGCATTAAATGAAGGCACAACATTTGAAATAACCATACCCATTGCAAAAATTAACGATTAGCTTTACTGTTATTCATAAAATAAGAAAACTAACCATACCATGAACCATAAAATAAGGATTTTACTTGCCGAAGATGATGAAAATCTTGGAGTTCTATTGAAAGAATACTTGCAAGCCAAAGACTTTGAGGCAGATTTGTTACCAGACGGCGATAAAGCTTTTAAAAGTTTTCAGAAAAATTTTTACGACCTCTGCATCCTCGATGTAATGATGCCTTTAAAAGATGGTTTCCAACTGGCCAAAGAAATCAGGGCCATCAACAAAGACATTCCTATTATATTTCTCACTGCTAAATCGTTGAAAGAAGATGTCCTTCATGGCTTCAAACTGGGAGGCGATGATTACATTACCAAGCCTTTTAGCATGGAAGAATTGCTCTTCCGGATAGAGGCCATACTGCGCCGCACCAAAGCCGAAAGTAAACTCTCCGGACAAACAGTATATAAACTTGGAAAATACACCTTCGATTTTCAGAAACAAACGCTTTTGTCAGATGATGTAACGCATAAACTCACTACCAAAGAATCGGAGTTGCTTAAAATGTTATGCGACAATATGAATAATATTCTTGAACGTAATTATGCCTTAAAAAATATTTGGGTCGATGACAGCTATTGGAATGCCCGAAGCATGGATGTTTACATAACCAAACTTCGCAAATTCCTGAAAGACGAACCATCCGTTGAAATATTAAATGTTCATGGAAAAGGGTTTAAACTGATTATGTAAGGAGACAAACATATAGCTAAAAATTTAAGTCCCACGCGTTTGAAACGTGAGTAGGCAATACTAAAATATTATAAAAACAAGCTATTGAAAACTGCACAATCGATAAATAAATCATGAAAGGTATAAAATTAGTTTTCAGTATTGCCATTATGTTGTTCGTAGCCATTATGACAGTAACAATTGTTTATAAACGCCATACAGATGAGATAAAAATTAAGAAAAATCCTTGCTATGTAATGTGTTCAGAAATAAAGATTGTAACTTTAGGCAAAGGGATAAAGTCGTTTAAATATACCTATATTGTTAATGATAAGACATTTTATGGGCAGTCTGCTGCTGGAGATATAGCATATAGAGAAAAAGCCTTACGTTCTAAATTAACTGTTATATATGTTTGTAATAAGCCGGAAATTAGTAGGCTAATTGTTTCAGATTCTGCTGATTGACAATTGTTCCGCATCTGCTGGCACTGTCTGTGACACGTGCCTTGTTATTCCAGCATTTCCAAACGCTAATTGCGAAGCAAGAAACTGCAAATAGGTAAAGTATTTAAGTACATGTTTGAAACGCACACCAGCAGAGGGTGACAGAGGGGAATTCGTATAATAATAACGATGCCTTGGGCTAAAATAAGAGATTCCTCCCTGTGGTTCACAAATTTATATAATTTGCAGGATATCAGGATGACTTCAGATCATTCAAAAATTCTGCCGCAGCTACGCAGCTCCCTTCAACACATCAAATAGATTTTTTCTACCATACTGGCCATCCCTATGGGATTCTTTTCACACTCGGTTTAATACTCTTATGCAACCCCGACAATCCATTCACTGCAAGTGGAAGACCCTACCCTTTTATGAGGCCAGTAATATATTCGAAAATACAGGGAAGAATTTCAACTGAATAATTTAGTCGCAGCGCGACGACAGTATGGTAGAATAACGATAAGCCGTCTCTTTTTTTAGTTCCGTAGGAACGACAGTAATCATAGTTAAAACAATTCCTTTACCATTCTGAAATCTGGGCGCGAAAAGCAACATTTTTTCTTCAAATCTACCTCTTCAAATATATCAAATCTCCCGTCAACGTTAAGCCCTCAATGGTTGTGGAGTATTTTGCAATATTAAATGTATTCTTAAACTTAATGGTTGCAGTTCCCTTGGAATCAGTTGTTATTGAAGGCTTCCAGTATAAAGTTCGTGGAATATTATTGTCGGTTGGTTTGTAATTCCAGGAATCGTAGGCAGGAGCATAGAATTCACGCTCTTTGCAATAGCCCTGCATCCCAAATTCAATAACCCCGCGTTTCATATATTTCCCCCTGTGTGAATTAAAGGCAATAACCCCATTTGCGCCCCGAACTCCATAAATGGAAGCATCGGGTCCTTTTAAAACCTCAATGGTATTAATGTCTGAAGGATTAATGCTTGAAACCGAACCGGCATCAATGGGTATGCCATCCAACAGATACAAAGGATCGGTGCTACCATATAAGGTACTGATACCTCTGATAATTGCTCTATCCCCCATAATTTGAACTCCTGCCACCCTGCCATTCATATATTGAAGGATATTACTGTATTGGCTAGCATCTTGTCCCACATGAACTACATCTGACGGCGTATCGTATATTTTCGGAACGCCATCCTCGTCTTCCGGTTTCGCTTTGTGCGATTTATTAAAAAGGACTGTTTCCCTGCGATTGTTGGCTCTAACTTTCGTTTTGTTGAACTCCAGATTGTGTTTTGAAGCATAAGTTTTATTTGAGATATTAGGTACGGCTGTGTCTGTGAGAATGATTTGCACCCCTTTGCCACCCCATGGTTTAAATGCTTCTATTTTAACCTCTATCGTATCTTCATAATTCAGGTTTGGAAATGAAAATTGGCCTTTGCTATTGGTATATGTCTCAAACTGATCATTGTAAGAATTCATAATGGTCAAATGAACTTTGCTGTTATAAATCGGGATACCAAAGTGATCCCTTGTAATTTTCCCATCTATAGAAATACCTTCTTTAGGAGTATACTTAATCTCGGGAAAATTACCAGCCAATATCTCTTTCCATACAAATCTTCGCCAGCCATTAACAAGCATTACAAGGTCGAGATGTTTTTTTGCATCCGGCTCAGATTTTTTGAAGTAGTAAGCCGGATTGTCTATGCGACCCTTTAAATCAGAGGTAAATAATAGATTGGTAAATATATTTTCGGGGGCTTCTGAAGGCGTCATCGGTTCTGTTACAGCCAGTGACATATTACCAACCACAGGAGCACCATCTGGTTTTGTGAGTTGTACCTGATAAAATATACTATCGCCTTTGTTTTGTCCTGTCAGGTTGATCTTGCACGCTTCCAATTCCATTTTAGGTTCTATAAATACGAGCCTTTCACATTGTGGCTCGCTTCGTCCGTCAAATAGTGTTATCTGAACGATACCCCCGGGCAAAGATTTCTTAGGAATGGGAATAACAACAGGCTCATTACTCACAACTTTTTTCGATACAAAATGCACTATACCCTTAGATTGGGCAACAACAATTACTTCCTTGAATGTAATATCATCCGATGGTGGCCGATTTGATTGAATGGTTACTTTAACATCTTCTCCGGCAAAAGGATCAACCGACATAACAATGCCTTGCGACATAACTTTCGGCAAAGTATACTTTTCATCATCGCCATCATCAAATTTAATACTTGCAGTATATTTCTGATCATGTTCCGGAGTAAATTTAAAATCTCCCATGCCATCATGAATACTTTCAAAGCTGGTAACCTGCATCCCTTTATCATCAAACAAAGTCCCTTGAATATGAAGGTTCTGCCCAAGATTGTTGACTGCTTTAAAAGCCACATGACTTTGAAATCCAGCAACCAGATTGCCTCCTTCCGGAAAAAATTGAACAGTTCTAATACCTTCGGACCGCTTATACATACGGTTAAATCTTTTAAGATCCTTTATCCTGCCTCTGGTAACTACATTTTCATAATTGGGATTTTTAATCGCTATCGCTTTACAATAAAAAAAATCGCTTGCAAAATTTCGCATCCAATTGGTATAGCAGCGTAACTGATAATTTCCTTGAATTAAAGTATCGCTCAACGTAAAATCGCCATATGCAAATCCTTGTCGATTACGAAGAATGACACTGCGTAAATGCTTATTGTTAAAATCAATAAGGTCGACATAAATTTCTTTACCAACAGAATCAGGTAACATCGATGATGCTTCCACCAGATATGCCTTTAACCAAACAGTTTCTCCGGCCAGGTAAATATCCTTATCGGTATGCAGATGTATTTTCTGCTGCCTGTACTTGGTTTTAAAGATGTTAATTTGATCCAGAATTTTGGTAATCCGCAGATCATCACCATCGCTCATTGCAAAGGAAATCGTAATCAGAATTAGAATTGCAGGAATTGTAAAAACTTTAATCCATGTTTTCATACAGATAGAATCTAGATACAAGAACTAAGACTGCAAGATACAAGACTGTAAAATACAATAAATCTAATTAATTTTTAGACTTATACAACATGATGACCCTTCATAAAATAATTACCCTATTTTGATCCCTTTTAAAGTTGCGGAAGTGCAATTTTCAATTTTGACCTTCACATATTCGCCTTTTAGAAAATCCTCACAGGGAAAAACGACAACTTTATTTTGAGAGTTGCGACCAAACAATTGGGTGGAAGACTTTTTCGATACACCTTCAACCAACACATCAACAATTTTTCCGATATCTTGTTTCTTGGATTCGGCAGAAAGTTTATGCTGAAGATTAATTATTTCCTGTAGCCTTCGGCTCTTGGTTTCTTCGGGTACATCATCCTTATACTTACGCTGCGCATAAGTTTTGGGCCTTTCCGAATATTTAAACATAAATGCAAAATCATAATTTACAGCCTCCAGCAGGCTAAGTGTCTGTTGATGATCTTCTTCGGTTTCAGAACAAAAACCGGCAATAATATCGGTTGTAACAGCACAATCCGGAATAATCCGGTGTATGGCTTCTATCCTGTTCAGATACCATTCCCTCGTATAGCCGCGCTTCATCAACTCCAATATTCGTGTACTTCCCGATTGAGCAGGCAGATGAATGCTTTTACAAATATTGGGATATTGAGCCATGGTTTGCAAGACTTCATCGGTCATGTCTTTTGGATGCGAAGTAGAAAAGCGAACCCTGAGCATAGGATCAATTCGAGCAGTTAAAGCTAAAAGATGTGCAAAATTTGTGGCCTCATTTACTGAAGGATCGGTCCAATGATATGAATCGACATTTTGTCCGATTAAAGTAACTTCGCGATACCCCATCTTAACCAGATCTTCAATTTCATGGATTATTGTGTGGCCGTCTCTGCTCCTTTCACTTCCTCTTGTATAAGGAACCACACAATAAGCGCAAACATTATTACAACCACGCATAATCGACACAAAGGCAGAAATTCCATTGGAATCATATCTTATTGGACTTATATCCGAATATGTTTCTTCACGGGATAGCAATACATTAACCGCCTTCTGACCTGTTCCTGCATGCTGAATAAGCTTGGGCAAATCGCGGTAGGCATCGGGACCAACAACAATGTCTACCATCTTTTCTTCTTCCAGTAATTTCTCTTTTAATCGTTCGGCCATACAACCAATAACACCTATGAGCAGTGATGGCTTTGCCTTCTTACGCAGACGGAAAACATCCAACCGGCCACGAATTCTTTGTTCGGCATTCTCGCGAATGGAGCATGTATTCACAAGGATCAGATCGGCATGCTCTATTTCACTGGTATATTCGTAACCATTTTGTTCTAAAATAGCCAGTACAACTTCGCTGTCACTTACATTCATTTGGCAACCATAGGTCTCCATAAATACTTTTTTGACATCAGTGGCTAAAGTTTTAATATTCAGTCTTTTATTGTTTTTATTCTTATCCATTCATTTCCTCAATAGTTGAGTACAAAAATAGAATAGCCTGATAAAAGGAAGAAGAGATTTCGTTAATTAAAACATATATTTTTCTTAAATCGATAAAAAGGTTGGTTGCAATTTGATTTTTTTTAATATTTGCGAATAAAAAACATTTTCTTATTTTTATCACCCCATTTCCTAAAAGATTAACACATTAAAAAAGAATAGTTTATGTCAGGACATAATAAATGGTCGACAATCAAACGCAAAAAAGGAGCTACTGATGCCAAGCGTTCCAAAATCTTTTCGAAGATTATCAAAGAAATTAGTATCGCCGTTAAGGAAGGCGGATCTGATCCCGTTGGTAACGCTCGTTTGCGCCTAGCACTGAACAACGCAAGAGGGTCAAACATGCCTAAGGATAACATTCAGCGTGCTTTGAGTAAAGCTGACAAGGATTCTTCTGCACTTCAGGAAGTAACCTATGAAGGATACGCTCCTCATGGTATAGCCGTATTTGTTGAATGTCTCACGGATAATCCCCAGCGGTCGGTAAGCAATATCAGATCACTTTTTAATAAACGGGGAGGTAGTATGGGTACTAATGGCTCCGTTGCATTCATGTTCGGTCGTAAAGGAATCATTACGGTTCCCAAGGGAAATCTCAATACTGAAGAATTTGAACTCGAAATGATTGATGCAGGCATTGAAGATCTTGAAGTTCAGGACGATATGTTTGTGATTACCACTGCTATGGAAGATTTTGGCGCAGTGCAGAGAAAACTCGAACAAATGGGTTTGGAGGCAGAAAATGCTGAACTTCAGAGAATTCCTCATGAAACCAAGACAATCAGTACAGAGGCTGCGGTTAAAGTGTTGCGGTTAATTGAAGAATTTGAAGAAGATGAAGATGTCCAAAACGTTTACCATAACTTAGAAGTAACGGATGAGATTATGGACGCTATGCCGTAAAAAATACTTAAAAAATGATGAGTTTTTTTGAATCCGAAACTTCCATAAGGCTTATAATGAAAAAAGTATAAAGCTAAGAATTCAAAAGTCTTTATGTTTCTCTTATTTTGTGCATTTTTTTTTGAAAAAATAAATCTTTTATTGTAATTTTGTCGCGTTTTAAAACAAACTGGAATGAATTTTTTAGTATATAGCATTATATCAACCAATAATCTTTTGAAACCTCTCAAAAAGGGTACTTGAGAATGGTGTTTATATATAAAACAAAGATATTTAAAAGAGCCATTCTAAGAACAGGAATGGCTCTTTTCATTTGTGTAGACTGGTGAATTTAAACTGAATAAATAGAGTATGCAAGAAGGATATCCTGGTGCCGCGGGGTTATACAATCCGGCACATGAACATGACAGCTGTGGAATCGGTTTGGTAGTGCAGATTAAAGGCGATAGATCACACGATATTATCGAACGTGCTTTACAAGTACTGGAAAACCTTAATCACCGCGGTGCTGAAAGTGCTGACAATGAAACAGGTGACGGAGCAGGGATTTTAATCCAGATACCTCATGAGTTTATACTGCTTCAAGGCATTGCTGTTCCTGAAAGAGGCAAGTATGGAACAGGCTTGGTATTTCTTCCGAAAATTAAAACCGAAGCCGAGTTCTGTCTTAATAAACTGACGGAAATTATACAAAGTGAAGGCCTAAAAGTACTTGCAATAAGGGATGTTCCTGTCAATGACAGCATTCTGGGCAAGATATCACGTGCAACAGAACCTGATATCAAACAAATTTTTGTAGTTGGTGTCAATGAACAAGAGGCTCTGGAACGGAAACTTTATATCATAAGAAAAAAAGCAGAAAGACTCGTTGATCATAGCGATATTACCCAGAAACGGAGTTTTTATATGCCAAGCTTGTCAACAAAACGTCTGATATATAAGGGCATGCTTACTTCCATGCAATTAAGACCTTATTTCCCCGATCTGACCAATGAAAATATGACCAGCGCAATAGCCCTGGTTCACTCACGTTTTAGTACCAACACCTTCCCTACCTGGGATTTGGCACAACCTTTCCGCTTACTGGGACACAACGGCGAAATCAATACCATTAAAGGGAACAGATTTTGGATGGAAGCTCGCGAATCAATCTTAAAATCCAGTCAATTGGGTGATTTGAATGAGATTTACCCAATCATTGAAGCTGGGAAAAGCGACTCAGCTTCTCTGGACAATGTACTTGAATTTCTTACCATGGCTGGTAAGTCACTACCTGAAGCATTGGCAATGATGGTGCCTGAATCGTGGAATACAAAAAATCCTATTTCAAACGAACTCAGGGCATTCTATGAATATCATTCCACTTTTATGGAACCATGGGACGGACCGGCATCACTTGTGTTTTCCGATGGACGCTATGCCGGCGGTATGCTGGATCGTAATGGTTTACGACCTTCACGCTACATTATAACAACCAACGATATATTAATTATTGGTTCGGAAGTTGGCGTACAATCATTTCCGCCAAGCCAAATCAGAGAAAAAGGACGTTTACGCCCTGGTAAGCTTTTAATGGTTGATACCCAGGAAGGCAAAATTTACGATGATCAGGAACTAAAAGAAAAACTTGCAAAGGAACGCCCATATGGCGAATGGCTGAAAAAGAACAGGGTAAACCTCGAAGATATTTCGTCTGCCAGAGAGGTTCCAGTTTCTGAAAAGGAATATCAAAAATTGATACATACTTTTGGATATACCAAGGAAGATATCGAACACCTGATTACACCAATGGCTTTTGAAGCAAAAGAACCTGTTTCATCAATGGGTAATGACACTCCGATAGCATTGCTTTCCAAAAAACCACAGCGACTTTTTAATTATTTCCGTCAATTATTTGCACAGGTTACCAATCCTCCTATTGACTCCATTCGTGAAGAACTGGTTATGTCACTCACCGGGTACATTGGCTCGACACAGAAAAACATGTTCGACGAAACACCGGATCAATGCAAAATGATCAAACTGAAAAGCCCAATCATTACCAACACTCAGTTCGACATTATTAAAAATTTACGGTACAAAGGATTTTCAACGGTTGTATTACCCATGCTTTTCCCGGTAGCTGACGCTGCCAAAGGTCTTGAAAAAGCACTGGAAGATATGTGTCTGAAAGCAGAAGCAGCGGTGGATGAGGGGAAAAATTATATTATTCTGTCAGACCGTGGTGTAAATGAATCCATGGCTCCTATCCCATCTATATTGGCAGTTTCAACGGTTCACCACTACCTGATTGATAAGCGGAAACGTATGCAAATCGATTTGGTAATTGAAACTGCTGAACCACGTGAAACGATGCATTTTGCACTCTTGTTCGGATATGGTGCAAGCGCCATAAATCCTTACTTAGCTTTTGCGGTACTTGACACACTGGTTAAAGAAAAAGCGATACAGGTTGATTACGACACAGCTGAGCATAACTATATCAAATCGATCAACAAAGGTCTGCTTAAAGTCCTCTCGAAAGTGGGTATTTGTACTTTGCGCAGTTACAGGGCTTCACAAATATTTGAAATTATTGGTATCAATGAAGAGATCGTAAATAAATATTTTGTTGGCACCGATTCGCGAATTGGCGGAATTGGCATGGAAGAAATTGCCATTGAAGCGCTACAACCTCATAAAGAAGCCTACATTGACAAGATGGACCTTGGATTAGTTCCAAATCCAGGCTTTTACCATTTCCGTAAAAATGGCGAACAACATTCCTGGAATCCTGAAAGCATATCCATGCTTCAATGGGCAGTAAGGACAAATGATTATAAGAAATTCAAAGAATTTGCACGAATTGTAAACGAAAAGAAAGAACCTGTTTTTCTCAGGGACTTCCTTGCCTTCAAACGGAAACCTATTGATATTTCAAAGGTTGAACCCGTTTCGGAAATTACAAAACGTTTTGTAACCGGCGCTATGTCCTATGGCTCAATTAGCAAAGAAGCGCATGAAGCACTTGCTATTGCTATGAACAAGCTCGGAGGTAGAAGTAATACCGGTGAAGGAGGAGAAGAACCCGAACGTTTTAAGCCAAACGCAGACGGAACTAGTGCACGAAGCGCTATTAAACAGATAGCTTCGGGTCGATTTGGGGTAACTACCGAATACCTGGTAAATGCTGATGAACTTCAAATCAAGATAGCTCAGGGTGCCAAGCCTGGAGAAGGTGGCCAGTTACCCGGATACAAGGTTGACAAGATAATTGCTAAAACACGTCACTCAATACCAGGCATATCTCTGATTTCGCCTCCACCGCATCATGATATTTATTCAATTGAAGACTTGGCGCAACTGATTTTTGACTTGAAAAATGTAAATCCTCACGCCATAGTTAGTGTGAAACTCGTTTCAGAAGCCGGTGTAGGAACCATTGCTGCCGGTGTTGCAAAGGCGAAAGCTGATCTGATTCTTATTAGTGGTTGCGAGGGAGGTACTGGTGCCAGTCCTGCCAGTTCCATTAAATATGCCGGTTTACCCTTTGAACTGGGAATAGCCGAAACACAGCAAACATTGGTTATGAACAACCTTCGTGGTCAAGTTCGGCTTCAGGCTGACGGCCAGTTAAAAACAGGAAGAGATGTGGTTATTGCTGCTCTGCTTGGTGCAGAAGAGTTCGGATTCTCAACGGCTGCGCTCATAACACTAGGTTGTATTATGATGCGTAAATGCCACCTGAATACCTGTCCCGTTGGTGTTGCTACACAAGATGAAAAACTTCGCAAACACTTCACGGGTAAATATGAATATGTGCTGAATTTCTTTCATTTTATTGCAGAAGACGTTCGGGAAATCCTTGCAGAACTGGGTTTTACAAAATTGGATGAAATTATTGGACGAGCCGACCTACTTGAATTTCAGCCTCGCATGGACCATTGGAAAGCTAAAAAACTCGATATGTCCAAGATACTGTATGTCCCAACAGAAGCAAACAGTGTGCGCAATGTGAAAAAACAACATCATAAAATTGATGATGTTCTAGACCGCGAACTTATTATGCTTGCGACACCAGCACTCGAGTTTAAAGAAAAAGTAGATATCGTAAAAAACATCAACAATACGGATCGCACAACAGGTGCAATGCTTGCTGGTGAAGTCGCAAAACGTTATGGTGGTGCAGGTTTGCCTGATAATACCATAAATGCTACCTTCCGCGGTTCAGCAGGACAAAGTTTCGGCGCATTCTTAACTAAAGGAATGACATTCCGCCTTGTTGGAGACGCTAATGACTATCTGGGTAAGGGTTTATCCGGAGGTAAAATCATTGTTGTACCTCCTAAGGATTCTATTTTAAAGCCGGAAGAAAACATTATTGTAGGTAACACATTGATGTATGGCGCCACAAGCGGCGAAGTCTATATCAATGGAATGGCTGGTGAACGTTTCTGTGTTCGTAACTCTGGGGCAATTGCTGTTATTGAAGGCTCCGGTGATCATTGCTGTGAATATATGACTGGTGGACGTGCTGTGATCCTTGGCCGCACAGGTCGTAATTTTGCAGCAGGTATGAGCGGCGGTATAGCATACGTTTTGGATGAAGAAGGAAACTTCGATTTCTTTTGTAACATGGGTATGGTTGAACTCTCTCTCATCGATGATATGTCTGATAACAAAGAATTGAAAGATCTCATATCACGCCATTATCACTATACAAATAGCCCTCTGGCACAACGAATACTTGAGAACTGGAACGACTATATTACAAAGTTCATTAAAGTCCTCCCAATTGAGTACAAAAAGGTGCTTGAAGAAGAAAAGATCGAAGCCTTAAAGCAGAAGATTGAAAAAGTTGAATATGACTATTAAAAAAAGTTATGAAGTAATGAGGTGATTGAGTGACGAAGTAATGAATGATAGAATTCCTCATAACCTCATTTCTTCATAACCTAATCACACAACAAAAGTATTGTTAACAACAGATTTAAAATATAATTATGGGTCATCCTAAAGGTTTTTTACTGTACGAAAGAAAAGAGGCTGGTAACAGGCCTATTAATGAAAGAATATATGATTATGGCGAGGTAGAACAAACCTTAAATGCCGAAGATAGAAAATTACAAGCTGCACGTTGTATGGACTGTGGTGTGCCCTATTGCAATTGGGCTTGTCCTGTTCAAAGTGTTATTCCCGAATGGCAGGATTTGCTGTACAGAGGGGAATGGAAACGAGCCAGCGATCTATTGCATTCCACCAATGATTTTCCGGAATTTACTGGTCGAATTTGTCCTGCTCCCTGTGAAAAATCATGTACACTATACTTGCACGATGCCTCCGTTACTATTCGTGAAAACGAAAGCGCTATTGTGGAACGGGCATTTGCTGATGGCTTTATTAAACCAAAACCACCAAAAATTCGTACAGGTAAAAAAGTAGCTGTAATAGGTTCGGGACCTGCAGGTTTATCTGCTGCAACCTTATTAAACAGGGCTGGCCATACTGTTACTCTTTTTGAAAGGGATGATGCAATTGGCGGATTACTGCGCTATGGAATACCCGATTTCAAGCTGAATAAAAAAATTATTGACCGTCGTTTAGCTGTGCTCGAGGCAGAGGGACTGATTTTTAAGACAAGTACGGAAGTGGGGAAAGACATCACTGCTGAAGAACTTTTCAAAGAATTTGATGCCATTTGTCTTACAGTTGGAGCAATGGTGCCCCGTGATCTTACAGTGGAAGGAAGAGAATTGAAGGGAATTCACTTTGCTATGGATTTTCTTACCCAGCAAAACAGAGTAGTCAGTGGTCACATTATTGATGCTGGCGAACGTATATTAGCCAAAGATAAAAATGTATTGGTCATAGGTGGTGGCGACACTGGGTCCGACTGTGTAGGAACCTCAACACGTCAGGTAGCCAAAAATATCACACAAATTGAAATTCTGCCAAAACCACCCGATGGTAAAAATTCAGAAACGCCATGGCCTCTATGGCCCAATGTTTTAAAGACTTCGAGCTCCCACGAAGAAGGTTGCGAGCGTAAATGGAGTTTGACTACCAAACGATTTATTGGTAAAGATGGCCAGTTAACCGGTGTTGAAGTAGTGGAAGTAAAGTGGGAGAAGGACAGCACCGGAAAGATGACAATGTCTGAAGTGGCAGGTACCTCCCAGATTATTCCTTGCGAACTGGCCCTCCTGTCAATGGGATTTGTTCACGCCACACATGTTGGTTTACTTGACAAATTAGGGGTGAAGTATGATAACCGGGGCAATGTTGTGATCGACGAGAATTTCCAAACAAGCGAAAAGAAAATCTTCGCAGCCGGCGATACAGTGCTTGGCGCAAGTCTTGTAGTGAGAGCCATTTACTCGGGAAGACAAGCTGCCTTAGGCGTTGATAAATTTTTGAAAACGATATAATATTAAATTGTCATTTGGCTTCATAAGCATAGAAAAGCTTTGCATCTTGAAGATGCGAAGCTTTTATTTTATTTACTCAATTCCTCCATATCCACACTCAAACCTGACTGTCTCATAGTTTCACGAGCCAATTTATCAACTTCGCAATTATAGTTTACAGGAGTGTTTAATGAATATTTGTCGGGTTTCTGGTGAGCTTTCACCTTGATGAAATCAATTGTGTGCGTTTCAATTTGATGAATTAATTTTTTAACCAAATCATCATTTTGAATTGAAGAACCTTTTTTAGTGAGAAAATTTTTCAACTTTAGTTTTTCTTTTCTTTCCGGAATTCGGTGTACGTATTGGCTATCGGTGAAAAACACAAGCGATGTCCCTTTAAACTTTTCATCAATAAATTCTATGGATTTGATTACAGCCAACAGTTCCATTCTGTTGTGAGTAGTTTGCGGGACTGAACCTTTCAGAATTATTTTCTCACCATTGTATAACAAAATAGCAGCCCATGCTCCAAGGCTGCTATCTGTATGGCAACTGCCATCTGTATATATTTCAATTACTAATTTATCAATAACTATAAGATTTAAAAAAGTTATAAAACTTTATGCGCCGTATCTAAACTAAAAGGTTGCACAAAAGTACATGAATAACTACAACACTGATGACCTCGTGCATGAAAGTGCCATGAGAACAATATATTGACTTAGTTATAAACTTGAAAAAAGTTTAAACTTTTTCAAGTTGTAATTCAAACGATTTTTCCATACTAAACTTAACATGGCGATCTTTCAGCCAATTCTTAATTTCAGTATGATTCGCCAGGATGTGTACGAGGTCGCCTGCCACAGCTGTGGTACTAACTTTATTGATAACTTTGCCGTTGTTTACTTCAAAGCTAAAAACGTAACCTGACTTAGCTTTGTTACCGCCATTTTCAAACTCGTGTTTATAAAGTTGAAGTTTTTGGGTTTCGTTATCCGTTTTCTTTAAAAGTACCCGAATTACGGCTGCATACTTCATCCATAAATGCAGATATTTTCCTTCATCCTTCATCATCATAATAATAATGTTTTAATTTTTACCATTGCTTCTTCTATTACTATAAATGTAGTTATAGACAAAAAGCTTGCAAAGGTACGGTTTCTTCTTAAGTATTTACTTCTTTATTGTAACTTTTTTCAAATTATTTTTGAGAGACAACTTGCCCGCGCAGCAGAACCAAGACTGTAAAAAATTCTATTATAGATATTTATAAATCTCTATCATCAATTGTTGCTATGATCTTCCGTAATGACCATATTTTGGATCGTTTTCACCTGTAGGTTTCCAACTAACAAGGATTTCCTGTGTATCTACATCGAAGAAGCTATTGAAGTCTTTACGAAGAAGTCCCATGCCTAAATATGTTGGTTTACTAATTAACTTGAAAATGGCGCAAAATGACATTTTATCATAATTGCGCCATTTCTGATATTCTAAAGTAGTTTCGCTTTCAATGCTATAATGCCAGCGCACGAGCAACATCGAGCATCTGCTGAGGTACACCTTTATGCATTTTAACTGTTTTACTCAATGGGACATGAACTATTTGACCATTGCTTAAGCCAATCATAATACTTTTTTGGTCGTCGAGCAAAGCCTCAACAGCGGCAACACCCATTCGGCTTGCAGATACACGGTCAAGACAGGTAGGAGCGCCTCCCCTTTGGATATGTCCCAATATAGTAACACGGATTTCCAAATGTGGAAATTCCTCTTGTACCTTTTTGGAAATTTCAATAGCATTACCTTCTGTGTCTCCTTCTGCCACCATTACAATGCTTGATTTATTAGTGGCAGCACGTTTGGTAAGAAATTCACGTAATTCCTCATACTGGTTTTCCACTTCAGGAATCATAATAATTTCGGCACCTGTAGCAATTCCGCTTTCAAGCGCCACAAAACCGGCATCGCGCCCCATAACTTCAATAAAGAATATGCGATTATGCGAGCTGGCTGTATCCCTAATTTTATCAACAGCGTCAATTACAGTATTCAAGCAGGTATCATATCCAATTGTATAATCGGTACCATAAAGGTCGTTATCTATGGTTCCGGGTAATCCAATCACTGGAATGTCGTAATCCTGACTTAACTGATTGGCCCCTTTGAATGATCCGTCTCCTCCAATTACTACGATAGCATCGATTCCAAAATTTTTAAGATTATCATATGCTTGCTTAATGCCTTCAGGAGTGCGAAAACGTGCCGAACGGGCAGTCTTTAATATGGTACCACCCCTTTGGATAATACCACTAACATCTTTGGATTCAAGTTTTATAATATCATTATCAATCATACCTTCATAACCTCTGCGAATGCCGTAAACTTCCAAACCATTATAAATAGCTGCGCGGGTTACAGCACGGATTGCCGCATTCATTCCAGGAGCATCACCGCCAGAGGTTAGCACACCAATTTTCTTAATTTTTGCCATGATAATTTAATTTGTTGTTTATGAAGTTCTTTACAAAATTTAATTAATTACTTAAAATGCACAGAACCAATTAATATAAAATTACTTTTAAAGTTTAAAACCATCCAACAAATTACAAAATATCTAGTGATTGTTGGTAACTGTTTTGACTTTTTCTGCAACCAGATCCATCAGCCAACGGGGTGTTGATGTAGCGCTACAAATGCCAACCGATGTGGCATTTGCAAACCAATCAGGATTTACCACGCTGGCGTCTTTAACACAAAACGATTTTGTATTAACTGATTTGCAAATATCGTATAAAATTTTTCCATTGGAACTGTTTGTGCCGCTTACGAATATGATAACATCATGTTTAAGTGCAAATTCCTTAATGTGTTCGCCTCTTTTTGACACATGACGACAAATGGTGTCATTAATCTTCAAAGGTAAAAGATCAGTCTCGAAAAATTGTTCCATTCCTTTTTTTACTGCATTACCAATCATTTCGTATCCTTCCAAAGGTTGTGTCGTTTGCGCGAACATTTCCAAAGGTCGGGAAAAATCAATTTTGCCAATGTCATCAATACTACTTACAACAATAGCGTGTCCTTCTGTTTGCCCCACCAGTCCGATAACTTCAGCATGGCCATTTTTCCCAAAAATCACAACCTGTCCATTCATTTCCTTCATTTTGATCCATGCGTTTTTAATTTTGTTTTGCAGATGAAGAACTATTGGACAAGTACCTTCCTTTAAAATATTGGCATTCGCTTCTATTTGCCGGTATGTTTCAGGAGGTTCGCCATGAGCACGGACCAAAACAGTAAAATTTGAAATTTTCTTTAAATCTTCATGATTTATAATGATTAGACCTTTTAATTTTAATCGTTCGACTTCACTTTCATTGTGAACAATATCTCCCAAACAGTATACCGGATTCTCGCCTTGAAGAGCTTCTTCGGCAAGTTGAATCGTTTTTACTACGCCATAGCAAAATCCTGATTGTTTATCAACCTCAATGTTTATCATGTAAAATAACTAAAAATGCGTTTGACAAAGTTACTGGCAAAAATTAATAATGATACTTTTAAACCAGTCCATTTGTTGAAGAAGGGTCATGTTGCTATTGTCGAGGGTAATGGCATCATTTGCTTTACGAAGAGGACTTTCAGCGCGGTTCTGATCAATATAATCGCGTTGAGACAGATTTTCGCTGATATCATCGATTGAGACAGGTATTCCTTTTTCCTCCAATTCTTTAAACCTACGTTCAGCCCTCACTTCAAGGCTGGCAGTCATAAATATTTTGATATCCGCATTGGGGAATACCACAGTGCCAATATCTCGTCCGTCCATAACAATACTTTTATTTTCTCCGATTTTCCGCTGTAAAGTCACCAACCATGCACGCACAGTTTTAATTTTACTTACCTCACTTACGTTTTCAGATACTTCCATTGTTCGGATAGCTTTTTCAATATTTTCACCATTTAGAAAAGTCTCGTAAACCAAAGTGTTGGGATTATATTGAAAATCAACTGTAATTGATGAAAGATGATTTTCAATTGCTTTCGCGTCTGCAATACCATCATTAATTAATCCATTACGAATTGCAAACAAAGTAAGAGCCCTATACATGGCGCCGCTATCGATGTAAAGCAGGCCAAATGCTTTAGCTATATTCTTTGCAAAACTGCTTTTTCCACAAGATGAGTGCCCATCAATGGCAATTACCAATGGTTGTTTCAATTGAATCATTTTACCTGCAAAATTATTTAGTAAAGGTATATAATTAATATTAATCCTAGAAAATGTGAATGATCTTACGGTCGATCAATACAAACTCAAGTAAAAGCAAAGCACTGTAGAACAAAAACCACCGTATTGGGATATATGCTTTTGGTGAAATTTTTAAGGTGTAATAATTATATGTTATCAAAAATAGTTTTTCTAAAATGTGTATAAGCGCTGTACCCAAGGGTATGCCCACAACTCCATAAGTAGGAATAAGGAGTATACTTACAACAATATTTAATACAATTTCAAGCACTGATGCCCAAAATACCACCCTGGTTTTCTTCAATCCTATGAGGATGGTCTGCGGAAATACCATTCGACTGATAATCATCAATAAATACACCATAAAAACGTCTGAACTTCGAATAAAAGCCTTTGTAAAGAGGTGTGAAAAAATCCAGGTGCTGAAGAACATGATCACAATAGATAGTGGAAATAAGTAATGCATAAGCCTTAACGACTTGTTTTTCAAATCATACATAGCCCTGCGCATTTTTTCGGATGTTGAAAATTCCGTGAGCATGGCGTTCCCAAGGCCATTCGCAAATGAACTTGCAAATGGTAATTCTTTGGCTCCATACCTGAATATGGCAAAACGTTCAGGAATACCTGTCCATGACGCAATAAAACCGTCGATATACTGAGATGATCCGCTAAGCAAGCAGCTCATAATAAGCGGTATTCCAAGACGAAGATGCGTTTTCAAATATTCAAAAGAAAATTTAAACTCAGCATATCGTTCCAAAAGTACCATCAACCATATAAACTTAAGCAACGAAACTGATATGAGGCCCCAAATGCCCATCTGAATGCCCAGGCCCATGATTACAGGTGCACAAACCACAAACAGTTGAACCACTGAAGTCCAAAATACATAATTGATAATTTGATACGGCCGGTCCCTCACATAATAAATGTATTCAACCAGCGGAGTTGTGTTGCTAAGAATAAAGTAGATGACCAGCGGTATTACATAAGGTACGGCCCTAAGGTCTTTATAAACATAAATATTATTACGTAACAGGAAAATAAGCAATGCAAATCCAAAACTAAAAAATCCCAATAGCAAGAATGTGTTAAATATTTCGGGAGATTTTTCACGAAAATCCAGTCTCTTTTTAAATACATGGTTGTTGTTGTATAGTGGCAGGAATGTTTGAATAATCCCGGTAACCCAGAAATAACTAAGCGCACTTGCTAAAAGCATCATTAACTCAAAATCACCAATTTCATTTTTGGTAAGGTGCGTAAGATTTTGTCTTGTAAAGACTGCACTAATAATAAGAAAAGTAATAAATCTGGAGATTTGGGAAAACTGAAGCCCAAATATAATGCTGATTTTGCCTTTTAAGTTCAACAAGCTTTTCTTTTAAACAGGAACAATATCTATATAATTGAAACAAAAATATGCAATTATTTCTTAATCATCATTGGTTAGAAATAAATTAATAACTAACTTTGCCCTCCAATAAATGGTGGATGTAGCTCAGTCGGTTAGAGTAGTGGTTTGTGGTACCATTGGTCGTGGGTTCGAGCCCCATCTTCCACCCTTAAAACGCGACGTAACTATTTTTTAGTATGTCGCGTTTAACATTATATAGGTGATCTAAATCACCATTTTATAGTAACGAAGATCAATTCTAAGTTGTTTAATGAATCTTTGTTATTCTTAAATTTATTATTTTTGAAGCATTCTACGTTTCAATAATATCTGTGAAGATGGAAACCGGTAAAAATAAAGATATCCAATCCTTTCTTACATTCAAAGTAGGAGAAGAATTGTATGCTGTTAATGTGAACAAAATTCTTAGTATTCTTGAACTTGTTAAAATAACCAAGATACCTAGAACTCCGGATTTTGTGAGAGGCATTATTAATCATTTAGGACTGGTACTCCCTATTGTAGATATCCGTATAAAATTTGATTTGCCAGCAACAGACCTAAATTCTGGAGCTTGCATTTTGGCTCTTGAAATGGAGATGGATGGTAACGTTGTTAAGTTTGGAGCTTTGGTTGATATGGTTGACGAAGTACTGGAACTGGATACCAATGACATTTTACCTCCTCCTAACTTAGGTAAGAGCTATCGTTCCGATTTTATTGATGGGTTTTATAAGACAGAACAGACCGTAATTATGATCATGAATGTTGATAAGCTCTTCTCAGAAGATGAAATCACTGTTCTGAACTATTCGGAAATGGTTATTGATGATGAAGAAAAAGAAACTCCGGAATTAACAGAGAATCAATCCTGAGACAATAAAAGTGCTAAATTACCAATAATCTTCTCGACTTCCATCTGATCAGTCTGAATAACTAATTTTGCCTTTAGGTAATATGATTCCCGTTCTGCCAGCTTGTCTATTATAAACTGCAATAATTCAGCATTAGTTTTCCCCTTAAGCAATGGACGATGATCAGTTTGTTTCTGCAGACGGTTCATAAGCGTTTCCGGTTCTGCCTTGAGATAAACTGCAATACCATGATCATTCATAAAAGTCATGTTGTTTAAAAAGCATGGGGCGCCACCACCCGTTGAAATAACCAAATTATCCTCGTTAACGACTTCTGTAAGCACATTGTGTTCTGTTTCCCTGAATTGTGACTCTCCAAACCTTGCAAACACCTCTCCTATTGACATATTGTAGTGTTTTTCAATGAGTTCATCCTGGTCAATGAATTTGTAACCCAGTTCTTTAGCAAGAGGAGGCCCGATTGTGGTCTTGCCACTACCCATGAAACCTATTAGAAAGATGCGCATACGTAAGGATTATACTATAAATAAAAAGTCCGTAACAGAAAACGCCAAGACATAATGCATTATATGTCTTAGCGTTTAAAATGTTAATTGAAGTTTACTTCTGTCGTTCCCAGTTCATAATCTTGAAGAAATCAAATTCTTCAGGATTAGGAACGTATTTTTTAGCTGCTTCGTAATCTTCAGGTGTTATATAATGAAGATTGTTATGGTATACCAACTGAACTTTTTGCGATGCGGCATTCACCAAACGAGGTTTTACCTTCCCCTTTTCATCTTCAACATCTTTAAGATAAAGCGGAGTTACATCACCTTTGCGGTCTGTAGTAACCATGCATCCTGTAATACCTTGTGTGTAAAGCTTATAAACTCCAAGACCGAGTAAAGTTGCATACGTAAGATCGTAAGCAATAGGACGGCAACAACGAAGTTCATAGCCCATTTCCTCAGGACGGCTCTTAATCTTAATACCCAATTCTTTTAATTTGGTTTGAACCAGTATATTAAAAATGTGTGACTTGCTAACATTGCCAAGTTCCGGGTGTCCATGATCGTCGTATGTAAAATTGATGCCTGTATTAATGATTTCCTCGTCGCTCATAAAATGGAACACACCTTCGGAAATAATTGCGGCGCCATATGTCAATCCCATAATTTTACGTTTAAGCATTGACGAAATCACCAGGTTGATAATTTTGTCAAACGTAATTTTAGTCTTGTTAAAGATCTCAGGGATAATAATCATTGGATAATGACAAGCTGTACCAATACCAAAAGCAAGGTGGCCAGCTTCGCGCCCCATAGCTGAAACTACAAACCAGTTACCGCTTGTGCGAGCATCCTCATAAACTGTGGTAGCAATACGAACTCCTTCTTCTTTAGCAGAATGATAACCGAATGTTGGGTTACCTTCGGGTAACGGAAGGTCATTGTCAATTGTTTTTGGAACATGAATATTAGCTACTTTTAATTTCTTTTCAGCAAGAAATTTAGATAATCTATTGGCTGTTGAAGCTGTATCATCACCACCAATGGTTACCAGAAGCTTTACATTATTCTGTTCGAAAAAGTCGGTTGTAAATTCACTATCTTTTGGTTTATGACGACTCATGCGTAATGCGGAACCCCCACGAGTGTAAATATTGTCCGCAAATTCAAAATCGAGGTGCTCAAATTCAGCTTTCTCCCCAAACAAACCGCGATATCCACCGTGAATACCAAGTACATCAAAACCATAATTAAGGAAAACTTTTGTTACAGAGCTTATTACTGTGTTAATCCCGGGAGCCGGGCCTCCTGCACACAATATAGCAATGGATTCTCTCATATCGTTTATTTTAAATAAGTTATTGAATAATAATAAAAGAGCATAAAAGTAATTGATTATTCTGATTCATGAAAAAAAAAATTATTTTTCTGTTACGCCTTGCCACTTTTAAACCTTGTAAATTTCATGCACCACTATGAATTCTTGAACAGTTAAATTAGAATCATTTTATTTAGCCTAAAAAAATATTTGTATTCATTTTCTGTATAAAAAATATTTTAGTAATTTAAACAGAAATCAACAAATCCGGAAATATGGCAATCACACAACAGGATGTAATCTATTTTGTACTGACAGATCGCTTTTATGGGGCAGAAAAGTCGGTTTCAACCGAAGGTTTAAACAAAACAAATCCGTATTCATATCATGGTGGTAATTTCGATGGCCTTATCGAAAAAATTCCATATTTAGAAAAGCTTGGCGTTACAGCATTATGGATAACTCCGGTATACCTGCAGGTTAAAAGACCAGCCAACGAATCGCAGGCGTATCATGGATACTGGGCTCTTGATTTTAACAAAGTCGATCCTCACCTGTATACGCACGAAAAATACGATGCTGGTAGCCGCAAATATCTGAAAGATTTATGCGATGCTCTTCATAAAAAAAATATTAAACTAATCCTTGATGTCGTTGTCAACCACGCCGGATATAATCATCCCGGACAAAGTGGGGTAACCGATACTTCGATCCCAATAAAATCAAATTGGTTTCACACAAGAGGTGTTAGTGCGGACCAGAATCTTATCGACGGAGAACTGGCAGGCTTGCCGGATTTTGATCTGGACAATCTGGATGTAATCGATTATCACATCCAAAGCCTTATTGGATGGATAAGGGAAACGGGTATTGACGCAATACGAATGGATACTGCCAAACATGTTGAAAAAGGTTTCTGGAATTATTTTAAAACTCAGATCAGGGGAAAATACCCGGATGTATCACTCCTTGGAGAAGTACTGGAATATGATGTGGACGATCTTACAAATTATCAAAAATATTGGGGTTTTGACAGCCTTTTCGATTTTCCTGTTCAGGCAACCATTCTGAAAGTCTTTGTTAATGGAGGAAGCCTTACTGAATTTTATTCAGCTTATTCCTCAGGAACTGGCATTTTTGAGCGCGATAATTCATATTCGAATCAAAACCGGCTTGTAAGCTTACTCGACAACCATGATCTTTCGTGCCGTTTTATGACTGCTGCACTGAATGCATGTTCACAGGATCACCGAAAAGCTATTGATATTCAGAAACTAGCATTGACATTCATTTTCACAACTCGTGGAATTCCACAGATTTACTACGGTACAGAAGTGGCGCTTGAAGGTGGCGGTGATCCCGACAATCGAAGAGATTTTCCATGGGAGAAAATAGATAATAATAACGAAGTATTGCCCAAATATGCCTTCGAGAAAGAAGTTTTTGAGCACACCAAATTACTTATTAAGCTGCGAATCACAAACGACGCACTTCATGCAGGATCGTTTGTATGTTTGTATGTCGACAATTTTATTTTTGCTTATCTTAACTATTTCAACGACAATATTGTAATTACGATTCTAAATAACGGTTATGATCCGATGCCTCGCCCATTACAAATTGGAATTACGCAAAACTCAAACCTGCCCGAACGAATTAAGAATAATATCGCAAACAAGACCATGACTTGCCAGCTCACTGGCGCCAAATACAAAATAAAAGATGGCTCGTTGGAAATACAACTACCTGGCAAAAGTTCTGCGATTTTGATGTAAGAAGTTACTTTTGACCTAAAAAAATCTGAAAGACAAAAAAATTGAGCGTAGCTTTCAACCACGCTCAATTCTGTTCCAATAGGAACCTGACCCTAGAACCTTATCAATTACTTTGATTTGCCTTCAATAAGATGATGGATTACTAAAGACAGTCCGCCAAAAAGAAAGACCATGGAGAAATAGGCTACCTCTGTATCCAATTTGGTTGTTACGCTTAGAATGTTTGCAGCAAGCACACCAAGACCAATACCAATAAAGAAAATGCCAAATTTAAGGCTTGAAAATGATAATCCTTCATTTTTAATTTCGGGCATATTGGTGCCCTTTTCAATCATAATTAAGCGTTCTTTTCTATGCACGACTAATCTTATTACTCCATAAATAGCTGAGAAAACTACTGCTGCCATTAATACATCAAAAAATGGTCCCATAATTTTAATTTTTAAATGTTTATAATTGTTTGTCATTTCATTGGACGCTGTCTTTTTGGATTCGGTTACAAAAAATAATAAGTTTAATTTTGTAACCAAAGGAATTCTGGCAGCGTCTAACCTTTATATATGCAGTTTCGGGATGATTCATATTATATAAGCAAGGTTTTACATGGCGATGTAAATGCATTCTCATTTCTTGTGGAAAAGAACAAACGCATGGCATATACCATTGCTTTAAAACTACTTAACAGCCCCGAAGATGCTGAAGAAATTGCACAGGATGCATTTGTTAAGGCATTTCAATCGTTGCAAACGTTTAAAGGTGAATGCAAATTTTCAACGTGGTTATATAAAATTGTGTACCATGAGGCAATTTCCAGGTTACGAAAAAAACATTTGGAAGTGATTTCAATAGATGATCATTTTAGTAACTTTGACATGCAAGAAACAGATCATTTTCTGACTCAATTGAATATTGAAGAACAGAAATCTTTGGTTCGGACTGCTATTGACAGACTGCCTGCAGAGGAACGAGCAATCATTACGCTTTATTATCTGAACGAAAGCTCAGTGAAAGAAATTACAGTTATCACCGGGGATAGTGAAGCGAATGTGAAGATAAAGTTGTTTCGAGCAAGAAAAAGACTTTGGGAATTGCTGAAGTACAGGTTTGAAGATAAAATTATTGAACAGTATGAAGAAAAATGATAAAATTTTAGAACAACTCACCTCCAGACACATTAAAAGTTTGGGGCAGGATGAGCCTTCTGCTGATTTTACATTGAAAGTGATGCAATCTATCGCTTTCGAACCCCAGCCGGAATTTGTTGAACAACAGAAAAATTATTGGTGGTTACTGATATTTGTGCCGGCAATTACTGCAATTGCTTGGTATTGCATTGTAACGCTTAAACTTGCGGATTATAGATTGCTTTCCCTGGAAAATAACATGAAACCCTTTATAGCTCCTTTTATTGAATTATTTTCCAAACTGAAAGGTATAACTTTATCACCTTTATTAATGGTTAGCTTTATTGCAATACTATCGCTGCTACTAATTGAAGATTTGACAAAAAGGGTAAAGCATTCGGCATAAGTATGAAGTACTAGAAATAGATTGGAGTATTGGAAATAGGTTGGGTGTGGATCTCCTCCTATTCCTTAGGAGGGGCAGAGGTGGTCGTTTCCAAGCTATGCTTTCCTCAATATTTACTAAACGTTTTTATGCCAAACTCCTTGAAAAGGGGCAATAATCAAGCTTAGAGCCTACAGTTGTGTAAATATATTGAGCATATTAAATAAAACACAATGTAAAAACACCTCCCAACCCTCCTTGAGAAGGAGGGCAAACTAGTTTCGCTTATTTGTGAATAAAATTCTACTTTAAGAATCTGACACAAACGCCTAATAATTTTCAATAATAGAAATGTAAATCCAAACATGGTTAATTTACAATTTTAACCTTCCAAATTGAATCTTTGATTCGCTTTATTAATTGCTTTTTTATCTTTGTCCAAGTTTTGAATTAAAATATTTACACATGAATTTTATTGAGGAGCTCAAATGGCGAGGTATGATCCATGATACCATGCCCGGAACCGAAGAACAATTGGCAAAGGAAATGACTTCTGCTTACATAGGCTTTGATCCTACATCGGATAGTCTTCATATTGGCAGTCTCGTACCTATTTTATTGCTCGTTCATTTTCAGCGTTGCGGACATAAACCCATTGCACTGGTTGGCGGAGCCACAGGTATGGTTGGTGATCCCTCAGGCAAAAGCGAAGAACGAAACCTTTTAACCGAAGAAGTGCTCCAAAATAATCTCAATGGTGTAAAAAAACAATTGGAAAAATTTCTCGATTTTGATGCATCAAAACCGAATGCTGCAGAGATGGTGAATAACTACGACTGGTTCCGCGAAATGAATTTCCTTCAGTTCATCCGTGATGTTGGTAAACACATTACCGTTAATTACATGATGGCAAAAGATAGCGTTAAGAAACGTATCGAAAGCGAAAATGGAATTAGCTTTACCGAGTTTACCTACCAATTAATTCAGGGGTACGATTTTTACTGGCTTTACAAAAACAAAAATTGTAAACTACAGATGGGCGGAAGCGACCAATGGGGAAATATTGTTACAGGCACCGAACTTGTGCGCAGGAAAGCTGGTGGCGAAGCCTTTGCATTAACCTGTCCGCTCGTAAAAAAAGCCGATGGTACAAAATTCGGTAAAACTGAGAAAGGTAATATATGGCTCGACCCTGCAAAAACCTCTCCTTATCAGTTTTATCAATTCTGGCTGAATGCTTCCGATGAAGACGCCAAAAGCTGGATTAAGTTGTTTACCCTGTTGCCCCAAGCAGAAGTTGAAACTTTGATCACAGAACATGATCAGTCCCCACATTTACGTATTTTGCAAAAACGCCTAGCTAAAGAATTAACTTGTTTTATACATACCGAACATGATTATGAGTTTGCCGTTAAGGCTTCGGAAATTTTGTTTGGTAATGCAACTACCGATGCATTGCAGAGTTTGAGTGAAGCACAGCTACTTCAGGCCCTCGAAGGAGTACCTGCCTTTGAATATCCGAAAGAAAACCTTAACAGTGGCGTGGATGTTGTGACTTTTCTAGCCGACTCAAAAATTTTCCCGAGCAAGGGCGAAGCGCGTAAAACAGTACAAGGCGGTGGTGTAAGTTTCAATAAAGAAAAAATTAATTCCATTGATTTAATTGTAGATAAAAGTCAACTTTTGAACGATAAGTATATTTTGGTTCAAAAAGGCAAGAAAAATTATTATTTGGTAACAATGGTGGGTTAATTACTTTTAGCTACCTTAGCACCAAATATTTACATTCTTATTATGAGATTATTTCTACACCAACCAATCAGTCTCATTCATTATTACACAAAGTGTATTTGCCTGCTGTGTTTTATCCTTCTACCATTCGCTTGTTTTGCAGGCAATATCACTATTAAAGGTGTTGTAAAAGATGTTAAGGGCAACGCTTTGCAGGGTGCTCATGTTATATTTAAGAATAATGTCACCACATACTTAGCAACAAGCAATGCTGACGGAAGCTATCAGATAACAATCCCCTATACCGGCATTGATGAGGCCAATCAGGAACTGAGGACCGCATCGAATTATCCAAATCCATTTTCGGACAGAACAGTAATCCCGGTTAAAATCATCAAACAGGGAACCATCCTTTTTTCGGTTTATAACCTTATGGGTCAGAAATTGCATGAAATTTCATACAGCAATTTAGCTCCCGGCGAATATTATTTAGAATGGGATGGTAACGACCAGAACGGAAATTCCTTAGCTCCTGGAGCTTATATTTATGTACTTAATTTCAATGGAAAACAATATTCGGGTAAAGCAATTAAAGCGGGTTATGGCCATAATTATGCAGGCACTTCTTTTTCTTGGGAGGATGGCAACCATTTAAAAAATGCATTGATTGATTCTACCAGAACGTTTCTCGCCGATGTAAGCCTATCAGGATATTACAAGTCAACCCGTGATGGCGTTGAAGTAAAACGGGATACAACCATTAATTTTACGCTGGCGCCATTTTTGAATGTTCCTTTTAAAACGCAGGGAAATAGCATTGCCTATTGGAACAATAGTACTTATGTGCCATTATTTATCAAAGGTATTAATCTTGGTTCATCGCCTCCGGGTTATTGGCCAGGCGAAATTGGCTATGCCATTTCAGCCCAGCAATATGAAAACTGGATTAATCGAATAGGCCAAATGGGTTTTAATTCAATTCGCATTTATACTCTTCATCCTCCGGTTTTTTATCAGAAACTGGCAAATTATAACGAGCTACACCCCGACAAACCCATTTATCTTTTCCAGGGAATATGGCTGGAAGAGGTAGCAAGTGAAACGGTTTCCGAATACAACCTCTACGACAGAGCCTCACAATTTGAAACTGAAATAGAAAGTGTTATTCGCAGTGTTCATGGTGATTTAAATATTCCCAAGAGAATTGGTAAAGCTTATGGTAATTATAAAACTGATATGTCACGGTGGATTATGGGTTACGTTATCGGGCGTGAAATGTCTGCTGAAGAGATTGATACCACCAATAAATACAATCCAAACATTACCTCTTATAGTGGAACCAGAGTAAGTATTACAGGCGTAACCCCAATTGATGCCTGGATTACAGCCAGAGTGGATAAAGTGATAAATTTTGAAAATTCTAATTATGGTAATCAACGTCCCGTAACTTTTTCAAGTTGGCCTACACTTGATCCAATCACACATCCAACGGAAATAGGCACAGAAGAAGATATTGCCTCTTTCGACCTGAACAATATCAACTTATTTAACGCACCTGCAGGTTACTTTGCTTCATATCATGCATATCCCTATTTCCCGAACTTTGTGAACGATGATCCCGGGTACCACACCTATTCCGATGCAGACGGGCCTAACCCATACCTGGGTTATATTACAGATCTGAAGAATCATTACAACAAAATTCCATTAATTATTGGTGAATTTGGTGTTCCGTCAAGTTGGGGAAGCGCTCATCAGGCTTACAGCGGCATGCACCATGGTGGTCTTTCAGAAGAAAAGCAGGGAGAATATGATGTCCGTTTATTCAAAAATATATATGAAGCTAACTGTGCTGGTGGATTTTTATTTTCTTGGATGGATGAATGGTTTAAACCAACATGGATTGTTCAATATCAAGAATCCTTGGGTTTTATGGCTGGTTCGATTTTTATTTCGACACGGCAGTTATGGCTTAACCTCT